>JACXTT010006633.1_pt1 | contig 16491 bp, 12 predicted proteins | sample 9270951 | NCBI WGS metagenome assembly JACXTT01 (sample SAMN15532306, study PRJNA645909) | rock metagenome | isolation source: weathered quartz diorite | place: Puerto Rico | collected 2017-06-21 | reverse complement strand
ACCGAGACCAGTGTTTTCACAGGCAGGACGACGGCGGTGAACATCCAGATGGTCTTGGGCGCGCTGACAGATCAGGTGACGGTAAAGGCTGATACCGCTCCGTTGCTGCAGACAACAAACGCCGAGGTTAGTACGGTGTTGGAGCGGAACGTAATTATGGACTTGCCAGTTATGCTCAACGATACGAGTGCTAACGCCTCGGGTCGCCGCCAGATCGAGCAGTTTGAATTCCTGACTCCCGGGGTCACCGGAAGCCCGTTCTCCAAGTCTTTCAATGGCAGCCCGGACTTATCCCAGGAAGCCATTGTTGATGGAGTCCCCATCGGCAATGGCGGGGGCACGCCGGGGTTTATCGCGCAATGGACTCCGCCCTACGAATCAGTCCAGGAATTCAAGGTTTCGAGTTCTCTGTATCCAGCCTCAGAGGGCCGAGGCTTCGGAATAACGAACTTCACGATGAAATCCGGCACCAATGAATTCCATGGCGACGCTTTCTACATTGTGAACAATGACAAGTTCAACGCGCGTGGTTTCTTTGCCGCGGAGAGGCCTGCCATCAGACAGAACAACTTTGGGTTCAGCATCGGCGGGCCCATAAAGAAAAACAAAACGTTCTTCTTTGGCTCCTTCGAGAGATACATTCTTCGCACCGGAGCGGCTTCGCGCGGCTTGGTGACGCTACCCTCGATACCGTTTCGCAGCGGGGACTTTTCCCAACTAACAGATCCTTCAACCGGACAACTGATCCCGATCTACGACCCGGCCACGACACGTGATGACGGGGCAGGCGGCTTTACGCGGGATCCCTTCCCCGGCAATAAGATTCCATCGGCGCGGTTTAGCGTTATCGCCCAGAGAGTGATCGGTCTGCTGCCGACGCCTGACTATCCGGGCATTGTCAATAACTGGATAGATCGCTCCGAATCGCCCCTTTTCGACCGTGTCTGGAGTCTTAAGATTGACCACAACTTCAACGACAAACACAGAGTAAACTTCAGCATCTGGGACCCGTACAGCCCAATAAATCCCCATGGGCCGTTGGGCAGGGGACAGTTGCTGGATTCTGGCGATTGGCCAAACCTGAGTAATGGGCGGTGCCTCCGGTTCAACTACGAATGGACGCCCAAGCCGAACTTAATCAACCATTTTGCTTTTGGCTGGTCTCTCACCGGCGGTCCGCGCCTCGCAGACGTGCATCAAGGCAACAAGATTCTCCAGGTTCCCGGTGTCGATCCGAATGCTCCGGGCTTTACTTCTTTTAACATCCCGGGAATGCCCGAATTTGGCGACTCGGATCAGCAGCCAAGCATCCCACAGGCTAACTACTCCACCATATGGAACGACAGTGTGACATGGGTGCACGGAAGACACCAGGTGAAATTCGGAGGCGACGCGAGGATGGATAGTGGCACCAACACGGATAGCACGACTGGTGGTGGCGCCAGCGGCTCTTTCAACTTCAGTAATCTCGAAACAAGTCTGCCGGACTCTGCTAACTCGGGGAATCTCGGCAACGGTTTCGCGAGTTTCCTGCTCGGCCAGGCGGACTCCGCTCAGCGGCTGGCGGCGATCGTGAGCCGGACCTTCAGTAATCCGTACATGGCTTTGTTCATCGACGACAAAATCCAGGTGACTTCGAAGCTGGTCATCACTCCGGGCCTGCGCTATGAAGTCGCATGGCCGTATCGGGAGATCCATGGTCGCATGTCGGCGCTCGATCTGCACCTCGCCAACCCGGGCGCCGGTGGTTTGCCCGGAGCTTACGTCTTTGGAGCGAACAGGATCTTACCGCGGCTTGATTTGAGGGAATGGGGACCGCGCTTAGGGATTGCCTATCAGTGGAACAACAAGACCGTCATCCGCGCCGGTTATGCTTGGATTTATGCCCCTACAAATGGCGCGGGGGAAGCGAGTTATCAGACTGGCGGCTACAATTTGTTTGCTGGATATTCTGTCATCAATTCTTTTGCCTCAACCAACGGAGGGGTCACACCAGGCACGCTTGTGGACAAGGGCTTTCCAACTTTTACCGGGACGCTTCCGGTTATCGATCCTACGATCGCAAACGGCGCCTTTGCGGACTACCTGAATGGTGGTGGCGGCAAGCAGTCCTCTACTCAGAACTGGCAGTTAAGCGTCCAGCGCGATGTCGGATGGGACACGGTGGTCGAGGCCGCTTATGTGGCCAATAAGGCGTCACACCTTCCGGCAGGCCTGGAAAATCTGAATCAAGTACCGACAAAATATTTGAGCCTGGGTTCGCTCCTGTCGCAGGACATCAACTCCGCGGCAGCCCAGGCGGCGGGAATCCGGTCGCCTTACCCGGGCTTTTCGGGGTCAGTAAACCAGGCGCTGCTCCCTTTTCCACAATTTCTGGGGATCACGGAGCAGATTGAGCCGCTGGGAAACTCCTCCTACAACTCGATGCAGATGAAAGTTCAAAAGCGCACTTCAAATGGGCTCGCTTTTCTGGTCAGCTACACGCTTTCGAAGACCCTTACCGATACCAGCCTGTCCGGCTTCGCGACCTTCAACAGCGCCGCGCTGGATACGGCGAATCGCCGGCTGGAAAGATCGTTGGCTGGTAATGACCAGACCCACAATCTTGTTATGAGCTGGGTCTACGAAATACCCTTCGGGAAGAATGCGAGAGGGCCGGTACAGAAGCTAGCCAAGGGCTGGATTGTTGGAGGGATCGCGAACTATCGAAGCGGAACTCCTATTGGAATTGGTGGCGGCCCCGACTTGTTGCTCTTCAACGGTGGCAATCGGCCCAACCGTGTGCCGGGGGTCTCGGAGCGGGTTAGTTTCAAGGGATCGTTTGATCCCGCGGTGGACCTGTACTTGAACATTAATGCGTTCTCGCAGCCCGCGCCCTTCACTATCGGGAACGTGAGCCGTCACGAGCCCAGTTTGCGAACGTTTCCTTTGCTGAACGAGAACTTTTCGGCAATTAAGCGGACCTACGTGCCGAAAATCAGTGAGGTATTCAACGTGGAATTCAAAGCGGAGTTTTTCAACATCTTCAATCGAACCCAGTTCGGTTCTCCTTCGGCGAACATCAATGACCCGACGAGCTTTGGCGTCGTAGGCTACCAGGCCAACCTGCCACGGAGCATTCAGTTTAGCTTAAGGATCAACTTCTAGTGCCCTGTTGAGGACACGCGTGCGAATCGGCGTCTGGGGACGTTGTGCCTTGCACGAAGCGCGCCGGCAGCAAATGTTTGGTACGCCGCGACGGGGCTCTGTGCCTCGGACACCAATCCCGGCACGTCGGAGCGGCCGGAGCGCTAGGACGCCGTTTACCAGGGAACAGCGGTTGAGTGTGAGGTATTTGTTCTAGTGGCTAGCCTGAGGCCACCAAAAGTTAAGACTGGTACGTTCATCTCAACCTGCCATAAGCGCATTACCCGGCGACAGGTGCTGGCCGCAGCATCGGCTAGCGCAACGCTGAGTCTTGCTCAAGCGAGTGGGAGTGGTGGACCGAGCCTCATCATCGATACGCATACGCACTTTTACGATCCAACTCGTCCCGAAGGCGTGCCGTGGCCCTCGAAGAGCGAGCCATTGCTCTATCGGCGTACTCTTCCGGAAGACTTCCGATACGTGGTGCAAGAATTGCGCGTTACAGGAACAGTCGTCGTGGAAGCCAGCCCGTCGCTTGAGGACAACCAGTGGCTGCTTAATCTCGCGAAAGATAACCCGTTGATTGTGGGTATCGTCGGACACCTCGAACCGGGCCGGCCGGCGTTCAGAGATCACCTGCGACGATTCGCCAGGGATCCACTCTTTCGGGGAATTCGAATCGACGGCGGTATGATCGCAGCCGGCTTGCCACAGCCCGACTTCATCTCGGACTTGCAGCGACTCGCCGATGCGGATCTCGAGCTCGATGCCATCGGAGAAAACAAGATGCTCGCAGACCTGTTGACTTTGTCTGACCGTGTGCCGCGCTTGCGGATTGTCATCAATCACCTTCCGTTCGATCCTCCCAGCGGTGTAAATGCCATCCGCGAGGCAGGAGACGTGTTGCACGAGTTCGGCCGACGCCCTCAGGTGTATGCCAAGGTGTCCGGCGTTTTGCGTCGAATTAGCGGGCGCGTGCCAGTAGAGCCGAACTTCTACCGGCAGCCGCTTGATCAACTCTGGGACACCTTCGGCATCGATCGTCTGATCTACGGTAGCAATTGGCCGGTCTGCAACCTGCTGGCGCCGTATGGCGCTGTGCTACACGTGGTCCGCGAGTACTTTCTTGCAAAGGGAGTAGAGCCTGCCGAAAAATACTTCTGGAAGAACTCCATGGCGGCCTACAAGTGGGTGAATAACAGGTAACCATGATGCTGTCAATACATCGATACCTGGCAGTGATCCTCACTCTGGTTTTGGCAGCGTGCGCCAGAAGAACGACAGGTCCGCGCGCACTCGCCCCCGAAGCGGAGCTGAAAACGTTCCGCCTGAGTGATGATCTCAACATCGAGTTGTTCGTGAATGAACCGCGGGTGACGAGCCCCGTTGAGATGGTGTTCGATGAAAACGGACACATTTACGTCGCGGAGATGCTCGACTACCCAACGGACCCTCCGGACGGAAAACCGCCCCGTTCTCGCATTCGGCTCTTGGAAGATACGGATGGCGACGGCAAAATCGACCGCGCCACTGTCTTCGCCGAGAACGTTCTTGATGTAAGCGGCTTGATGCCCTGGAAGGGCGGTCTGATTGTCACCAGCGCGCCGGATATTCTGTACCTGAAGGACACCGACGGGGACGGTAAAGCCGACACCAGGGAAGTCCTGTATACCGGTTTTCCGAAAGTCGATGCTGAATATCGAATCACGAATCCAAGGTTGGGCATCGACAACTGGATTTATTGCTCCAATTTCGGCCAGGATGGACACATCACATCTCCGAAGCATCCCGAGCGCCCTCCGATTGAAGTGCGGGGAGCCGATTTTCGCTTCCGTCCCGATCGGGACCTTGCCGAGGCCACGTCGGGTTCAGCGCAATTCGGTTCGACTTTCGACGTTTGGGGCGATCGGTTCATCACGCACAGCACGATGCATGTACGGCATGTCGTATTGCCCAGGCAATATCTGGCTCGCGCCCCGCTGCTCGATATCGGGGCTGTCGCACTCGAGATCTCGGATCATGGCCGGCCCTCGGGCCGCATGTATCCTATCTCACTACCGCAAGCATGGCGCGTGGAGAGGACACGAATCAGACAGGAACGCTATCACGAGAACAAGTTGGAGAGCATTAGGCCCCTCAGCCCATCGAGCGAAATGGCTGCCGGATTCTTTACCGCTGCCAGCGGCGGCACCATCTACTCCGGGGACGAGTTTCCTGAAAAATACCGCGGCAATTTGTTTACCGGAGACGTCAGTGGGAATCTGGTTCATCGCGACGTGCTGTCGCCCGATGGCGTCACCTTCATTGCCAGCCGCGCTCCCGAAGAGCAGGACCGGGAATTTCTGGCTTCCACTGATCCCTGGTTTCGACCTTGCAACTTTGCGAACGGACCTGACGGCAACTTGTACGTCGTCGACATGTACCGCGAATTCATCGAGGCGCCGAGCGCCATCCCGGACGCGATCAAGCGAACCATGAATTTCTGGAGCGGCGACACGCTGGGCAGAATCTTCCGCATTGTTCCGAAAAGCCCCTCGCGCACCAGAAATCTCAAACCAAACCTAGGTACCGCCACCATAGCGGAACTGGTCAAGAACCTGGAAAATGCTAATGGCTGGCACCGCGACACCGCTCATCGTTTACTCGTGGAGCGGCAAGATCACTCAGCGGTTCCACCATTGAAGCAGTTGCTGGCAAAGAGTGAATTTCCACCAGCGCGAATTCTTGCACTCTGGACCCTGGAGAGCCTATCAGCCATTGATGCGACCACTGTCATGCAAGCTTTGAAGGACCCGCATCCGCGGGTGCGCGAACAGGCGGTGCGCGTCGCCGAGGAACTCCTCCCGAATTCCAAGCCTGTCGACCAAGTCCTATTGGCCATGACATCGGACCCGGACACGCGGGTGCAGTTTCAACTGGCGTTTACGCTGGGACAAATACGGGGCGAGCGCGCTACAGAAGACCTTGTTGACTTGGCATCGCGGCATGCCGATGATCGATGGTTTCGTATCGCCGTCCTCAGTTCCGTTCAAGATTCGGCAATTCAGTTTCTCGACCGGGGGCTGTTGAAGAAAAAACTCGCCGATCAGCCGGAGTTGCTATCGCAACTTGCTTCCGTAATTGGAGCCAAACACGACCCGGCGGAGATCGCGCATCTTCTCGGCGCGGTGTCCAAGATAAGGCAACCGGAGGCGGCGTTGTCCGGTCTCGCGCGTGGCTTCGGATTGGCCGGCGTCAAAACGCTTCGGGTGCCTAAAGCCGAAGCGTTGATGATGAGTTATTTTCACAACCCGTCCGAACAGATTCAAAAAGCCGCTTGGGAAACTGCGCGTTACATCGAGATGCCGGAGCTCACCAGACAAGCGGCAGCCGATGCAGTTGCGCCCGGCTTGGGCGTGACGAAGCGCTTGTATGCGGTGCGTGCTTTGCGCAGCGCGCCGTTCTCTGCGGCGGCACCAGTACTTCGGAAAGTCCTGGAATCGCAGCCGGCGTCAGAGTTACAGTCCGGTGCCATAGAATCACTGGCGTCGTTTGACGACCTCAGTGTCGCCGAAACGTTAATTGCAAATTGGAAGAGCTACGACCCGGTAGCCCGCACTAAGGCGCTGGATGCGTTGCTTAATCATCGGGACAGGGTACCCGTTCTGATTCAGGCGCTCGAAAGTCACCAGTTTGAAATCAATGCCGTGGACGCAGCGGGCCGGGCTAGGCTGCTAGAGTGCCCCGATCGCTCCATTGCCGAGCGCGCCCGCGTATTGCTTCAAAGCAACACCGGCGATCGCATGAAAGTAGTGGCTACCTACCAAGGCGTTCTCAAAATGACGGGCAATCCCGTGCACGGAAAGAAGGTGTTCGACGAAACATGCGGTAAGTGTCACCTGCCGCGGAAACAAGGCGGCCGTGTTGGACCGGACCTCTCCGGCATCAGCAGCAAAACCAAAGAAAAGCTTCTGACTTCTATCTTGAACCCGAGTTTCGCGATCGAGCCTCAGTTTACAAACTACGTCGTCACGACCAAGGACGGGGCTCTCCACGATGGAATCATTGCCAACGAAACTCCCGGAACGATCACGCTGCGGGGCGGATCAGCGCAGGATGAAACTCTGTTGCGGAAAAACATTGTGGAGATGCGCGCGTCCAGCATCTCGGTTATGCCCGATGATTTGGAGAAATCAATAAGCCGGCAAGATCTGGCGGACGTGATCAGTTATCTGCGTGGAGGCTTGTAAGGCGATGTCGAATCACGTTATGGATGAGGACACGCGGCGTAACTTTCTTAAAAACACAGGGGCTGTCGCGGCTGGTATCAGTTTCTCGATTCTCAAGGCGAGCACGAAAACGGCCGGCATACGGATCGAAGATGTCTCGCACAGCTACGAAGAGTATCTTTATCGAACTCCGAACAAATTTGCCGGTACGGTAGTCGACCGCGCAACGATAATCACTGTAAAGTGCACTGTCCGGACTAAGGAGGGGAAGGTCACCAAAGGATTCGGATCGATGCCACTGGGCAATGTCTGGTCGTTCCCTTCCAGGAAGATGTCGTACGCCGCCACGCTGAGCGCGATGCACGCGCTGGCGGAAGAGATTGCGAAGATCACCGGCAGTTACAAGGAATTTGATCACCCGATCGACATCAACTGGGCACTGAATCCGCTTTATTTGAAAGCAGCCGCAGACGTTTCCGGGCGTCTGCACCTGCCCGATCCGATCCCCAAGCTTTGCACGCTGGTTACCGCCAGTCCGTTCGATGCCGCCGTGCACGACGCCTTCGGTAAGGCCCATGGTCTCAACTGCTATCACACGTATGGGCCGGAGTTCTTGAATCATGATTTGTCGCATTACCTGGGAGCCGAGTACAAAGGCGAATACCCGAGCAGGTACATTCAGAGAGAGCCCAAGCCTCGCATGCCGCTCTACCACCTGGTTTCCGCCATCGATCCGATCGAGAAATCAGATATCACTAAGCGAGTGGATGACGGCCTGCCGGAGACGCTTGCGGAGTGGATCAACTACAACGGCTTGACGCATTTCAAGATCAAGCTGAACGGAGACGATCCGAAATGGGATGTCGAGCGTGTTCTACATGTTGACAGAGTTACGACTGAAACGCAGAAAAAGCGAGGCGTCGAGGAGTGGTTCTACGCACTGGATTTCAACGAGCGGTGTCCGAATGTCGATTACCTTCTTCAGTTTCTGCAGCAGGTCAAAGAGCAGGCAGCAGCCGGCTATGAGCGCATCCAATACGTGGAACAGCCGACGGCGCGCGACCTGAAGGCGCACCCCGAAAGCACGATGCAAGAGGCCGCCAAACTACGTCCCATCGTGATTGATGAGTCCCTGACTGATGTAGATGCCCTGCTGTTGTCGCGCAAGATGGGTTACACGGGAGCATCTATCAAGGCTTCAAAGGGACAAAGCCAGATGCTGATCGTTACTTCCGTCGCGGAAAAGCACAAAATGTTCCTGTGCGGGGGCGATATGAGCTGCCCTGGAGCGGCATTGATACAATCGGCGAGCCTGCCGGCGCACGTGCCAGGAGTAAGGGCCATCGAGGCGAATGCGCGGCAGTACATGCCGGCGGCGAACAAGGCGTGGGAGTCGCGATTTCCGGGCATGTTCCGGATAACCGATGGAATGATCGGCACCGGAGAGCTCAACGGGCCTGGTCTTGGCCCTTCGGAAGGTTAGCTAAGAAGGTACAGCGAACATGAAGAGATCAAATCTTACACAGTCCCCAAAAGACTTCGTTCCTAGAATTCCTCGTCGCGATTTGCTGGCGGCTATTAGTACTACGGCTCTGTTTGGAGCACGCGCAGAGCCTGCGGCAGCAGCAACCGTCGGGCCGCTCAAAATTTCTGTTTTTTCCAAGCACTTTCAGTGGACCAATTGCCGAGAAATGGCAGCCATTGCCAAAGACATTGGTTTTGACGGGATTGACCTCACAGTGCGCGAAGGCGGACATGTGCTACCGGAGCGCGTAGCGGAAGATCTTCCCAAAGCTGCGGAGGACATCCGCAAGGCTGCGCTTGATCTGCCGATGATTACAACGGAAATCGTCGACGTCCGCTCTCCTTATGCGGAAGCCATCCTTAAGACCGCGAGCGGGCTCGGCATCCGGTACTACCGCTGGGGTGGTTTCGTATATTCTGCCGCCGAGAGTATTCCGGATCAGCTCGCCGAGTTCAAGACCCGCGTAAAAGATTTGGCGGCTCTCAACAAAGAGTACGGAGTTTGTGCGATGTATCATACGCACTCCGGAATCGATCGGATGGGTGCGTCGATCTGGGACCTTTGGTATGTTCTCAAGGACTTTGATTCCCGCTACGTAGGCGTGAATTATGACATAGGACATGCGACGGTCGAGGGCGGTTACGGAGGTTGGATTAGTACTGCTCGAGTAACGGCGTCCATGATGCGCGGCGTGGCCATCAAAGATTTCAAATGGGGTGTCAGCGCTAATGGGCACTGGCAACCGCAATGGTGCCAGGCGGGACAGGGAATGGTGGACTTCCGGAGATTCTTTGCCATGCTCAAAGCAGCCCGGTTTTCAGGTCCGTTTCAGCTCCATTACGAGTTGCCTGAACTAGGCGGCGCTAACGAGGGCAGGACGTCGATGAGCATCTCGCGGGAGACGTTTATATCCGTTCTGCGCCGCGATTTCGACTATATCCATAACCTGATTCAAGCCGCGTAGATGCTACAAGCGTTTGCCGGCGTAAGGCGCGCTTTGTCTCGTGAGCGATCGGGTAGATTTCGGGAACCTAATTCGCTGGCTACCATGAAGAGCCAGTCGAACACGGAGAGGCCGTATGCAACGACGTGACTTTCTGCGGACTTCAGTGGTGGCTGCCGCGTCCTACTCGCGAATACTCGGCGCGAATGATCGCGTCACAGTGGGGCTAATTGGCTCCGGTCGCAGAGGCATGATTAATTGGGGTCGCTTCCTCTGGGAGCCAGACGTGAACCCAGGCGCAGTTTGCGATATCTACGGCCCGCATATGGAGGAGGGACTGACGAAGGCTCAAGGTCGGGCGAGAGGGTATAAGGACTTCCGAAAGCTGATCGAGCAAAAAGATCTCGATGCCATAATTGTTTCCACGCCAGATCACTGGCACGCGCTCCCCACGATCCTGGCGTGCCAGGCCGGAAAAGACGTTTATGTGGAGAAACCGCTAGCACTGACTGTCCGGGAGGGACAGACGATGCTCGGGGCGCGCGCAAGTACAACTGCGTCGTGCAGGTTGGGAGCCATCAGCGCTCTGGCCTGCATTATGCGCAGGCGGTGGAGATTATCCAAGCCGGTAAGCTGGGCAAGGTCTCTCATGTCGGCGTGTGTCTCACTGGCAATATCATGCCGGGGTTCGGCAAACTCGCCGGTGAGCCAAAACCGGACGAACTGGACTGCGATTTGTGGCTCGGTCCCGCCCCCTACAAGCCATACAATCGACTTCGCTCGTTTTACTACTTCCGATGGTTCTGGGATTATTCAGGCGGCCAGACGACGAACTTTGGCGCTCACGACCTCGACATTGCGCGTTGGGCAATGAATGTGACAGGACCGGTTACGGTGGCCGGCTTCGGCGGGCGCTTCGCGCTGGAGGACGGCGGTGAAACTCCTGACGTGCAAGAGGTTGTTTACAAATTTGCTGACTTCGTTATGAACTGGTCCGTTCGTGAGATGAACGGTAAAAACAAGGCGGGTTTGGAGTTCCACGGTACTAACGGAAACCTCAGCATCTCCCGGTCGGGGTTTTCCGTGACGGCCAAGAAGTGGGGCCAGGGTGAAGTACGCCCCGTGGACGAAGTTAGCGCTCGCGGTTCGGACCAGGTCGATGCATATCGCGCATATTCGTAATTTTCTAGATTGTGTGAAGAGCCGGAACCGACCGAATGCGGACATAGGAGAAGGACACCTGACCGCAGTCATGTGCCATCTCGGCAATATATCCACGCGGCTCGCACGCTCGCTTCGATGGGATGCAGAACACGAAGAGATCATCGGAGACCGGGAGGCGAATCAATTGCTCTCGAGACCATATCGCGCGCTTTGGAAACTGCCAGACCAAGTTTGAATGGCCGGGTCAGCGAATGGTCGACTTTGCGAAGGTCTTTGCATGCTTAAAAGCAGCCCGGTTTCAGGCTCGTCCAGATTCATTGCGAGTGGCCTGAACTGGGCGGCGAGAACCATCAGGCGCAAAGACAGGTGGTGTCGCAGTAACGTGGAAAATGCTCGATGAAGGTTTAGAAAATGCAACGCCCAAAGATGTTTTGTTTCATTGCGGGCCTGCTGGTTTTGTTTTCCCGGGTCGCCCCAAGCCAGCCCAATCCAGCCTCTGGGGACTTCTACGTCGCCCCAAACGGGCAGGATAACTGGTCCGGGAGGTTGGCTGCTCCTAACGCATCAAGCACCGACGGCCCCTTTGCCACCTTGACGCGAGCCCGCAACGCGGTTCGGTCGGTGCTGGCCTCCGGCGCCGAAGCGAATCCCATTCGGGTACTCGTGCGCAACGGGACTTACTTCCTCACGGAACCGCTCGTTTTTGGACCCAAAGATTCCGGCACGGCGGATGCGCCGGTCACTTACGCTGCTTACCCTGGCGAGAAACCGATTCTGAGCGGCGGCCTGACTATCAAGAGCTGGAAGCCCACGGCAAAAGGATCAAGAAACCTGTGGGTTGCGGATCTCCACGGCGGAGCGCCGCTTTCGTTTCGTCAGCTCTTCGTTAACGGCGAGCGATGTGCGAGGCCACGTTTGCCCAAAGAAGGCTTATATCGAATTGCAGAGGTTCCGGATTTGACGCCGAATACTTCGGCTACTACGCGCCAGACACGCTTTCGCTACTTTGCTGGAGACATACGAGCCTGGGAGAACCTGACCGATGTCGAGGTAGTGGCTCTCAGCTTCTGGGTGGAGTCACGGATGCCGATAGCACGAGTCGATGAGGCCTCGAGAACGGTAGATTTCAGCGAGGGAAGCGTCTTCCGCCTTACCGACGATTTCTCGATGACACCCGCTCCTTATTATGTGGAGAATGTTTTCGAAGCGCTGGAACGGCCGGGCGAGTTTTACTACCACCGCACGAGCGGAAAGATCTACTACATGTCTCGCACTGGAGAGGATATGACAACAGCAGAAGCGATTATGCCTCGACAGATTCCTGATCTGGTCCAATTTAAAGGTGAGCCGGAGGCGGGACGTTTCGTTGAGTACGTGAATCTTTCCGGGTTTTCCTTTGCTCACACTGAGGCGACAAGGCCCCCGCGGGACTGGCCAGGTGACTCCTGGCGCGTCAGCGGTTCGATCACCGCACCGGGTGCCATCCAATTTGTCGGAGCGAGGAACTGCGCGGTCGAAAACAGCGAGATCGCGCACGTAGGAAGTTATGGCATAGATCTGGGCGCAGGCTGCGCCCGCAACCGCATTGTCGGGAATGAGATCTACGACTTGGGAGCGGGCGGTATCAAAGTCGGCCCGAGAGTGGCACTCGCGAACCCGGTTCTCCAGTCCGGAAAAAATGTCATAACCGATAACCACATCCACGATGCTGGCCAGATTTTTCACAGCTCGTTTGGGATTCATATCGGCAATAGCGACGGCGATATTGTTTCGCACAACCATATTCACAACCAGCCGTACGTCGGAATTATCGCCGGCGTTGGGGATGACGCCGCCATGGGGACGGTGATCGAGTCCAATGACATCCACCACATCGGATTAGGCATGCTGTCAGACCTCGGCGGCATCTACACCATCGGCAGATCGGGGGCGCCGCTAGGCATTGTAATCCGGAATAACGTCGTTCATGACATCGTGTCCCGCGGTTATGGAGGCTGGGGAATCTACTTCGATGACGGAACCACTGGCGTCAAAGCCGAAAACAACATCGTTTACCGCTGCAAATCCGCAGGGTTTCACATGCACTACGGAAATGAGAAAAATCAGCACGAGAACCTCGTCCGGAACAATATATTCGCTCTCTCGCGCGAGGCCGAGATTCAACGGTCGAGCAACCAGTCTGAACTTCAATTCATCTTTGAGGACAACATCGTCTATTGGAAGGATGGCACTCTCTTCACGGGCAATTGGGGGAAGCAGGGATATCGATTCGGACGCAATATTTATTGGGACGAACGTTTTGCGGGGGCGGACCCGGACAAGACCATCCGCTTCGGTCCATGGACGCTATCGGAGTGGCGCCAACGCGGACAAGACATGAACTCGATTGTCGCGGATCCGCTGTTTGTGAATCCCGCGAAGGGAGTTTTCACGCTCAAACCCGATTCCCCAGCGTTGAAGCTTGGCTTCTCTCCGATTGACGTTTCAAACGTCGGTCCTCGACAGCGTACTACCGGCGCCACATCAAATTAAATTCCGTGGGGGAACTCCCGTAATGAACAAGGTACCACGAGATTCCGAATGGTCAACTGAATCAACTCTGGGCCGGCGGGAGCTGCTTAAGAGAAGTCTAGCCGGCACGGCAAGCCTATTGACTGGAGTGGCGATAAACCGGAAAGGAACTTCAGCTCTGCAAAGGATCGAAACGGTTGGCAACAGAGCGCCCGATCACTATGTCATCGATGTGCATTGTCATCCGCGATGGGCTGGTTACAACGGCGCTCGAATGATCAAGAACATGGACGCCGCAGGCATTCAACGGGCCTGGCTGTTGAGCTGGGAAATCCCCGAGCGTGAGATGGACCCCTACTATTACTCCGAAATTAATCCCACGGGTGTCGGTATGTCGTTCCGCGACGTGATCGACGTTGTCGAGCGTTATCCCGACCGGTTCATTCCAGGAACTACGATGGACCCTCGCGATCCACACGCTCACGAGCGACTGAAGGCGGCTGTGGATACGCACCGGGTTCGGGTCTTCGGCGAGTTGAAACTCCGCATGCGCTACGACGATCCCGATGCCATCCGGCTCTTCCACTACTGTGGCGAACTGGGCTTGCCGGTGATTTGCCATTTGCAGCCGACGTTTCCCCGGCTTGGAGTGCCAAACGCCCGGCAATGGTGGTATGGTGGCGGCCTCGAAAATATGGAGTCCCCCCTGCGACTCTGCCCGCACACTCAGTTTATGGGCCATGCGAGAGGATTCTGGCGTGAAATTTCAGCCGACGCTGACCAGGAGCCACTTGCTTATCCCGCGGGCAAGCCTGTTGTTGGGCGGGGCCGCATCCTGGAATACCTTGACAGGTATCCAAACCTGAATTGTGATCTGTCCGGAGGGTCTGGGCATACCGCTCTTTCCCGGGACTTGAAGTTCAGCCGCAAGTTTCTCATCGAATACCAGGATCGAGTGTTCTTCGGCCGGGACGAGTTCTCGAACCGCCTCTACGACCTTCTGGTTTCGCTGGAACTCCCGCATGTCGTTCTTGCCAAGATTCTAAGTGGCAATGCCCTCCGCTTGGTGCCTTTGTAGACGGCACGCTGAGTTCCACAATCATCTATTCGGTAGCCGAGCGAGGATCTTCATGGAATTGGCGAATCGTCGCGACGTCTTGAAAGCCGGTTTGATTTTCAAGGTTCTTCCGCAGAAGCACAGTCGAGCTCGCGACGGATTTGTGGTGTGCTTGTGGATGCGACACGTCGTCCTGAAAACTACGGAGTTGAGACGATCCAGATACTGCGCGGAGTAGACCCACGTTTTTCGAGGGACGACTCATAGAGCGTGCTGCGCTGTGACAAACCATCGGTGAAACCGACGAGTTTGGTTTCTCGCCAACTAGTGACAACATCGACATCCATGATCTTCACGCAACGATGCTGCGGCTGCTCGGCATAGACCATACAAGGCTGATGGTCAAGTTTCAGGGACGTGACTTCCGATTAACCGATGTCTCCGGGCGGATCATCGAGAAGTTGCTTGCGTGGATTCCGGCCTTCTTTGGACCGCATCGCTCGGTCGTCCCAATCCTTCGGTTCCAGGCAAGCTGTTCAAACACGGCTCCGGCTGCGCTTGGAATTTAGCGGGATCGGTCGTCGCCGTCAAAAAAGTCCATCGACCTGCATCGTTAAATCGCGCTTTGGACCGGCCCCACGCTCGTGAAGAGTCAGGCGCCGGGACTCGTATGTAATCCGCTCAACGCCGCGATAATCGCTCGGAATCTTGAATAAGAAAGCCGCATAAGATCGGATCGTCGTCTGGCCTGCGTCGAGATGCGCATACACCATACGGCCAAATATTTGTCCTTTGGTCACAAGCACACCCTCAGGCTGATGCAAGCCGGCGGTGCCGAACTCCATTCCACGCGCAGCTGGCTTGCCGTCTTTCGCATCGCGCCACACGTCCAGCCAGGGATAGTCAGAACTCCTCCACATGTATCCAATGAGCAGGTGCTTTCGAGCAGTCATTGCTGTCGTCCAGCCGAATTCGTCATCGATGGTAAAAGAGACGACGGGTTCGGGATCGTCAATTAGTTGCCGCAGATTCACAGGCTGGCCATCCTTCAGCGCTTGCGGCCAATACACCACTGGCTCTTCCGGATTGGGCAGCGGGCTCGACTGCATGAAACCCTTGCGTCCGTTGGAATCGACTAACGTGGTTTCATCAAGGAAAGGCGGTGCGATCGTCGGGTGCTGGACCATGTTGTAGATCCGGCCTAGCTTGTTTTTGTTTGTGACGGATTCCGAAATGATCATCAACGGCACTTCATTGAAAAGCCTGATGCGCCGCCTTACCTCAAAGCCCGCCATTGACAAGCTGGTTTCCATTGCCGCATGGATCTCGTCCCCGGCAATCTTTGGCTCTTGTGTGACTCTCCAGACTACCCATGCAGCCTCCCCGTGGAATGGCATGCCGTTCTTGCTTTCAGCATCCGACGGAGCGCCCCAACGGTCGAGGCACAGAAAATGACCCATGGGATGGACTGCCGGTACTCCCTTACCTTCCCACGTCCATGTCAGCGGATTGAGGCCCTGGTCCTGAAGCTGGAATTGCACGATAGAACCGCCGCGTAAGTCGACAACGACCGTGGCCGCCTTTGTCTCGAGTACAAGCGATGGCCGGCCATTCACGATCTTTTCGCTGTGGGCTGAAATGACGAAGGACATTAGTATCACCAGATGCCCGTTAGAGAACGTGTTTTGTATGCGGGCATTGAATTATCAAGACAAATAGCCTTTCGTCGAGGCTATACGGCCCCGCGAGGTGAACAGTTCGATCCGGTTGACCGGATCAAAGCGAGATTTCCCATGTGATCATGGTCCGGATCCGCCGGCGTTAGTCACTTTGATCAGAACCACGCCATGAATTGGGGGAATGCCCGGTAGATCGTAGAAAGTAGCGACTCTCCGCTCGAAGCCTTGATAGGCTGAGAGCAATTTTCTTTCGCGAGAAAAAGGAGAGCCGCTATGAA
>JACXTT010006632.1_pt1 | contig 16493 bp, 16 predicted proteins | sample 9270951 | NCBI WGS metagenome assembly JACXTT01 (sample SAMN15532306, study PRJNA645909) | rock metagenome | isolation source: weathered quartz diorite | place: Puerto Rico | collected 2017-06-21 | reverse complement strand
CGCCTTCGGGCTCGACAAGCGCGAGAACGGCATTATCGCGGTCTATGACCTGGGCGGTGGGACCTTCGATATCTCGATCCTCAAGCTCCACGACGGCATTTTCGAAGTGCTCGCCACCAATGGCGACACGCATCTGGGCGGCGATGATATCGACAATCTGATGCTCCGCATCGCGCTTGAAGACGTGCAAAGCGAATGGGGCGAGGATCTATCCACCGATAGCGAAGGAGTACAGCGGCTTCGGCGCGCCGTCATTCAAGCCAAAGAACAGCTTTCGTTCATTCCCTACACTCCTATCGAGCTCGAGTACCGAGGAAAGAAATACCAGCGCGAAATCCAGCGCGAGCTGTTCGACCAGCTCATCACGCCCATTATCGACCGCACGCTCGGCCCCTGCCGCGATTGCATTAAGGACGCCGGAGTCACCGTCGACCAGATCGATGAAGTGGTGATGGTAGGTGGATCGACGCGTATTCCGCTGGTGCGCTCAGCCGTCGAGAATCTGTTCCGCGCCAAACCCCATACCGAGCTGAATCCCGACGAAGTGGTGGCGCTCGGAGCGGCAGTCCAGGCAGCTATTCTTTCGGGCGATGTGCAGGACAAGCTGCTCCTGGATGTCACGCCACTATCGCTCGGGATCGAGACTATGGGCGGCATCGTGTCCAAGCTTATCCATCGCAACTCGACCATTCCGGCAAGCGAAACCGAGCTCTTCACCACGGGCGTCGACGGCCAAACGAACGTACTGATTCACGTTGTCCAAGGCGAGCGTGAATTGGTCAAGGATAATCGCAGCCTGGCGCGCTTCGATCTCAAGGACATCGATCCAATGCCGGCCGGCATGGCGCGTATTGAAGTCCGCTTCCTGATCGACGCCAACGGAATCCTGAACGTCACGGCGCGCGACCTGCGGACCGGCAAAGAGCAAAGCGTGGATGTCAAGCCATCCTACGGGCTGACGGATGAGCAAGTAGAGAAGATGATTCTCGAGTCATTTGAAAAGGCCGAGCAGGATTTTGCTGAACGGCAAGTTCGGGAACAGCGTGTGGAGGCTGACGCTGTGATGGCTGCTGTCGAAAAGGCGCGCCATCATGAGGCATATTTCGAACTCACCGGCGATGAACGCGCGGCGATTGACAAAGCCGTCAACGAACTCCTGCTGGTTTATCACGCCGACGATCATCATCTGATCGCGGCCAAGATCGCGACGCTCGACCAGGCCACACTGAAGCTGGCCGAGAACATGATGAATACGGCCGTTCGCGGCGCTTTGAAGGGTACGAAAATCGATGCCTAAACTCTCCTGGGACCAGAGCGACGACATCGCGCTCGCGCTGTACGAGAAATTCCCCGATGTCGATCCAACCCACATCCGTTACACGGACATGCACAAGTGGATCACGGAACTGGAAGACTTCGGCGACGACCCGAAAGCGTCCACCGAAGGCAAGCTCGAAGCCATCCAGATGGCGTGGTTAGAGGAATACCAGGCCGATCACGAGTAGCGTCGGACACGTCGAAGCAATTCAGCGCTGTGCACTCTAGTAAAATAGAACAAAATGAAAACTATCCACAGCCGCTCCAACAAAGATATCGGCGATGTCATTGAGGAAGAGTGGGAGATCACCTCAAAAAGAGTAATTGCTGAGCCACGCTCAGGCGGGAAAGGGCAGATCCCTCGTTTCGGAATATACGAATACGAGGTCAAACCCATCATCCGTCGAGCGGCAGACAAGGCCACTTCCGCGAAGCATCAGAAAGAGCCCGGTATCGGTGGGACACGGCGAGAAGCCTCATCGGTTCCGTTGACCGTGCGAAGAACATCCTAACCAAACCAGAGCAGCGACTTGCAGCGGGGTGCACTCCGGTCAGCGATGTCTGAGTGGGCAGACCTCCGGCGATCGTAAGCGTCCAGCGAAGGCAAGCTCGAAGCGATCCAGATGGCATGGTTAGAGGAATACCCTGCCGACCACGACGATTGTTATTTAAGGGCCTGGATGGCCTCGTCGTAGTTCATACCCTCAGTCTATCGAAACCATCCGACGCCTTGTGCTAGACTAAAAAAGTCGCAGTTTAAAACCCAGGAAAAATTGAATGCCGAAGCTGAAGACCCATAAGGGTGCGTCTAAACGTTTCAAGAAAACCGGGACCGGTAAGGTGGTTCGCCACCATTCGTTTTCCCGCCACATTCTTACGTCCAAGCCGCGCTCGCGAAAGCGCAAGCTGAAGCACGCCGTGGTCGCCGATCCAGCCGACCAGGCGAAGCTGAAGCGAATGATTCCGTACTAGCTATCCCGCCGCGCGAACAGGTGCCCGCACGTACCTTTATCGCCGGCTTCTAACAAGGAGTGAAACGTGCCGAGAGTAAAACGAGGAACTAAACGAAGAGCCTACCGCAAGAAGACGCTGGCCCGGGCGTCAGGCTTTTTTCTCACCAAGAGCAAACTGAATCGAGCGGCGCAGGAAGCCGTCGAAAAGGCGCTACGTTACGCTTACGTCGGCCGCCGGCGCAAGAAACGCGATTTCCGGTCGCTGTGGATCATTCGCATCGGCGCCGCTTGCCGCGCTGCTGAAATCTCTTACAGCAAATTCATCAGTGGCCTCAAGAAAGCAGGCATCGACCTGAATCGCAAGATTCTCGCCGACATGGCTGCCAACGATGCCCCTGCGTTTGCTGCACTCGTCGAAAAGGCCAAAGCGTCACACGCGGAGTCCTGACAATGAGCCCTGCACAACAAGAACTCGACTCCCTCAGCAGCCTGGAGGACCGCATCACGCGAGCCGTTGATCTGGTCTCGACCTTGCGCGCTGAGAAAACCGATCTCGAAGCGCAACTGCGTTCGGCGCTCGAAGAACGCGACTCTTACCGCCAGGAACTGGACGAGCTGCGCTCGGAGCGCAAGCAGGTTCGTACCCGAATCGAGAAACTGCTCGGCCAGATGGATTTGCTTGGCGCCACCTAGTGATGGCAAGCTAAAGCATGCCCAACACGGAACCTGTCCGTGTCACGATCTTCAACCAAGGCTACTCGCTCGTTGCCAGCGAGGAGCCGGGAAGAATCGAACAACTCGCCCATCGCATTGATGAATTGATGACTAGCATCGCGGCCCGCGCCGGGAATGTCGACTCCACGCGCGCCGCCGTGCTCGCCTGCCTGCATCTGGCCGATCAACTGGATGTACTCGAGCGCGAGCTTGCCGCGCTCAAACACCAGGTGGATCATAAAGCCCGCGAGTTCAGCGTTCTGCTGGATGAAGCAATCGGGACCGACGCCCGCTAGACTCACACCGCCTTATCGCGCCGCCTAGAAAATTCGCTCCTGCTTCCTGAGCGTTCCAAATGTGCCTACGTTCGCGATTGCAAACGCGACCCGATACTGTGAGTCATCTCGAGTGCCGAAATTGAAACGCCGGTATTCGAAGCTGATTCCACAGCAATCGGTATTGTAGGTCACCTGCGTGGTCGAGTATTCCATGATTCCGCGTTTGTAGTCATAGAAAACGCTGAACGCAGCGTTCCAGCCCTTCCGATTCTGATTACCCACGCCGAACAGCCCGCGGAACTGGTTGGAGTTCGGCGCCAGAGCGGTATCAGTGCGGACCTGGTTATGGCCGAGCGATACGAAGTACTTCGAAAAGCGGACATCCGCCGAAAATGCGCTGTTGCTGACGTGCCCCAGCAGCGGATCGTAGTCCAGCCGCCACTCCAGTCCGATCTTCTGCTGAAAACGCAAAGTGGAAACCACCGGTGAATAATTGCGTGGACCGTTCAGAAACGCGAATCCATCCAGCTCCTCCGAGCTTTGCACCACGTTGCGCTGGTTGGGAAGCACGGCGCCGCCGAAGGTCGGATCAAAATAGCGGCTCTGCGATAGGTCCCAGCTCAGCACCTCGTTGACATTGCCGTCTTTGTTCTTGACGAACAGCCGATTGGTAATCGACACCGTGACCTGGTTGGTATCAGACAGCAAATCGTTCTCGTCGAAGCGAATGATTCGGCTGAAATTGTCTACTCCGTCCACGAAACTGTATTCCAGGCGCGGCTCGATCACGTGCTTCACCTTCTCGCCTCCCAGCCATTTCGGCGGCTTGTAGATCCGCTCCAGCGCCGGAGGCAGCAGCTCGATTCGAACTTCACGGGCGCTGCGGAACACGTCCTGACCGTTCAGCACTCCGTTCAAGAGATTCGACCCATAGCTCGTCTCCCTCACAGCGAAACTCGGGATCAAGCTGAAGCCGCCAAATCGAATGGCCGTGGTAAGCCGAGGATAAACATCCAGGCGCGGCACGAATTGGCGGGTCTGATAGTCAGGTTGAGTGCGATCCAGAAACCCGGCGCTGCTTTCAAGCGAAAACCAGACAGGCAATACTCCACCGACGATCTGCCTCTCGCGGCTCAGAAACTCGATCTCTGGCAGCTTTCGGATCACGATCTTGTCGTCCGGCGTTACGCTTTGGAACTCCTCACCGCGTTGCGCAACCGCGTTCACCGTGAAACTCGACCAGTGCTTGGTCAGATAACCCACCGAGTGCGACTCGGAAAAAATCGCCTCGTGAAACGATTCGCTGAACGACTGGCGGAACAGGAACGAACTCAAGTAGTCGAAATGCCCGCGGGCCTCCCAGCCATGGCCCAGCGTGGATCTCCCGTCCAAGGTGAACTGAAATCCGCCCTGCTTTTGTACCTGGCCATCCCCGGCATCGATGCCGCGGTCGTTCACTCCATAAAGATTGAATCCGAAATCGGTGCCGGGCCGCACCTTGCCGCGAAAATTTACGTTGCTTGCCAGGCCACGCAGGCTGTAATATTCGCCTCGATACAAGAGATCGTAGCTGCGATTAATCGCCCAATAATAGCCGAGTCCGAAGAATTCACCGAAACGCGTACTGCGGCCGAAGCTGGGCGCAAGGAAACCGCTTTTCCGCGGCAGCTTCTTCAATGACTTGTAATACGCGGGCAAATAGAAGATCGGCACCCGCCTGATGTGCAACACTGCGCGATAGGCGATGGCACGATTGCCCGGAATCACATCGAAGATCGGCCCCCTGAGCCGCCACCAGGGCTTCGGCACTTTGCAATCCGTTATGAAACCATCGTGCAGAATGTATCGATCCTCGCGCCGCTCGGCCCATTTCCCTTGAAAGAAAAACGGATTGCTGGTAGTCAGCAGACCCGGCCGCGATTCAATCTTGGCCGGCGACGTGCCGCTCACGTCGTAGAAAATCCCGGTCTCATCGTTGACGTTGTACTTGCCGTGATCGCATTGCAATTTGTCGCCGTTCATGAAGTGCTCGAAGCGAACATGCCCGCGTGCCTCTGCCTCACCGGTCTCTTCTTTGTAATCGATCTCGTCGGCTTCCAGCTTCATGTCGATGGTTTCGATGCGGACGTGGCCGCGCAGACGCCGCAGCAAGCCCTCCGCCTCCTGGGTCTCCGCTATTACGGAAACATCGTCCGGCCCGGGAGCGTCCGGCCGCCGGACTCGCGTGCTCTGGTTCGGATTGGCGGCATTCGGCGCCGGGTTCGCCGGTCTGATAATCCCCGGAGGAGGGCCAAGACCAGGCGGAATGGGCTGAGCAAGGGCAGGGCGAGCCGTCAACCAGCCCGCCATCAGGAGAAATCCGTAGTACCCGCCCAAAGAAAGTACGTGACATCTTCGAGCAAATATGTTAGGAAAAGAGATAAGCGCCTTTTGATGATGGATTCGAGAGGTGGGGCCCGCGAAGCGTGGAGATAACGGCCTCAACCGAAAACCGTAGCACGGATTTACGGTTCCTGCAAGCAATGAAGGTTGGTGAGTGGAATGGAATGCCGTTATTGTCAAGCTTCGAACGCCGAAGATGATCATCGTTGTCATCGCTGCGGACGTCGTCTTCGGATGACGCCGGTCTACTCGACGTCGGCCGCTGTTCCGGCGTTGCGCCCCGAGCGAGAGCCGGTCGAAGAGCGTGAAACCACCGCCCACGTGGGCGGAATCGTTCCTGAGCCTGTTGCGCGAATACGAATTACCTATCAGCCATCGTTGTTCGGATCGCGAGAACTTCCGAGAGTCGTACCATTTGAGACGATCGCTGGAGGGAGCATCCTGCCGCGCGATCCAGCCCCCAGTGCGTCGCGACCTCGTCACCGTAGAGCGATTCCTGGTCAACAAAGCCTCGATTTTGCTTCTCGGTCCGCAAGGCCGGCCGACGGCGTGATCTATTGCGACGCGCCCGTGGCGCTTCCCGCCCATCGCGTGATGGCTGCCGCCCTCGATGCCAGCATGATCGTGATCGCCCTCGCCCTGTTCGGAGCTATTTTCTACTTTGCGGGAGGCACCGTGGTGCTCAGCGCCCGGACACTTCCTTTCTTGCTGGGCGTTGCCGCGGCTTTCGTGATCTTCTACAAAGTCCTATGGTGTCTTGCCGGAGGCGATAGCGCGGGCATGCGTTGGGCGCGTCTCACCCTAGTCGATTTCGACGGACAGATGCCCGACCGCATGCAGCGATTCTATCGGCTCGCTTCCGGTATGCTGAGCCTGTTGGCGGCCGGCATCGGCTTGCTCTGGGCCTTGGTGGACGAAGAAACGCTCACCTGGCACGATCACATTTCGAAGACCTTCCCGACGCCGTATTGAGCGCTGCGCGGAAAGGTCCGGATCACTCACTGCTTCTCGAAGACCATCTTCTGATCGAGTTCGCCCATCGGTGTTGAAAGGTGCGCGCTCTCCGTCAGCGTTTTTCCATCGTCTGACAGCAGCCACGTGGTCTTGATTAAAACGTCGTTGTCCTGGAACTTCAGCTTCGTGTTGACCACCAGGTTTTTCGCCTCCCATCCGGCTGTACTCTTTAGCTCCAGGCCGCCGGGCGTGTTCACTGCCTCCTTTCCATCCGTGGTCAGATTGAGCGTGTAATCCTGTTTGCCTTGCTGCCCGCCCTCTTGCGACGTGTTGACCTTCAACACCGGATCCTTGTGGTCGATCACGTCCGTACGGCTATCGGGGCCGGGAATCGGACCGAAGTCGCTCTTCGCGACGTTCAGCTTCCATGTTCCGCTGTAGTTCGTCTTGCCCCCATCGATCGCAAGCGAAGCCGACGTGGAAGCAGATGCCGCCAGTGCGGCCGTTTCCTGCTTCTCGAAAATAAACTTCTGATCGGTCTCGCCCATCGGGCTCTCGAGATGCGCACTCTGAGTCAGGGTTTTTCCATCATCTGACAGCGTCCAGGTGGATTTGATCGATACATCGTTGCCCTGGAATTGCAGTTTCGTATTCACCACCAGGTTGTTGCCTTGCCAAGTGGCAACGTTCTTCATATCCAAGCCCCCAGGGTGATTGAGGGCCTCTTTGCCGTCAGTTGTGAGCGCAAGAGTATAATTCTGCTGCCCTTGAGCGCCGTCATCCGAAACGCTCACCTTCAGTGCGGGGTCTTTATGATCGATCACGTCAGTGCGGGAGTTGGAAGGAGGCAACACTCCATAATCACTCTTGCCCACGTTCAACTTCCAGGTGCCACTGAAATCCGGTTTGCTTTGTGCGGCAAGCGATGCCGCTAATGCGACTGCGGCCAGAGCCGCAACAATTACCTTACACCGCATAGTCATCTCCCTTTGAAATTACCCACGAGCGGGGGATTGTTCCGATGAGAATTAGATTAGCACGGACGGGGCGCTGCGATCGACCCCGTTAGTGGCACGGTTCGACGATCGCCGACATGGAACCTTTCGATTTCGGCATGCGCCAGTCCGCGCCAAAGGCGTGAATCTGGTCGCGGCCGAATTCCGCTTGGGCTAATTCGCAAGTGAGGACGATGGTCCGCCCGGTCGTGTCCACTTCAACCGCGTGATTCCAGGCGTCCGACGAAGAGCACGCGAACAATTTCTCGAGCATTTCCACAACGTACTCGTAGGTGTGATCATCGTCGTCTAGCAGAACGACATTGTAGAGCGGCGTAAGGCGATCTTCGGTCTCTTTTTTTACCTCCGGTGAGGAGGTGACGCTCGGCATTGATGACATTTCCATCATAGAAGAAGCCAGTCCTGCGAATCGGCATCTGGAGGGCGGGTGTTATCATCAAATAAGAGAAGAAAGGGGGGCGCAACGGATTCGACGGGATTGAATCGTTGTGGAAAGGCGTGCCGGGTTCCGAGCTCCCGTTAAACGATCGGAAAAACAGATCTGCCAATCAGCAGTTTGCTTACGCTGCTTAATTAATTAGGTAGCCGCTCCGGATGTTGGGCCTCGACGGCATCCAAGGGGCGTCATCTTCGAGGATTGGGCTGAAGGCTTCTGCTCGGAGCCGTAGGCTGACGACAATCGGGCTAAGCCGCCGCTTTCTTGCCGGCTCTAATGCGGCGGCCGACAACTATCGAACCGGAAACGCACGTAGTTCTTTTCATGGCGGGCTTTCTCGGACGCGGGTTCAACTCCCGCCGCCTCCACCACTCTATTCACGTTTAGTTTCATTTAGTTAACAGCCTCGCCAAGAGAGCCGGGCCGTTGAGGTATAGCGAAACACCCCTTGACCTTCGAAAAAGTGGGCTGTAACATTCTTAGCGTACATTGTCTTGCGCAAAAGGAGCGGGAAATGAACTGCCGGCGTGTTGGTCTGGTTGCTTGTGTTACAGCATTTGCGGGGCTTGCCGTAGGGCAGCAGTATAAGGCGCCCTTGGCTTCGGATGGGCATCCGGATTTGCAGGGGTTCTGGGCAAACAACAATGCCACACCGCTCGAGCGCCCGCAGGAACTCGCAGACCATCCCGTATTGACCGACGGAGAAGTGAAGGCGATGCGGCAAAAAGCTGACGAGATGTTCGTCAGCGGGAAGTTTGATGCCGCGTTTGGCGATCAGATGTTTCGGACGGTTTGGGCGAATGTGAAGGGCCTGAAGGTGGGCTTCACGAGCACAGACGGAGAGACGGGCGATTACAGCTCGGAATGGAACGATCACAGAGTCTGGGATAACCGGACTTCGCTGATTACAGACCCGGCGGAAGGACGCATGCCCCCATTGACCGCTCGGGCACAGAAGCTCCAGGAAAAGCAGATCAAAGCCCTGCAGCGTCCCGCGGAAGGTCCGGGGGATCGGTCTTTCTCGGAACGGTGTATCACTCGTGGCTCGCCACAGATTCGCGCTGGATACCAGAGCTACTACCAGATCGTGCAGTCGCCGACGGCGGTCATGATCATGACAGAAATGTTCCACGATGTGCGAGTCATCAACCTTGACAACCGGCCACATCTGCCGGCGGCCATCCAGGAGTGGTTGGGGGATTCGCTCGGGCACTGGGAAGGCAACACCTTGGTAGTCGACACCACGAATTACCGGTCGGGCGCTTTTCAGAGTATCTCGAGCGAGAAGCTGCACATCAGGGAACGGCTCACGCGCCAGGATGCCGAGACGATTCGGTACGAAATTACTGTGAACGATCCAGACACTTGGACCAAGCCATGGAGCCTGATGATTCCGCTGCAGCGGTCGGCACAGCCGGTTTATGAGTATGCTTGCCATGAGGGCAATATCGGCTTAGCGGGCATACTGGCGGGTGCGCGGGCCGACGAGGCCAAAACGTCCTCGAAGTAGATAGCGTCAACGCTGCTGATATTGCGTCGATGTCGATGCCAACAGCCTCTGTGAAGCCGTTGTTATGGCCGTGGCGCAGTTCCGCGACGAGGATGTCAGGCCGGTGGGTCAACAGCGACTACACATCCAGCTGACAACTTCCCAGAAAAAAGACTTCTGCAACCCCAACGTCTGCGTTATTCATCCTTCTGGCGAAGAATTCCATACATCTGACGGTTGGTCTTGTATCGCTGGGCCAGAAACGGCTTCTGGGCAAATAGCTACCGATAATACGTGTTAAAGGATACAAGTACATCTTCAGCGCCCAGATTGGCGGGCACGTGCTGCTACGATCGCAATCGCCTGAATACGCTCAATGCCAAGAGACCGGTACCCATCAGAATCGAAGTCGTTGTTTCCGGCACTGAGGTTGGGACTGTCACGTCATAGGTGATCTTAACGGAGCCGGCTGACGTTGCGACCTGCCCCTGAGCCACCACCGACGATACCATCACGTTAAAAGCCGATGCGAAATTTGCCAAGATCACACCAGTTGCCGCAACTTGCATTGCGGAGCCAGGTGCGCCCGAAGAAATTCCTCCAGTTGATGTGGCGATCGCACTCGCTGGAGACCAAGTCACTCCGGCTGGTCCGAGCGGTAAGAATGTTATTTGCACTGTATTGGTGCTGCCCGCTGCACCGAATTGGTAGTCCGAGGATTCGGTCAGAGCCACGCTGTTGAGGATCGTAGCCGGTGGTTGTGCTCCCACTCCTGGACAGCTGACATTTGCCGATCCAACGCCGCCGGCGAACGTTACAGGAAAGACAGTGCAATTCGATGTAATCGGCGTGCCAGTTGCAAGCGCGGCGAAAACAAACACTGAAAAAGCAATCAAAAGGAACAGCTTCATCTCATATCCTCCAATGTCCTGGATCGGTATCCGGCCGGCGAATGCTCAATTCGCAGGATGCCCGGTAAGACGCCGTTTGACGGGATAATGTTTCCCCAGCAATTGCAAAAACCCGCCAATGACTTCACTCGGCCAGTACCGGAATTGTATTCCGCCATGAGATGTTCATCAGAATTGAATACCAGAATCAAGTTACCATTGCCCCGTCAACAGTGGTAGTTATTAATGTCATCGTGGCGACGAGTTTGCATTTCTCTTAGTCTATCAGCCCGCCTAAGAGTTCCCGTAAGTAGCTTCCGGTAATGCGACTTAACGGGATGCTGCCAGGTAGTGTTTGATCGGTTACCCGCGCCGTAGTAGGCGCCGGAGCCAGTCAGCTTATCTTCGTTAGGGCGATGGGTCGCGTAGCGGCAGATGATTCGACTCGGATAAACTAGCGGAATGTATCGCATCGCGGTTCTATCTCTAGGTCTGGTGTTACCGTTGGCAGCGCAGCACGGAAATGAGAAACCTAAGCATCCGTTCATTGGCGATCCGGCTGCGATCGAAGCCGGACGCGCGCTGTTCGCCGGTGGGTGCGCAGCATGTCACGGCGCCGAGGGACAGGGCGGCCGCGGACCCAATCTACGCGAGCGGATTTACTGGCATCCCGTAGACGAGGAGACGCTTTACCGGGTTATCCAAAAAGGAGTTCCGGGTGGGGGGATGCCGGCCGCACAGTTAAGCGAGGATCAGACATGGCAGGTTGTCGCGTTTGTGAGGTCGCTGACCGCTCCAGCGATCGAGACCCAGGCGCCCGGGAACCCCAGGGCCGGCGAGACTCTTTTTTGGGGCAAAGGCGGTTGCGGCGAGTGCCATAGCATCCGCGGCCGGGGCGGCAAGCTCGGCCCGGATCTGACCAATGCTGGCGCCACGCGTCCGCTGCCGCAATTGCGCCAGGATATTCTCGATCCGGATGCTGGCGGTGTGAACGGCTACGAGTCGGTGTCGGTGGTGCTGCGCAGCGGCGCGGCCTTGGCGGGAGTGGCCCGCAATCGAACGAACTACTCGCTGGAACTGCAGGAGGCGAACGGCAGCCTGCATCTGCTGTCGATGTCGGAGATCCAGGAGATCAAGTTGTCAAAGGGATCGCCCATGCCGAAGGATTATGCCCAGCGGTTGAACAAGGTGGAACTAGACGACATCCTCGCTTATTTGAGCCGACAAAGCGCGCGCCCGATCGAGCCGAAGAAAGAAGCAAGAGGCAACTGATGATACGACATCCGCTCCTATTGGTGTTTGTATCCGTCGCGGGCCTGGCGCAGGTGCGCTACGAGGACATCCTGCGTGGGCCGGCCGAAAACTGGCTGACCTACGCGGGCGACTTCCAGGCGCAGCGCCACAGCGCGCTAAAACAGATCACCACGGCCAACGCCGGATCGCTCGTGCCCAAATGGGTTCATCACATTCCCAAGGCGAATGGACTCCGCACCAATCCGATTGTCTACAACGGCGTGATGTATGTGACGGCCAGCAACGAACTGCGCGCTCTGGACGCGCGCACCGGGACCCTGATCTGGCAGTATAAGGACACGCGGTCGAAGAAGGAGGCGGTGAATCGCGGTGCCGCGATCCTGGGCGACCGTGTCTTCTTCGTGACCGGAGACATCCACTTGGTGGCGCTGGACCGGAGGACGGGAGGCGTGATCTGGGAGAAGCAGTACGGCAAAGTCGAGGACGGGCTCTACGCGTCGTCGGCGCCGCTGGCTCTGAAGGACCAGGTTCTGGTAGGCGTGGCCGGGGGCGATACGGGCATGCGCGGGTACATTACTTCGATTTCTGCGTCCACGGGCGAGGAACTGTGGCGCACCTACACGATTCCGGCGAAAGGCGAACCGGGCTCCGAGACATGGGGCAAGCTGATCGAGTATGGAGGGGGCGCCACGTGGCTTTCGGGCACCTACGATCCGGAGCTTAACCTCGTCTACTGGACCGCCGGCAATGCTTGGCCGGATTTCTTTGGCCGGGACCGGGAAGGCGACAATCTGTACTCGAGCTCACTACTGGCGCTGGACGCCGCCAACGGCAAGATGAAGTGGTATTTCCAGTTCACGCCGCACGACACGCACGACTGGGACGCGCAGGCATGGCCGGTGCTGGTGGACCTGCCGTATCGCGGAAAGATGCGAAAGCTTGTGCTCCACGCCAACCGCAACGGGTTTCTTTATGTCCTGGACCGCGTGACGGGCGAGTATCTGAACGCCACGCCTCTCGTGGAGAAGCTGGACTGGGCTAGTGGGATCGACGCCAAGGGGCGGCCGATCCTAGTGCCAGGCAAGGATCCGACAGCGACGGGCAACCGCGTGTGCCCCAGCGTGCGCGGAGCGACTAACTGGATGTCGCCGTCGTTCGATCCGGCGACCGGGCTGTTCTACGTGATGACGCTGGAGCAATGCGACGTCTACACCAGTTCGTCCCTCGATCCCGAGCCGAAGAGGAACTTCTCGGGCGGGGGCGCCGGCCCGAAGCCCGCCGACATCGGCGAGTTTTTTCTGCGTGCCTACGATCCCAAGACCGGCGCGAAGAAGTGGGAATATCCGGTTGTAACTCCCACGGCGGAAGCGTGGGCGGGGACCGTCTCCACAGCCGGTGGCGTAGTTTTTTTTGGCGACGATCAGGGGCAACTGGTAGCCGTCGACGCACGCAAGGGCGAACACCTCTGGCATTTCGGAATGGGGGAACGATTGACGGCTTCACCGATCGCGTACGCGGTGGACGGGAAGCAGTACATCGCCATCGCATCGGCCACAGCGATCTTCTCGTTCGGTTTGTTCGAGCCGGCGGCGCCTGAACCGGCGCCGAAGATCAAAATTCAATAAACCGGAGCAGCCCTATTGTTTTGGAAGGTGATGCGCGGGTTTGGAAGACGGCATAAAGACACGTTGACCGTTGATTAGTGTTTTAGCAGCGTGAAGCGCATTACGTTGTCAATACCAGTTTCGGAGGTGGGGCCCGGATGTCAGCGTGCCAGAAGCGATTACTCTAGCCTTGGCTATGTATACTAGTTCCATTCGTCAATACATACTGTTTGATGTGATCGTCCTGCGCACGCACGGCAGCACGGTCCACTCCCCTAGGGTGCGCGGCTTGCGGATGAGTCCGAGCGCGGTACAGGAGCCGAAAGCGTGATAATCCGCATCGGCTCTTGTACACCACACCGGATCAGATCAGGAAAGCCATGCCTGACGGGCTCCCCACAGCTGTGTAATTACCAGTGAATTTCAGCGAGCCAGGACCTCCCCCATCCTCTCCCTCGCCTTCGCCCTGGCCTTGGCCCGGGTTAATCCTGAAGGTGGTAACGTTGTCGGCACGCTGATTACCAGACACCATGAACCGACCGGAGGGATCGATGATGATTATTCTTGGATAATCCCCGAGCGTTGAAGCGCGGCTTACCTGAGTAAGCCTGCCATCGTGGGCGACCGAGAAAACGGTGATGGTGTCGCTCAGGCGGTTTACGCCGTAGACGAATCGTCCGGCGGCGGGAACGCGGATTTACGGGGTGAAAACGGGCCCTACAAATCCTGGCGGAAGGCTCGAGACCTGCTGCACTTTCGTCAGGCTTCCGTTGGCCGGATTGAACTGCCAGAAGATGATCGTATTGCCTTCCTCCTGTATCGAGTACATCCAAACTCCGTTGGGATGGAAAGCGAAGTGCCGCGGCCCATCGCCCGGGGGCGTGTTCACAAAGGGTGTTGCAGCCGGAGTCAAGGGCGGGGTACCTCCCACGGTCAGTTTCCATACGTAAATCCGGTCTTGTCCCGCATCGGGGCCCACAACCCATCGATTCGAGGGGTCCGCCTCCATCTGGTGCGGGTGTCCATCACCATCATGAGCACTGAACGCGAAACTCCCCGGGGGCGCGCTGGTGGCGGGCTTTTGCGTAAACGAATGGTCAACGTTACCGAGATCATGCTGCTGAAAGACCGCAGGCCCGAGCGACCCATTTGACAAAACGGGGAACGCTTCGAACCAGCTGCCTGAGTATTCGGCCGAGAAAAGATACCTGCCACTGTGGTCAACGCTGACATGAGCTGGAGCACCCGCAGCGGGTTGAACGTTCAAGAGCGTCAGATCGCCTGTCAGCCGATTAACCGAATAAGCGCTCACGGCTCCGGGCGGCCCGAATTCATTTCCGGCGTACAAGTGCGTACGCGTCGGATCGAGAGCAATCGTTGATGGACTCCTGGGCGTCGTTCCCGTCGGCGGAGCCTCGGCTACGAGCTTCCGAACTGTTAACTTCCCCGTGGAAAGATTGAGCTCACATAAGTAAATCCCCTGCCCGTTGCCTCCACTTCCGGGCGCACCAGTGTAAGTGCCGATGTAAAGCCAAACCGTTCCGGACGGGGCGCCGGTTGGTTGACCAAGAGCTTGGGGCAGACTCGCGGCGGCAGCAAGCGCCGCGGCGCCCTTGAATAAGTTGCGACGCGAGAACGTACTTTGGAAGCCGCCGGGTTTTGTGTCTTTTGTTGAGTCCATGGTTTCCTCCCATGCAGGCAGACTGAGCCTGGCTTCAGGTAGACGACTTGCAGACACGCGTACAGCATCCGCAGAAACTGGCATCCGGGCAGCGAAGCACCGTCCGGATTGGGCGATCCAGGACGCCTTACCATACCATAGCCGTTGTTTTAACTTCCAGATCTCTCGTGGTATCAGCGGTGAATCTGCCAGGAACGCCAACCGAGTCTATGGCCACAAGGCCGTAGCGCTTACAAATCCAAGTTGACTGTAAGTCCCCATGTCGCGAATGACAATGCTAGATAAGGACCGCCAAAAGGAACCGTCAGGGGTGATTCGTCCTTCGGAAACCTGAATGAGAGCAAAATAATCAGCCTGCGTGAAGTGGGGCGAACGGAGCTGGTTCTAATTCCAGTATCTTCGATGCACGACGACTGCTTCTGTCTCGAGTACCGGCCCGCCGACAGCGACACTTGGCTGCTCGTTCTCCTGAAGGTTTCACGACAAGGAAAAGAAAGTCGTCCGATTTGACTATGCCGCCTAACGTCTTCGCCGAGCAGCCGTAGACGACAGACGGGATCCCGTGGTTTTCTCAGGCGTGCCGCTCGTTCTCACCACCATAGCGATGTTCGCCGTTTCTGTGCCTGCCCAGCGTGCGGCGCGCATCGATCCAATCGTCGCCCTTCGATATGAATGACGGCCACATCGCGTGGCGGATTGTTGTCCAAATAGTGACCGTTATTGGCTCATAACGCTTCTCGCACGACTTCAAAGGGAAGCGCATGAAACCGGCCCCGGCGCGCTAATATTCGCGTGGGGCTTCGTCCAGCAAAGCTCCGAGTGCCGGAGCCAACAATAGCCTGGCGATCGCGGGCGCGTGAAACTGAGGCAACTTACCGACAGGTCACCAGGCCGGTTTACAATACGCTCGTTATTCGCGGGTGGATCGTGATCATGGTTGCCGCGTACAGTGCCACGGCGCAGCCAGATTTCGACCTGGAACTCTTGGGCCGCGTTCGGCAACATATCGAGGCTTGTGACAGCTTCTCAGGAATTGTTCGGCTGGCCGGGCTCCTCGGGGTTCACAACAGAGCCGATGGAGAGCCGGGTCGAAAGGGGAGCAATCGGCAACGGTACGTTCGCTGCGAACCTCCACAATGTTCTCCTAGCGGCGACGGTGAAATACGCCGATCAGGAAATTCTGGACCGACAGAACTTATACCGCTTCGATTTTCATGCGCCGCTTTTTGGCAGCCCATACAGCTTGGCGGTAAACGGAAAATCGGCCACGACGGCCTGTTCAGGTTCGTTCTGGGTGAACAAGGAGTCGCTGGATATCGTTCGTTTGGAGCGTCGCGCGGAGGAAATCCCAGCTGACATCGACTGCCGCGAAGCACACGACTCAATCCTCTATGGCCTCCTGGATCTCGGCGTTAGCCAGCTTCTACTTCCGCTTGCTGCCGAGCTTGTGATCGTCGCCCGCGACGGTCGCGAAAGTCGCAACACGATCGCATTCACACAATGCCGTCGATATGCAGCAGAAGCG
>JACXTT010006631.1_pt1 | contig 16495 bp, 10 predicted proteins | sample 9270951 | NCBI WGS metagenome assembly JACXTT01 (sample SAMN15532306, study PRJNA645909) | rock metagenome | isolation source: weathered quartz diorite | place: Puerto Rico | collected 2017-06-21 | reverse complement strand
TGGGGTTGACGTTGCCGTGCGCGGCGGTCGATTACGTGGGGGATAGCGTGCCGGTGACGTTGTTGGCGGATCGGCCGATTAAGCGGTGGGATGCGGTGGTGAAGGGGGGGGAGGATTTTCTGCCGCGCTGGATAATTACCGTGACAGTGCTGTTGCTGCAAATGCTGGAAATATCGGCGAATAAATTCATTAACCACAGCTTGATCAAGCGCATATCCCTGATCTTAAAACGGCCCGCGCCAAAATTAACTTTCCAGTTTGATAATCACGATCTGCAAGCCTTCGCCCACGTGGCCGCTGATTTTGGACAAGATCGCTATGGTTACGTGGTGACCCCTAACGCCGATCATTTAATTCGCTTGCACGAAGACCCCGCGTTTCGCGCCAGCTATGCCGCGGCCAACTATGTACTTCTCGACAGTCGATTCTTGTCGCACGTGTTGCGCGCCACCAAAGGCATTCATCTGCCCGTGTGCCCGGGCAGCGATTTAACCGCGAAACTTTTTTCCGATGTGGTCTCGCCCAACGATCCCGTGGTGTTGATTGGCGGTCGCGACGATCAAGCGCGGCAGTTGCGCGAACGCTATGGACTGCGACGCTTGGTGCATTTTAATCCGCCCATGGGATTCATCCGCGATCCGCAAGCGGTGGAAACCTGCTTGCGCTTCATCGAAGCTCACAGTCCATTTCGTTTTTGTTTCCTGGCGGTCGGCACTCCGCAGGGAGAAGCCGTTGCCGCGCAACTCAAGGCTCGCGGCATTGCCCGTGGCCTTAGTTTGTGCATCGGCGCCGCGATAAATTTTCTTACTGGTGAAGAACACCGCGCACCTCTATGGATGCAGCGCTGGGGCATGGAATGGTTGTTCCGCCTCATGCATGATCCCGCGCGCTTAGCCAATCGCTATCTGGTGCGCGGACCACGCGTATTTAATTTGTTGCGCCACGCCGAAATTGTCCTGAGAAATACGCCGACGTCGTCATTGCGCCTGGTGACAGCGGCGGCTCAGCCGTCTTCACTGGTAGTCACGCCATCGGCGGAACCAGCACGCTTGCGTTTGGTGACAGCGAATAATGCGGCCGCGCTCACCACCACCTCCATGGCCGCCGAACTTATCGTTGCGCCCAGCGTGGAACGCAAAACCGCGTAGCCAACGTGTTTAGTGAATGAATATTTCGCATTGAACTGCCAGCCTCATCTGTGTGCGTTATCCAACAGATATGTTTTGCTCGTTGCTGCATCATTTCCATTACCTTCACAAATGTAAGGATAGCTAAACATGAAAATTAAATTCGCCACCCTATTTTTTGCCATCGCCTCATTGCTGAGCGTCAGCGCTTATGCCGTCGACGATCGGGACGCCGACCGTTCGCATCCTGGGGCTTATGCCAAGGATGCATCCATCACCACCAAAATCAAAGCCAAACTGGCGGCGGAGAATCTCAGCAGCCTGGCTAAAATCAGAGTCGACACCGACAATCAAGGCGTGGTGGTATTGAGCGGAAAAGCCAAATCTCAAGAAGACGCGGACAAAGCGGTTTCCATCGCCAGCGCGACTGAGGGCGTTACTTCGGTCAAAAACAAAATTAAAATAAAACAGGATGATTAAAATTTTGGCTTCAAACTAAATGCCTTGGTTTTAGGTTAGCATTATTATTAAACCGGCCTCGAGCAATCGAGGCCGGTTTTTCATTAGAATTTTCGGAAGCGCATCAACTCATCGCGCAACCATTGGTTGCTGGTTACCGTGGCGGTACCGCATTTCACCGTATACGGCTTGCCGCTCATGCTGCTTTTCGTGGCGGCCATTTCTATAAAATCTTCGGTCGTGTTGATCTTATTTCTCACCGCCAAATATTTATATTTGGTTCGTAGATGTTCTTGCGCCGCTTTTGAATCGTGCCAACTGCCGTTGCGATTAAACTGGCAAGCACCTGATCCTTCGACATAACCCAGCAGAAAATTGACTTCAACTTGCACATTGGCGGGAGGTTGCGCGTGCGCCGTTGACGCCCATAGGCATCCCATCATGCACAATAAACTTATTCTTCTTTTCATCATTCACGCATCCATTTTGGCTGTAACCGCCCTTGATCGTCGAAACGATAATAACCGTCGAGCCAACCTTTCCCGAACAGAATTAAAACTTGATCGTAATAGTTGGTGGGCTCGCCTTGTTTGGCGCGCCACGCGGCGGCGCGCAAACGCTCGCGCTGCTTTTCCAAGAGGCGTTTGTCGCCGAGGACATGCAAAAACGGCAGCACCGCGCCAGAAAATCCAATGGGCGAGTAATCGGACTTAAGCGGCACGGCAGTGAGCGGATTAACTTTTTCCGGGGGCGCGTCGAGCTTGCGAATCAGCGCGGCGTAAGGAGCCAACATCTTGATCATTTCCTGGCTGCTGCGCCCCGACATGCCCGCCCACAAATACACCCGAATGGCGTCGTAACTACCCGAAGGTTCGCGTTGGGTATCCGGCAACACCGTGCTCTTGGTGTCGACGACAAACATATCGGGCGCCACGCCAGCGCTGAATATTTTTGGCGTTAGGCGCGCGTAGCTATCCCATACCTCCCGCCATGGGCCCTTGGGATCGATGGCCGCGAAATAGCGGAACATGAAGTCCGGCAGATAACTGGGGTTAAGCCAAAAGCGCCCATTATCCAAAGTGAAGCCAAAGGGCGCGGGCAACAACACGCTCCCGGTTTTGCCGGCTTGGGCGATTTCATGGCGGCGAATCTGCGTCAATAATTTATGGCCGGTTTCGGCATAGCTGGGCGCGCTCCATAAACGCGCCGCCTCGAGCAAGGTATAAGCGATCCACAGATCGGCATCCGATGCCGAGTTCTGGTCTTTCACGCCCCAGCTGCCATCATCGCGCTGGCCCCACAACCACGCTGGAAGTTTATGGCCGAGGCGTCCGGAGGCGAGATTATCGGAGGTCCATTTAAGAATGGTATCGAACTGCGCGCGTTGATTGGCGACCAAGGCGAAGAACAAACCGTAGGATTGACCTTCGGAAGTACTCTTGCGCTCGAAAGTAATGTCGATCACGCGGCCGTCGGCCTGAACAAAACGCTCGACGAAATCATTCCATTCCGGCCAAGCGGACGCGGCGCTGACAGTCATGCCAAAACTCGATAGCGCGCAGCACAGCATGACCTGAAACAGGGCTAGCTTGAGGCGTTTCATTGGTTCTCCGATCACGAGACGGGTTTATTGCGCGAGCGTCGCGCGCATCTCGTCCAAAAACTTCTGCGCCACCTTGGCGTGCGCCACTTCGGTGGGATGTATGCCGTCGTAGAGATCCGCCGTGGTCAATACCGAGTTGACGTCGACAAAGCGCACGCGCTGACCCGCCGCCATCCGTGCTTCGACATTCGCGCGAATAACGGCGTTGAACTGCTGCGTCAATATCGCGCGATCGACATTGCTGGGCGGAACAATCTTGGAAGTCTGCGGTGGAATCGACGCGACAAAAATCCACGCTGCGGGACGCGCCGCTTGCAGTTGATCGATCAAAGCATTATGGCGCGCACCAATTTGGTCGGCGTTGCCCGTGGTGAACGCGTCAATATCGTTGGTGCCGATCATGAGCAGAATAATGTTCGGTTGCGTCACTGCCAGCCAAGTGTTGACGTTGCTCGCGATATCGCCAATGGTCGCCCCCGTGTGTCCTTCATGATCTTTATCGTCGACGCGCGTGTACGGATCGTATTGCGTGCCCACATAACTGACACCGCAATTATTCTGCTGCAAGCCAGTGTACAAATTATTACGGTAACCGCCGTTGACGCCGAGGGTAATCGAATCGCCCAGCGGCATGATGTTGGCGCAAGCTTGCAACGGAGTATTGGAATCGGACGACGGCGCCGATGAGTTGCTGCAGGCGCCAAGACCCGAAATCACCGCCCACAAAACTATTTGCATCGAAACTTTTTTGAAGCGCATTCTTTCTCGGACTTTTTTTATTAATTATTCGTCGACCGTGAGCGTTGCCGTAAGAAAGTCCGAATATCAGGCGATGCGACGCGTAGGCACGGCTGCGGATGCCATCTGTGCGCCTGCCGACTTCCGCGCCGCTTGCTGTTGATTCGGCGTCTCCCAATGCAAGGTTTCATTTTCAATCATCATGCGCACCACGTCCTTCATGGAAAACTTGGCCTTCCATCCCAGACGAAACTGCGCCTTGCGCGGATTGATTTTGCTGACCAGCAATTCACTGGGGCGCATCAAGCTCGGGTCTAAAACCGCGTACTCGCGCCAATCGAGGCCAAGCTGGGCATAAGCGGTGTTGAGAAATTCTTCGAGCGTATGCGTCTCGCCCGTGGCGATGACGTAATCATCGGGTTTGTCTTGCTGCAACATTAGCCATATAGCCACGGTGTAATCGGGCGCCCAGCCCCAATCGCGTGCAATCTGAATATTGCCTAGGTGTAATTTTTCCTTGCTGCCCGCGGCGGTGCGGCAGGCCGCGGCCACGATCTTGCGCGTAACGTAACGCTCCGGACGCAATGGCGACTCGTGGTTAGAGCAGATTCCAGAGCAAGCATATAGCCCGTAGGCCTCGCGATAATTAGCCACCATCCAAAAAGCCGTGGCCTTGGCGACGGCATAAGGACTGCGCGGCCTAAACGGTGTCGTCTCGTTGGCGGCCAATCCATTGGTATCGCCGAAACATTCCGTGGAACCGGAGTTGTATAACTTGATGGGTCGGGAGGTAAAACGGATGGCTTCCAATAAATTAAGCACGCCGAAGCTCATGCTTTCGAGCGTCTCCACGGGCTGCTCGAAGGACAGGCCGACGGAGCTTTGGCCCGCGAGATTGTAAATTTCATCGGGTTGAATCTTGGCCAGCGCTTGAATCACGCTGCGAAAATCCGTCAAGCTTACGGACACGACCTTGACCTGATCGCGAATGCCTAAGTGCGTAAGATTTTTAAAGGAAGCCGCTTGCGCATCGCGCGAGCTTCCATAAACTTCGTAACCCTTGCTCAAAAGCAGTTGCGCCAAATAGGCGCCGTCTTGGCCGGATATCCCACAAATAAGCGCTTTCTTCTTCATGTCAGTGACCGACCTGTGATTGGGTCATCGAGCTGACAATTTAAGCGCTTATCTCCTTTGGGTCTGTTCGGTTTCGAACACAGCTGTGATTAATCTAGGAAGCTCTGAATAATTTATGTTTCAACGCCTCCCCCGTCGATGCTAAGTGCGCTATCGGACAAATGCGACGCGTGGCGTTTATATTCCCCACAACTTTCTTATCAAAGCCATCTTATCCTGACGCACGTTCAAGTTATCGTCGAGAATGCCGCCCGTGTCGCCGCTGTTGGGGCTGTAACACCAATAGAAACTGTTGCGCATATTTTTGCTGATCAAATAATCCACGAAAGCATTTTGCCAGGTCACATCCGCTTGCCCGCCCGTCCCCGATCCATATTTACCGCCCCATTCGCCGATTACCACGGCGGTGCTCGGATGGAACTGTCCGAACAAAATATCCCAGTTGCCCGCTAGGTTGGCGGGAAAGTTAGGATCGTTGAAGGAAGATTTGGGGAACACGTCGGGACCGTAGGTGTGCGGCGTCAATACCAACTTATTGCTGGGAATATTTAAGGGTTGATAGGCTTGCGGTTGAAAGTCCTCGGCCCAATTCATGGGCACGTTGGAGTTTTCGCGGCCATCGTAATTGCCGTTGATACCTTGAACAAAGATCAGCAAATTGGGGTTTGCCGCGAGCACCGCTTGCGCGGCGCTTTCGGCGGCGGCTTTCCAGAAGTACGCGGGATCGGTCATGTTGGGGTCGCCCGTACTCCAGCGCACTTTGCCATTGGGTTCGTTGAAAATATCGATGGCGAAGAAATGGTTGAGATGGGCGTAGCGCTTGGCGACGAAAGTAAGATCGCGCAACCAGTTTTCTTTAGTGTAGGCCTGATTATTATATATAAGATAAAAATCGGCCGGGTCCGACACAAACCAAGCTTGATATTGGCGTTGTTTCGACACACTGTGAAAATCGAGCATGACAAACAGACCTTGGCGATCGGCCTCGGCCATCCACATGTCCAGAGCTTGCAATGGCGTCTTGCCGATCAAATCGGGATTACGATTGGCATCGATGTAGCTCAACTGATCGATGGGCGTATTGTTATAAAGCGTGTCGGGTACGAACGGCACGCGCACCGCGTTAAACCCGAGGCTCTTGATCTGCGCGATCTGTTCCTTCCAGCCCATGGCCCAAAGATATTGCGGCTGCAGAACTTGAGCATTGAAGCCAAAATGACTGACGCCGCGGATGGGAATCTCTTGGCCGTTGGCGTTGTAGATCTTGCCGCCTTGGGTAGTGTAGCTACCCGCCGCCGCCGGAAAATCTTGCGCGTTACTAATACCGCTGCTCGCATTGGTACTGGCGCCGTCGCCGCTACTGCCGCCACCGCCGCAGGCGGTGAGCAGGCATAATAAAACGCCCCCTAAAATGGTTCTAGCGCGGTTCGCCGATTGCGCGCGCCACGATGACAAGCATTTGCTTGGCGTCGCGAGCATCGATGCCAATGCTTGTTGCGCGCGACCCATAACGTTTTCATCAATCGTGTTCATTGAATTCTCCGCTAGCTGTTTTCTTCGGGCTAGGCACGGGCGTGGTTTGCTATCAGCAAGCAAAACAATGCTCAGGCCAATGTGTAATGAAATTTTTTACCGCACCGTGAACGAAGTGGCCGAGAACGACACGCCCGCCGGATTGAAAATTCCGACAGCGCCCGTGGTCGCGCCGCTGGGTATGGTCACTTGTACTTGCGAATCGCTAATGACCTTCACCGCGGCGTTTTTCGCGGCGCCTACCCAAGCCGTGTTGGCGCCAGTGAAACCGTTGCCATTCACCGTTATCACCGTGCCCACGGGTCCCGCGCTGGGCGAAAAATTCATGATGTACGGTTGCTTAAGCGCGGTCGTGGTGCTGGGCGCTGGCGTGGTGGTGGTCGCAACAGGCGCTGGCGTTGTTGTTGTCGTGGCGGTTGGCGCCGTCGCGACACCGCTAAGCGTGGCGCGGATTACATCCAAGAATTTCTGCGCCACCTTGGCGTGCGCCGCTTCCGTCGGATGAATGCCATCGTACAAATCCGCCGTGGTCAAAACTGAATTGACGTCGACGAAACGCACGCGTTGGCCGGCGGCGACTCTAGCGTCGACATTCTTGCGAATGACGGCGTTGAACTGCTGCGTCAGCAGCGCGCGATCGACGTTGTTGGGCGGGACGTTGTTTGAAGTTTGCGGCGGGATCGAGGCCACGAAAACCCACGCATTGGGACGCGCCGCTCTGATCTGATCGATCAAGGCGTTGTGACGCGCGCCAATTTGATCGGCGTTCTCGGCCGTCCACCAAGCAGTGTCGTTGGTGCCGATCATGAGCAAAACAATATTGGGCTGCGTGGCCGCGGTCCAAGCGTTGATATTGCTGGCGATATTGCCGATGTTGAATCCTGGATGCCCTTCGTGATCCTTATCGGCCACGCGCGTCCATTGATCCGACTGCGTGCCGACATAACTCACGCCGCAATTATTCTGCTGCAAGCCAGTGTACAAATTATTGCGATAGCCGCCGTTGACGCCGAGGGTAATCGAATCTCCCAGCGGCATGATGTTGGCGCAACTCTGTAAAGAGTTTCCGCTGATAACGGGCGTGGGTGAAGGCGCGGGCGTGGGTGTAGTTGCGGTGGAAGTGGAAGCAGGAACGGGAGCCGTAGACGCGCCACGCTTAACCAGCTCAACTTTATCTATATAAAAAGTCAGCTTCGAGGTGCTGTTATTCTGAAATATGACGCGACGGAAAGCCACGCCTTTGGGGTTCATCACCGACAACGGAATTTCAACGTGATACCACGCGCCTGGCGCGAACGAAGGCACGTAGTTCGCGATTTTCGCGGACAAACCCCAGTCGAGATCCAAGCTCACTTCCAAGGTTTTCATGGCCGCGCCCACCGTGGCGCCCGCGGAGATATCGAAGCTCACATGCGTATAAAGATTGGCGGCTTGATCGGTCCATTTCCAATTGGCGTCGCGGCTATCGAAGCTGATGCCGCCCCAGGTGTTGGCGTCCACTTTAACGGCGGCGCTTCCGGATTTTACAAATTGATTTTGCACGGTCGACGTTGAGCTCCAACCCGAGAGCTGCCAGAGAGAAGCCGTGGCGTCGTTGAAAATGGCCGTCGATGCCGTGGTGCTGGGCAACGGCGTCGTGGGCACCGATTGCGGCGCGGGCGCGGGAGTCGGAGAAGGAGCCGGGGTCGGCGCAGGCGCTGGCGCGGGCGCAGAGCTTCCCCATAATTTCTTCACCAAGGTCATCTTGTCCTGACGCACGCTCAAGCTGTCGTCGAGAATACCGCCCGTGTCGCCGCTGTTCGGGGTGTAGCACCAATAAAAACTATTGCGCACGCCTTTGCTGATCAAATAATCCACGAAAGCGTTTTGCCAAGTGACGTCTTCCTGTCCACCCGTGCCCTGTCCATACTTGCCACCCCATTCACCCACCACCACCGGATGTTGTTGGAAAAATTGGCCAAACAAGGCATCCCAATCCGCGGCTAAATTGGCGGGAAAGTTGGCGGCGTTAAAAGACGACTTGGCATACACATCGGGGCCGTAAGTATGCGGCGACAGCACTAATTTATTGTTGGGAATATTGAGCGGCTGATAGGCTTGCGGCTGAAAATCTTCGCCCCAGTTCATGGCGATGCTGGAGTTTTCTCTATTATCGTAATTACCGTTAATGCCTTGGACAAAAATCAGCAGATTGGGATTAGCCGCCAGTACCGCGGCGGCGGCGAACTCGGCGGCGTTTTTCCAAAAATAAATGGGGTTGGTAACGTTGGCATCTCCCGTGCTCCAACGAACTATACCATTGGGTTCGTTATAGATGTCGATGCCGAAAAAGTGGCTTAGGTTAGCGTAGCGTTTGGCGACGAAGGCCAAGTCGCGTGTCCAGTTTTCTTTGGTGTAAGCCTGGTTATTATATATAAGGTTAAAATCGGCCGGATTGGAGACGAACCAAGTCGGATATTGGCGTTGCTTCGAGACGCTATGAAAATCGAGCAAGACATACAGGCCTTGGCGCTCGGCCTCGGCCATCCACATGTCGAGAACTTGCAGCGGCGTCTTGCCGATCAAATCGGAATTGAGATTGGCGTCGATATAGTTCAGCTGATTGACGGGCGTGGTGTTGTAGAGCGTGTCGGGCACGAACGGCACGCGCACCGCGTTGAACCCAAGACTTTTGATCTGGGCGATCTGCTGCTTCCAGCCCATGGCCCAAAGGAATTGCGGCTGGAGCATGGGAGCGTTGAAACCGAAGTGACTGACACCGCGAACTTGAATCTCCTGGCCGCTGGAGTCGTAAATTTTTCCCGCTTGGGTGTAGTAGCCAGCGGCGTGAGCCGCCACGGAAGTTGCTAGAAAAAAAACCACCGTCAGCGCGCGCAGTGCGCGTTTGATAAGATTATTCATTGAAAAAAACTCCGGTGTCTGAGCTACAGCGTTGTCGTTGCTAGCATTGACGTCTTTCACTAGCTCTTGCACGCACCCCGAAAAATCCTTGTCTGTGCGATGGCACACGTACGACGGACGATCACAAAGGTAGTTCATTGTCTGTGCGCTACCACACGCTCAAAGGATTAATGTATCGGACGTACGGATCAACGAGTACGCAATTAAAATTTCTTGGTTAAATTTTCCGTACGCGGAAATAATCGTGCGGAGTTGTTTGTGATAATCGCAACTTAAATCATCACACTTGCTAACTGTACACGCTGTTTTAGCGTCTGTGCGCTGGCACACGCTAAATGGAGCGTATCGTCTGATGCGCGGCGATTCGAGATTTTTTGAAATTTTTACAAAAAAATAACTCACCAGAACGGTAAGTCGGGATGGGAAAAAATCCTAGAAATTTATGCGCTATGTATCTTACCGAACATAAGAGGCGCGCGAACTAGCAAGGAAATATCAAGCAAACGAGGAGAATGAATCTCTTAAATTTTTTAAGCCTTAAAAGCAATTCCTGTTAAAACCACATTTCTATAAAATTGAAATCGTCCCATCCAAGTCGTGGCGTCTAATCCCAGCGCGTTAATTTTTTTCCGTGGCGTCGGCACGAAATATCCGGTGTGCGAATCCTCGAAAATAATATCCAAGCTGACATCGTGAAATTCCAACCACTGGCGCGTGACGTTGTACTGGCATTTATAAAAAGACTCCTTGGCGCTGAAAACAAGCGCGGCGTAGCGCGCCTGTTGCGCTGACGGAAGCGCGGCCAAGGCGGCGGCTTCTGGCGGCGTGCAGATAACCGGCCAGGTTTCGCGCGTCACGCCATCGACGATTTCCATGTCTAAGCCGATGCCGCGAAAAAATCGGCGTTGCGCCACGACAGCCGCGCACACACCATGGGCGTGCGTGATGCTGCCGATCAACGCTGAAGGCCATTGCGGACTGCGATCGCTGCTTACGCGCAAGGGATAACGCGTGAAACCGAATCTTTCCAGCGCACGTCGCGCGCACAGCCGTCCGGCGGCGAACTCACGCGCGCGCGTGGGCATGGCGTTGGTTAGATAACGCGCCTCCTCGTAAAACAATAGCGATGCATCTCCTGGTTCGTGTAATTCAGCGCCCACCGTTCCGCGCGCAAACAAATTGCTTATTCGCGGCGAAATCCTAGCGGGATTCTTTAGGGATACGGCCGCCATTAAATTTTCATTCCTCCTCTCTCGTCCTAAAGAATTATTTTTTAAACCATGGCGCAAATGATCATTCGTGTTATTTTCGAGGGCGCTATCATGCAACGCGTCCATGGCGGCATTCACGCGCATAAGGGCGGATGACGCTTGATTCGCTGCACATCCATGGCGCGCGCGATATGCGTCGCCATCTGCTCCAAACCCGCGCCCTTGAACACCGTGAAATGATCGCCGTCGATGACAGCCACTTCGACCCCACCCAAGGCGAACGCGCTCCAGCCCATTTGCGGATCGAGAAACCAACCCTTGGGTTCTTGAGCGCTGCATAAAAGCGTTATTTTTCCCGGATACAAGCGCGGTTCATAGTTTTGCGCCATTTGCTCCAGGTAGACCAATAAACGTTGATCGTAATTTTCCGCGCTCAAATTCTTGCCATGCAAACCAATAGGCTCGGGCGCGGTGGGCGCGGCGACGCCGAACCAACGCTGTATTTTCTTGAACAACACGCGCTGCTTAACGAAGGCGGCCAGCGTTTGTTCGCGGTTTAGCACGCGGCGCCAATCCATGCCGATGAGTTGCCAGCGATACGAATAATCGGCCAGCAGCGCGCGCCACTTGGGCAAGCGTTCATTATGGCCCGGCGCCCAGGCATCGATCATGGCCAGCAGCGAAACTTCCTGACCCGTGGCAACCAGCTGACGCGCCACTTCGAATGCCAAGACACCGCCGACGCACCAACCGATTAGCCTGTATGGCCCCGTGGCTTGGAACTGGCGGATAAGCCGAACATATTCAGCGGCGATTTCTTCCAGGGTATGCGGCAAACTTTGACGTTCGATGGAAGGATCGAACAGTTGCAGCGCGGTCAATGGTTGGTCGGCGCCGAGACGCCGCGAAAGGTTGTAGTAATAAACGCCAGTATTGTGAATCGCTATCAGCGGCGGTTTCGATCCATTGGGCTGAAGCCGCACTACTTGGCGGAAATCGTATTCACGCTGATGGCTTTGCATGAGCATCTTGGCTTGGGTTTCAATGTTCGATGCTTTAAACAGCGTCAATAAACTCAAACGTTGGCCAAACTCGGCTTCAATACGCGCCAACAAACGCGCCGCCAAAAGCGAATGCCCGCCCATTTCGAAAAAGTCGGCGGTCCTTTCAACGCTCTTAAGTCCCAACACCGAACTCCAAATTTCGGTCAAACGACGCTCGACGTCATTCAACGGTGGCGTTGTTTCCTTGGTGACGGGCATGACTGCCGTGGGTGTCGGCAACGCGCGACGGTCGACTTTGCCATTGGGCGTGCGCGGTAAGACGTCGAGGACGACAATCGAACTGGGGCACATGTAGCTCGGCAAACATTGCACCAAGCTGACGCGCAACGCCGCGCTCAGCGCATCGGGGCTAACGTCGATGGCTGACGACGTCACATAAGCCCAAATGGCGCTCTCGCCCGACGCATCGCGTCCTAATATGGCCACCGCTTCTTGAATGTTAGGACAACGCAGCAACGCGGCCTCGATATCGCCAAGCTCGATGCGAAAGCCGCGCAGTTTAATCTGATGATCGCTACGGCCCAGATATTCCAGCAAGCCATTCTGTTGGCGGCGCACGATGTCGCCCGTGCGATAAAGTTTGGCGCCGAGAACCTTGCGAAATTTATCCGGAATGAATTTTTCCGCGGTCACTTGCGGCAAGTCGAAGTAGCCCAAGCCTACGCCATCGCCGCCGATTAAAAGTTCGCCAGGCACGCCGCGCGGCGCCAGTTCTTGATGACTATCGAGAACGTAGAATTGAGTGTTGGCGATCGGCGGTCCGAGCGCCACCGGGCCATCGCCAGACTCGACGCGCGAGACCGACGACCATATCGTGGTTTCCGTCGGTCCATACATGTTCCAAAGTTCGCCGCCGCATTGCAGCAATCTTTCAGCCAGCCTGCGCGGCAACGCTTCGCCGCCGCATAACATTTTAAGCGGCGGATTTCCGTGCCAGCCCGCTTCCAGCAGAAGCTGCCAAGTGACCGGCGTCGCCTGCATGAACGTGGCCCGATGCCGCTGTAAAAGCGCCAACAGCGCGGCGCCGTCGGTAATCTCCTGCTCTTGCGCCAAAATTAATTTGGCGCCCACAATCAAGGGAAGAAACAAATCCAATGCCGCGATATCGAAGGAAACCGTGGTGACGGCCATGACCGTATCATCCTTGGTGAGTCCAGGTTGATGACGCATGGCAAATAACAAATTGACCAACGCGCGATGATGAATCGCCACGCCTTTGGGCCGCCCGGTCGATCCCGAAGTATAAATGACGTAGGCCAGATCCGTCGGGGCTGGAGCGGGAGCCAACGGTTGATCGCTTTGTTTGGCGATCAATAACGATTGCGTATCGATCATGATCACCGCCATCGCTTCATGCGTTAAACGCTCGCGCAGCGCGGCGCGGGTGATAATTCCCGCGGGCCGTGAATTCTCGAATATATGCTGCAGGCGCTCGATGGGATAAGCCGGATCAAGCGGAATGTAAGCGCAGCCGGATTTAAGCACGGCCAAAAGCGCCACCATCATTTCCGGCGAACGATCTAAAAATATCGCCACGCGGCTGCCGGGCACCACACCGCGCCGCCACAGTTCGTGAGCCAGACGGTTCGACGCCACGTCCAATTCGCGAAAACTCATGCTGCGTTCGGCGCAAATCACGGCCACCGAGTCCGGCGTGCGCTTGGCCTGAGCCTCGAACAACTGCGGCAAGGTTAGGTGTTTCGGATAAATAACGCTGGTACGATTATTTTCCACCAGCAATTCGCGGCGCTCGATATCGTCGATGATGGTTAAAGCCGATATTTTACGCGTGGGATCGGTGCTGATGGAACGCAACAATATCGTCAGGTGATTCAGAAAACGCAGCACCGTGCGAGTTTCGAACAAATCCAAATTGTATTCACATGACAGGCGCCAGCCTTCGGCGCTTTCCATTACCGACAGATTAAGATCGCAAATAGCTCCCGCGGAATAAGGCGGCAATTCGAGCAGTTTAAAATTGGCGCAATGATTCCTATTGACGGATTGTTGAAACGCGAAGTTAATCGAAAATAACGGGTGGCGGCTCAAATCGGTCTTGGGCTTGACGATCTTGATTAAATCTTCCTGGGTTATACGCTGATGCTTGGCGACGTCGGCAAAATTAGCGCGCACTCGTTCCAATAGCGCGAGAAAACTCGGATCGCCCGATAAGTCGTTGCGCATCAACACCAGATTGCAGAACAAGCCGATCAGGTTTGCCACGGAGGCGTTGTCACGGCCGACAAATTGGCCGCCGATGGCGATGTCGGTTTCGCCCGTGTAACGATGCAGCAGCGTGAACAACGCCGCCAACAGCGTGACATGCAAGTTCGCGCCATTTTGCCGGCCGAGACGTGTCAACTCATCGATTAACTCATGACTTAAATTGACCGACACGATATGGCTATTCGCCGTTAACATCGGCGGACGGGCATGATCGGTTTTAATCTCGAAATACCTAAAACCTTGCAGGCTGTGTTTCCAAAAATCGGCGTCGGTTTGATAACTGGACAAAGCCAGCTGTTGCATTTGCCATGCGGAAAAATCGCCATAACTCACGGGTAAATTCGGCAGCATGGGCAAGCACCCCCGCTGCAGCGCCGCGCCAATCTCGCTCAATTCCCGCGCCAGAATTCCCACCGAATAGGCATCGCTCACAATATGGTGCAAGGTAACCAACAATATCGAAATATTTTTTGCCATGCGCAGGTGCGTCACTCGCATCAACGGCGCCGACGACAAATCGAACGGTGTGCGCGCTTCCAGTTGCGCGGCGCGTTCCGCCTCGATCAAGGCTTCGGCTTCGGACAACGCGGTTAAATCAATGATGGGAATATAGAAGGAAACTTGCGGTTCCACATTTTGCACGATATCGCCATCCGCCTCGGTGAAGAAAGTACGCAAGACTTGATGCCGCGCCATGATGAGCCGAAACGCCTGTTCCAGCTCAGCGTTGGACACCGCGCCTTCCAAACGCCAGCGTACCGCTATGTTCGATGATGGATTGCGCGGGTTGAGTTGATGCAACAGCCAAAAACGCCGTTGGCCCGGAGCACAAGGAAATTTTAATTTTTCTTCCTGCGCCATCACCAACGCTCGTGCCTTGAGCGATTCCTTGGCGCGATCAGCCGCTACGCTGCTTGTGACATCCAAGTTCTTCTTGATATTGGCGCTAGTCTCCATAACTTAGCCGCATCGGAGACTGATGACAAAAGGCAATAATATGATATCCATTTTCTGTTCGCCAAACTAAAGGGAAATAGCCCGCGGATAACCCTTTCCGCTTCTATTTGCTTATAAATGAATGAAACGATAACGACGGTATGCCTACTTGCCTGCAACGTCTGTGCGTGGACGTACATATGATCCCACAGGACAAATGTCTGGCGCCGCACGGAAATGCAGCGGCAGACTCTATAAAAATCTTGCTGGTTTAAAAATTTAAAAAAGAGAACGAGTGATCTTAAATAAAAGATGGCTTGCTTGCGCCGCGAACGTCCTGGTTTCGATTTTTTTGCTGGCGTCTTGCGGCGGCGGATCGTCGCCTGAAACCAACGCCGCCGCGACCGAAATCGCGGTCTGGGGTGACAGCACCACCTCGGGCGTGGGCGCGTCCGATGCCAGCTTCAGTTACCCCGCTCAATTGCAAACCTTAACCGGCCGCAGCACCTTTAATGGCGGTGTTTCGGGACAAACCAGCGATCAAATTGCCGCGCGCCAAGGCGGCGCACCCGCGCTCGTCACGCTCCCGAACAATACGCTGCCCGCCGCGGGAACGGTGGTGCTGGAAGCGCAATCTACTCTTCCTGTCAGCGCTGAAGGCCCAGGCCCTATCGCGGGAACGATCGCAGGATTCCATGGCGTGTTGGATTATCAAAGCGACGGCGGCGGCAATCCACGGCTAACGTTTACCCGCGATGATTTCGGAGCAACGGAAACGATCGCCGCGCAAACGCCCTTCCACCCCGACACTTTCGGACGCGAAACTCAAATCAACGTGTTCTGGATGGGTCAAAACAACTTTTACGATCCGTCAGGAGTCAAGTCGGACATCGCCAAGAGCGTGGCGTTTCTGGCCAACAAAAAATTTATCGTCATGAGCTTGCTGAATGCTGGCAGTGAAACGCTGGGCACCCAAGCCTACGATCAACTGGCGCAAATCAACGCCGATCTAGCGCAAGCCTATCCGGATAACTTTCTCGATATCCGAAAAATTTTGATCGACAGCTACGATCTCAACGATCCGCAAGATATCCAAGATCACGCCAACGACGTTCCACCGACGTCACTGCGCAACGACGATGAACATTTAAATGACAAAGGCTATGGGATCGTCGCTCAACAGGTGGCAAATTTTATCGCCGCCAAGGGCTGGTAAACGCGCGAGCCGGTGAGCCTGCGCATGTTGTGTACGACAGCGTACAGACGGTGATGCCCCTAGCCCTATAAAAAGCTATTTCACCCACAACTAAAACTAATAGATCTGTCGATGGTACGGAACTTCAGGGATGGTGCCGATATGAACGGCTGGCGTGTTTTCTTCTTCACTGCCAAGAGTTTTTTTGTGCCGTCACCCATGGACAGGAAGGGCAATAATTCATGAGCGATCTCCCCCTCGTCTCCCGCGAAACCCCCGTCTCCGTGGTCACGCCCGTGATTCCGCTTAACTTCGTTTATCCGGGGTTGTCGTTGACGCAGATTCTTTCCATCGTGTGGGCGTATCGC
>JACXTT010006630.1_pt1 | contig 16496 bp, 16 predicted proteins | sample 9270951 | NCBI WGS metagenome assembly JACXTT01 (sample SAMN15532306, study PRJNA645909) | rock metagenome | isolation source: weathered quartz diorite | place: Puerto Rico | collected 2017-06-21 | reverse complement strand
GTCGCCAAAGGGACCACGGTCGATTCAGGCTGCGTGTCGACGGCGAAGACGGCCTTCGTAGGGGGCTGGGGAAAAGCCGAGGGGAAGGGTGGCTGTGCGACGACGGGCGACGAGACGACCATCGAGAACAAGGTCGATGCCCATCAGACCGACCTGGAGAGTGCGCTCGAGGTGACCGGGACCACGCCGAGCAAGTGTACGGCGGCCAAGTTCAAGGCGGCCGGAAAGAAGGGCGCCTGCAAGCTCGGCTGCAGCGCCAAGGCAGCGCTGAAGAACCTGCCGCTCAGCGATCCGACCGTGATGGCCTGCCTGTCGGCGTGCAGCACGAAGTTCAGTGCCGCGTTCACCAAGGCCGAGGTCAAGGGCGGGTGCCGGACGACAGGCGACACCGGAACCGTCGAAGGGACATCGACGCATTCGTCGCCGACGTCACGAGCGAACTGCCGACCGGTGGGGGAACCACGACGACCACGACGAGCACCACCACGACGACCACGACACCGGCATGCCACTTCCCAGCGACGGGACAGACGACGTGCTGGAACAGCAGCGGAACGGTGATCCCGTGCGCGGGCACGGGCCAGGACGGTGAACTCCAGAAGGGTGCACCGCTCAGCTACACCGACAACGGCGACGGGACGATCACCGACAGCGACACGGGGCTCGTGTGGGAGAAGATGAGCGCGGACGGAACCATTCACGACGTCGGCAACACCTACTCGCTGGACCAAGCCGTCTCGGTGCACGTCGCAGGGCTGAACGGCGCCGCTTTCGCGGGCCACACCGACTGGCGTGTCCCGAACGTGAGGGAGCTCGCGAGCCTCCCGGATCTGGAAAACTTCAACCCGTCCGTCGCGGCTGCCTTCAACGCAAGCTGTAGCCCCGGCTGCTCGGTCACCATGTGTAGTTGTACGACCCACCCGGGAGGCTTCTACTGGTCTGCCACCATCGACGCCCTCGGTCCCGGCGACGCGTTCGACGTGGGTTCAACGATGGGGTCGTAGGCCTCGGCAACCGGGGCAGCTTGAATTTCGTCCGCGCTGTACGAGGCGGCTCGTGAGGGGTTCATCAGCCGCCCGCCCGGGAGCAGGCAGCGACATGAGGTTGCGACGGTCGCTCGGCCCTGGTAACTCCGCGACCTCCTTGGTCCCCGTCGTCTAGTCCGGCCTAGGACACCGGCCTTTCACGCCGCCCGACCCGTATCTCGGGTTGATACGCGCCGTGGCAGTTGGTTGCTTAAGTTTCCGCCCTCGCTGCGCTTTCGGCTTCTCGCCGCTCGGTCCAGGAAACACACGGTGACCATCGGTGTGAGCGAGTTTCGGCACAGCATGGGCACAGCGGACGACGTCATGCTGTACCACCTTCGCGATGCCCACCGAGCGACACGAGTTTGCGGGCGCGCCCGGGGAGTTGCCGCGCTCGCGTGAGACGCTCGCGGAGCTGCTCTATGTTCGTCAGATCGTACCGTGCGAACACTTCGCGCGTCCGGTGGCCGGTGATCCGCATCGCGTCGGGCTCATCCATGCCCCCGTCACGCAGGTTCGTGACCGCGCTATTGCGCGTGCAGTGGAAGACAACGCCGCCGTGCTTGCGCCCGACGACGATGCCAGCCGCCTCGCATGCCTTCCGGAACACGATGCGGAAGCTACCGAGGCAGCCATACCTCTCGGGCGGCCTCCGGCCCGGCGCGCAGCGTGGACCATGCCAGAGGAAGGGGCACCAGAGACGCGCGCCCGCCATCGCGCGCTTCACGATCGCAAGCCCCTCGCCTTCCAACGGAATGACGTGCGGCTCGTCGTGTTTGCACTCGCTCGCCGGCCAGGCGATGACGGCGCGCTCCAAATCGACGAATGCCCGCCGTGTGCGCGTCAGCTGCCCTTTGCGCGTGCCGTACAAGTACGCGAAGCGGAACGGGTCGACCGCATGCGGTGGCAGACCCTTCGCGATCTTCCCGGCGTCCGCGGGTGCGATGTAGACGCCGCGCGGACTCTTCTCTTCAAGGCGCGGCATGTAAGGTACGCGTGAGAGCGTCCCCTCGCGCCATGCGAGACGGAACGCGCGGCGCAAGAGATTCGTGCGTCGGTTAATCGTGGCAGCCGTCAGTCCTGCCGCCCGCCACTCAGCCTGCGTCGCCTTGACCTCCGCAGTCGTGAGCTTCACCGCTGAGAGCTTCCCGAATCGCTCGCGTAGGATACGGAGTCGTGCTCGCGCTGTCGGGATGCTGCCGCGCTCGTTCGCCTCGTAATCCCTGAGCACACCGTCGAGGAGCTCCCCGACCCTGAGGCGCTCGGCCGAACGCCCGGGCTCCCCGCGATCCGCTTGCTCCATCCGACGCGCGCGGAGCTTGCGCGCAGCCCGTATGCTCGTCGAGCGCGTCGACTCACGGACCGTCTCGCCGTCGACGTCTTGGTACTTGATCCATAGCCGCGGCAGGAGCTTCCCCGTCCGTGGGTCGATCCGTCGGAAGATACCAGGTTCGACGGTCTCCATCGTCCTTGGACTTCCCCGCCCCGCCGAGCGTTTGCCGTCGTCGTATGACCTGATCATCGTGGGTGCCCTCCTTGAACTCGCCGGCATAGCACGCCCCGCAAGGGGTCAGGGCGTCGGCCGTGTCGCCCACTCCTCGAGCGCGCGGCGGGACCACGCGACACGCGTCCCCTTCCCGCCGGGCTGGCGGAAGCCGGGGAGCGTGTGCCCGTTCTTCCGGACCCACGAGACGCTGTGCCGCGTGATCCGCGCGACCTCCCGCACGTCGCCGATCACGTCGTGTTCGTCGGGGCGCCCGTTCACCGGTACCGGCAGAATGGGAACAGCGAGCCGCGCCGCCGCCCGTGCCTGCAGGGCAGCGAGACCGGCGACGAGACCGGGAAGGAGCTCGTCCGGCAGCGCGTCCACCGCCTCAACGGGCGGCAGGGCGAGTGGCTCACGCACGGCGCGTCCTCGACAGGGCGCCTGCGTATCGTTCGGCCCGGCGCCGACCATCGTGCGCGCGCTGGCGACAACGGCGCGAGTGGTGCCGCTGCCAGCTCCGCCGCGGGACGAACCAGACGCCACATGGGCAAAGGCGGGCACCTTGCCCCGGTGCTGCGAATGCGTCGGGAGTCGCAGGACAGGCAGGACGTGGGAGCAGGGCCGTCTGACGCCTTGCTGCGCCCCCCAGCGCGGCGCTGCGGGCAATCCCCGGGGCACCTTTGACGCAAGCCGAGACGGTCTCAGGGTGCGGAGGCGGCTCGCCCTGGCGTCCGGACACAGGACCATCCGGGAGGACTGCGACCTCCTCGACAACCTCGAGTTCAGCGCCGGGGACTACCTCGCGCTCTGCTCCGGAGTCGAGCCGGACGATGGCCCGCGTGAAGGTGGAGGCGACGAGGGTGCCGATCCTTCCGCACGTCAGGAGAAACCCGCTCTGCGGGGGAAGGGTCTCGAGGCGGCGCCCTGGACCGATACGCACAATCAGCGGTGGAAAACGCGGGTCCATGATCATCGCGTTACATTCGCGCCGAGGGTACTAGCCCCGTGCCCCGACTGGCGCTGCGCGTACCAGGCCAACGCGTTGCGCATCGCCTTCAAACTGTCGCGGCTTGCGCTCGCCACCTGGCGGCGCCACGCCTCTTCTCCTCCGTCACACAGCACCCGAGGGAATCCATGCCGTCGAGCAAGCCCGAGCACACGAGCTCGCTCCTCCTCGGCCTGCTCTTCGTCGTCGGACGCCGCGCTGACGCCTACCGGCAGGCTCCGACGGTATGCTTTTCGTTCAGCGACGTGGTGGGCGCGCTTCCAGGTGCGCGTGCCGAGCGTCCGAAGCGCACGTGCGCCGTCGGTGAGCGTCGTTGGACCCCGGACGAAGCCGTCCTTCACCCTCACGACGACACGCAATCGCAGCAGATTCCGCAGCACACGATCGGCAGATGCGCCGAGCTGCTTGCTCAGCAGGGCGCGGGAAACCGGACCGTGCGCGTCTTCAAGCAGGATCAGCGCGTGCCAGGCCTCGAATCCGACGCCGCGCATCTGAAACCATCCCTTGGGTCCGAAGACGTCAGCTGCTGTGAAGTCCCGAAGAGAAGAGGCACCGTGGTCCCACTTCTCCCGCACCCCCCCAGGAGAACTGGGTCCGCTGGGACTAGAAGCCGAATCCCGAGCCAAAGCCCGGGAGCCGCGAGCTCGATCAGATCGACGATCGCGATCAACGACGAGACGAAGCGTATGAGGCCAGAGACCTCCGCCCTCCTTGGCGAGTTCAAGAACTCCCATGTCGTCCAGCGCACGGACGTACCGAGCGACGGTTCGCCGATTGGAACCGATCTCCTCCGCGAGACGACGACAGCCTGGAGTGAGCGTGAGGCTCCCGCACCGTTCGGCGATCACCACGAGCATGCGCGCCAACACGTAGAGGGCAGCTCCCCGGCGTCCCCGCCATCGTCGGGGCATCGAGCGCAGCTGCTCGACGATCTTGTGCAAGAGCTGGTCGATCGCCGGCCGCGCGCGGCGGGGCGGCGTCGTCCGGCACTTCTCCACCGCTGAGCGGTAGAGTTGTTCGACACGGGCTCGACGTCGCTTGGGATCGTGGATCTTCTGGAGTTTCGCGCCGGCACGATGGCGCGGGTCCATGAGGAATCGTTCGATCCCTTCGAGAGACCATCCGCGGTTGACCTGCGCGAGCGTCGTCGCGGCGGCGCCTCCCGAGCGATAGTCGTCAGGATCCCCGTCGAAGGCGACCTTGCGGATCCGACCGCGGAGCTGCGGAGGTGGTGCGGTGGTGGGGGCGAGCGCAACGAGCGCGTCGAGCGGGTCTTTCGGGTCGAGGGGGCGGCTGCGTTCGGCAGCCAAGTGATGCGCGTCCGCCGTCCCCCAGAGGCGATGGTGGGACAGCGGGGGCCGGATGGCGTCACGTACGTCGAAGCCGAGTGCCTTGGCACGCGTGGCGAAGCGCTCACGGACTGCGCGATCCGGGATGCGCGCGAGGGCCTGGTAATGCCCAACCTGCCCGGACGCGACGAGCACCGAGGGCATGCCCGCGGCCTTCAACTCCTCGTGCAGCGTCCAGACGTTCTCCTGGTTACCCTTCGCATCCCAGTCGCCGGCGAACACGTCAGGCGCCACGTTCACGAAGTAGGCGCGCCCGGGGAAGGTTTCGGCGAAGCGCGCCGCCCCGAAGATCGAGCGCCAGCCGTGCGCGTCGTCGTTGCCGGGACCGTAGAGCATCGCCTTATCATCCCGGGCGAGGATGACGGCGAATGCTTTCGCGAACTCGGCCTCCGTGACCGTTCGGCGGGGGCTCGGCGCTGGCTCGCTCCGTGGATTTCTCGAGCTCGCCGCGGATCGAGCGCCCCGCAACGCAGAGGCTCTCACAGCTTGGCCTCCGCGCCGGTAGGCCAGACGACTGGGAGGCCGCTACACTTGGTGGTCCCGCTGACGGGGATCGCCCAGGGAACCGATCCCGTAGGGGGTCGCGACCCGGCGCCGGGAGCCGCAGCGCCGCGGGTCGCGCCTTTATCCCTCGAAGGCCGCCGAAAAACCCGCATGGATGCTAGGGCTTTTCGTCCGGCTGATCAGGGTTGACAGAAGGACCTGAGCCGGGGCGCCGGGCGCGATGATGCCGCAGCTTCTTGGCCTTTTCGGCGAGGCGGGTGTTCCAGGCGTCTCCCCAGCAAAAGAAGACTTCCACCTTCGTATCGGGCAGTACCTGGGCGACGCCGTCCGTGCCGAGAAAGTCCCACCACGCGAAGCAGACGGGCGTGCTCTCGATGCGCCGGGCAACGCCCTCGCGGTCCCCGACGAACGCCCGGAAGATCGGTCCGCGCCGGCGTGCGAGCGCCTGCGCGCGCCTGCGCCTCAGGACGCGCCCGAGCCCGAGGACCTCCCCGGATAGCACGACGGCGTCCTCGGCAGTGTCCCCCACGAACTCGTAGAGGGTTAGCCACGGGAAGGGTTGCCGGTGATGCCGACGGGCGTACCCCTCGCGGTCTCGCCAGCGTGCACGGAGCCAACGAGCGCCGCCGTCCTCGGGTGGCAGGACGAACGGGCGCGGATCAGCGTTTGTTAGGTTGCAGGATTGCTTCGCATGTCGTAAGGGCGGCATGGCAGTTCGCTCCGTGGCGGGCGTCCACCTGTGCGGGGTGGGCGCCCGCGTCCGTTGTGGCGCGGGCCTCCAGGCAGCGGGTGACGCGCGCGAACACCCGCGAGTGGTGGCTGACGTTGTCGGCCGTCGACTTCACGAGACTGCATCACGAGAGGTCTTCGGTACGCGGGGCGGTTGCTTCCGCCATCCGCCTGCCAGGCGCCGGCCGCCGCTCTTGACGAACTTCTGCAGCGCAACCTCCGGCACGCGGACCTGCCGACCGAGATGAACGGCGGGTAGGACCCCCGCTCGGATGAGAACGTAGACGCGGCTGCGACCGATCCGGAGCGCCCGCGCCGTCTCTGCAGCAGTCAGGACCATTTGTTCCTCCGACCGGGTGAGGTGTAGCGATGTGCGTTGAGCGCTGCTGAGAAGTGGGGCACACTTATTCGATGGTCGAGCGACCTGGATATGGTGTGGCCCCCTGGGACGAGGTGCTCGCTCGGGTGGTCGAGGCCATCGAGCTGTCGGAAGCCTCACCGACCCAACAGATTGTTCGGGTGATCGCGGACCAGCCGCTCGCGGCGCGCCCGGTCTGGGGTGAGAACGGGGTCGCCAGAACGGAACGGGTATTTATGGGACTCGCCCCCGGAGCGTCGCCCCGCCTCCTTGGCACGACGACGGTCGTGTCCTCTTGGGGTTCCTTCGCCGGCGCGATCTACATGGGCGCCACTCCGCCGCCGGACTGGCTGTCGCGCGGTGCGTTCGTGACCGAGAATGTCCCCGGGCTGCTAACCGCGAACGTGGGGGATACCGCGTGGCTCGAGCCTGAGCCTATCCGAGACGATCTCCGGGACGCGAAGAGTGCGCTACTCGATCTTGTCGACTACGAGCAGCACCGTGACGTCGCTGCGCGGAAGCGGGCCGAATCGTACATCGGGTCGCTCTGGCCCGACGTCGTCACCGCGCCTGTGGATCCGAGTACCGGATGCGCGCGGCCCTGGATTGGCGGCGTACAGGCCGCGTGTGCCCAGGCCGCCATGGTTGTCCTCCAGACGCCGCGCTTCCGAACGCGACTCCGCAGGTGCCCCAGATGCGACACGCTGCTGTTTACGTCATCGCATGCCCCAGGGCTGGTTCGCGACGCCTGCCCGGGACACGGAGCGGCTGATACAGCACGCGATGCGCGACGAAAGCTTCGACAGGCGCTCCGGGTGGCGGGGTGTCCCCGATTCCACGACGTCGCCAGGGCCGTGCTGAGACATTGCTCGACCGTACGCGAGCTGCGCGATGCGGCCGTTGGAGATCAGGTCTGGCTGCACGAAGAGATCGGCAGCGCGGCGGCGGCAGAGCTCCGCTCGGTCGGACGCCAGGCGCGAACGGATGACATCGAGCAGGTGGTGGCTGGCGTCGTCCGTCGCATGCGAACACCCCCCAGGCGGCGTCGCGGTGCCCTGGACCCATGGGTTGAACGCGCCTTCGATGAATTGGGTCTCCCGCACGATTCACCCCCGACGGAGAAAGCAGTGCACGCGGCTTACGAAGAGATGACCCGGAGAGCGATGAAGAAGAGGGAGCTGTTCAAGAACTTCGATCTCGAGAGCGAGCTACAATGCCTTCGAGACGCGCACGATGACGCGCTCTTCTTGCTGCTCGCACGCCCGAACGGAAGAGTATCGTAGCCCTGTTCTGAAGTTGCTACAGCTGATGCGTGCCGCGGAGGCTTACCGCGATTGAGCGAGGACGCCAAAGCGTACGACGTCCGCGCCCAGTCCGAATGCCCGCGAAGCGGCGCTTGACACGCCGCCCAGGACGTAGCACGCCGACAGGCGTGCCGTCCTGACGCTCGAACAAGCGGCAGGGTTTTGCCGGCCTGACCACGTCAGTCGTCGTCTTGGTCACCGCTGACCAGTCGTAACACCCGTCGCACCTGGTCCAAACTCGCGCGTTCGAGAAGCTCGATCGCGCGGTGACGAAGGTCACGTTCCGGGAAGAGGAAGAAGTCTTTCACCTCCACGTCGAGTGCCGTCGCCAGCTTGACCAGCGTCGAGACCGAGGGGCTACCCTTGCCGCGGAGGATCTCCGACAGGTGCCCCTTGGAGAACTCGGTCTCGAGATAGAACCGGTCAAGCGAGCGGTACTTCCGCCCAATGAGCTGACGCAACCGCCTACGGAAGAGTTCCTCGGGGCCCACCAACCGCCGGGTAGCAAGATCTCCTTGACCGGGTGTTCGGAATTCCGTACACACCCCAACGGCGAGCTGCTGCGGACGGACTTGTCGTCGAGGGAACCCAGGTGGGTTATCGCCAAGAATAGTGGATGATCAGGCGTGCTGCCGCCCGCAGATATCGTCATCGTTATACGCTGGAGGGTTGAATGAGACGCGAGACGATCCTCGACGAACTCTTGGACGATATTACGGAAATCGCCGCTCAGCTTGGAAGAGAGCTCGCGCAGCATACCGCACAAGAACTAGCCCAATGGATGAGGGAGTGGATCAGCGCGAAGTTCCATCGGCCGGCCGTTGAACTCGAGGCCGATTACAGGCGATTGCCCGAAGTGAGACAGAGCGCGAGGCGGAAGATCGCGGAGGAGCTACGGCAGCTTCCGCCGGCCCGCCCGTCTCCGTCCGGGGGGAGACGCCACCGCTAGCCCGGTGCGCTCAGGCAGTCACGTCTCGAACGGCACGACGAGGAGCTCGGCAGTGCGCCGTCTGGTCTCCTCGCCCCGGCGGTCGTAGCGCGCGGTCGTCGTGACGTTCGCGTGACCCGCGAGCGCCGCGACAGTCGTGATGTCGGCACCGGCGTCGAGCAAGTCCGAGATGAATGTCCGGCGGAGATCATGCGGACTGAAGCGGGCGACGTGCGCCTGACGCGCGCGCCGCTCGAGGATCTCCAGGATGCTCTGCGACGTCATCTGGCGAGCCGTCATCCGCCCAGCCTGATCGACAGGCCAGAAGAGCGGACCCGGTTCTGTAGCTCGCAGGTTCAGCCACGCACCGAGCGCCGCCCGGCTGCCGTTGGTCGTGTAGGCGAGCCGGTCCTTCCGTCCCTTGGCGGCTCGGATCGTGAGGGTCCCCGTCTCGAGCTCGTAGTCGGCGACGTCGAGGCCGACGACTTCGCTCCGCCGAAGGCCCGCCCCGTAGAGCACGGCGAGGAGCGCCGCGTCTCGGGCTCCGCTAGGGCGCACGTCCTGCTGGCAGACGCGGAACAGAGCTCGAAGCTCGCGCCGCGTGAGCGCCCGGCCGCGCGGGAGGGTCGTCGCCTTCACGACACGCACGTTGACGGCTCGGTGGTAGTCCTCGGCTCCGATCTGGCCGAGCTGCCAGGCCTCGCGCAGCACGCCGCGGAGGGCAGCGAGGTGCTTGTTCGCGGTGGCGGGCTGGTAGCGCTCGAGGAGCACGGCCCGCAGGGCGGCCGTGTGCTGATAGCGAATGCGGCTCCAGTCGAGCGTGTCGGCGTCGCAGCGATCGCCCGTGAGCAACGTCGCCAGGGTCTCGAGAGCCGTCCGCATCGTGCGTCGGGACCCTTCACCCAGGCGCGCGAGGTACACCCGGGCGGGTCGCTGATCGGGCGGGACCGGGCGCCCGAGGGCAAGATCTCGGACCTCGGGCTCGATACCGCTGAGGCTAGTGTCGTGAGAGTCGTTCAGGGTCGATTCCATGGTCGATTCCTCCCGCGAGAACTGAGGTTCTCATAGGCGGTCGTCGGCGTGAGCGAGCCGATTCCGCGCTCGTGAGATTATCGTGGATTGTCAGTAGGTTGCAGCGGAGGCCTGCGCGCCAGGAAGGCGGGCGCGCAGAGGTCGCCGTGAGGCTCGTTTCGACCCTCGTCATGCCGGGGCTTGGCGACGCTCAGGGCTCCTCCGTCCAACCGTCCGGGTCCGCCGCCGAGAGCACCGCGGCGGAGTCTTCCGAGACGCTGGCGACCGCCAGTCCGATAGCGGCAGTCCCCAGTGTGGCCCAGAGGAGCACGCGGCTGTGTGGCTGAGTACGAAGCCAAGCCATGAGCCGGAGGAGATCGCGCGCGTACACGAAGGCGCGCCGGTCCCCGGACGAGCGATCCAGGAGATCGTCGAGTCGGTCGAGAAGATCGGCCACGTCGATGATCCAGTCGTCCATGCTCGTCACCACCCCTCCCGCTCGGCCATCGAGATGAAGGACCCGTCGCCTACCACGACATGGTCGAGGACACGGATGCCAACTAGATCGCCGACCTGGCGAAGCCGCGCCGTAAGGGCCCTGTCTTCGGCCGAGGGCTCCGGATCTCCGCTTGGATGTCCGTGAATAAGAATGATAGCTGCTGCATTGCCTAGCATAGCCGCCTTGAGCAGCTCGCGCGGGTGTACCAGCGCCGCGGTGAGCGAACCGATCGACACAACGTGGAATCCGAGCACCTGATTCTTCCCGTCGAGGAGAAGGGCGACGAAGTGCTCCCGGTCGAGGCGGTCGAAGTACTCGCGGAAAGCCTCGTAGACCTGGCGGGCATCGTGGACCCTTCGGACGGCCCCGTACCCCTGTTTCCGCTCCCGGACTATTTTGAGTTCGTACATCTCTCGCCTCCTTCCATCGGCCCCGATCGCGGCCGCGCTCAAAAGAAAAGCCCCCAGGCGTCCTTCACCTGGGGGCCTCTTGGTTGGACCCGCGAGAGCTACGGCTTCGTCTCGCGGGCGATGAGATCAGATCGCCGGGGTGTCGGCTCTGGCGCACCACAGCGCATCAGCGACCACCTGGCGTGTTCAGCTCCCTTCGATCGACCCTACGCTGCGCACACCCATGCCATCTGGCCTTCCTCTGATCAGGATCCCGACGAGGAGCGAGAACGGCCCCCGTCAGCCTCGATTTCGCAGGCCTGAACGTCCGGCTCGGCTGTGGGCCCTCGGCCTTCCGCCCGAAGGGCACCCCGGACAGCATCCATCGCGGAAGTCATTTCTGTTGATCCGTGCCGGTTGTGGTACTTCTCTCCCGCTGGACCAGGCTGACTTCCGCTAGCAACGGCGAAGGTGACAACGTACGACCGGGCGCTCTGGAACGAGTTCCTCTCGTTCCGGGAGGCGCACGTGCACGTCGCGACCGTCGGCCCCGTCGGTGATCACACCTACGAGGCCGCGCTGCAGCAAGCTCCTCGCGGTCGACTTCCCAGCGGAAGCGACCACCGGCCGACACGATGCGGTCCGCCCGACGCGAGTCGAAGAGTGCGGTCGATTTACTACCGATGCAAAATGGCGTACGGGCCTCGGCGTGATCGACCGGCAGGTGTCATCGGCGGATGTCCAGGCGCTGAACGCCGCCGACGCGCTCACCGCGTTCTTCGCCACACTCGGATACCACACCGACGCCCGCCTGGTGCAGAGCCCCGCCAACCTTGGCATCACCAACGAGACGCTCACGCAGCAGATCCGGCGGATCGAGCTCGTGGCCGATCAGGACTCCCTGCTCCAGGTTTACCTAGTAGAGCTGTCATCGGTCACCGTGCAGGCGACTAGGGGGCTTGCGGCGGCCTTCCGCAACCGCCCACCGAACTGCCTGCTCGTGCTCACCGCGGATTACGAGCGCCTGGACTTCGTCCTCCTCGACCGGTCGGCCCCGAAGCGACCTTCAGTCGGGATCAGTCAGCGCCAAGTGGTGGTGCGGCCTCGCGTGCTCACGGTCGACCGTCGCAACCCGACAACGATCCAGCTCCGAGTCCTTCGGCGTCTCAGCTACACGGAGTCCGACGAGCTCGCCCAGTACGACAAGCTCCGGTCCGCGTTCGACGTTGCCGAGTGGTCCGAGGAGCACTTCAACAACCGCGCGCTCTTTTCGGACCACTATCTGCTCGATCGCGTGCCCGATCTGCCGGCGTGGAAGGAAGATCCGAAGCCGACATTCCGCGCGTTCCGCTCGCTCCTTGACCGAGCACCAGCCCGCTGGGCGGGCAAGGCAGAGGACGAGGTACGTACCGGCTTGATCGAGCCCGCGCTCGGACTCCTCGGTTTCGTCATCGAGCACGGAAAGGGCGCGACCGAAGATCGTCTCGAGACCGACTACCTGCTCCAGTCTCCCGACGGCCCCCCCGTCGCTGCCTGCCTCGCCTACACCTGGAATCGTTCCCTCGACGGCAAGGACGAGACGCGCGACCAAGCCACCCCAGAAGAGAATCCGGGCGCCGTGGTCGTTAGCCTGCTGGAGCGTCCGGAGGTGCCGTATGCCATCGTGACGAATGGCAAGCACTGGCGCCTATACGCGGCGCGCGCCCACTCCCGGGCCAGCAGCTACTACGAGATCGATCTCGAGGAGACCCTGGCCCTCGACGATCCGGGGGAAGCATTCCGTTACTTCTGGCTCCTGTTCCGCCGGCAAGCCTTCTCCGACGGCTTCATCGACCAGCTCCTCCAGGGCAGCGCGAACTACGCGGCTCAGCTCGGGGAAAGCCTGAAGGATCGGGTATTCGAGGACATATTCCCCGATCTCGCCCACGGTTTCATCGCTGCGATGAATGCGGGCAGACGCAACGAGGAAGCGCTCGACGACGCCACACTCCGCACAATCTACGAAGCGAGCCTCACCCTGCTCTACCGGCTTCTGTTCCTTCTCTATGCCGAGGCCCGCGCGCTGCTCCCGTTGGAGATGAGCGACTATGCCGCCGTCAGCCTGACGCGGCTCAAGCGCGAGATCGCCGACGTTGCCGGCACGATCCGGGACGACGCCTTGGCGCGTCTGGACCACAAGTTCTCCATGAGCGGCACCGATCTCTGGGATCGGCTGGCGGCGCTCTTTCGGGTCGTCGATCGGGGTGAACCCAAGCTCAACGTGCCAACGTACAACGGCGGATTGTTCCGCACCGATATCGCACCGGACGAAGTTGGTCCGGAGGCGGAGGCAGCGCGATTCCTGGAGCGCCACAAGCTGTCCGATCGTTATGTTGCTAAGGCGATCGACCGGCTGTCGCGCGACATCGACGAGAAGACAAAGGCCCTGGTCTTCATCGACTACAAGTCTCTCGGTGTCCGCCAGCTCGGGAGCATCTACGAGGGCCTGCTCGAATTCCGGCTCCGCGTGGCGCCGGAAAAAATGGCCGTCTGCAAGGGAAAGCGGACCGAAGAACTCGTTCCGTACCGCGAAGCGAAGGCCAAGCGCCGCACGATCTTGCGGACCGGCCCAGCCAAGGCTGCCCCGGAACGGGTGATCGCGAAGGGCGCGCTCTACCTCGCGAACGACCGGCACGAGCGGAAAGCGACAGGCTCCTACTACACGGCTCAGTTCATCGTCGAGTACATGGTCGAGCGGGCCGTCGGTCCCGTCCTGGCCCTAAAGCTCGACGCCTTGGCCCCGAAGCTTCGCGCAGCCCAGAAGACGCTTCACGAGGAGCGTAGCAAGCAGAAGGCGCTCGGAGGCAAGGGTACGTCCCCCGAGCAGACAGCGCTCGCCAAACACCGGAGCGTGGTCGATGAGCTGTTCGACCTGAAGGTCTGCGATCCGGCGACGGGCTCCGGGCACTTCCTCGTCGAGGTCGTCGATTTCGTGACGGACCGCATCCTGGACTTCCTCAACGGCTTCCCGTGGAATCCGGTGGTGGCAGAGCTAGAGGAAACGCGCGAGACGATCCTTCGCGAGATGGAGGAGCAGCACGTCTCGATCGATCCCTCCAAGCTCACCGACGTGAACCTGCTGCGACGTCGCGTGCTCAAGCGGTGCGTCTACGGCGTGGACGTGAACCCGATGGCGACAGAGCTTGCCAAGGTCAGCCTGTGGCTCCACTGCTTCACATTGGGCGCTCCCTTGAGCTTCCTCGACCATCATCTGAAAACCGGCAACTCACTGCTCGGGACGTCGATCGACGTTGTCCGGCCGCAGCTGGAGCGTGACCTCTTCGGACGGCAGTTCGCGGGCCTCACCAGGGCGACCGAGGCCATGATCCACGCGGGCGAGCTGTCCGATGTGACGCTCGGCCAACTCCGCGAGAGCGCGGAAGCGTTCCACGCCGCTACCACGATCCTCCAACCCTACATCGAAGTCCTCGACCTTTGGCAGAGCCAGTATCATGGGAACCGCGGCGCAAAGGCCGTGATGATGTCCGGCAACTTCCCGAGCATCGAACCGGAGTGGCGAGCGCATCTCTCAGCCGGCGCGCGCAAGACCGCCAAAGACGGCGCGCGCCTGGCTCGGGAGGAGCGCTTCTTCCACTGGGACCTCGCGTTCCCCGAACTGTTCTTCTCGCGAGGCGCCCGCAAGGTGCGCGGCGGTTTCGATGCTGTGCTCGGAAACCCACCGTGGGTACGGCAGGAGAGCCTCGCGGCGGACAAGGCGGCTCTCGCCGCTGGGTTCGCCGACGTCTTCGACAGCGTCGCGGACGCTTACGTCTTCTTCCTGGGGCGCGGCCTCCAGCTCCTGCTCCCGGGCGGCCGGGCTGGAATGATCGTGCCGAACAAGTGGCTGCGGGCGGCCTACGGTCGTAAACTTCGCGAGCATCTCGTCGCTGCGACACCCCCGGTGCAACTCATCGACTTCGGCCACGCACCCATCTTCCCCGATGCCGACACCTTTCCGCTGATCGCCATCTTCGAGGAGCCGCTGGAAGAGGTCACGGCAACCGCCGACGTCGAGGTCTGCATCATCCCGCGCGAAGATCTGAAACCGGCGGCGCTTCCGAACCTAGTGCGCGATCGCTCGCACATCCTTTCGTTGGCGCGCCTTCGGGCAGACGGCTGGGACCTGGCGAACGTCAGCGTCGCAGACTTGCTGGAGAAAATCCGGCGTTCCGGCCCGCCGCTGAAGGAACATCTCGGCAGCAGCCCGTTCTACGGCATCAAGACGGGCCTGAATGACGCCTTCCTCGTCGATCAGACCGTCCGGGACCGCCTCGTAGCCGAAGACCCGAGATGCGAGCCCCTCATCAAACGGTTCCTCCGGGGACGCGACATCCAGCGGTGGCACCCGGAGTGGGGTGGACAGTGGATCATCCTGCTGAAGAGCTCTGAGAACGCTGATTGGCCGTGGTCAGATGCCGGCAGGCGGGCGGAGCGAGCGTTCGCAGAGACATACCCGTCCCTCCACGGATGGATGAAGCCTCTCGAGGATCGGCTGAAGCGGCGTCAGGACAAAGGGAGGTTCTGGTGGGAGCTTCGGTCATGCGACTACTACACCGCGTTCGAGTCGCCCAAGCTCATGTACCAAGTGATCGCCTACCACTCGCGATTCTCCGCGGACGAGCTTGGGTACTTCTCGAACGATAAGACGTTCTTTCTCGGTACCGAAGACGCGTATCTCCTCGCGATGCTCAACTCTACGCTCTTGTGGTGGCTCATGTTCCGCGATTTCCCCCACATGAAGGACGAGGCCATTGCCATGCAAGGGTTCAAGGTCGAAGCTCTACCGATCCCGGAAGCGGAGAACGCCCGCAGGGACAGAATCACGGCGAGGGCTCGAGAACTCGTCGAAGCTTCCCGCAGGATCAACGACGAGCGGAGCGACGTCTTCGCCTCCCTCGAGCAGACCGTCGGTCCCTTCAAGGAGACCGAGCCACTGCGTACATTCTGGAACTCGTCGCCCGACGATCTCGTGAGGGGGCTCAAGACTGCGTCGGGATCACCAATCTCGGCAGCGCAGTCGAGGCGCGTAGGAGAACTCGTCACCCGGGCCCAACGTACAGTCGCTAACGCCGTCCAGCGGGTCGCAGGCCTGGAAGCCGAGCTGCGACGAGCCGTTTTTGACGCCTATGGACTCGAGAGGAGCGAGATCCAGCTCATCCTCGAATCCCTGCCGCCACGCGATCCCCTCGCCGTCGCGCGCAGTACCTTCAGGCTTTCTGGGGCCAACGAACTCGATGCCAAGCGAGCTAGCGAGGCCTGATCGCCATGTTCGACCAGCACGGCAACCTACCGCCGGGAACGCACCGGCTGACGGTTGAGGAGGTCCTCGATAGATTTGGGACCGGATCGGCTCGTCGCGGGTGGCTCAGTGCCCGGCTCCGCGACTTGTTCGATGTTACCAGGGCGTGCGGGCTGGTCCGCCGCGCCTATCTCTGGGGCAGCTTCGCCAGCGCAAAGCCCAGCCCCAACGACGTGGACGTCCTGTTGGTGTTCCGGGCCGGCCTGACCGACAAGCAGCTTGTCGGACCGGTCCGGGACCTCGTTGACCACACGCGTGCGAGGCTGCGCTTCGCCGCCGACGTGTTCTGGGTACGCGAGGATATCGGCCAGGCGGCGCTCCAGCTTCTCCTGGAAACCTACGGCTTCGACCGGCAGAATCGGCCCCGCGGCATCGTGGAGGTAAAACTGTGATTCACACAGACGAAGAGCTCAGGACGGCCCAGGCGTCCGTCGCGCGCATCGAGCAGGTGCTGCTCGAGGCCAGACGGACACACACACCCGAGCAATACGCGCTGACGTCCAAGCCGCCGTTGCCCGAGCTCGAATTCCGGGCGGCCCAGATCGTCCAATACCCACTTGACTCCGTCGG
>JACXTT010006629.1_pt1 | contig 16497 bp, 14 predicted proteins | sample 9270951 | NCBI WGS metagenome assembly JACXTT01 (sample SAMN15532306, study PRJNA645909) | rock metagenome | isolation source: weathered quartz diorite | place: Puerto Rico | collected 2017-06-21 | reverse complement strand
GGCATTCGCTATCCAGAGCAATATGGCGGCAGCAACGGCGATATCTGGATGACGCTGGCCTTCTGTGAAGAGTTGTGTCGTTGCCATGCGTTTGGGTTGCCAATGAGCGTGCTGGTGCACACTGATATGTCTTCAACGCATATCGCCCGGTACGGAACTGAGGAACAAAAGCGACAATATCTAGTCCCGATGATTACTGGTGAGAAAGTTTGTGCGATCGGAGTATCAGAGCCGGCGGCTGGTTCCGATGTCGCCGGGATTCAAACGACGGCTGTACGCGACGGTGATTCGTACGTTCTTAATGGTTCGAAAATTTTTATTACTAATTCTGTTCATGCTGATGTCTTTTGCGTAGCCGCCAAGACGCAAAAAGATCAAGGCCATAAGGGAATCTCGATGTTCATCGTGGAGCGCGAGACTCCGGGGTTCCGTTTAGCAAAGAAACTCAAGAAGCTCGGCAATAATACTTCTGACACTGGTGAGCTCGTATTTGAAGACGTTCGCATTCCCCGTCGGAATCTGATCGGTGATGAAGGAAAAGGTTTTTACTACATCATGGGGAATTTTCAAGATGAACGTTTGCTTGCTGCTAGTATGGCGGTGAGCGCCGCACAGCAGGCGCTGGAAGACACGATTCGTTACACTCGGGAACGAAAGACGTTTGGTAAGCGGGTTTTTGATCATCAAGCCGTGGCGCATCGGTTGGCTGATCTGGCTACAGAGCTCGAAGCCGCGCGACAATTGACCTATTACGCGGCAGATCTCCTACAGCGCGGAATTGACTGTAATACGGAAGTGTCGATGGCGAAGCTATTTGCGAGTGAGGTCGCTAATCGCATTGGTTATGACTGCCTGCAATTTCATGGTGGATACGGTTACATCCAAGAATTTCCCATCGAACGTTTCTATCGTGATATTCGTATCTCTCCGATCGGCGGCGGCACCTCGGAGATTATGCGTGATATTATTGCTCGGCGTGGGTTGGATCGCGATTAGGTAGTGGTGTGGAGAACCGAGAGGGGTCTCCCTGATGGCAATGGGGTGGTTTGTGGTTGTTGGTTGTGGAGGAACGTTTGCCCTCAGGCTCAACAGAAGAGGAGCGGAGGCGGAGGTATGTGGAGGTTGGACCTATGGCTGCGATGCTGGAAGTCGAAGTCCCACAGGAGGTGTTTAGTCGTCGTATTCAGCCGTTCGGCATTGCCTTAGCAGAAGTTTCGTGGCGGGTAAAAATGTTTACGCATGATGGCATCGTACTCGCCGCTCTCTACTTAGAAGAACCAAATCTCATTATTGCTTTTTCTTTTTGGCCGCACGTGGAATCGGCGCGGCAACACTTTAAGGGCGTCTTCGAGATCAGCTTGTTCAGTTCCGAGAATCCCGAAAGTCGGGTTCGCTTAGAAGTGCAACTTGACGCTGTGACTGTCGAAGAATTGTTTATGGCGGCGGAATTGATCAACGCTCACCCCACGCGCGCCAGCGCCCGACGCGCTGAGAAACATTTTACTGGGTTTCTTGGCGCGAGTTTTCCCGATTCGATCATTGCGTGGGCGCAATCGTACAGCTGGCGACAAGAACCGCGGATGAGTGACGGCGGACTTCCAGTGCGAGTGGGGTAACGAGTAGTGAGGATTGAGTAGAAAAACTTGCGGCTTAAGGACGCCCTTGTAAGTTAGTCCTTTTCTCTGGAGACGCTTGTGGCAGACTTGTTGCCCGAAATAGCTAACCGTAAAAGTCCGCGCGCGTTTCAGACGCGACCGGTCGAAGAAGAAAAAATCCAGCTCCTTTTGCAAGCATTCCAATGGGCCCCTTCGTCGTACAATAAGCAGCCCTGGCGCATCGTGATCGCCTCTGATTCTGTCGTGCTGACCAAGATGCACGAAGGCATCATGACCGGAAACCGGCGTTGGGCAGTCAAGGCTCCCGTATTGGCTGTCATCGTATCGAAATTAGAGGCCGATGATGTACGACACGACAACGCCATACCGTATTATCTGTACGACTGTGGGCAAGCGACGATGAGTCTGGTGCTGCAAGCCGAACACATGGGTTTACGCTGTCACCAAATGGCTGGCTGGGAACAAGGACCGATTCGCGCAGCGTTGGGGATTCCTGCTGACGAGCAACCTATTGTGCTTCTGGCGATTGGTTACGAAGGCGACATTGCTGATCTCGACGAGCGCTCGCGTGAGAAAGAAATGGTCCCCCGTTCACGCAAAGAACTTCGTGAGTTTGCCTTCCGAGACCGTTGGGGCTGTCCAGCCAGAGACTAGAGACTGGGGAACGACATAGTGAAGCGGTTTTCATTTCAACGACAAGCTTCTCTGTCAAGTGTTAAGTTTCTCGCCTCTAGCCTCGCAGGGATGCTGTGGTTGATTGAGGCGACGGCGCCTATGACGCAGGCGCTCAAAAATGACGGCAAAGTGTATCGGGTCGCTGATGGCGCGTTACATCTTGTCGCGTCAGGTTTCGTCAATCCGGCTGGCGTTCGTTTCCTTGACGGGAAATTATGGATCAGCGACATCAATGGGGATTTTATTGCTGGCAAACGCGAACTGCCTGACGGATTTATCGCAGAAATCCGCATGCGATAAATCGCCGGTCCTGAACAGGGAGTAGGTCAGCCTTACAATTTCGCCGTGCGTTCAACTACGCGGCTGGACATTGTGGTGAATCCAATCGACGATCTCTTGCGTACTGGCGCCTGGGGTAAACACCTCTTTGACGCCATTTTGCTTTAATTGCTCAATGTCGTCCTGCGGGACGATCCCGCCGCCAAACACCGAGACATCATCAGCGCCCCGGTCTCGTAATGCTTTCATCACCGCTGGAAATAACGTCATATGCGCGCCGGACAGGATGCTCAATCCGACTGCATCAACGTCTTCTTGCACTGCTGCTTCGGCAATCATATCCGGCGTCTGATGAAGGCCGGTGTAAATCACTTCAAAGCCGGCATCACGCAATGCCCGGGCGATGATTTTCGCTCCGCGATCATGACCGTCTAGTCCAGCTTTCGCTACCAGGATGCGTAATACTTTCTCGTCTGCCACAGGAAACCTCCAAATTAGCTAATGGCGTATAGCTCGCTCTCTACGTTCGCTCTATGGCCCGCTCCCTTCGGTCGCTCTATGGTAAAAAAGCTCTTGCCATCTGCTATACGCCATCAAGCGAGCGAAGCGAGCGAGCTATCTGCTAACTAAAGCCACGCCGGGTCGCGATACACGCCGAACACATCGCGATACACGTCAGAGATCTCCCCCAACGTGCAATACGATTTGACGGCGTCAATCAATACCGGCATAAGGTTGGCGCCATTTCGGCAAGCGGCGTGCACTCGACCAAGATGCTCTCTGACGACGCCAGCGTCACGTTCACGTTTGACGCGGCGTACGCGTTCGATCTGACCCTCTTCGACGTGATGCGCAATTTTCAGCGTCTCGATCGGACGTTCTTCCGGCATCGCATACTTATTTACGCCGACAATGACTTTCTCCTTGGAGTCCAGTTGTTGTTGGTACCGATAGGCCGCATCGGCAATTTCTTTTTGCGGGTAGCCAATGTCAATCGCGCGGATGACGCCTCCCAGCTCGTCGATACGATTGATATAAGCAAACGCCTCTTTTTCCATCTTATCGGTGAGTGCTTCCACGGCCCAACTGCCGCCAAGCGGATCGATGATGTTCGCCGCGCCGCTTTCTTCGGCGATGATCTGTTGCGTGCGTAACGCCACCATAACTGCTTGTTCAGTAGGCAGCGCCAGCGTTTCGTCCATCGAGTTGGTATGGAGCGATTGCGTGCCGCCCAGTATACCAGCGAGCGCTTGGATTGCCACGCGCACGACATTGTTAAACGGCTGCTGGGCGGTCAAACTTACGCCTGCTGTCTGGCAGTGGGTGCGAAGCAACATGGAGCGTTCGTTCTTGGCGCCGAACCGCTCTTTCATGATCTTGGCCCACATGCGGCGCGCGGCGCGCAACTTGGCAATTTCTTCAAAGAAGTCATTATGAATATCGAAAAAGAACGACAGGCGCGGCGCGAAGTCGTCAACATTTAAGCCACGATCCACCGCCGACTGTACGTACCCAATGCCATCCGCCAAAGTGAACGCCAGTTCTTGCACGGCTGTCGAACCGGCTTCGCGAATATGGTAGCCGGAGATGGACACGGCGTGCCAACGGGGCGCGTCTTTTGCGCAAAATTCGATCATGTCTGTCACGATGCGCACGGCCGGTTCAGGCGGACAGATCCATTCTTTCTGCGCAATGTATTCCTTGAGCATATCGTTCTGAATGGTGCCGCCGACTTTGCTCAACGGAATGCCCCGCTTTTGCGCCATGCCGAAATACATCGCCAAAATGATGCTGGCGGTGCAATTGACGGTCATTGATGTCGTGACTTTATCAAGGGGAATATCAGCAAAGAGACGCTCCATATCATCGAGCGTCGAGACAGACACGCCTTCGCGTCCGACTTCACCTAAGGAACGTGCATGATCAGCGTCATACCCCATGAGCACGGGCATATCAAAAGCAGTGGACAAACCCGTTTGTCCTTCAGCGAGCAAGAATTTGAAGCGTTGATTCGTGTCTTCAGGCGTGCCAAAGCCGGCGAATTGGCGCATTGTCCACAGTTTACTGCGGTACATGCTCGGATAGACGCCGCGCGTAAACGGATACTCGCCTGGGACGCCGATTTCGCGCTCATAATTGCTGTTGAGATCTTCCGGGCTGTACAGCGGCTCGATGTCCATGTCTGAGAGCGTAGAGAAGCGTTCCCTACGATCTTCTTGCTTCGGATATTTTGCTAGCCATTCCTGTTTGCTGGTCATGAATTCCTCTCCCTTGAGCACTCTGAGCACTATCGTTTACAAGGATTTACTCGGTTCTTCAATATGATTTGTGCTTTAACGACCCTTGAATTGCGCCGGTCTCTTTTCGAGAAACGCCTTCATGCCTTCTGCTTTGTCTTCTGTAGAAAACGTGACGGCAAAAGCTTCAGTCTCAAAGCGGCAGCCGTTGGGCAAATCCATATCAATGCCGGCGTTAATGGCGGCTTTCGCCTGACGAATCGCCACTGGCGGCTTGGTCGCCAACTTTTGCGCGAGTGCTTTCGCTTCGTTCATCAGCTCCGTGAGTGGAACGACTTTATTAACGAGACCATAGCGCAGCGCAGTGTCGGCATCGATCATATCGCCGCTGTAGATCAACTCTCGCGCTAAGGGAAGCCCGATACGGCGTGCGAGCCGTTGGGTGCCGCCAAATCCGGGAATGACGCCCAGGTTGATCTCAGGTTGCCCAAATTTGGCTTTGTCCGCCGCGATGATGAGATCACACCCCAACGCCAATTCTGTTCCTCCTCCCAGGGCAAACCCGTTTACTGCGGCAATGACAGGAATCGGAAGTTCTTCCAGTGTACGCATCACTCCGAGTCCCTGGGTGGAGAAGGCATGGCCTTCTGTTGTCGTCATATTGACCATGACGGAAATGTCTGCTCCGGCGACGAAGGCTCGATCGCCTTCGCCCGTGATGATGAGGCAGCGGATAGAGGAGTCCGCCCGCACTTCTTCCAGGCAGGCCCCGAGCTCCGCGACTGTCGCAGGATTAAGCGCGTTCAGACTTTTTGGTCGGTTCACTTTCAGGATGGCGATGGCGCCGTCCCGTTCAAAAATAAGGTTCTCGTATGCCATATCAGTTGTACTCCGGATGGTCTTCAAAATGATGGTGAGTCTCGATGAAACGAACCGTGCGGCTTTTTGAGCGCATCACCACTGAATTGGTGATCGCGCCGCCTTTATGGAAGCGGACGCCGCGCAAATAATCTCCAGTTGTGACTCCGGTAGCCGCGAAGACTACGCTGCCATTTGCCATCTCTTGGGCCGTATACTTCTTGCGAAAGTCAATAATGCCGAGATGGCGCAGCTGAGCGGCTTCTTCTTGGTTCCGCGGCAGCAATCGTCCTTGCATGTCGCCTCCCAAACATTGGAGAGCCGCAGCGGCGATAATGCCTTGTGCTGCGCCGCCGCTGCCGAGCAGTAGATCAATACCTGAATCCTCTCGTGCGGTGGTGAGCGCCGCCGATAAATCGCCATCGCTAATCAACTTGACGCGAGCGTCAAGTCGGCGAAGTTCGTTGATGAGCGATTCATGCCGAGGTCGATCAAGAATGACAACGGTCAGGTTTTTCACCTTGACGCCCTTCGCCTTGGCCAACGCTTCTAAGTTTTCAACCACCGGTCTGTCGAGGTCTACCACACCTTTGCCTATGGGGCCGACTGCTATTTTGTCCATGTACAGATGCGGAGGACAGCGGAGAAATCCACCATGTTCAGCAAGCGCGATGACGGAGATCACGTTCGGTCCGCCAGCGGCGCAAGTGGTGGCGCCTTCGAGCGCGTCCAGCGCCACTTCAATCTCTGGTCCCTTCCCGGTTCCGAGAGTTTCTCCATGATAAAGCATCTCGACTGCTTCTTGCTCCCCCTCTCCCATGACGAGATGGGCTTTGCATTCCACTGAAGGAAAGAGGGTATGCATTGCTTCGGCAGCGGCGTAGTCAGCTGCCGCCTCGTCGCCTTTGCCCATTAACTGTGCGGAAGCGAGCGCCGCCGCCTCAGTGATGCGCACGACTTCGAGGGCCAGATTTCTGTCCATGGTGTTTCCCTTTCCCCCTTTTATGGAAGCAGGGCTGTTCCCCGGATGAATCGTTCCATGATCGTCCAGGCTTCGGGGACGACGAGCCCCGTCATTTTTGCACAGCTCTCATTATATTGGATCGTCTTCCTATTCCCTTTGGGGGCGTCGTCCGATGAAAGAATGGCAAACGGCACCGGGTCAGAGGAGTGCGTTTTGATAGCAACTGGCGTGGCGTGATCAGGCATGAGCAGTACGCGCCATTGTGGAAATTCTTGGAGACCTGCGAGAATGGTTCCCACCACTTTTTCGTCGAAATCTTGCAGAGCCTGGACTTTCTTTTCGGCGGATCCCATGTGACCGGCTTCATCCGTCGCTTCGACGTGGAGGAAAAGAAAGTCTTTGTGGCGGAGCGATTCCACGCCATATTGGCCTTTACCCAAATAATTGGTGTCGAGAAATCCGGTTGCGCCCGGCACGTTGATGACTTCAAGTCCGGCTAACACGCCAATGCCGCGCACGAGGTCCACCGCGGAAATGACCGAACCGTCAAGATTGTACTGTTGTTTAATCGTCGGCACAGCAGGGCGTCGCCCTTGTCCCCACAGCCAGATGGACGAGGCGGGTTTGTGACCGTGTGCTTGCCGTTGTTTGTTGACCGGGTGCACCGCCAAAATCTCTCGTGAAAGCGTCATCAATCGCCGGAGTTGCTCTGCGCCGTCGCCTTCGGGAAAGCAGCCTGCTGTTGGCTGGCCCGTAATATCATGCGGCGGCGTCGTGCGCATCTTCTCCTTACCACCGTGCCAGACCAACAGATGGCGATAACTTACCCCTGAATAGAATTCTACTTCGTTGCCTCCGAGCTCGGCGTTGATTGTTTTGATGAGTTCTGCCGCCTCTTCACTGGTGATATGATCTGCGGCGAAGTCCACCATGATCTCTTGACCATCGTCGCCAGCGCCAAGGGTGACCAGGTTACAACGGAAGGCGATATCTTCCGGCGCGAGTTCAACGCCCATGCTGGCGGCTTCGATGGGCGAACGTCCGGTGTGATACCGACGCGGATCGTACCCCATAAGGCTCATGGTGCCGACATCACTGCCTGAAGGAAAACCGTCCGGGATTGTATGGGTGAGCCCCAGCAGCCCTTGCGACGCGATGCGGTCCATATTGGGCGTATGGGCGTATTCGAGTGGGGTTTTATTCCCTAACTCTGCCACTGGCCAATCCGCCATGCCGTCACCTTGTAACACGACATATTTCATGATTTGTTCCTCAACGCTTGCACACTGCATGCGCTTTATAGCCCGCGCACTGCGTGCGCTCTATGGCAGATAGCTGATGGCAAGAAGGTCTTACTATAGAGCGACCGGAGGGAGCGAGCCATCTGCTATTAAGCGAGTGAAACGAGCGAGCCATAAGCTTATATACTTTTGTGTTGCTCTAACGCCTTGTAAATAGCATCTCGCGCTTTCGTATAGTCTGCAGGAAGCTCAATCGGACGGTTCGCATAACGCGACTTGACGCCGCGCAGTTTGCCTTCGTGATAGCGGCGCTTGAAGTCGGTAAATTTGAGGCCATGCGCAGTTGAGATGACCACGACTCGTTCGTGCGAGGAGATCTGACCTCGCTCAAGCAGTTTGAAAAGGGCCGCCAGTGCAACCCCTGTGTGGGGGCAATTGAACAAGCCCGTACGGTCCGCCAAGGCCGCCGCATCGGCGAGTTCCTCTTCTGTAGCTTGTTCGACGACACTATCGAATGATTTGAGGATGCTCGTCGCGCGATTGATGCTAACCGGATCACCAATCTGAATAGCCGACGCCGATGTTTTCTTGGCGCGGATCGCTTGATAGCTGGTGAAATTCGTTTGAAAGCTGCGGTAGAGCGGATTGGCGCGCTGCGCCTGGGCGCAGACCAAGCGCGGCAACCGGTCGATGATGCCCAGTTCTCGCATGAGCAGGAATCCGCGTCCAATTGCTGAAATGTTGCCGAGATTGCCACCTGGAACGATGACCACATCCGGAATTCCCCAGTCAAACTGCTGTACAATTTCTAGTGATATTGTCTTCTGGCCTTCCAGCCGCAGGCTATTCATTGAATTTGCCAGATAAATGTTTTCTTTGGTGCACAGCTCCCGCACGATCTTCATACAGCCATCGAAGTCGGTGTCGAGCGAGAGCGTGAGCGCGCCGTTTGCCATTGGCTGGATCAGCTGAGCAGTCGACACCTTATTGCGCGGTAGAATGACGATGGCGGGAATCGCGGCGGCGGCACAGTAGGCGGCGAGGGCGGCTGAGGTATCACCGGTCGACGCGCAGGCCACGGCAGGAATCTTCGTTCCTTCAGAAATCATCTGCTTGACCATCGACACTAACACAGTCATCCCCAGGTCTTTGAATGACCCGGTGTGCGAATTGCCGCATTGTTTGACCCACAGTTCGTTGAGCCCGATTTGTTTGCCGAGCCGTTCCGCCCAGAATAGATTTGTCGCGCCTTCATACATAGAGACGACGTTGTGGTCTTCTACGGCTGGGCACACCATCTCTTTTTTGCCCCATACGCCGCTGCCATAAGGATAAGCAGTGCGACAATAGCGGTCGTCAAACAGTTGCTTCCACGCTTGTGGTGGTCGTGATTTCAGGGCCGCCAAGTCATGGTGGACATCGAGCAAACTTCCGCACTTTGGGCAATAATAAGCTACCTGATTCAGAGGTATTTCCCCGCTGCAACCCGCGGCGCAGGCGAACCATGACCGGAGCTGTAGGGGAGGGGGAGTCATGTCGAGGGGTTGAGAAAGCGCACTATTTGCCATGATCTTTCTTGTCCTCTCTCGCAACCTATCCAAGGTTTTCTTCGATGCGAATAGAGATCGATTTTCCTTGTACGATAGGTAATTGATCCACGAGATGTAATGCCGCTTTGAGGTTGCGTTCTTTCGCTGCATGGGTGCGCATGACCAGCGGAACCGTCTCGTCACTTTCGCTCCGACCACGCTGAATGACCGAGGCAATACTAATATCGTGGTCGCCTAAAATACCGGCAATACGCGCCAACACTCCCGGGCGGTCGACCGCCATGAAGCGGAGATAATAATCACTGATCAACTCGTCAATGGAGTGCAACGATGCTGCTTTGAGGTCACACCACGGCAGACCTAGCGGCGGGACTCGTAATCGCATCGAGGCGTCATGATTTCGGGCGATTTCGATAGTGTCGGCTATGACTGCAGTAGCCGTGGGCAGACTCCCCGCTCCTCTCCCAAAATAGAGTGAGGACCCAAGCGCCTCACCCTGAACGAAGATCGCGTTGTACGCACCGCCTACGTCAGCCAGCAAACTGTGACGAGGGATCATGGTAGGATGCACCCGCACGTCAAGAGCGCCATTTTCTTCTTTCGCGATGGCTAGCAGTTTAATGCCGTAGCCAAACTCGCGGGCGAACATGATATCGGTCTGACTGATGGGCCGGATGCCTTCGACATAGACGGAAGCAAATGGCACGCGCATGCCAAACGCTAACATGGCAAGCAGGGTCAGCTTGTGGGCAGCATCAATCCCATCAATGTCAAAACTGGGATCAGCCTCGGCTAGTCCTTGTTCCTGAGCACGCCGCAGGACAGTCGCAAACTCTTCTTCTTCCTCGCTCATTTTGGTGAGAATATAGTTGCAAGTGCCGTTGACGATGCCAAAAAGCGCACGATTCCGGTCGCCAGCAAGTCCTTCCCGTAGCGTGCGGATGATGGGAATCCCGCCAGCAACGCTGGCTTCAAAGCCAAGACTGACCCCACAAGCTTCTGCAGCGGCAAAGATTTCTTCCCCGTGTTGCGCTAACAAAGCTTTGTTGGCGGTGATGACGTCTTTTCCACGCTTCATTGCTTCTAGAATGAGCGACCGCGCCGGTTCGATACCACCAATCAGCTCAATAACGACATCAACAGCAGAATCTTGCACAATACTCCACGGGTCCGTGGAAAGACGCGCTGACCCGAGGTTGGGGTGAGGTTTCGTGTTGATGCTACGGCTGGCGACGGATGTTAACGCGAGCGAACGACCCAACTTACGCGCGATTGCCTCACCATTGTGTTCTAAAAGCTGTACGACGCCAGCGCCAACTGTACCCAGGCCAATAAGACCGAGCTTCACGCTATCCGAGGCCATTGCTACCCCACGCTAGCGCTTTTGACCCGAGGAACAGCAAGCTCGCCGAAGGCCTTACGAATGCCGCGGATTGCTTGGCGTGTACGGTGCTCGTTCTCAATCAGCGCAAAGCGCACAAACCCGTCGCCATAGGGACCGAACCCGACTCCTGGAGAAACCGACACTTTTGCTTCTGTCAAAAGGAATTTAGCGAACTCCATCGAACCTAGCGCACGAAACGGTTCGGGAATCTCTGCCCAGACAAACATCGTGCCCTTGGGCTTGGGAATGTGCCAGCCCACACGATCGAGCCCATCAATTAAGACGTCACGTCGCTTTTTATAGCGCTGTCGCACCCCTTCGACATAGTCTTGTGGACCATTGAGTGCATGAATCGCGGCAATCTGCACGGGCTGAAAAATCCCGTAGTCGAAATAGCTCTTGAGACGTCCCAGCGCCGCCAGCGCTTCTTGATTGCCACAGACGAACCCAACTCGCCAGCCGGGCATGTCGTACGACTTCGAGAGTGTGAAGAACTCGACTCCAACATCTTTGGCTCCTGGCGCCTGTAGGAAACTCGGGGGTTGATACCCATCAAATGACAGATCGGCGTAGGCGAAATCATGCACAACAAACAAGTTGTTTTCCTTGGCGAAGTCCACTATCCGCGTAAAGAAATCGAGGTCGACCGTCGCAGTGGTGGGATTATGTGGAAAGCTGAGCAGCAGCATTTTGGGCCGTGGCCAGCACTGCCGTACACTTTCCTGCAATGACGCAAAGAAATCTTCATCTTGCCGCAATGGCACGACGCGAAGATCCGCATTTGCAATGACTACCGAATAATGGTGAATGGGATAACTCGGACTCGGGCAAATCGCGATATCTCCAGGACCGAGAACAGCTAATGCCAAATGCGCCAGTCCTTCTTTCGAACCGATAGTGACGATGGATTCGGTATCGGGATCCAAATCTACATTGAACCGTCGTTTATACCAATCGCAGATGGCCAGGCGAAGTTTGAAAATGCCTCGTGAAGTCGAATAACGATGGTTTTGCGACTTTCCTACCGCCTCAATGAGCTTGTCAACGACATGCGGCGGAGAGGCGTGGTCAGGGTTGCCCATGCCGAAGTCAATAATATCCTCACCTGCTCGCCGCGCCTCCAGTTTCATCTTATCGAGCGTGGCGAACAAATAGGGAGGGAGCCGTGTGATCCGTGGAAATTCCATACGTGTCCAGTGAAACTCTATTATTCAGGCTATCTTAGCACGAAGTCATGCAGGAGCCGATTGTGTATAAGGGTATAGTTGATTTCTAGGGGGTGGTCAAACGTATAAGGACACAAAGGGGCGGAATCGGGGTTACTCCACACCTATTCGTAGAGAGCTGTCCATTGCGGGCGATCCACATTGCGAGCGAGGGTGCCACTGCTGGCTTGTCCAGCAGTGCATGATTGCGATCGCCGGCCTTCTACCTCGACGCTATAATCAGTTCCTCAACGTCTCGGAGCCGATCTTTGCCAAAGAAAATCTCGTCACCAACGAAGAACGTTGGTGATCCGAAGGCGCCGCGCTCTACTGACCGTTGGGTGTTTTGAAGAAGTCGATCCTTGATCTCGGGCGTCTGCACTAACTCGAAGAATCGGGCGCTGTCGAATCCAGATTCCTCTAGCGCTGCACGCAGCACATTCGGGTCATCCATTTTCTTGGGATCAGCCCACATGTGGCGATACATTTCGTCAACGTACCGCTCGAATACGCCAAGCGACTGCGCTGCGACAGCGCCGCGCATCAACGTTAAGGTGTTGACAGGAAAAAATGGATTGCTCTGAAAACGGGTGATCCGATGTTTGCGCAGAAAGCGGCTCATCTCAAGTCGCTCGTACTCCGGCTTATTTTTAATCCCGATCAAGCTTTCCGCTGGTGAGCGATTATTCGTCAGTTTGAAAATCCCACCCAGCAGGATCGGCACGTACTCGAACTTGACCCCAGTGCGCTTCTGGATCTCAGGAAGCACCAGGTGGCTCAGATAGGCATTCGGGCTGCCAAAGTCGAAATGAAATTCTACTGTGTTCATACGTTCACCATTTCTCTCCGAAAGGACGAATCTCTTGTTCAAAAGTCCATGCATCTCGCGGCTGCCGATACAGTTGCCAATACGCCTCGGCCACCGAGGCCGGCGTCATCAGTCGGGCTGGATCAAGATCTTTGAGCGCTTCTTCCCCTTCTCTCTTCTTGATCCGCTCGCGCACCCAGGCGGTATCCACTCCGGCGTCGATAATGAGATGAGCGACGTGGATATTCTTAGGTCCGAGCTCTCTCGCCATACTTTGAGCAACGGCGCGTAAGCCAAATTTTGCACTCGCGAAGGCTGCGTACCCAACGCCGGCGCGTAGGCTGGCGGTAGCGCCAGTAAAGAAGATACATCCGCGGCCACGCGGCAGCATCAGTCGAGCCGCTTCTCGCCCGGCTAGGAAGCCGGAGTAGCAAGCCATCTCCCAGACCTTGCGGAACACGCGCTCCGTCGTTTCGAGTACCGGGGAATTGACATTGGCTCCAATGTTGAAAATACAAACCTCAAGCGGGGCCTGTTGGTCGGCTTCCTGCAAGAAAGCGGTGATGTCTGCTTCCTCCCGAGCGTCGAGCGACCGGGCAAAAATTCGACCGCCCTGCGTCTGGATGTCTGCAACCAACGGCGCAAGCTTGTCGCCGTCCCGGCGTCCGGCGCAGACCGTAAAGCCCTCGGCCGCAAATTTTTTGGCGATGGCGGCCCCGATGTAATCTCCGGCTCCGATCACCGCCGCCGTAGCGTTCCTGGAGTCCACAAATCACCTCCGTGTAACTCTTTGTTATATGGTTTGTGACCGTGCTGACAAAATCCCGAAGTGATCGACATGAATTAGCGAATTCCTTATTTGATTCGTTGCCGCGAATTTATCAAACATGACGATCGTCATCAATAGGTGAGCATCCCACCGCTGTGAGAGACAACGGGCAAACGCTCCAAGAGCGAAGATTTGAACGCGCTGAGGGCAGCCAGCCGGGATTCTCATTACTAGCTACATCCAATTAGAGCATCATGGCATGAGGGATAATCTCAAGCGGAATGTGGTAGTCACCGTAAAGGGGAAGTTGCGTGCTCATGCTTCGAGTCTGCCGTTCGCCACCTCAAATCGACAGCGTCTCCAGGAGGGCTTTCGCCTCTTGCAAATCTTTGGTGTCAAAGCCTTCGGTGAACCAATGGTAGACCTCTGATAACACTTGGTGAGCTTCTTTCGCTTTGCCCCCTTGCTGCCACAAGCGTGCGAGGCGTATGGTTGCACGCAGCTCCCAGGATTTGGCTTGTTGCTTGCGGGCAATGTCGATGGCTTTGAGAAAACACGCTTCGGCCTCTTGGGCGCTGGGTGTGAGAGGCGGGGGGCTCGTTTCTCTGTTTGCTTTTTGCCTTTTGTCATTGGCTTTTGGTTTGTTGTTTTCCTGCAACAGCAAGAGTTCACCCTTGATCCGATACAGCTCGGCTTCGTAACACCGCTCCCCCGTTTTCTCCATCGCACCCAACGACTCCGTCAGCATCTGGAGCCCTGCTTCTCTCTGCCCTGTATTTCTGTATGCCTCGGCCAGCCCGAGCAGCAACATCGACCGTCCATACCCGGCCCCTGTGGCCCGGAACGCGGACATTCCCTGGTGCAGCAGTGCAATTCTCTCTTCTCTCTGCTCTGGCTTGGTCAGTGCGAGACTACGCGAGATTGTGCCTGTCGCCGAAAATTCCGCAAATCCCTGCTGGTGTGCCAACCTCTGTAGGGTCTCTCCCAGCTCTTGGCCAGCCTGTCTCTCCCTGCGGAGGCCCCGAACTACAGCCGCCCAGAATAGAGCCGAAACTAGGCTAAACGGATGAGACAATTCCTGGGCGAGAGCAATCGCCTCCTGGCTGTGCTTCAGGGCTTGGTCTGGATAGCCAAGAGTCCACAGTGCGACAGAGGCATAGCATCGGCAGACGACCCCGGGAATATGCCCAGAGAGAAAGGCGCGGGGGTGGTGGTGCTGCTGGGGATCATAGAGGGTAATCCCCTGTTCGAGGTGCTCTCGGGCGGGGACAAACTCTCCCAGCAGAAACAACGTTGTCCCCAGTGCCTGGTGGGCAGCTACGAGAAAAGGCCGGTCTTGGGCGCGTTGGGTCAAATGCAGGAGCTGCTCTGCCAGTGTTCGGGCAGTTTGGAACTCCGCCGATCCATTATAAAACCGCCACAGCCCCAACAGTACAGGGAAGAGATGTGGGGTCTCTCCGAGCTGCAGGCACAGCGCTCGGGCTCGCATGTAGGTCGCTCCCACTTCCGGGGCTGCTCCGCCTTTCGTCGCTGTCAACGCCACGGCGAGGGTAGTCTGTAAGAGCAGCTCCCGCTCGGTGCACTCGGGAGTCTCTGGCAGAGTCTTGAGTAACTCCAGCCCTTTAGAAAGCAGGATGAGCGCTTCGCGATAGGCCGAGCGTCGGACGGCATTCTCTCCGGCTTGGTGCAGATAGTGCACCGTCCGCTGATAATCCCCTCCCTGCTCAAAGTGCACCGCGAGCTCGACGGCGATCTCGTGGCTCCGTTCGCCATAGGCCTGCTCTTTCCGGCGCCCCATGCGCAGATGCCACTGTTGCTGGTGGCTGACGCTCACCCGTTCATGCCACCACTCTTGATACAGTGCATGCTGAAAGCCATACTGACTCGCACGGGTCCCATCCGGCCATGCACTGAAGCCGGCGCGGTGCAGACACTGTTGCTGCTCGACCAGCCGTCCACATGTGTCCTCGACCTGCAGCACGTCGATCTCCAACGCCGCGGCGACGGTTGCGGCCGAGAACTCAGCCCCAGCCACGCTCGCTGCTTGCAGCACGCGCTGGTCGTCTCCTCCTAAGCGTTCTTGTTGCCGGGCCAGCACGTGGCGCACACTCTCGGGCGTCCAGGCCTCGAGCTCTGTGAGCGCTTCGTGCAACAGCCACGTACCGTCCGCGGCTTGCTCAATGGCGTTGCGCTGCACCAGCTCCTGCACCAGAGTACAGAGAAACAGCGGGTTGCCACCCGTTCGCTGAGCGAGGACCGATGCCAAGCGTGTGGGAAACAGACTCTGTGGAAAACGCTGCGTGAGATAGTCACTCACTGCGCTGTCACTGAAGTGTGGCACAGCCAGTTCAGTGGCGAGCTGCTGAGCGTAGAGTTCATGGGTCAGGGGCTTCAAGGGATGAGCGGCCGTCACCAGGTCTATGGGTCGATACGTGCCGATCACCAACACCCGCGCAGGATCCGTGCGGCGGGCCAGCAGCGCCAACAGCTCTATCGTCGAAGCATCACTCCACTGCAGGTCTTCGAGCCACAGGACCAATGGGCGCTCAGCTGCGATGTTGTCCAGAGCGTCTCCTAGCTCGCGGAGCATGCGGACGGGGGTGGCCCCCACTTCTTCCCGCTCAAGTTGCTCACGCTCAGCCACAGGCACGAGTCCGGGCAGCTGCGCTAACCACGCGGGGGCATACTGACGGAGCACGGCAATGCGTTGCTCCGCCGCTGGTTCTCGGCAGAGCCGTCCCACGGCTTCCAACACTGGCATGTAGGCTTCCCCCGTACCGTAGTGCTCAATGCATTGCCCCCGTCCAATCCACACGTTCTCCTCGGTGACAAGCTGTCTGAGGAAGGCTTCCACTATAGTCGTCTTGCCAATCCCGGGCTCACCTGTGACAAAGACAGTCTGGCGCTCGCC
>JACXTT010006628.1_pt1 | contig 16503 bp, 13 predicted proteins | sample 9270951 | NCBI WGS metagenome assembly JACXTT01 (sample SAMN15532306, study PRJNA645909) | rock metagenome | isolation source: weathered quartz diorite | place: Puerto Rico | collected 2017-06-21 | reverse complement strand
ACGACCACGACGCAGACGCCACGGGTTACGTCTACCGGAAATTAGGATGTTTGCTCCTGGCGGTCTGACACAGACGGGTCCCGCAGCCGGGACGCCGCCTCCCCTTCCCTCGAATGCGCAGGGCCGGAAGAGCGGCGGGTTGTTCAGCGCCGACCCGAACGTTCACCTCTTCGATCGTCTCGCGATCATCATCAAGCACTGGAAACCGGCGATCGGCGTCGCGATCCTGGTCACCATGGGCATGATGTACCAGACCTACACGACGGTGCCGCTCTACCGCGCCCAGGCCCGCATTCAGATCGACGAAGAGCACACGACGGCGCAGACGGACTTCAAGGAACCCTCCCTCATCTACTCCGACCCGGAGCCGTATTACCAGACGCAGTACAAGATTCTTCAAGGACGCGACCTCGCTTTGCGCGCGGTCAAGAAGCTGCAGCTTCAAACGGTGCCCGAGTTCAACGGAAGCGGCGCCAGGCCGCCGGCGCTGACGCAGGCGATCACCGATATCAAAGCGAAGGTCGTCTGGCTGATCCGCGGCGAGGAAGCGGTGCCGGCCCGTCGCCCCGACGCGCCTCTCAATGAGAATCAGCAGGCGGACGCATTCCTTGGCCGCGTGCAGGTCGCTCCCGTCAAGGGCAGCCGGCTCGTGGACGTCTACTTCGTCTCGGCCGACCCGCAGTTTGCCGCTCGTGCCGTAACCGTTCTGGCCGAGGAGTATGTCAACCAGAACCTCGAGTTCCGTTTACAAAACACGGACAAGACGCTGCAATGGCTGACCGAAGAAGTCGGCAAGCAGCAGAGCGTCGTACAGACGAGTGAGCGGATGCTCGCTGAGTACCGCGAGAACAAGAACGCGCTCTCGCTGGAGGACCGTCAGAACATCATCGTGTCGCGTCTGAACCAGGTGAACGATGCCACCTCACGGGCGCGGATGACGCGCATTCAGAAGGAAGCGCTCTACAACCAAGTCGTCGCCGCAAGCGACCGCGAAAGCCTCAGCACCATCGCCTCCAATCCGTTCGTCCAGCAGTTGAAGACGCGCGTCAACGAGCTCCAGCGCGAAAAGCTGCGGCTCGAAGATCGGTATGGCCAGAAGCATCCTGACGTCCAGCGCGTAAACGACCAGATTGCCGATGCGCAGCGTCAGCTCGACGCCGAAGTCGACCGGAGCGTCGCCGCCATCAAGGCCGATTACCAGGCGGCTGTTGCCGAAGAGAAGCAGCTGGGCAGGGATCTCGAAACCCAGAAGGCGCAGGCGACGGATCTGAATCGCAAAAGCATCGACTACTCGGTGCTTCAGCGCGAGGCCGAAAGCAATCGCCAGGTGTACGAATCGCTGCTGCAGCGTGAAAAAGAGATGCGAGTGGTGAGCAACAGCCGGGCGAATAACGTACGGCTGCTCGATCGGGCGGAAACCCCTGGCTCGCCGTTCACACCGAACACCCGCCGTGCGTGGATCATGGCATTGCTGTTCGGACTCGGCATCGGCATCGCCGCGGCGTTTGCGATCGACTATCTCGATGACACGGTCAAAACACCCGAGGACGTGACGTGGCGCCTCCATCTCAATTTCCTCGGGCTCGTTCCAAAGGTGCACGGCGAGCGGCACCCGCTGCTCTCCGGTCCCGTTCCACACGATTTCGGCGAAGCGTTTCGGGCGCTGCGGACCGCGCTGGTCGCCAGCAGCGGCACCGACGCGACGCGAGTCGTCGCTGTTACCAGCACGCAGCCGCTTGAAGGCAAGACCACGACCGCGGTCAACATCGCACTTGCACTTGCGATCGGCGGCGCGCGAGTGCTGCTCATCGATGCCGACATGCGCCGTCCCAGCCTGCACAAGGCGATGCGGCTGCCTAACGACCGCGGGCTCGCGGAACTGCTTGGGGGCACCGCCAGGATGCGCGAGGTCGTGCAGCGCTGCGGCGATCCGAATCTTCTGGTGATTTCCGCCGGCCATACGCCGTCCAATCCATCGGAGCTCCTGGGATCAGACCGCATGCGGGCGTTCGTGCATCAGTTGATGACCGGTCCCTTCGACTGGATCATCATCGATACGCCTCCCGTGCTCGCCGTTACCGACGCGGTGGTGCTCGCCCCGCTCGTGCACGCGGTGTCATTTGTGATCGGCGCCGAGATGACGCGGTGGCGCCTCGCTGAACGTGCCGTCGAAACCCTGCAGGCGGGACATCCGCGATCCATGGCCGCTATCCTCAACCGAGTTGACTTCGACCGTAACCGCTACTACTACTCGCGGTACTACGGCCACCAGTACAAGAGCTATTACGCGGAAGCACCGGCCGCGAGCTGATCGCGGCTGGCGGTCGCTGCTCCCCGTCGGGCTGATGCTGCTGGCCGCGTTCACGCTGGCGTCCATCGGCGAACGGTACACGTGGCCCATCCTGCCGGCGCTGATCGCCGCAGCCATCCTTTTTCTCGCATCCGGCGCGCGCGTCGGTGCTGATCCACTGACACGGTCGATCGATGTGCTGCTGATCGCGGCGCTCGCGGTCATCGGCATCCAGTTGGTGCCGCTGCCTTCGACGATCCTGCGCCTGATATCGCCCGCAACGCCGGCCCTGCAGAATGCGTACGCCCTCGAGACGTTCACGAGCTGGAGGCCGCTTTCGATCCATCCCGCTGCCACACGAGTCAGCTTCAGCATTGCGCTCGCCGCCGCACTGACGTTCTGGACCTCGCGCGAGACCTTTTCACGCGGCGGAACACGGCGTGCCGCACGTCTGCTCGCGTGGATCGGATTGGGATGCGCCGTGATCTCCCTGGCCCAGCGCGCAACGGCGCCGAAGACGGTCCTGTGGAAATGGAGCGTTCCCGATCCGCGCGCTCTGCCTTTCGGATTGTTCGTCGACCGCAACCAGCTGGCGATGTGGCTCATCCTGGCGATCACCCTCGTCGTCGGTTATCTCGCGATGCACGTACACGCCCGGATGACTGATCGGGCCAGACGGGATCTGCATACTGTCGTCGTCGGCTTGTCTGACAGAGGCGCGCTCGTACCGTTCGCGTGCATGGCGGTGATGGTGCTCACACTGGCTGCGACATTGTCGCGGTCGGGATTTGTCGGTCTTGTTGGGGCCGGACTTGTCGGCGCGTGGATGGCTCGCGCTGACCGCAAACGGGTGTTGTGGGTGGGTGCGGCAGCCGCTATCGTTCTCGGCGCGGCAGCCGCGTGGTTGAATCTGGAGGGGCTTACTCAGCGGATTGTCACGACGGCGTCAGGCTCGGAATTCGACGCCACGGGACGTCTGGCCATCTGGCGTGAGAGCGCCAGAATCGTCCGTGACTTTCCGCTGCTCGGCACCGGCGCCGGCACCTTCGCGGACGCCATGTTCGTGTATCAGCAGGCCGCTCGCGAAGTGCTGTTCAACAACGCGCATGACGAATACCTGCAGCTGCAGGCCGAAGGTGGGATCGTGCTGCTGATCGTCAGCCTCGCAGGCATCGCGCTGGCGGCAAAGGTCGCCCGTGCCCGGCTCGCGGCCGATGTGGGCGCGCATCGCTATCTCCGGATTGGAGCGTGTGCGGGGCTCGCTGGCATCGCCGTTCAGAGCATCTGGGAAGCGGGCCTGCGCGCGCCTGCCAATCTCGTGCTGGCCGCTATCGTCGCCGCAATCGCCGTGCGCCCGATCGATCGCGCCGATACCACGTCGACGACCGGGAATACGCCGGCATGAGCATCAGGGTCGGATTCGACGTCGACGGCGTCATCGCGAACTTCAACAAGACGTTTCGTGAGACCGCCGTACAGATCAATGGAGGCCCCGGGCAGGACCCGGCGAATCCGGCCGCACGCCCCCTCGGCGCTGAAGCGATGAAACGCGTATGGGATCACATCAGCCGGACGCCGCAATGGTGGCTCCAGCTCGAGGCGTACGAGCCGGAGCAGATCGAGCGGATTTATCGCACGTCGCGCGAACGGCGGTGGGAGGTCTACTTCATGACCACTCGTCCTTCGAGTGCGGGCGAAACGACGCAGTTTCAAACGCAATGGTGGCTGGAGTCGCACCGGTTTCCGATGCCGGCAGTGCTGACGGTGCCGGGGTCCCGCGGTGATGCAGCCAATACGCTGAAGTTGGATATCACCGTGGATGATCGGCTGACCAATTGCGTGGACATCATCGCGGCCTCGCGGTCGAAAGCCATCCTGGTGCTGCGTCGCGAGGACCCGACGGTACGCGATCAGGCACTCGCCCGCGGTATTGGCGTCGTCAGCACACTCGCGGCGGCGATCGATGCGGTTGAACAGTTCGAAGAAGTCAAGCGTGCGAGTTCCGGCAGACTGGCGCGGCTCGCTGACTGGTTCAAGCCCTCCAGGCACGAACAGGAGCGGCTGCCGATCGATGCTCGCGCCACGCTTGGCCGCGTTCATCCTCCGCCGAAGGTGTAGAGGCGGACCTTGAGTCCGCCTAGAAGAACCAGTCTACGACGACGTCCCGTACCCCCGAAGTCACCGGAAGAACTTCGTGCGGCACCTCGGATGGAAACGCCACGAGCGTTCCGGCGCGTGGCGCGACATCACACATGTCAGGCAGATAGACGCGCAGCGAGCCGCCTTCACATTGCTCGCCCGCACTCGTCAGGAACAACACGACTGAAATCCGCCTTGGAAACAGCTCGTCCCATTCGAGAGAGCGGTCCAGATGACGACCGTAGAACCCGCCGATTCGGTACCGAAGAAAACCGGGACCTTCGTCGCCCGAAAGCGCGATGCCGAAAAACTGCGCCACCTCCGGACGGATGCGATCGATGGCGCACTGCACCTCGTTGATGATGTCGTCCGCCACCTCGACGTCCGACGCGCGTCGCGCCTCCTCGTCGATGCGGTAGCCATCCGCGTAGATCTCGGCCGGCGAGGCGGAGCCTGAATCCATAGCCGTCCGGATCCGCATGCAGTCCGACGGGAGGTAGAACTCAGGACGCACGAACATCATCGACTACGAAACCATTTAGGCGCGCCGGTGACGATGCGGTGCGCGTACAAGATCGGGAGGGCGGCGACGCGGTGCGTGCCGTACCGTTCGTACATGAAGGCGGCGGCCGGGAAGAGATGCTCGCGCAGCAGACGAACACGATTGCGCCAGTGCGCGGTCGCGCCGAGGTCGGCGGTCAGCACGGCGATACGCCGCATCGGCCGCCCGACAAAGGCCGCGGATGGTTCGGCGGTGGCCGGTGCTGCCTGAAGCACCGCGATCCAGTGTGTGTCGATGCCGCCGAACGCCGCCGCCGCGCTGGCAAGCCCTTTCGCGGCGACCGCGCGCAGGCGGCGCGCCGTTACCAGCGTCGTGAATTGATCGCGCTCCTCGGCCGTCAGCGACCGCGCCAGCAGATGAATGTCGAACAGCCACAGGAGCTGGTCGGTATCTCCGTGATGGGCGACGCGGTGTACGCAGGCGATGAGCAGCGAGTGGACCGGGCATGGGACGCGCGCCCCCGAACCCAGGCGCGGCAGCACCGCAGACGCCGCGATGATCTCCTGGTACGACAGCGCCTCGGCGAATACACGCACGTTCGAGATCGTCCAGTGCACGTCGAGTGCGTGGCGGACGCCGCAGCGATCGCGTCGCTGAAAATGGAATTGCCCGGTCACCAGCTCGCCGTCGACTTCGGTCGTCTGCTCGTAGCCGAGGCTCTCGAGCACGTCTGTGACGCGCGCCTTGTCGGCACCGGAAATGAGCAAGTCAGTGTCTTCGCGCGGCCGCAGCTCGGATCGCCAGTAATGTGAATAAGCGAGTCCGGCGCCTTTGATGAGGACCGGTCGAACGTCGGCCAGCGCAGCGATTACAGACCGCAGCTCCGGTTCGCGAGCGGCGTCGAGCGCGGCGGCAGCGCGAAGCTCGTCCACCAGCTCGGACGGTGCGTACCGATCGGCGATCAGCAAGTGGATGCGGTGTGCCCGCGCACGCTCCACCGCTGCCGGCGCAATCGGATCACCGGGACCTGCGGCGCCATCGCGCAACCAGCGAAGGAGCGGATCCATCTGGGTTTGCGCTAGAGGCAGGTCTTCATCATGGCCGCGATACCGCTGCCATCATCGGGCGCGGTGCCGGTTCCACCCTGCGTCAGTTTCGCGACACTGCCGTACTCGGTGAACCGTGGCGATCGATACGGCTTCTTCTCCGGCTGCGTTCGTTCGCCACTTACATTGCGGTCGCTGACATCGTTGCGCACGTTTCCTCCTCGACCCGCCGGCCGTCGCCGGACATGAATGCCTTCTCGTACCACCGATCGACGCTGAGCATCATCCACAGCTGCCACGCATGCGCACGCGGGTTCGACCGCATCCGTTCGACGCGCATCATATCGATCCACCCGAGCGCGGCCAGCGTCGCGGGTACGCACGCCCCTTGCGTGACCATTTCCGACGTCAAATCGGCGCACAGCTGGCCGAAATTTGCCTTCGTCCGCCGCTGTCGCACCGGCTCCGGTAGAAGTCCCTTTACTGCGTTGCGGAGCACTACTTTCGTTTCCGCACCCCGCCACCGTTGTTCCTCGGGCAGCGCCAGGCCGAACTCGACGATCCGTCGATCGAGAAGGGGGCTGCGCCTCTCAATGCCGTGGCGGGACTGGACCCTGTCCGCGGTCTCACTGCCGTCGGCGAACCAGCCGTTCGTCAGCATCGAATAGATATGTTCCTGGCCGTGACTGCGCCACCGCCGATCGTGACGCACGCGGATCCGATCGGCAAGCGAGATCGATGCGCCGAACGCCGGCGAAACCCACGGTGGAAAGCCGCGCCGTCCGAGCAGGCGGCGGCCGATGGCGCGCACCGACATTGGAACGAGCGGAAAGATCGCGAGATGCCAGAGCGCATTCGCCGGGAACGACACGCCGGCAGTCTCGCCTTCACCGGCGAACGCGCGGTCAGCAACCATCTGCTTCGACAGCGCTCGCAGCCGCAGCTGGCGCAGCATGTCGGCATAATGAAAGAAGCTTCCCGTAAACCAGTCGTCCCCGCCCACGCCGGTCAGCAGGACGTCACATCCCCGGCGGCGTGCCGCGTCCATCAGCGGATACCACGCGACCGCGTTCGGATAATCGGGCAGCTCGCGGTTGCCGTCGATATCGCGAGCCCACTGGTCGACCGACAGCGTGGCTGCCGGGACGCGGTGCGACCGCACACCGCAGTGGCGGACAACTTGGTCGATGTACTCGCTTTCGTCGCACGATCGACCGGCAAAGGTGAGCGAGAACGCTGCGATCTCCGCAATCGTGCCGTGATGTGCGCGGTCCGCCGCCACGGCCGTGACCGCCGACGAATCGACCCCGCCGCTCAATTCGCAGCCTACGGTCCCATTCGTGCGGCCCTGGGCCGTGATCACCTGTTCGAGCAGCGCGCGAAGTGCGGCGGCGTAGTCGGCATCGGAGCCGAGCCGCTCCCGTCGTTCGGGGTCGATGTCCCAGTACCGTCGACGGCAAACGCGCTCGCGGCCAACGTGCATCACGTGCGCGGCGGGCAGACGGTAGAGATCGCGGTAAACCGTTTCGTCGCTCGAGGTGACCGCGCACGCGAGATACTCGCCGATCATCCCTTCGTTCGGCCGCACCCGCACGGCGGGATGCGCCAGCACCTGGCCAAGCTCGGATCCGCAAACGAAACAGCGATCGTCGACGTAATAGTAGAGAGGCTTCAGACCAATCGCGTCGCGCGCGCAGACGCACTCCTGTCGACGTGCGTCCCAGATGACCACCGCGAAGTCGCCGATCAAATGGCGCGCAAAATCGTTGCCCCAGCATTCATACGCGCGCAGCAGCAGTTCGCCGTCGCCGATCGTGGAAGGCTGTGACGAATTCGCGCACAGCTCGCGGCGAAGCTCGTCGGCGTTATCAAGGCGGCCGTCGTAGATCAGCCGGACGCCGCCCCGCGCGCTCGCGAGCGGTGGATGTTCGAACCGTGCCGCGGGAGTCGTCGCAAAAGCCTGGTGGCCGAGCGCGATCGGTCCGTCGATCCACGTACCACGCCCATCGCGACCGCGATGCTCGATCGCCCCGAGGAGCCGATCGAGTATCAGCGGATCGACCGGCGAGCCATCACGGTTGAACACCGCTGCGATACCGCTCATGGCACACAGGATCGCAATTGGTGTGAGGCGTGGCGATCGATGGCCTGGCGGACTGCCGGCAACAGCCTGAAGTCGCGGACGACCTCCAGTCTGTAGCACAGGCCGCATGCCGCCACTCGCGTCAGCACGTCGAACTGATGCGCCAAACTGTTGCGGCTGGCAATGTCGAGGTTGAACGCGTGCTCGACGAGACGCAGGACTGCACCGGTCCCGCACATCGGTTCGATCGCCACCGGGGAGCGGCGACGCCGCTCGCGTCGTTCGACGAAGTAGATGCGCTTGATTGGCAGCCGACCGTGCTCGACGAAGCCCCCGTCGACAGGATGGCGCTCGGCGTCAATCCTCCGCCTCCGCGCCACCAGCGCCCGCGCGCTATCCGCCCGGAGGCGCAGCGACTGATAGGTCGGCCGCGCGTCGAACCGGCCTCTACACGCCTCGACGATCACCGCATCGTCGGCCAGCACGGCGCCGTCGTTGACGGCGAGGGCAGATGCCAGGGTCGATTTGCCGCGGCCGCTCGCGCCAACAAACAGAATCGCCTCGCCTTCGTGCTCCACGGCGCTGGCATGGAGCACGGTCTTCGAGGCGACGCTGAGGACCAGCGGCATGACCGTGTTGAGAAAGAGATGGCGAATCGATCGCGCGGCGACCCCAGGCGCGGGAGCACACCTGACGGTGCGGAGGTCGGCCGACACCTCGAAGACCGCGAGCCCATTGAACTGCAGCGAGTAGCCACCAGCGACACGCCGGAACGACAAATAGATGTTGCCGTTCGGCGCCTTCCAGTGGTGGAAGCGGTCGCGCGGGGTGCGCCCCGGTGTCAGCCGCCGTCCCTGGAGGAAGGTGAGCTGATGATCAGAGACGCCGGCGACAGGCAGTTCCGGAAGGGTTGTTGATGTCGATATCGTCCAGTCGGCATACCGATAGGCGGGCATGCGTGATCGTCACTCGCCGTACGCCGAGACGACTTCGGTGACGAACACGGCCGCCTGCTGACGTGACTGAAAGAGGTCGGGATACCGGTGCAGCATCTGTTCTTCGATCGAGGCGAGTGGGGTTCGTCCATCACAGAGACCGAGCACTGACGCTCGTGCGATACCACGGCGCGTCAGCCTCGGCACGTAATTGGGCTGCGTTTTCGCGAGCTTTTCGCGTGAGAGCAACATCCCTTTCCAGGTGGAGTGGGTGAACGCGGCCTTGCCCCGAACCGCAACCTTCCACGTGACGAGGGTATCGGTAGGCGCGACGCACATCCGCACATCGACAGTGTCCCCGGCGGCGACCGCAACCGGACGGTCGACCGGAAAGAACAGCGTCCGGCGATTGATGGCCTGCGACGACAACGGAGAGTTCGACATCTGCACACCGTCCGACAGATCCGCGTCGAACCAGCCGCCAATCCCATGCAGGATTCCTGCACGCACAATCCTGCATGACGCGGAAAAGTCGAATGACGCATCCGTCGCAACCGCGAGGTCCAGCGCGGTTCCCAGTTGCGGCGCCGAGAGGAGCTGGTCGGCCGCGTAGCGGCAGGGGTATCCGGTGTTTGCTGCGTAGCGCCTCACCGGCGCAAAGTCGAATCCAGCCGGCTGCGACAGCCAGAACTCCACTTGATTCTGCAGCGCGGCCGCTTCAACCGGCGCAACCCACATCCGGACTCGTTTCGGAATCAATTGACCCTCTGGCTTGAGGAAGCGACTGCGTGCATCGGCGAAGTACTCGAGGATGCCGGCATCGAAGCCGAAACGGCCGATCTGATCGGCAATGATCACGTCGACGCGCTCGGGCAGCTCAGCGTCGAGCGACAGCTTCTTGACGAATGTGACGCGGTCCTCGTAGCCGTTGGCGCAGCACACCTCGCGCGCCACCTCAATCATGCTGCCGGCGTCGACCGCATAGACCCGATGCGCTCCGGCGCGACATGCGAGTAGGCCCAGGATTCCAGTTCCGGCCCCGAGGTCGAGCACGACGTCGCCGGCGCGGACCACTTCCGCGATGGCCGCGGTGTAGGCGGCCATCCGCGCAGCGTCGGAGAGGTACTCACGATGCTCGTCGAGGATCAATGACACGGGGGGTTCGTCCTCATGCGAGAGAGAGCAGGTGCTTGCGCAGCATCTGCTCGGTCAACCGGAGCAAGTCGTCGCGAAGCACCGCGGGATCGACCTCGTACGCGCGCTCCACGATCGCCAGCGCGTCGCCGAGCGATCCGCCTGCGGCGATGGCGCGCCACATATCGGTCGCGACTGAATCAAGACCGAAATACATCCCGGAATCGAGATCGAGGATCACCGTTTCGCCGGCCACCTCGCGCGCGATCACAGAGTCGGGTACGACGACGCGACTATCGAGGGTGAGCTCTGCCACGATCGCAAGAAGCGGACGCACTACAGCGGCCGGCGTGCTCCCATGCCGCCGTCACGACGAACTCATCGCCGACTGGACCGCCGAGTAGGACGCGGTCACCGTCCACGAGCCACGCGTGGGCGTCGAGACCATTGACGCTTCGGCGGACACCCATGCGAATCTGAAGCGCGCGATGTGGCGTGCTCAACGCGAGCTCGGCCACCAACGCCCGCACAAGGCAGGTGCTCAACGAACCGAGTCGCCGGCCTGTCGCCGTAATGGCCCAAACCACCTGGCTTTCCGGACCGCGGAGCAGCCATTGGACGAGGGGTCGTCCCCACTCTGCCAACCTGAATAGCGTACCAAACGACATCGTGCGGAGCGCCGCCGCGGTCAAGGCCTGTGTCAGCGCCGCGCCCAACACGAGACGCCACCCTGCTTTTGTGATTGTCATCTGGACCGGCGGCTCACATGCGAACGCGCCGTACAGTTATCGACTGCAACAGACGACCGTATTGGTACAAAAAAAAGGCGCGCCTGACAAGGCGCGCCCACACGGGGAGAGGACCGTCATGCCGGTCCTCTCATGGCCGTCATCGTCAATCCATCAATCGCCTGAACAACACACGCCGTGCGGGTGCGTGCTTGAAGAGTGCGACGATTAAATTGCGGTGCCGGTTGAACTGCGCGGTTCGCCGGACAATCGGCATCACGCCATCGGTCAGCGCCAGATCGAACAGCGAATCGATTTCCGCATCGGACATCCGCTGCGCCAGCATTCGCAGCGCAAGCTGCGCCTGGAACTCCGGTCCGAGGCGCTGGCGCCAGCGCTGCTGGTAAGCGGAGAGCGGCTCCTCACCGAGGCGGTTGTTCCTGAGCGCCGGAATCAGCGTTTCGGCGGCGAGCGCCGCGCTCACGAGACTGTAGTAAATGCCGCCGCCTGTGGTCGGCTTGACCAGGCCGGCCGCATCGCCGACAACGAGGAGCCGCGACGCGAAGGTCCGCGACAGGGTGGACAGCGGCAACAGACGCCGGCGCGGCTCGCCGACGAGCTCGAACGGGATACCCCATGAAGGGCCAATGCGGTTGACGAACTGCCGGAAGAAGACCGCCGCATCGCCCTCGCACATCAGACCGACGCGAACGAAGGGTCCTGTCGGGCGGCTGACCGGCACCGTCCAGGCGAAGCCGCGAGGCGCCCAGCCTCTGCCGAAGTACACCTCGACGTTGCCACCACGGCGGGCGGGCACCTCCAGCTGGGCGGAGTTCAGCGAGACCGTCGGCATACCAAGCCCGAATCGGCGCTGCAGGCCGTAGCTGGCGCCGCATGCGAGCACTACCGCGCGCGCGTATACCGGATCGGCATCGTCGATATCGATCCGCATCCCTTCCGCTGTCGATTCCAGATTCCGCACGCGACGCCCGGCACACAACCGCGCGCCGGCCTCCGTCGCCCGTTGCGCGATGGTGCGATCGAGCAGCCGTCGATCGACGACGTGCGCTTCGATCATTGGTGTGGTGTAGGAAATCTGAAAGCCGGCGGGAGAAACAAACGTCGCCGTCGACAGCGTGTTCAGAATGGATGCGCGAGACAGGCCGAATTCGCGGAACGCATCGTCAGCGAGCACGCCGGTGCAGTGCACCGGCTGGCCAACCTCGTTGTGTTCCTCGAAGAGCGTGACGCCGAAGCCGGCGCTGGCAAGGAGGGTCGCGGCGTGAAGACCACCCGGTCCGCCTCCGATGACCGCAACGTCCAGCATCTACTGGTGTGTCGTTTCCAAATGAGGACCGGGCGCGTTCATTATAAAGCGATTAGAACTTTCGTACTCGAACTTCCCAGCGTCCACGGAATGTGATCCAGAAGGACATCGCCACGAGGAAGACGTCGAGACCGAAGCTCGCGTTCCTCACATAGATCGAATCGAGCCGGAACTTGCGCACGCGCGGTGTATCACGCGGTGCGTACACCTGCGAAAGACCCGTGAGGCCGGGCCGCACGGAGTGGCGCTCGGCGTAGCCGGGAATCGAGTCGAGCCGCACCAGATCGCCGTTGCCACGAACTTCAATTTCGCCGGGCATCAGCGGGCGCGGACCGACGAAGCTCATGTCGCCACGAAAGATGTTGAACAGCTGCGGCAGTTCGTCCATCGCGGTCGCGCGCAATAGGCGACCGATGCGCGTAATCCGCGGATCGGACTCGCCCGCCTGATGCGGCGGCAAGGTTGCGGCATGCGGCACCATCGACCGGAACTTGAAGGCGCGAAACGTTGCCCCGCGGAGTCCGACGCGATCCTGCGCGAACATGACGGGGCCGCCGTCGTCGAGCGTGATGGCGACGGCAATCACGAGACATACGGGCGCCGAAATCACCAGGCCGACGCCCGACAGCGCAATGTCGAAGGCGCGTTTCAGCACCCGGATGCGACCTCTCTGAGCAGTGCGTCGTACGCCGCCACCTGTCGTGGGCGGTCGAAGTGCAGTGCCGCACAGCGCGCTCGAGCCCCCGTCGCAACTGCACGATCACGATCGTCCAACAGATCGAGCGTCCGCGACCGGAGTGCTGACGCGTCGCCGGGGGCGATCACGAACCCGCAGTCATGCCGATTGATGATGTCCGCGACCTCGGAGTCCTGCTCCACGGCGGCAATGCAGGGACGACCTGACGCGAGGACGTTGTAGATTTTGCTGGGAACGATGACGCCGGCAAGCCCGCGCTTTAGTGACACAAGCGAGACGTCGGCTGTGGCATACGATTGATCCATCGTCTCGCGCGGTTGAAATGGCAGAAACATCACGTTCCGCAGATCGCGATGCGCGGCCATATCCTGCAGGTCCTTCTTCTTCGCACCCTCGCCGATAAACACGAACACGACGTCAGGACGGTCACGCAGTTGACCGGCGGCGTGCAGCACGATGTCGAGATCCTGTGACAGTCCGATATTGCCGGCGTGCAGCACGACAAAACGATCCACGAGCCCGTGCTGGCGCGCAAAGGGATTGTCGCGCGGTCCTGGAGCCACAACGCGGCAATCGGCCCAGTTGTGAATGACCGTTACCTTTAATGGGTCCGCGCCTTTGCCCTCGACGAGCCGCCGCTTCATCGTCTCGCCGAGAGCGACGATCCGCGTGGCTTTCCGTACGAGAAACTGGTTCACCTGCGTCAGCGCGCCATTCACAGCGTCGCTGTGAAAGTCTTCCAGCAGCGTAGCGACTTCAGGAAAGATGTCCTCACAGAGAAACACGAACGGCGCATGGGCTTTCGATGCCGCCGCCAACGCCGCGAGACCGATGATTGGCGGATCCGTCAACGCGACAACGACGTCAGGCTTGCGGATCGCAAGTCCTTTGACGACCGCCGACGCGAAATAGCTCATGTAGTTGGTGGCGCGGCCGATGAATGGCTGCGGATCGAGGGTCGTTCCGGACGCGCGAACGATCTGAACGCCGTGGCGCCATTCGGAGGATGCCAACGAGGCATCGGAACGAAGCGGATAGCCCGCCACCACGGTCACGTCCCACCCGTGAACGCGAACGAGATCTTCGGCCAGCTCCGTCAGCAGCTGGCCGGTGGCGCTCACATCCGGCCAGTAGGACCGATTGAAGAAGCAGACGTGCATGCCTTACTGCCCACGGCCGTCTTTTGCAGCACGAGCGATCCCATCACGAGCACATCCATGTCGGTTCGGAGAAAGCAATCCAGCGCCTCTTCAGGCCTCAGCACGATTGGCTCGTTTTCGTTGAACGAAGTGTTCAACAGCACGGGGACTCCCGTTTGATGGCCAAAGGCCTGAATGAGTGCCCAATAACGAGGATTGGTGTCTTTGCTGACGCTCTGCAGCCGGCCGGATCCATCCACGTGTGTGACCGCTGGAATGACGTCGCGCTTCTCCGGCCGCACCGGATACACCTGGATCATGAATGGGTCGTGAACGGCGTCGACGAAGTAGTCGTGCAGCGCCTCGACTGCAACGGACGGCGCAAAGGGGCGAAACTTCTCCCGGAACTTGATGCGTGTGTTGATGATGTCGCGCATGTCCCGCCGGCGTGGATCCGCGAGGATGCTGCGATTGCCGAGCGCACGGGCGCCCCATTCCATCCGTCCCTGAAACCATCCGACGACCCGGCCATCCGCAATTTGCGACGCCGTCCATTCACACAGTTGTTGCTCGCCCGGCATGTTCGTGCGCGTGCACTGGCACGCCTTGACCTCGTCGTTGCGCGCGTCGATGGCCGCTGCGATATCCGCCTCGTCGAATTGCGGACCCCAGTAGCCGTGATGCATCTCGAAGCGGCGCGTTCCCCCCCGCTGGTGCCAGACATGCAGCGCGGCGCCAAGCGCGGTACCGTTGTCGCCGGCCGCGGGCTGGATGAATAAGTCAGTGAAGGACGTTTCGGCGCGCACCTTGCCGTTGGCGACGCTGTTCATCGCGCATCCTCCGGCCAGGCACAATCGCGGGTTGCCGACGCGCGCGTGCAATGCGCGCAACACCCTGAACGCACCCTCTTCGTAGACGCGTTGCAAGGACGCGGCGATCGCTTCGTGTCGTTCCTCGAGCGGTTCATCCGGCAGGCGCGCCGGACCGAGGAGCAGTTCGAGTTTCGGCGTGAATACCCTGCCAATCTCCGGCTCCCCGTCTTTCCACGTCATCGTCATGCCGCCCGACCAATGCGTGAAATACGACAGATCGAGGCGGAGTCCACCCTTGTCGTCGACGTCAATGAGTTCGCGAATCTTCTCGGCGAATACCGGCTCGCCGTACGAAGCGAGGCCCATGACCTTGAACTCGTCGCCGTAGTTCGGAAATCCGAGGAATTGTGTGACAGCAAGGTAGAGCATGCCCAGCGAGTGTGGGAAGAACACGCGGTGGTCGATCGCGAGGTCTGCGCCTCGGCCGATCCCCGTTGATGTGCTGACGAAGTCGCCAAATCCGTCAATCGCGCAGACCGCCGCGTCGTCAAACGGACTGGCGAAATAGCTGCTCGCCAGGTGGGCGGCATGATGTTCCACGTAGTGCATGCGCGGCGCGACGTGCGACTCCTCCAGGCCGAGTTCCGTGGCGCAGACCCTGGCGAGTTGGCGCACGGACATCGCATTGCCGGCACGCTCGCGGATCAGCGAAGGGCTGGGAGCGTGACGCAATGCAAACAGGCCTTTGCGCCATAGATGAGCGTTCGGATCGCGCGATATCGCAAACGCGTCAACATCGCGCGCGTCGACGCCAGCGATGCTCAGACACGCGTGAATCGCATCGCGCGGAAAGCCGGCGTAGTGCTTCATTCGCCGGAAGCGTTCCTCTTCGATGGCAGCGACGAGCTCGCCGTCGCGGACGAGCGCCGCGGCGACGTCGCCGTGGTATGCGTTGATTCCGAGAATAAGCATCAGACGTTACCCGAGTTCGAGCGCGGCACACACACGGCGTTTCAAAGCCGCTTCATCAAACTGCGCGTTGACGACTCGGGCCGCCGCCGCGCCCATGCGCATTCGTACCTGTTTATCGGCGAACAGGTGCACGATGGCGGCAAGAAGTTCGTCGTCATCCTCGGCATCCACAATCAATCCGTTGTGGCCGTCTGTAATGATCTCTTCCGCCGCCCCAAAAGCAGCGATGCATGGCGTCGAAGCGCGCATCGCTTCCAGAAACACCAGGCCAAAACCTTCATCCGGACTTGGCATCACAAAAACCGTGGCGTCACGGTACAACGCCGCGAGCGTCGACTCATCGACACGCCCCAGGAACGTGATCGCATCGCTTGTGTCGGTCGCCTTCCGACGCAGCCGCGCCGCGTCATCGCCATCGCCGACCACGATGAGTTGTGCGTCAGGGATTGCTCGCCTTACAGAGGGCCACAGTTCGATCAACGTGTCGTGGCCTTTATATCGCTCGCGCGAGTCCATTCGGCCGACGATGAGCGCATATCGTCCTTCGAACGGACCGGGGACGACGCGCAGGTTTGTTGGCACGCCGGGATGACAGACGGTAATGGGCATCTCCTCGATCCACGGGTTTGCTATCCGGCATCGCATGGCGGTTTGGGCGGATCTGGGGATTACTTTCAAGGCGCCACGCATTTCCACCTC
>JACXTT010006627.1_pt1 | contig 16504 bp, 15 predicted proteins | sample 9270951 | NCBI WGS metagenome assembly JACXTT01 (sample SAMN15532306, study PRJNA645909) | rock metagenome | isolation source: weathered quartz diorite | place: Puerto Rico | collected 2017-06-21 | reverse complement strand
GTTTGTAGACCGCGCAGGCTACCACCGCACTGCGCGCCTCGCCAGATTAACCGATAACGCCTTGCCCACCAAGCCCATCTGAGCTATCCTGCATCCGAGTTGTGTAGAACGATGAGGCCGCCGCCCTGGGCGGCGGCTTGGGAAAGCGAAGCGGGGAACAGCCGCCGCGCGACGGTTGTCTTGCCGCAGCCGGACGGACCGACGATCAACCCGATATGCCAAAGCTTCTCGTCGATCGGCAAGCGCACGTCCCAGTCGAGCCGGCTCGTTCTCGCCGACGGCAGGTCGAACATGCCGCGTACTTGCTGCACGCGCGGCGTCTCAGAAATCGAGGTTTCGACGGTGATATGCATGTTGAGTGATTGCAAGCCCGCAGGTGAGCGCAGCGAACCCACGGGATCGTGGTGTCAACCCGCGCAGGCTCGCTGCGCTCACCTGCGGGCTTGGCGGCGTCAACTCATCTTGGCCTGGCACGTGAGGCCTTCATCGTGAAAGCGCCGGAGCAGCGCCCGTTGCTGGTCTTCGTCGGCGCATTCGACCAGAACGTAGAACTGTTCCGGCGGCTCTTCTTCTTGGCTGCGCGACAGCTCGCGTTTGGTGCGTGCGCTCGCTTCGCGCAGCGTCTCCCAGAGCGACTTGAGCGCCGCGGAGTCGGCCTCGACGCATTGCCGCACACGCTCGAGCGTGTCGGCCTCGTAGCCGGCAAGCTGGGCGAGCGGATCGATGGCAAACAAGAGAGCGCGAGCCTCGGCATCGTTGACGTCGAGCACCTCGACTTCGACTTCTTGATCGGGATTCATGGACGCGCGCAGATGCCCGTCAATGAGCTTGAGCCGGCCATCGGCGAGCGGATAGGCCAGCAAGCTGCGCGCGAAGCCGATCTCATCGTAAAGCATCTCCAGAGCGCGGCGCTGGGCGCCCGAATGAACACGCGGATTGAGTTCGTGCGGCACCAGCTCGCCGGCGCGGATACGAACATGGCGAACAATGCGGTTGCGCGGTGTTTTCATGGCTCAGAGTCACTTTCAGGCTCGGATGAGTTGAGTTTGTCGCCGCGTGTCACAGTTCGTTCGTCGGCCACGGCGGCGTTTGCCGATCGAGATACACGCGCTTGTGCTCGAACGGCGAGCCGCGCTGGACGCGTTCGACGAAGGTGACGATGAAGCGCGTGCCATTGCCATCCGGAATGTACACGGCGTCCTGCGTCGAATGCGAGTCGTTGCCGATGTAACTGTCGCGGATGTCCACGCCGAGGTCAACAAGCATGACATGCGTCCAGGTGTTGTAATTGGTATTGCGATCGCCAGCCTCCTGGGCGCCGCGCCAGTCGCTCGTCAGATAACACGACGCCCCAGCCACGGCGGGAGTGCTCGGCGGCATGCCGCTCGAACGGTAGATATCACAGGTAGCATTCGCAGGAATCGGCAAAGCCATGGCAGCACCGGAAATCAGGAATCAGGAGTCAGGAATCTGTTAGACGCGCCAGTTGCGATAAGGTGCGAGGAGCAACTTGATCGATGCCGGCATGTCGCGCAAGGTCACGCGCGACACGGCGCCGGGGACCGCCTCGGACGATAGGCCCGGGTCGCGCTTCGTCTGCCAAAAGTGTTGGGCGACCCACTGGGCGCACGCTTCCTGCACATCATCGGGGACGGCGCTGAAGCCGGCGCGATAAAGCACGCGCCAGTAATGCACGCCGCCGCCCCAGGCCGCGCCGTCGCCGCGCGTGAGAGTGCCGCGCTCCGCGTCAACGACGAAGCTCGATAACTCGCTGGAATGCAGCTTCAACTCAGCGCTCACGTCTTTTGCCTGGAAGGCGCCTTGCAGGGCGCGCAAATCGGCGGCCGCGCGCAGACCGTCGGCCGCGTTGATGACGCTCGCGGACCAGCCATTGCCCAGGGCGGTGACGGCGCTCGCCAGGGCCGACAACGTCGCTTGATCGCTGAAAAGAATCGTCGAGGTCGAGGCGGCGCCGGACGCGACGCGGATCAACTCCACGCCGGTCGCGGTAACCTTCACCGTGGCGCGCTGGTTGCTCGACGAGATGTTCGTCACGCTCAACACCGCTGCCGGCGCGAAGGCCACGCGCTCGACGCTGGCAAGCGGATAGTTGCGCAGGATCAGCTCGCGCTCGGTATTCCCCGGATACAACTCGTCGTAGCTTGCCAGGGCAAAGGTGCGCCAGCAGTAATTCTGGATCGCCTTGGTGACGGCCGCAAGGAGGGCGTCAAGTGTCGTGTTTTCGTCGCTGGTGGTGGCCCGGTCGTTCAAGTTGCTCAGGGCTCGGGCGCGGGTGATGAGGTTTGACATATTGGTAAGTCGTAAGTAGTGAGCGGTTGACAAGCCCAGGGGTGAGCGCAGCGAACCCCAGGGATAACTGGTGAAAAAAAGCGAGCGGAGCGGAAGGCCTCGGGGGGGTTGGGACAAGGGCCGACACGTCCCCGCTCGCATGGTTGGTGCAGTCTACGCTCGTGCCGCCAGGGTCACGAAGCACGACTGCGTGTTGCTCCCCTTGAACGGCGTCAAGGGCGCGGTCCACCACGGCTGGCCGTCGATGCGGAAGATGAAGCGGAACACCGATTCGTCGTAGTCGAAGCGCAAATGGATCGACATGGCCGACTCGATCATACCCTTGGTCGTGGTGACGTAGTGGCGCAGATCGGCAAGGATGATGTCGCCGACGTTGCCCAGGGTCGCGCACCACTCGACCGGCAGGACCGGGCGGCCCAGCATCGTCGCGTAGGGATTGGCGGACAGCCCGCCGGGCGGCATGTAAGCGATCAGCTGCGTGCCGCCGGAACCGATCGTCATGGTTTGTAGCTGCGGCTCGACATCCTGATGGATAAGCCAGACCGCGTTCTGCCGGCACGGGGCCCACAGGCGCGCCCACATCTTGACGATGTTGGTCGTGTTGACCGTGGCCGCGGTCTGACTGGTTTCCTTGGCGACGGCGATCAGGCAATCGGAGTTGAGAATGCCGAGCGGCTGGCCCGAGCCGGTGCCGTTGAGGATCGCGTCGGAGACGACGAAGTTGATCTCCTCGGAGGCGACGCGGAAGAGATACTGCTCCAGGGCGATGCCTTGCGCGTCGCCGAGCAGTTCGTCCGAGGCGTTGATCATGACGAAGAGCTTGCGCAGCGTCAGTTGCAACCTGCCGAAGGTCGCCTGGCTCGCCGTGGCCTGGTCGCCTTCGTCGCGCCAGTAGGCCCGCACCCCGCCCCAGCGCGAACCGTTGGCCCGCGACGTCTCGGCACTGCGCGGAAAGGCGATGACGTTCGAGGCGACCGTGTACGAATCCGTCATGCCCAGGAGATTGCTCCGCGCATAGACCCGTTCGAGCAGTTTCTGCACGAACTCGGTCGGGACGAGGAAGCCGCCGTCGGCATTGGTGTTCTCGCCCATGCCGGACGCGGTCTTGGTGATGAGGGCGAGCCGATCGTCGGGGCGCTTGCCCGGCTGGCAGGCGTCGCGGACGGCGAGGGCGAACTCGCCGAAGTGCTTGAAACCGGCACGCGGATCGTCGAACGCCGAATCGCCCAGCCCGGCGAACGGCAAGCGGGCCGGCTTCTGCTGCTTGCGCAGCCAGTTTTGCAAAGCATGCTCGACGGCCTCGTCGAGACCGCCCTGAACCGCGCGGGCGATGGTCGGCGTCAGCACGTCGTCCTGGATCGGTTGCGCCCAACCTTGGCGAACCAGCTGCTCGGCCTCGACTTCGGCGACGTCGATGCGCTCGCCGATCGGTTTGCCGAGGATTTCTTTGGTGAGTTGCACGAACATGGTGAATCTCTCTTGTTAAGGACAAAGGAAAGGGACCGTAGGGTCGCGATCGCCAGGATTCGCGAGCGGGAGGCTTTTTGCTTTCCGCATTCACTCGTCCCTGACCGTTAGTGTATATTTGTATATTACATTGAATTAGCGAAAATGGGAGGTCAGTTGAGCCTTAATTTTCTGTTTGAAATTATAGATAATGTAAATTTTATATTCTTAATTTAAATTAAAAATGTTGATTCTCAATCAAAAATAGCTTATGATAATCAAATAGTGGACTAAGTGCCATGAATCATAATTTTGGAAAGCACTTGCTGGCCGCACGTTTGCGCTGCGGATTATCGCAGCGCCAACTTGCGAGCGCGTCCGGGTTCCATCAGAGCGACGTATCGCAGATGGAACAAGGGAAACGTCTGCCGAGCTTTCACCAGCTTCTCGAGTTGGCCCGCGCATTGGGGGTTTCGCTCCAATGGTTCGCCACGGGTTCGAACACGGGCGGAAGCGATTTGGCCGATCTCGCGTTTCAGCTGCAAGATTTGGGCATTGTGGATTTGCATGTGGAAAACGCCCGTGTCCCAGGCGCTTTCCGGCACGATGAGGAAGCCATCGTGCTCGCGATTGTCGGCAACGCGCCGTCGGCGCGGATCGTCGAAGCGATGCCCGCGGTTCTCGCGTGGAATGTCAACGATCCTCTCGCCTTGCGCATGTTCGCCGAGATTCATGACCCTAGAATCAAGTATCGACTTGGTTGGCTGGCGGACATCGCGATTACCATTCATCAGGGCCAGGGATTTCCCGGCGGTTGCCTGTCCGTTTCGTGTCTCGAAGCTTATATCCGTCTCGTCGAGCTGCCCAACCAGGAGGATTTGCTCGGCTTTCCAAGCAACGTGGAGAAACGACCACCAGTGTCGCTGCGCTGGAAAATGGGCTACCCCGCCCAGTTGAGTTCGTTCCATGAGCGCGCCGAACGATTGCACACGCTTCGGGCGGACAAGCAATTTCGGCGACTGAGCGCGCTGAAATGACCAATTCTGAAGTGGAGACGTCTGGTGATTCCCAGTGCTTCTCCCATCGGTTCGACTCCTGTAGGCGCGGGCCCTGGATTGCCGGACGGTGGATTGATTCGATTTCTGAACGAACTCGATGCTGCGCTGGTTCCGTTCGCGAACGGTCAGCGCCTCGACCTTTATCATCTTGGCCGAAGCGCCTTGGTTTCGCGTTACCGGGCAACCTTCAGCACCAAGGATGTCGATGTGGTGCTCATGCGTACGCTTCCCGACCTCGAGGAAAAAGCGGAAGAGCTATTCGGCAAGGATTCCGTCAAAGCGAAGGAGCTGAATCTCTATTTGGATTTCGTGCCGCAAGCGCTGCCGCCGTTGCCGGGCGGGTTCGAAGAACGCAGCCAGGAAGTGCCAGGCGGCTGGCGTGTCATACGCTTGTGGGAATTGGAAGAACATGACTTGGCCGCGACGAAATTGAAGAGATTCTCGCCCCAGGATCGTGAAGATCTGAAATTCCTCTGCGATCAGGGGCTATTGCAAGCCGAGAAATTGCGCGATTCCCTGGAAAAGGCATTCATGTGGGATCACCCAAAGGACGGCGACAAGTATCGCGAAGCCGCCTTCAAGAACCTCGAACGGGTGGACGCCTATCTAAAAGGCGCGCCCGTCTTGTGAGCCCGACAATTCTTTCTTTCCTGCCGCCGTCGGCCTCGATCGTAACCTATATTTGGGCATGGGATCGCCCTCGCTAGAGCGTGGAGCGTCCGTTTTCTCGAATTTCGTCAAGGTACCAGCCTATGTCCCCTTCACTCGTCAGCAATCCGGCTCCCGCATCCCCCAGCGTTGCGCCGAAAACGACAAACCACATGACCCTGGATCGCGATCTGCTGCTGTCGCATCTCAACACGCGCGCCTGCTGGGTGCATCACAAGCTGGCCGACCATCCGCTCTTCGACATGAAACGCCTGCTCCAGCTGGCGAAGTATCTGCCCGACAAGTACGTGCGCATCAACAACGGCAAATCGCCGGTGCATGCGACGCCCGACCAGATTCCCGGCCGCAGCCTGTCGATCGACGAGAGCTTCGACCGGCTCGCCGAGACCGACACGCGCATCATGCTCAAGAAGATCGAGCTGGAGCCCGAATACCGCCAGCTGCTGCACGAGTGCATTGCCGAGATCGATGCGCTGGGACATCCTTCGATGCGCGGCATCTGGTACCGGGTCGGCTACGTCTTCATCTCCGCGCCGAACCAGATCACGCCGTATCACATGGACCCCGAGATCAACTTCCTCCTGCAAGTTCGCGGCAACAAGACGTTCTTCGTGCTCAACGGCGACGACCGCTCGATCCTCTCGGAAGAGGCGCTCGAACTCTTCTACAGCGGCGAGCACCATTCGCTGGCGTTCGACGAAGCGTGGCGCGGTAAGGCGGTGCCGTTCGACATGGCGCCGGGCGCGGGGGTACACATCCCGGTTACGCATCCGCACTGGGTAACGACGCCGAACGAGGTGTCGATCTCGTTCGCTCTGACGGTCATGACGCACGAGACGCAGCGGCGCGGCATGGTCTACGGCTTCAATAATCGCCTGCGCAACTGGGGCGTCACGCCGACGCCGTTCGGGCATTCGCCGGCGCGCGACTTCCTCAAGTATCATTCGTTCCGCGTCATCAGCGGCATCAAATCGTGGCTTCCGGGGAGCCGGCATTCCGCGGCGCATTGATCCATGGCGACCGACACGCTCTCTCCGCGCATCCTCTCGGCCCCGGCGCGTTCGCTCAGCTGCACGGTGGTAGCGGACGCCGCCGAAGCGGAGGCGCTGCGCCCCAAGTGGAACGACTTGCAGGCCCGCTGCGAGCGCAACGAGCTGACGCAAGCGCCCGATTGGCTGCTGACCTGGTGGCGCGTTTACGGTGGGTTGCACGGCCGGCAACTTCGGCTTGGCATCTTTCACGAGGGCGGCCGCCTCGTCGGCCTGGCTCCACTCTTACGCCGCCGGCACTGGTACAAGAACTGGCTGCCCTTCCGCCGGCTCGAATTTCTTGGGTCGGGCGAACCGCCTGCCGACGGCATCTACTCCAATCACCTCAGCGTTCTCGCCGAGCGCGGCTTCGAAGAGGACATCGCGCACCGACTCGTCCAAGCGATCGCCAATGGCGCCTTTGGCGGCTGGGACGAAGTCGTATTGCCGATGATGTCGGGCGACACCGCTTTGCCCGATCAGCTCGTAGATACGTTTCGTTCCGCTGGCTACTGCGCGGAAGCAACCGTCACCGCCGGCGCTCCGTACATCGTGCTGCCGACAACGTGGGACGCGTACCTGCGCAGCCTTTCGACGAATAGCCGCCGCAATATCCAGCGTTCGCTAAAGGCATTCGACGAGTGGTCGCAAGGGGCGACGGAATTAGCATGCCTCTCGACAAGCGCCGAGCTCGAAGAGGGCACGAGCATTCTGACCAGCCTGCACCACGAGCGCTGGGGGAACGACGATCAGGCGGGCGTCTTTCACTCGCCACTGTTTCTCGGTTTTCACGAGCAAATGATGCGCACCCTCGCCGAGCGCGGCGCCCTGGAGTTGCTCATCCTGCGCGCCCGCGGCGAACCGGCGGCGGCGCTTTACAGCATGGTCTGGGCAGGCAAGGTCTACGCCTATCAAACCGGCCGGCGCATCGATGTGCCGGCGAATTTGCGTCCCGGCGGCGTGCTGCTGGCGCTGGCGATTCGCCGGGCCATCGAGCAAGGCCGACGCGAGTTCGACCTGCAGGCGGACGTGGCGTTCTACAAAAGCCAGCTGACCCCGCACGTTCGGCCGTTGATGCAGGTGCGGGCGGCGCGGCGAAGTCTCGTTGAGGTGATTCGCCAGGCAGGTACGTTTGCAGCGCACCGTCTCCGGCGAGCCAAGCCCCGTAACGAGCCGGTATAGTGCCGCATCAACCGGCTGCTTACGTAGTCCGGCGCGCCGGCCTCTATCAACTCCGCGCGCACGAAATATAACCAATAGCATGACCGAACCGCTCACGTTTCTGAATGGGCGCATCCTCCCGCAGTCGCAGGCGCACCTGGCGCTCAACGATGCCGGCTTCGTCTTCGGCGCGACCGTCACCGATCTGTGCCGGACGTTTCGCCATCGGCTCTATCGCTGGCCCGATCATCTCACGCGATTTCGCCGCAGTTGTGAGTCGGCGTATCTGTCGGTTCCGCTCGCTGATGCGGCCATAACTGAGCGCGCCGAAGCGCTGGTCGCGCACCATGCCGGCCTGATCGATGTGCAGGACGATCTCGCGCTGGTGGTGTTCGCGACGCCGGGGCCGATCGGCTACTATCTCGGCCAGGAGATTAGCGTCGGCGCGCAACCGACGTTTGGGATGCACACGTTCTCGCTGCCGCTCGCCCGCTATCGGCCCTGGGTCGAGCAGGGCGTAATGCTGGCGACGCCGAGCGTGCGAGCGGTGCCAGCGGACTGCATCGATCCGCACATCAAGCAGCGCAGCCGGCTGCACTGGTGGCTGGCGGAGCAAGAAGTGCGGCGCACGCATCCCGGAGCACAACCATTATTGCTGGACCAGCAAGGTAACGTCACCGAGACGGCATCGTCCAATTTACTGCTGGTGAAGGATGGCACGCTGGTGTCGCCGCCGGGCGACGGCATCCTCGAAGGCGTCAGCCTCGGCGTCGTCGCGCGGCTGTGCGAACGGCTCGGCATCCCGCTGGCGTATCGGCCGATCGCGCTGGACGATTGTTATGCCGCCGACGAAGCGCTGCTGACGTGTACGACCTACTGCCTCGCCGGGGTGCGACAGGTCAACGAGCGCCTGCTTCCCTGGCCGGGGCCGATGCTGCGACGCTTGCTGGAGGCGTGGAGCGCGGCGGTCGGCGTTGAGATTCATCGGCAGATCTTGGGGGGTTAGCTCGCGCATGGATTTGCATTCAGGTGACGAAGCGGCACGAATACGAATTTAATCGCACAGATTAATTACCCATCCTAGGCCCCGAATACGAACATCTTCTTGCTCCGCGCCTCTCTCTTGACGCGCGGGCGCTGAAATTTTGCGAAAAACGCGCATTTACCCCAACATCGCTCTTGTAATTCGGCAACAGGCGTGTACTATTTGAACACTAATAGGTTAGCGCGTCTGGCGCGAAGGGAACGCCGGACGACGCTGGGGTATCTGGGTCCTGTCGGAGGTCACTGATTTTTTATGTTCGACATCGAAGAGCGGTCCGGGAGTAATGGACATCCAAACGCTCGTCAGCAAGATTGCTGCTCGTTCGACGACGAAGAGCCTCCCGCTAAATCGAGACGCCATCCGCTCTGGCGCAAAGTCCCCAAGAAGCTATGGGACGACTGGCGTTGGCAGTCCCAAAATGCCATTCGTTCCGTTCGGCAACTCCGCGACCTGCTCCCCTTCTCTCTCGGCGAACTCGAAGTCATCGGGGAACTCGAAGCGGAGTACAAGCTCGCCATCCCGCCGTACTTCTTCTCGCTCATCAATTGCGAAGACCCGCATGATCCGATTCGGCTTCAGTCCGTCACCTCACCGCTCGAAGCGACCTCCAACTTCCAGCTCGATGATCCACTCGAAGAAGACAAGGATTCGCCGGTGCCGGGCATCACGCATCGTTATCCCGATCGCTGCCTGATGGTGACGACGCACGTCTGCACCATGTACTGCCGATTTTGCACGCGCAAACGCACGACCATGGTGCGCGACGGCTGGGACGCGATCAGCCGGGACGACGAACGCATGATCGAGTACGTTCGAGATCATCCGCAGATTCGCGACGTCATCGTCTCCGGCGGCGACCCGCTCACCCTGCCGCCGGCCAAGCTCAAGTACTTCCTGCACAACCTGCGCGACATCCCGCACGTCGATGTCATCCGCATCGGCACCCGCGTGCCGACGACGTTGCCGCAAAAGCTGTACGACAACGAGCTGCTCGACATTCTCGAAAGCGCCGAGAAGGTGTGGATCCAGACGCACTTCAACCACCCGCGCGAGATTACGCCGGAGGTGGCCCGCGTTGCCAAGGCCCTCCTGAAGCGCGGCATGCCGCTCAACAACCACGCGGTGCTGATGCGCGGGGTCAACGACGACTTGGCGACGATGCGCAAGCTGATGCGAGCGCTGTTGCGCGTCAAGATTCGTCCGTACTACCTGTTCCATTGCGATCCGGTCACGGGGGCCGGGCATTTCCGGACTTCGATCTGGAAGGGGCTGGAGATCATGGAAGGCTTGCGCGGCCATATGTCGGGCTTGGCGATTCCCACGTACTGCGTGGACGCCCCGCACGGCGGCGGCAAGATTCCGCTCCTGCCCAACTACCTCGTGTCCGCTTCCGACGATTGCGTCATCCTGAGAAACTATGAAGGCATGCTGGTTCGCTATCAGGCCGAGGACAAGTCAACGACGACCAAGCCGACGGCCAACCGCGGTGTCAGCCAGCTGATTCAAGGCACGACCGACGCCATCATCCCCGCCGACAGCGAGCGGATGGAGCGCCGCCGGCAACATCTGCACGAAGCGCCGATCGAGAAGGCGACGAGCTGCTGCCCTGAGCCGGCGCCGATCAACGGGCACAAGAACGGCCGCAAGCGCCTGCCTGTGGTAGCGGTGTCTTAGGACGGGATAAAGTTTCAAGAAAGGCCTTCAGCTCGCCGCGAGTTTTCTCGCGGCGAGCTTTTTTTCCAACCGCGGCAAGGGTTCCCTTGCGCTCTCGTTTCCTCGCGGTACGATTAGTCGTGAGCGCGGTTCCGTTTGCCTCAATCCAGTATCTTGATCGTCTGCACGCGATAGGTTGCAGAGCTGGTGCGCGACGCCGGCGGGATCAAGACGCCGGTGACGCGGACGTGCTGGCCGTCGCGCAGCTGGCCGAGGTCTCCCTCGAGAATCACCACGCCGCCGTAGGAATCCTCCTGATCAACGTCCGCGTAACGCAGCCGCCAAGTCTTGCGGAATTGCTGCACCTGGCCCGTGATCGTCTTGAAGTTCTCTCCCTGGCCGTATTGAATGTCCACGCTCTTGGGTTCGATGGTCTTCTCCTTGTCCGAACCGCCGATCACCTTGCCCGCCGGCGCCCCGTCCTCGGGAAGCACGGGCAGCGGCGGAACGATCCGCCTGGCCGGCATCGGCTCGGCGACGACCGCCGCGCCTTTCTTCGGCATGGCGGCCAACTCGCGGCTCACGACCGCCATCTCCTGCGCCAGCGCGTTCCCCTTCTCGACGGCCGGCAAATCGACGCGCTTGTCCGGCACGATCGTTTCGGGCAGACGCCGGGCCACCTGCACCTCCTCCGCCGGCAACGCCGACGCCTTGTCCACAACTAGCCTACGCTCCGTTCGCTGCACGCGCGCCGGCTCGGACACGACAACTCGTGCCGACCCGACAAGCGTTGCCTTGTCGCGTACCGTCCCGGGAGTTGTGCAGCCGTTGGCGCCGCAGGAATCGGGGCGTCCGGTTCGTGTCAGACCGCAGCCGGTCATGGTGCTGATCGCGGCCAAACCAAGGAGCCAGCCAACATAGATCTTGCGCATGGGACGCCTCAGTATCGGACAACGGGGGAAGGGTAACAGTCTGTGGAAGGTATCGGCGCGCCGCCGCGCCGAACATGATGGTTTTTCAGGTTCTAGTGAAGATGCCGGTTGTGTGGGGGAGATGGGGAATTGACAAGCGCCAGCGCGGGAAAGCCCACGAGTGAGGTACTCGAACCCCAGGGATAGCGCGATAGGATCCCACGGGGTTCGGGGTACCTCATCCCCGGGCTTCTTTGTTCAAGTAATATTCAGTCCCTTCACCCACGCCGCCTCACGGGTGATTTCGTCGTCGGACAGACCGCTGGAGCGGTGGATTTGCGTTTGCGCCGTTGTGCCGCTGGTCTGGTCGATGGCGGTGACCTCGATGAGCCCGTTGGCGCCGACGCCGCAGCGCACTTGGATGGGTGCGTTCTTGGGCAGGTTGGGGGGCAGGCCTTGGACCCAGCACTCGCCGATGCTGATGCAGTTGTCGGCCTGCGGCGCCTCGCCTTGCAGCACTTTGACGCGCACGCGCGTTTGGTTCTCGCTCACGGTACGATAGACGCGCGTCGCCTGCGTGGGCAGCTGCGTGTTTTTGGGAATCAGGATGTCGTTGAGGCGGTCCTTTTCCTTGCGGACTTCGATGCCGAGGCTATGCGAGTTGACGTTGATCTCGACGACAGCGCCGAGCAGATCGGGCATGTCTTCGCCGAGCGTTTCGCCGGCCTCCTCGCGCAGACGGGCGGCAATGATGCCGGCGTGCAGGGCGGCGCCGCGCGCCACCACCTCGCTGACCGCCAGCGACTTGTCCGGCGTCTTGCCGCTCAGCTCGGCGATCATGCGTCCGGTCATCGGCATGTGGGTCGAACCGCCGACGAGCAGGATGCGATCGACCTGATCCCAGGTCCGCTTGGCTTGCTTCAAGACTTGCTGCGTGGTCAGCCGCGTGCGCGTCAGCAGGTCCTTGGTGATGTTCTCGAAATCCGCCCGCGCCAGCGCCACCGTCAGCACCTTGCCGGCGTGCGAGCAAGTGATGTTCGTATGCTGCAACTTGCTCAAGGTGCGCTTGGCGCGCTCGGCGGCGGCGTTCAGGCCGGCGAGCGTGACCGGGTCGGTGCGCGGGTCCTCGCCGAACTTCGTTTTGAACTGATTGGCGATATGCTCGACGATCCGGTCGTCCCAGTCCTTGCCGCCGAGCCGAACGTCCCCTTCGATGGCGAGCGACTCGAAGCGATGCCGGGCCAGGCGAACGAGCGTGACGTCAAAGGTGCCGCCGCCGAGGTCGTAGACGAGCACGGTCTGCTCCTGGATCGGCACCGGCTCGTCGGTTTTGATTTCGGCGGGGTTCTGCTCCTGCTGGAACGAATACGCCAGCGCCGCCGCCGTCGGCTCGTCGAGGATGTCGAGAACTTCGAGCCCGGCAATGCGGCCCGCATCCTTGGTCGCCTTGCGGCGCGTGTCGTCAAAGTAGGCCGGCACGGTGATAACCGCCTTGCCGATCGGCCCGATGCGCCGCTCGGCATCCTGCACGAGCTTCTTCAGGATGAGCGCCGACAGCGTCTCGGGTCGAAATTCGCGCCCGCTGACGGCATGAGCGTATTTGGGATGCCCCATGAAGCGCTTGATGATGAGGGCGACCTGAGCGGGCTGTTCGAGCGCGACATCGCGCGCCGCCTGCCCGACGACCGCGCTCCCCTCCTCGATCAGCACGGCGCTCGGCGTGAGCATCTCGCCGTCGAGGTTGGGCAGCGTGATCGCTTGCCCGCGCTCATCGAGGGTGGCGATGGCGGAAAACGTGGTCCCCAGATCGATGCCGACGAGTTTGCCTTGCGTGGATGACATGGCGCTTATTCTATCAGATATCACGGCGCCGTGCCGAGCGCCCCCCGCAATTGCAACTGCGCCTGGCTGTAGCCGATCATGGCGCGAACGAGATCCTGGCGTGCGGCGGAAAGCTGATTGGCGCTGATGAGCACCTCGATCGGCCGGCCCTGGTTGTTCCTGGCGCGGATCAGGTCCTGCGTGTACGCGCTCTGCGAGCTCTCCACGCGTTTGCGGATGAGCTCCATCTCCTGACGGCGCGTCGACACCAGCGTGTGCGCCTCGACGACCTCGCGGCGTACGCGGTCGAGCAGGCGGGCGTAGTCGATCTGGGCGGTCTCAAGATTCGACTGCGCGACCTGCTGCACGGCACGGTTGCCGAGGCCGAACCCTTGCAGCGACCAGATAGCGACGACGTCGAGATCGGTGCGCGGGCTGAAGCTCCCCAGGCGCGACGTGGTGTCGGGCCCGCTGCCGCCGAACTGCCCGGCACTGAAGCCGACCGCGACCAGCGGCAGGTACGGGCGGATACGTTCCTGGCGCACGCGAATCTCCTGATAACCGACGTCGGCGCCGCGGGCGACGATCTCCGGATGATTGGCGAGCGCCTGGTCGAGCAAGTGTGGCAGCGACTCGTTCCGGTCCACCAATTCGAGCACCGGCGGCACGCGCTCGGCGCCGCGCAACGGCAAGGCCGGGTCGGCATCGAGGAGCCGGGCCAGCTCGGCGGCCGCGACACCGATCGCCTCCTCGGCGCGCTGCGACTCGGCACGCAACAGCAGCGCCTCGGTCCGCGCGCGCTGGGCGTCGGCATCGCGGCCTTCCTTCGCCTTGGCGAAGTTCGCCGTGAGCCGTTCGATCTCGCCGAGGTCTTGCAGCGATTGCCGATACGCTTCGTGCCTGGCCTGCGCTTCGACCAGCGCCAGATAGCGGATGCCGACTTCCATCAAGAGATAAGAGCGCGTGGCGGACGCATCAAATCGGCTCTGCACGACCCTCTGCTGGGCGGCCTGCGGCGCGTACCAGGCGTCGGCGAGATGACTGACGACGCGCAGGCCCGGAACCGCGAGTGTACCGCCTCCCTTGGCGTCGGCGCCGAAGCCCCAGTAGAGCGATTGAATGTTGACATCAGTGATGACGCCCCGGCCGCTCAGAAAATTGCCGCGATGCAGACGCAGGTTCGTGCCGACATCGAGCGTCGGCAGCAGCAAGGTCCGCGCTTGCATCTGCTCGGCAAGGCTGGCGCGGATCGCTTCGTCGGCCAGCGCGATGGTCGGGTTGTCGGCGCCGGCACGGGCGAGCGCCGTCGGCAGGTCGATGATCTGCACGGGCACTTCGGGAGCTTGCCCGGATTGCTCCGGCTCGGAAGATTTCTTTTCCCCGGCGACTTGGACAAGCAGCGGCGACTCGTCCGATACCGTCGTCGGCGTGCCAAAGACCGCTTGCACGCGGGCGATCAGGGCGGGAGGATCGGAATCCATCTCACCGAACCGCGTCGAATGGCAGCCGGCGACGGCAAGGCTAAGCAGCAGCGGCAACGCGCCACCGCGTCGAACTGCGTCCGACAGCCAGATTGTCACTGACCGTTTCATGGAGGTTCCGCGCTTCTTGCTGAAGAACGTCATTTTTTGTCAGGCGCCACCGGTGCGCCGAGCATCGTCGGCACTGGCCGGGCCAGCGCGTCGGCCGGCGGCTGGCCGAGCGCCGCGTACAGCTCGAACTGGGCCCGATTGTAATCGACGATCGCATCGAGGTACGCATACTTGCTGCGCGCCGTCAGACGCAGGCTGTCCAGCACCTCGATCGGCAAGCCGAGGTTGTTGCGCGTCCGGTCCAGGTCCTGCTTGAACGCGGCCTGGCTGCTCTGAATCGCCTTCTCGCCGGTCTCGATCTGGGCGTAGCGCGCCAGCACGCGCGCCTGCGCCGACGCCACCTCGGCGCGCACGCGGTCGAGCGTCTCCAGGAAACGCAGCTCGCTCTGACGATGCTGGCTCTGCGAGGCGCGGACGAGCGCCACGTTGCCGACGCCGAGATTGCGCAAGGACCAGAACATCACCACGTCGAAGTCGGTGCGGTCGCCGAAATTGCCGAAACGCTCTTGCTGCAATGGTCCCGACGAGGCGAGATTGCTGCCGCCGCCGAACGCCCCGGCGCTGAAGCCGACCAGCACCTGCGGCGAGAACGGCAACAACTTGGCGCTGCGTAGCTGCAATAGCGCCGCACGAATGGCCGCCTGACGCTCCTGCAACTCCGGCCGCTGCGTGACGGCAATCGCCAACAGCTCCGGCAGCGGGATCGGCTCGGGCACCAGCGAGCCGGGCATGATCTGCGTCTCCATCGGCAACAGCCTCACCGACGGGTCGAGCCCCAGAAGCTGCCCGAGACGAACCGACGCCAGAACCACATCCGCGTCCGCTTGCAGCAGCTCGCTCTTGCGTTGCTCATGCTCGGTGGCGGCGCGGTCGGCGTCGGCCTTGCGTCCGACCTTGCCCTCGACGAAGGTCGCGGTCACCTTGGCCACCTCGGCCGCGTCGGCGCGGATTTGCCGGGCGATCGCCTGTCGGCCCGAGGCGCGCAGCACCTCCAAATAGGCCGACGCGACGCGCAGCAGCATATCGTTGCGGACGGCATCGCTCTCGAAGGCGCGCTGGCGGACGATCTGGCGGCGGATGAGGGCGTTGTGCCAGGCGTCGGAGAGGTTGGCGCTGAAGGCGACGCCGGGGACGTTGACGGAGCCCGCGCTGACCGCCCCGGCGCCGAGGCCGAGGTAGAGCGATTCGCGGTTGACCTTGAGGAGTTCGCCGTTGGACTGCTGGAGGGGCCCGCGGTGGAGGTCGTAGTTGCCGCCGGAATTGAGGGTGGGCAGGAACTGGGCCGCCGCGAGTTGCCGATAGGCGACCGCCTCGCGCACGCGTTCGCGGGCCAGGCGGATTTCGGGGTTATCGACGTGGGCGAGGCGCAGCGCCGTGGCCAGGTCGATGGGCCGTTCGTCGGCGGCCGGCGTCGCCACCGGGGCCAGCATCCGGGGCTGGGCCTGCGCCGGGCCGGCGAGCCACAGGCCCGTCAGAATCATTGCCGTCAGGCTGCACGGGTGCGGCATGGCTTCGTTCGTCCTTGAATTTTGCGCCTCACATGCGGCAAACTCCGCAAGATCGGCATATCCGTCAGAGTTATCGGCAATCGGGGGGCAGGGAAACCAGCGAAAAGTGGCGAATTTCGACCGAGCACCTCGAATCGCAAAAAACGCTGGAAATTCGGCTCTTTTCGGGCATTGTGCCGCTAACCGTCGTAGGTCGAGAGGACCGTGCCGCCGAGCGAATCGATCACCTGCGTCTGGTTGCCGGCCAACTACAGACGTGGGGGTCACGAGCTGGTGACCCTCACCTTCGCTTGCAAACCATG
>JACXTT010006626.1_pt1 | contig 16508 bp, 22 predicted proteins | sample 9270951 | NCBI WGS metagenome assembly JACXTT01 (sample SAMN15532306, study PRJNA645909) | rock metagenome | isolation source: weathered quartz diorite | place: Puerto Rico | collected 2017-06-21 | reverse complement strand
CGAGCAGGAGCGCGCCCACTGGCTGATGATGGCCGCTTCGGCGCGGCCGGCTGACGCTTATCACGCCTACAAGCTGGCCGAGGCACATGCAGATGCAGAGAGCGAGGCTTACGCTTGGCTCGATTCCAGATCGGAGTAAATAATTTTTAAGTGGTTGCAAAGCCTCCAGCTCGATCGGAGATTTCTGTAACCAATCAACCCGGTGAACCAACACCGTTTTTAGGAGTAGCAACCATGAAGACCAAGAACACCAATCTTTGCCATTATTTGCTGGGAGTGACCAGCTTGACTCTCGACCAACTGGACGACCTATGCGACGATCCAAAACGCGATGCGCCGAAGGGTAGAGAGGTACAGGCGATTTTGACTTACGACAGCCGCCACGGGTTTTTCCTTTCCGCCCAGGACGGTACGCATGTGTATACGATCACCGAAACAGACGGCCAGCCGCTGAAATTTAGGACTGTCGAACAAGCTATCGAAGAGTTGCGCGATATGCAGTTATCGACCGATGTGCGGCTCGACATTTCGGGACGTTAGAAAGTGGGCAGCGTGGCCGGTGAACCAACACCCGCCACGCCTAACCACTGCCCATACGGAGTAGCAACCAAACCACGAAGTACGAGACAATGGCTAAACCGATTTTACCTTACCAGGCGAAGGTGACACGCGGCAGGCGGGGGCCAACTCGAAGAACGAAGGGCAAGAAGCGTGAAAAAAATATCTGAGCAAGGAACCTTGCCGCTGTTCCAGCTTGCAGCACAAGGACAAGGCGTGAAGCCTGCGAAAGTCGATCCAAAGGCCGATCCTCGACCCGCAAAGGCGAAACCAAAAGCGGCAAAACTAGCGGACCCAGTGACGGTAGAAGAGATCATCCGTAGGGTTATGCCGGCGCCACCGACGAAGCGCGAAATCAAGTTGGTCGCCGCCTCGGCCGAAATCGCTGGTGAACGGCCAGGCGGTGACGACCTCGCATTCATGCACACAATCATGTGCCAGGTAGGCCTTCCACGTTCCAAAGTTGCAGGCACCTCGTTTGAGCGGCATTCCGGTAATGCAGCTTTGCTGGTCGAAGCCGGAAAGCTGTGGGATGGTCAGCAGTTCGTCCAGCAACCTATTCCCTATGGCTCGATGCCGCGTCTGATGTTGGCGTGGATGAACACTTATGCTGTTCGATTTAAGACGCAAGAAATCCCAGTTGGAGATAGTGCAAGCGAATTTTTGCGAATGCTAGGCAAGACAGTCAATGGTGGACGCAACGGAACCTATACAAAATTCCGTCAACAGGTTCAGGCTTTGTCAGCATGCCGTATGACGTTGGGATTCAACGCAAATGGGAGGGCCCACACCTACGATGGCAAGCCCATCAAACATTTTGAAGCTTGGTTGCACAATACCGACGAGCAGCGATCTTTTTGGCCCGCCACGGTCGCGTTTTCTGACGAGTATTTCCGCACACTGGTAGATCATGCCGTGCCGTTAGATATGCGCGCCCTGATGGCTCTGCAAGGATCGTCCCTAGCGATGGACGTGTATGTGTGGCTGGCCGAGCGCCTGCACCGCATTAATGGCCGACCAATAATTCTGCATTGGGTAAATCTGCGCGAACAGTTCGCCCAGGAGTATCAGGGTAAAGACCCGGACAAGGATTTCAAGAAGAAATTCCTTCCCGCCCTCCAGGCCGCGCTAGCGGTATATCCGCAAGCCAAGGTGAAGCAGGTACGGGGAGGCATGATGCTTATGGCGTCCCCTCCGCCAGTTCCTTACCAATTATGAGTGCGGCATCTAAATGCATGCCTAATCGGACCCCCTTGCTAAAATTACACAACGCGCCTGAGAGGCGCGTTTTTTGTGGATAAGCCTGTGAATTCAACAAGTTATCCATGCCTAATCGGACCCCCTCTCTATGCCTAATCGGACCCCCTACCCCACCAAAATTCATGCCTAATCGGACCCCCGGAACATGCCTAATCGGCCCCCCCCTAAACCTGTAAGGTGCCTTTAAGTTTTTCCTATATATTTACCTATAGCAACAACGCCGCGTACTGTGGAAAAGTTTCGACTTGGCGAACGCTGTTGCGGCCTGCGGCCGGGGACCCCCGAGGGGTTCCCCCACCTTCGGCGGCTCCCTCTCCCCCTTGTCGACAGCCCGCAAGCGGGCTAAGAACGCGCCGAGGCGCGTAACGCAGAACAGCAGCACTCGACGGCCTGCTGCTGGTGCGCTGGAGGCGCACCAGGTAAATGCAAGGTGCCGTCCAGCGGCTACGCCGCAGGCGGCATCTGACCATGCGGCTGTGTCTTCGCCTTCGGCTCGCACAGTCGGCGCTGCGCGCCGATCAGACTCAAATCGCCTTGCTTGCGGTTCGCCGCGGCCAACTGATGGCCTCCATGAGGAAGGGCGTCGTTTTAAGCTGCCTGGCAATGCCCCGCCAAGCCCACAGAAGGCCCTAGGAGCCGTTTTCTTGGCCTCCCGGCTACCACGCTGTGTCTTGGCCTATAAAAACGCTGCTACGGGGCCGCAAGCTATACTGATACGGTCAGAACCCACTTGACCCTTATGCCCAAACTCACCACAGCCCAGTTAACCAAAGCAGCACGGATATTTTTAGCGAGCAATCCGGCTGCCGCAGATCGTATCCTAGCCATCAAGCAGGCAGATGCAGATTTCATGGAGACATCGCTTGAGCAACTTCGTCTGGCCAGGACGATGGATGAGATAGATTCCTTTGCCCGTGCGAACGGTAGGGACTCCATGGAAATGCGGTTTAGCCTGGCTGCTGATACAGCCGAGGAATTTCATGCAATGTGCACTGAGCATCAAGCCGCCATCAACAAGCACCTAGGCCTGTAATCCGCTTTGCGCTAAAGGCCGGCCGGCCGACCGTCGAGCTGCCCAGGGGGCGCGCCAGCGGGCCGGTCTTTTGCTTTAGCGGCCTGTCGCCCGATCAGGGCGACACCCCCGCCCCTCCGGCGCCCCTCCAGGGCGTCCGGCCGCAGCCTACGCTTCGACGAAAAAAAACCGCACCAGGTGCGGTTTTGGCAGGTTGTGAACTTCTACCAGGTACGGATTTTTAGCGAATCGGCTGAGCGAACCTTACGGGTTGCGTCTTGTAGGTCTTGTTCTCGCTTCTGCTGGCCAATCAATCGGTCCTCTGACTCAGCCATCATTTTGAACATCATAAGTTTCGTCTGTTCGTTTTGGATCATCGCTTGCTCAGCTTGCATGCGGGTTTGTAGCTCGCTGATCGCCTTCGGGTCAGTGGTGTTGTCAATCTGGCCCATCAGGTTTTGGATGTTGTCGAGACGTTTTCCCGCCGCGTTGTATGCGGCCATTGCATTCGCTTTGTCCAGGGCGACTTTATTCAGCTCCCGATTGCACATCTGCTGGTCCGCTGCGGCCGAGGACTGGCAGTTGTAAATTGCATTCGCGTCACGGATGGCTTTTGCATCCCCTGTGAGGCTCGCATAGCCGCCTTTCTGGACTGCGGCGTATACCTGTTGCCAGTCAGGCGGAAGGGCGTTTTTCAAAGCCGGGTCGTTCAAGAGCTGGCCAAGTCCCCGTGACCCGCTAATCGACTGATACATCTGTTTTTGCTGGTCGAGCTGCGCTTTCATTTGCTGGAGTTGCTGGCCCCATGAAGCGACTTGCTGGACTTGTTGCGCTAGGCCGGCGACATCCGTTACAGGAATTTGCGCGCAAGTATTGCCGATCCCGGCGATTACCAGAGTCAATCCCGCGACGATTTTTTTTAAGATGTTCATCTTTGCCCCTTAAGTCTTACCTAGACGGTCAAGTGTGGCCCGGCGATACGCGGGGATTGAGGTACTGTTTGACGCCGCTTGTGAGGACCCTGCACCCCCCCCTGTCGCGCTGCTGGAGCCATTCGCCACAGAACCGCCTCCAGGTGAGCCCGTGTCCCCTTTTTCCCCCTCGTTGCCGCCGCCCTTCCGATTGGTCAGCTTTCCCATCATAAATGCAGCTAACCCGCCCCCCGTTACCGAAATACCTCCTGTCATCCCTGCCGCGATTTGCGGTAGCTGGTAAGCCACCACCAACAAGGCCCCGTTGATGACAACAAAGCCGAATGCATCGCTCATCGCGTTTGCTACGCCTGTATTGGCAATCATCCTGTCCATATAGTCGCCGCTGATGATGATGGAAAAGGTTGCGACTGCTGCCAAGTAGACGCTCAACAGAATTTTGCTAAGCACGGTTGATAGCCAGGATTCAAATAGTCGGGCAACTGTTGGAAATGCGAGACACAAAATAAAAATTGGACCAAACGCCAGTACTAGGCTGAGTGCAACTTTTGCCACCACCGCGAAGCCGCCGCAGAGGATCATCAAAGCCGCATTTGCAACACTGATGATTAAGCCGGCGAGTAGATCGAGCCAACCGCCGGTTGGCAGTTTTGTCATTCCATGGCCGATAATGACCAATGTTTGTTCGCTTACTTTTTTGTCGTATTGGTCGAGGGCCACAAAGATATTTGAACTACCAGGCGAGACCATTTGCGTTAAACCATTGAGGAAGTCATATACGCTGCCCACGATCATGTCTTGATAGAGGCCCGTGCCGAGGCCAAAAGCACAGATGAGGGTTATGTTCATCGACTTCTTTACGAACCCCATAAGTGGTTCCTGTACCTCGCCTCGCATGACTGCCAAGCCATACAACGTAAACCACAGCATTAGCCCTGTAGCTATGACTGGGGCGATGCCGGCAGATAGCGCCGCCGAGGTCTGCACGACGAACTTTTCCATTGCCGCGTCAATGTTCCCGGACAGGAAAGTCATTACTCCGATTGGGTCACTCATTTTTTTGCCGCCTTAGCCCGATCCGCAGCGAAGTCATGGATAGGCGGCGGGGCGCTGCGGCCAGGTAGCGTGGACCATTCAGCAGTACTTTTGCCGTCCGCAGGCGCCGCTACCTTAGCAGCGGCCGGGACTTCTTCTTTGCAGCCCGACAGGGCAAAAGCCGAGGCCATTACCAGGGAAAAAACGATGAATGGTTTCATGGCTGAGTTCCTTCGGTAGCGATACGGTCTTGTTTGGCTGCGGTTTCTTCGGAAAGACGATGGACGGCTACGGCCGCAAAAACCCCCCAAGTGGCCATTGCCAAAAGATGCCCTTGTGCATAGCCAAAGTGTTCGCAGACCCACAGCCCCACGTTAGCAACGGATGCGGCCAAGATCACCAGGTCAAGGCCAAAGGCGATAGCGCCCTCTTTCAGGAGTTTGTGAGCATTGCCAGCGCGGACAACAGTCATGTACGGACGAGCGACCGTCAAAAAGTACCCAATAGCGAGTATGAAAAAAATGTAGTAAAGCATGGGAAACCCTCTCTGGAAAATTGATAAGTGAAGTCAGGGCTGGATTTGGAAATACCAAAAAATTGCAGGGCGGTTCGCCCCTGAACAGGCCCGTATTTTTCTATCTCGCTTTCGATAGCCTTGACGGTTCCCTGTTACCTACCTGATTCACAAGTAGGCTTTCCCTTCGACGCTGGCATTGCACTAGCTTTAAATACCCTGCAATTGTGTTGCTGTTACTTATAATTATACTTGCAAATAGTCAGTATTTGCAAGGAAAAATTCTCATAAACAACTATTCTACAACGCTTTTTTCTTGCCCAGCGTAGACCAAAGACGCCCCGCTTTCCTCAAATGGCCGAGCTACTTCCGGCAGCTTTTCGTAGTCAATTTCGACAAAGCCAATAGGGTAAGCCGGGATGCGCAGGAACCCTGCCAAGTCCTCCAGGTTCATGATTTCGGAAGGTAGGATCGTGGCTTGCGTCTTTTCTTCATGGCTGACGGTGGTCCCGCTACTGGACGAGTTATTAGGCTTGAGGAAACTGCCGCCGCTTGACTGATTCGTGTTGTGCGTCACTTTGCGGTTTCGCACTTCCTGTTCGCCCAGCTCCTTTGAAAAGTATTCCGCCGTCTGGTTGTCACCGGCCCGAAGAACGAGCTTGGTCGAAGTGTTGGCCAGCAGGGTTTGCGCTTCGTCGTTCCCGTAGGTGCTGCGCAGTTGCGATATGGTTTGCAGCCCCAGGACGAAACGGCCACCGTATTTTCTGATCTTGGTTTGGCCGGCACGAAGGCTTGTGATCTTGCCCAGGGAATCGACCTCATCGAGGATGAACCACAGATCGCGGTCCGAATCTTCGGACAGGCTCAAGCCCTCGACAATCCCCAGTTCAAGCATGGAAGCCACTAGCGTGCGCAGCATTCCCATCTGATCATCGCGGTAGGTCACGAATAGCCAGCCATCGCGGGACTCGTTGCGTATCCATTCGCGGATCGAGTAAGAGCCGGTGTCTGGCAGGTAACGCCACGCCACCAGATAGGTTGCGATGATGCCCCGCGTGTTGGACAGCATCTTTTCGTTGCCCTTGGCGCACAGGATGGCTGCACTCGTCCCGGCCAGCAGCTCGCTCAGCTCGCGCATATCGGCGTTGGACACGTAGTGCAACAGGCGCTTCATCGAGCGCTCGCCACGCTTGAACATGACAAGCATTACCTCAGCCAGTAGCGTTTGCGCGTAGTTATGCCACTCTTGCGACTCGCCCGCCACATCGGGGATCGCGGCCTTTGCGATCCGTTGACAGTCGTATTCAGCCCTGATTTCGGCGAACGGCGACCATGCCACGCTGCGCTTATCGAAGGGGTTGAAAATTACGTCACCAGGTTGATAGAACCGAGACAGAAAGCCGCCACCAGCGTCAGCGATCAGAGCCCTTTTCCCACGGCGCCGGATCACGCGCAGGATTTTGTTCAATGCCTGAGTTTTGCCGGCGCCAGTCGTCCCGCTTAAAAGGAAATGCTGCGGCTCCAGGGAGCGAGGGATAGACACGCCACCAATTACGATGTCCAGCGCACCAGGTTCAAGTTTGCCGCCAGTGATCGCCATTTGTAAGTCGGTCCCGTGGATGGCCTCAGAGCCACGCAGCACGTTGCTTTCGCGTCCATGTGATACCTGCCCTGCCTGTCGCGCCTTCGACCACAGGAAGGCCATTACGCCGCCGAACACGACCAGGCCCGTCACGGCACCGCTACCAGTCACGGGCCGCCCCGGGAGGACGTAATTGTTGATGAGGGACCCGACGAACAGCAGCCCCCACACCAGCATTGCACCATGCCAGGCGTTGAGACTGCCCCCAGCATTCCGCCCCTTGATGATCGAAAAGCCGATGTACGCCACGATCCCGGCCACTATCAGCGCAAGAATGCTACTCATGTTTGCTTCCCTTTTTCAGATTTCGGGCTGGCGCCGGCGTATCGTCCATTTGAGCTGATACGGCCGTCGCCTTTTCATTCAGGAGGAAATAGCCGCCACCAAGGACAATCGCCCCGGCAACCACCCCGCCCACCACGGCCATGACCAAGGCATGTTGCAGTGAACGGCCTTGCTGAGCGTTGGCCCTCGCCACGGCCGTATTTAGTTGCCCTACAACGTCTGCGACTGGATGCGCCGCAGCCTCCCTTACTGCCTGGCGTAAGTCGGCAATAGCGTCGGCCTTTGCCAGTGTTGCATCCAGTCGGATATCGGTCTTCGCCGCAGCGACCGTTTTTTGCGTCGCTTCGTTGAGAGCCGACTCATAGTTCTTTGCAGCATTTACGAGAACCCCGACAACCCGAGACAGCTTCGCCTCAGCGTCGGTCACTATGGCCGGCAACGCTTCATCCTTCAACGATCTGATTTCGTCATGTAATTTGCCAATGTCGCCTAACATTTCTGCGACCAGGGCATCTAAATGTGTGTTACCGGCCATTCCAGCTCCTTACTTGAACAATGCTTTGAAAACAGTATCCAGTTCGGCGGTAACGCCTACAGCCAGACGCTTTACTGAAACCATTTGTGCGAAATGAAGCTTTTCGTCAGCGTCTTTTGCAGTTTTGATTTTGTCTTTGTAGTCAGTTTGATCCGCGAGAATATCGGCAATAGTTGTAGTCGAATCTTTGAGCTTGGAATAAATGTCATTCGTGTGAATGACAGCTTCGGGTTTGAGTGTAAATTTCTTTTCGGCTTTTTGGTACTCAATCAACCCATCGAAAATTCGTTCTGGCGAGTCATCGACTTCCACCATGTTGAACACCATACGGATTTTTTTTGCCGGCACGCCAAGCGCCGCCAACGCATCAATCGTGGAAATCGTATCGCGTTGTTGTTTTTTCGCCGGAACAGTGGGAACAACAAAAAAATCGAAATCTTCATGCGAACCATGATACTGACGCATAAGCTTAACAAAATCTTCCACATTTGACGCGCCAATGTCGATTACGGCATCATCGACGGTTTGCAAATATTCTTGCAGTTCACCAAACTGTTTTCCGCGAATAGCTACCGCGTCTGTTCCATCAGAGTTAATCGACTCAACAGGGATAATTTCCGCATTGTTCATGCGCGGAGCCAAAAGATAACGGGCTACGGTGGATTTACCGACGTTACCGGAAAAGTTGATAACAGCTACTTTCATGGTTGCTACTCCTATTTTTTACTACGGTTGAGTAATGGGTTTTTGCTTTCTTTAATGAACTTATTGGTTCGTTCATTCTGCTTTGACGCATCAATTATCTCGTCAAGCTTATCCTTCTTAAAAACCGGCTCGTCGTCCTCGCTAGGAGTGACTTGCGCGACCTGGACTGACTGGGGACTTTCGCTTGACGCTGCAATCTTGACCCCGTCGAGCTTGCCAGTCGGGAGGGTTTGGCCGTCCCGGCTTTTTATAAATTTCCGCAGACCTTCCTGAGAGATCGTCACCCCGTTGTCTTCCAGGTATTTGCATATTTGCCAGTTTGCGTAACCCTTTTTCTTCAACTCGAAAATCTCAGATAGGAAGGGCTCCAGGCGGGAACGCTTCGCCTTTGGCTCCATCTGTTTTTCGAACTCTTTCAAGTCCATGTGATGCCCCTTGTGTTGACCTGGCGTAATCCTACCTGCTTTACGTATGCTCGACAACCAAAAGCAACGTGAAACAATCATGACCGGTAGCGAAAACAACCAATTGCAACTATTCTATACGGCAATACAACGTATTGCAACTATAAAACAACCAAAAAACAACCATTTGCAAGCTGCGCCGGAAGATGCTACAGTGCAATACAGGCACGACGGATATGTTTACAAAAACGCTCCGCGTTTTCATAAAATATCCCGTGCCAAAGGGGGTTCCCCTTTGAAACCCCGCCGCCCTTCGGGCGTCAGGACCGGCGCCAGGCACTGGCCGAATCCTAGGGGGATTCTGTTGTTGAGGTGGATGGGCAGACGACGCGCAGGCGCGTAAGGGCGGCGTAGCTGCCCTCCCCTGCAAGCTGCTTTTAGGTTTTGCGCAACGCAGGGCGTTGTGCTTTCAGGAGATTTGAAGATGGCGCGACCGAAGAAAGAGAAGGCCGAAAAGCTTACCGAGCCGGTTAGCTTTCGCCTGGCAAAAGCTGACCATGCCGATTTCGTGGCAAAGGTGCAGGCATCGGGGTTAAAGGAATCGGCATTTCTGCGCGATTGTGTCCTGGGCAATAAAACGCAGATTGTCGCAAAACCGAAAGCTAACGCCGATATACAGCGACTGCTATATCTCTCCAACAAAGTTAGCAATAATGTGAACCAACTTGCGCACCGCGTGAACACGGATCACCTGGCCGGAAAGATTAACGAAGCCGCCTATGAGCGGTTATTGATCGAGTTGCAGGCCGTTACTCAATTCATGAAAGCGACCTTGCAAAATGTTGATTAGAGTGAGCGGCGCGGCCAGCGGCATTAAAGAGTATTTGGAGAAAGGCCACAAAGACGGTCGGGAAAATACACGCGACGAGCTGGACCAGCGATTAATCCTCGATGGCGATTTGGAGCTTACGGACGAGATAATCAACCGTATGGACAATAGCGGGGAGCGATATTTGCATATTACTCTATCATTCAGAGAGGATGAAATAAGCCAACAAACGATGCATGCAATAGTTGCGGATTTCAAATCGTTTGCTATGACGGCTTATGACGCTGATGAATATAATTTTTATGCCGAAGCGCATTGCCCAAAAATCAAAAGCTATACACACAAGGAAACCGGCGAATTCATCGAACGTAAACCCCATATTCACATAGTCATCCCTGAAAGTAATTTGTTGACCGGCCAAAAGATGAATCCTTTGGGCCGGGTTGAACATCAAACTAAATTTCTTGACGCTTTTCAAGAGCATGTAAATCACAGATACGGGCTGGCAAGTCCCAAGGATCACCGAAGGACAGAAATCACCAGCGCATCGGAAATGATAAGCCGTTACAAGGGGGACATTTTTGATGGGAATAATCGTGAGCTAAAGCAGCGCCTTTTATCCGAAATGCTAGATAGAAAGATCACGCGTTATGAGGATTTCAAGGCGATGCTGGCCGAACACGGCGCGAGCAAGGCGCGCAATGCCGGCAAGGACACCGAATATCAAAACGTGAAGCCGGCGGGCCAGGCGCGGGGTATCAACTTAAAGGAATTCGTTTTCTCCCGTGAGTTTGTCGAGCTGTCCGACGTCGCCAAGCGCGCCAGGCTGGCCGAGGACGCGAGGCACCACTACAACACAGCCCAAGACCCGCGCCCGACGCCAGGCGAGATTAGCGACCGCTTGAAGGAGTGGCACAACGTCCGGGCCAAGGAAGTGAAGTACCTCAATAGCGGCAACAAGAAATTCTATGCGCAGTACAAAGACAGCACCACCGAGCAGCGCCGCGACCTGTTGAAAGGCCGAGAGCAGCGCTTTTATGAAAAACACCGAAAGAAAGTAGACCATGACCGATCAAATCGGAAGCCCGACCTTAATGCAGTTGGACGCGAGGCGCCGCCCGCCGCCAGGACTCGCTTGCGCAGTCTGTCCGAACTCGATGTGGTTCGTGACGCCAAAGGAAGTGAAGTGCTATTGCCGCGTGATGTTCCTCGTGAGCTGGCAGACCAACGAGCCGACGCAGATCGCGGCGTGCGACGGTCTGACGATAGGGCAGGCCGAGGAAGCGACAGCGTAACGGGCCAGCTCCTTAAAGACGTATCGGAGCGCCGCAATCAACGCTCAGGTGCGTCAGACGAAATGACAGAGATACGTAGCAAGCTCGATGCGCGCCGCCTCCTAGCGCACGTCAGCAAGACGCACGGCGTCATGCCGGAGAAATACGAAGTCACGAAGGCCAAGGACGGCACGGACCGCATCAAATGCGGTACGCGAAATTTGAGCACATCTGATTTTCTGACCAAGGAAATGAACTTACCTTGGAAGGAGGCCGCGCCGATCCTGCGCGACAGTTATGCCGAGCAGTTGGGCCGCGAGCCACGGCGCGAACGTCATGCACCTAAGCGCGAGCTGTGGACCGAATACCGTAATGACTGGAAGCCGAAGCAGCAGGCAGCGAAGACGCAGGAATGGCAGGTGCAGCGCGATAGCGAGAAGACACGCCGCGCCGGCATTAGGGACGATTTCTACAGCCAGCGTAGCGCGCTCCAGGGCGACCGCAAATTGACCAAGGCAGCGAAGAAAGCCGCGCTGTCAGTGGCCCGCATGGAAAAGGTCGTCAAAGAGGCCGAGCTACGTGAGGCCATCAAGATCGAGCGCCAGGCGTTGAAAGAGAAGTACCAGAAACCGGCAGCGGAGCAGTACCGCGACTACTTGGCCGAGCAGGTAGACCACGGCAGCGAAGATGCGTTGAAGGAGCTACGCCGTCAGCGCACCGAGCGAGCTACGGAGGACGAGACACCAAACCGCTATCGGCCGCATCACGAAGATGCACGGCAGGATGTAGCGCCGATCATACCGCGCATGAACTACACCGTCGCGCGCAATGGCGATGTGACCTACAACGACGAACAAGGGCGCGCCACCCTCAAGGACGTAGGACACGAAGTCAGGCTGTTGAAAGTCGATGACCAAACTTTAGAAATGGGCATGCGGTTTGCTATGCAAAAGTTTGGTAAGACTCTCGACATCACGGGCGATTCCGACTTCAAACGGCGTTCGGTTGAAGTAGCTGTTGCGCGTGGTCTTGATGTCGAGTTTAGCGACCGTGAGGCCAGCCAGTATCACGCTGCTTTGAAGCGGCAGCAGGCAATCGACAAACAGCATCAGACACTTGGAAAGGAGTTTTTCAAGCAGCAAAAAGAGACGCCGCCTGCAACGTCAGGCCATCAGCAGGACCGCGAGCGTGAGCGGGTGCGGACCGGGCCAGAGCGTGACATCAAAACCCCGCAGCACAACCGTGAAAATGAACGATAGGAGTAGCAACCATGACAGATAAATTAGGCCAGCTTTTCGGCATCGAGGGCAGCGGCCCGCGTGATGCAACCTTGAACGCAATCGACAAGGCGATGGGAATAAAAGGCGCTCGCGTGGCGGAAGCAGAGCCGCGGCAAATGGAGCTCGGCGAAACCATCGAGGGTGAAGTGATCGATGTCCAGTTCGACCAGGATAAACAAGTGAGCTACATTGTTGAAACCGATAGAGGCGAGCGCGTTAAAGTGCCGCAGCCCGTCGACCTTGAGTTTGAAAAGGGTGACACCATCGAGGCGACACGCACTGACACCGGCTACGAAGTATCGGCTGATGATCGAGGTATGGGCCTTTAACCGAGCGAGCGAGAGAGCGCACTATGACTGAGAACATCACGACCACCACCAAGGAACAGCGCCGGCAGCAAGTGGCCACCATGCGCTCCAATTTCAATCTGGAGGGTATGGAGCCGGATGCGGAAGACTTAGCCTGGCAGGAACGCTACATCGAGGGAACGGCCAGTCTGACGGACCTCCTGACTTACGCAACGGCTTTTGCGAAGGAACATCGTCGCCGTGTAGCGGCCCAAAAGTTTGCCATTGCCTCTGTAGCCCTTGAAGGCTTTACCGTCTCCGAAGATGTCCAGGAGAAGATGCGGCGCATGGCGATGGGTGAACTTAAAACGCTTGGGATTGCAGCGCCGCCACCAAAAAACCGGGATAACGAATAACCGACTCGTACTAATTGCGAATGAAGCGCTTTCGACGTAGGGCTTTTAGGGCGATGATAGAATTGCAATTACTAATAGTCTCTGGAGTCAAAGATGTCCAAATCCGTGTTCACTATTGAGCCGTTTGAGTTTTCATTTCCTCAACTGAAGGTGTCCGGGAAAGGTTTTCTTATTGTAGAGATTCCGGCGAATGGGGGGGAGACGGTTTGGCACGGGACAGATTCGAGCCCTACGCCGTTCAAAACGGAAAAACTTGCGCAAGCACGCCTTGAACAACTCCAGCAGCAATAAGGGGGCCGTCATGCGCTATGTCAGTGCCGTTATGCTATTAGTTTTTGCAATGCGCCCTTGCACAGCGCTGCCTGTTGAGGATACCGCCCCGGACATGGCCCCCCTTATCGGTACGGGGCAATTCTCCTGTGGACAGTTCCTCGAATATCGAAAAGTTAACAATAAAGTACAAATGGACACAATCGTGCAATGGGTCTGGGGCTTTCTCAGTGCTTACAATGTACGCGGCAACTTTGGTACGAAATGGACTCGCCTGCCGCACATCGAGACGTTGCCGGATGCACCCACGGTGTTGTTATTCCTTGAGAATCACTGCCGAAACCATCCCGTCGACACTCTCATGGACGGAACGTTTTCCCTTATAAAAGAGCTTCATGCTCCCGTAGTGTGGAAGCGCCCATAACGGATTACGAATAACACGTATCATCCGTGCTGCGTTTCGATTCATCTTGGCCAGCGGGGCAAGCCGAAGGGTTTGCCCCGTTTTCTTTTGACCTTTTTTCGCTCCTGATGCCTCATCCCTTTTTTCTCAACGGCGTGACGTTCGATCTTTCGCACCTGAACACCATCACAGCAAAGACCCGCGCTGAATTGCGGGCCAGCGCAACCAACGTGAAAGTCGAGGTCGAGTTTTCGTGTCACTGCTGGTCGAGGAAACCTGTCGATGGCGAGGAAATTCCCCCGGCTCGGTTCGTGGCCGATGGGTCGATTCAAGTGCCGCGTAATCGCATTTTTTGTGAGTCGCGCTACGAGCTGTCGAAAGCGCTGCCTCAGCTCGTGAACAATCTGCTTACCACCAGCGGCCACATCCACAAGACGGATCGCAAGAACATCATCAGGATTGACTTGGTGGCGCCGGTAGTGCCTGGCGATGTCGTGGTCGAGTATTTCGTTTTTATGAAGCTGGAGAAGCGTATGCCTCCAGGCGCACAAAAATACGTGCGTATCTTCGTGGAATCGGCATACCCGGAGAGTGTCATGTACGACAAGGTCGATTACGGCAAACCCTTTTCCTTCGCACAGCTCATGGGCGACGTATGGGAAGGGCGCTACCCGAAGTAGGCCGGAAATGAAGAAAGCTCCCCGGAGGGAGCTTTCAGTATTACACGCGGGGAACTCTCTTGGTTATTCCACTCCAGGTGGAACCGCAACCTCAGTCGCGGCGGCGTTTAGCTTGGTTCGACCCCCACTAGCAGCTAAACTTTTCCGATGTTCTGGACCTCTGCAAGCTGTCGGCAAAAATTACCTAAGCGGCTTCAGTTCGGCCATTATAACCAAATTTGAGCAAGCGGGTAAACCAGCGTGCGCCCAGGGGGGCAGGGCGCTTTGATGCCCGTCAGGCATCGGCATGGATACAAACGGATCCTCCTGCAGGAGATCTGCTGTAACCATACTGATCACAAATGTCAGCTGGCCAGGCGCACTCTCTGTAACCATTTCCAAGGCTGGGGGCCGGTCGGTCTGGAGGACCGCCGTGGAGGCCGGGGATGCCGCCCTGGACGGGCGGCAGGGCGCTAAAGTGAAAGACCGCCCCGCTGGCGCGTCCCCCTCAACAGTTCATGGGTCCGGGGTGGTTTGGCAAAGGAAAAGTTGCAACTACGCCACGGCCTACCGCCGCAACAATTTGGGATCAAGCTTGACCTGTTCAGCCACGCAAGGTTCCTCGGCTAAGGCAAATCGGAGTCCAGCAAGCATTGCACCCTGAATGCCGCCTATGTCGCCAAGCTGCTGTTGAAGCTGATCGGCCCGAAGCACTGTGCCGCGCAGGCGTTTTATCTCCCAAACAAGCGCCTGCACATCAGCGTGTTCAGGGTTCCGATTCCATATCGCTCGGAGTTCGGTGGAACTGAGTGGGGGTCTGAGTGGCATAGATATACTGTATGTTTGTACAGTATATCAGTCCTGCTGGCGGCGTCGAGGCCGAACGTGCAATCACCCTACTTTTGGACGGACCCGGATTGTTTTGGTCCATGAAGGGCTTGGGGACTCTCCTTCAAACGCTGTAATCCGAACTTCGCCAGGGCGACCAAAAAAGATTTTCAAATCAGCAGTTCCGCCCTCAGCGACAAAAGACTGTCGGCCGCCCCGTTCAGCCTCATAGCGATTGGCTGTCCAGTTGATCGGGCCTACCGCGTAGGACCAGGAAGCCGGAACAACGCTGGGATTTTCAAGAAAAGAACCTTCTAGCTTGATGTGAAGTCGAGAGTTCGGCGGAACCACTGCACGGAAAGAATTAGGCTCATTGACAATGACATCATCGGTCGAGTTAGCCAGGACATTTTTACCGTGCCTTCCATCGCTAGGATAGCTAACAGATGTGATAGGCGGGGTTTCCGGTGCAGCTTTTTCAGGCTTGGTCTGGCGCTCCTTAAGCAAGGTCATTCTTTCCTGATAAAAGAGAGTGGCGGCGCCCCACCCAAAAACGACGCATGCAACCGCTAAGGTAGCTGCACCCCATCCGTTAGAACTGATCCAGGCCCAGTTTTGCTGCAAGAGTGTCATGGCGTGATTTTCCGTGAAAGCACAATCTTAGCAAAAAAATCATTCTGTATTGCAAGGATAGCGCAACGTGCAATCCCCCTATTTTGCAGGTGTGGCCGTGATGATGAACTCCCACGCAGACCACGCACAAGCGGTTTTATGTCTAATTCCTGGCGCAAATATTTTTATCAAAGTCGTCAAACACTGAGTATTTGCGAGTATAATAGTCAGTAACGGTTCAGCAAAAGCTGCACCAAATGCAGATTTGCCGATAGTCTTGACTGATGGGGGTGTTATGGAACTGCTGCTTACTTTCTTGGGGGTTCGCTCCTTACTTGCTTCGCGAGTAGGTATTGTCCTGTTGTTGTCGTTGTGCCTGGGCGTAATTGCCATCCCTTTGACGGTCGCACAGCCGCATTTCACCTCTAGCGGCTTTGTTGCAGCGTTCTTCGCCCTGTTGTTGGTGAGGCGATTTATCAATTTGAAGAAGTAGGAGGCATCGGAGCAATGGAAACAATCGACCACACGACGCTGATGCGGCTCACCGAAGCCGGCGCCGTCCGTAGTGCTCACATCGTTGGCCAAGCTGGAGGGTGGGGCATCCTCATCAAATACGGCATGGCTGAGCGGGCGCTGGCAGCGCAGCGCAGCCAACAGGTTCGCATCTTCCGCAAGTTTGAAACCCTTGTGGGTTATCTCAAGGGCGTGGGTATTGTCCGCTTTGACGTCGACGCGGCCAACTACGACCCCGACAGCTTGAAAGCCACT
>JACXTT010006625.1_pt1 | contig 16513 bp, 11 predicted proteins | sample 9270951 | NCBI WGS metagenome assembly JACXTT01 (sample SAMN15532306, study PRJNA645909) | rock metagenome | isolation source: weathered quartz diorite | place: Puerto Rico | collected 2017-06-21 | reverse complement strand
AGTTCCCCTTGTACCTGTATGAGATGCAGTTCCGGTACAATCATCGGCACGAGGATCTCTTCCAACGGTTCCTCGATGCCCTCACACAACCGGTACCAGATGTTTGACAATCACCTAAACTAAAGAGTTATTTCCCCTCGAAGCGCAGCGAAAAATACCTCGACCAGGTAATTTCAGCCTTGCCCAAAGGGGCGTACACTGACGCCAACGATCGAATGCGGCGACATTCGAATCCGCTGTTCTGGACGGGGGTGACTTCTTGTACGGCCGATGCGCGTTCCGATCGGAAACGCGCGACGGTGGCGCGAAGTCAACCCCGTTCTGTTTGTGAGTGTTCATGAGCCGTGGTTTCGCCCGCGTAAGGTCGGTTCCCCCAGCTCTCCGCAGTCAAAGCTCTTTTGTTCCCAAGTCAGCGCCGTGCGAGGTAGGCGAGCACCTGATCCTGTAAATCGGGAAACAGCGGCCGGGCCTCACTTGGACTGTTCATCCCGTGGAGAAAACACTGATCGAGTTCCACGTGGAGACGGATCATGGCGAGATAGACGGCACGCTGCACCGCCAGCCTGGTCTCTGCGGGACCGTCGTACGCGTGCCGGCCGCCTAATTCGCGGGCCAGGTGGCCCAGTGCCGGTTGCCGCTGATCGAGACGTTGCAGCGCGCACGCCGCGAGCACATCCGCCGACGCGCCCGGGTCCTCGGGCGGGCGGCGGGCCAGTTCGGCGAGAAAGCGGGCCTTGGAGAAATCGCGCTGTTGCATGGCGACGCGAAACAACCACGTGGTCGCCTGGACGTGGAACGCGCCGTCACCCAGCAACGTGGCGAATCCTCGCTCCGCGTCGGTCCAACTCCGGTTCATCGCCGCTTGAATGGCCTCGTTGTATCGTTTGCGCAAGGGCCGCAGCTCATAGGCGTTGACTCGAAGTCGGAATTCGTCCGGGGCCTCAAAGAGGAAGGCCCGGTGGCGAGCAAACAACGTCTGTAAGGCGGCCGAATCCTCTTCGGCCATGGCGAGTTGAACGAGCCTGACATAGGCTGGAACGTGTTCCCCAGGGCTCTCCAGCGCCGAGGCGAGTATCTGCTTCGCCTCGGCCGTCTGGCCGGACTCGATCAGGCGCTCGGCCCGTGCGGCGGCGGACTCCGGCTCGGGCGCGCGGGCGGACTCCTGCGACCACACGGGCTCGCAAATTCCCCACGCCAGGATCGAAACCACGACCATCCCCCCGATGATCCGGAGAGAAACATGGGCTGGCAAGGTGGTCACGATCAATCAGGACCAGGGGAGTAGGCCGAGGCCGAGGACTGACTGAGCACCTCCCATTCCCCATAGGTAGAGAGGGCCAGTTGTACTCGATTTTTGACTTCAAACTTTTGGAGGAGGCGGTTGACGTGGCTCTTGACGGTGCGCTCGCTGATATAGAGCCGCGCCCCGATGTCCCGGTTTGACAGACCTTGGCGGATGAGCGTCAGTACCTCACGTTCGCGTCCGCTTGGTTTTGGCACAGCGTGCCCCACGGTGGACGGCGGAGGGCCCGGCTCGCACCAGACGCTTCCTGCGGCGACCTCGTGGATCGCTTCAAAAATCGCACCGCCCCTTGCTGCTTCGGTCAGGATCCCGGTCACGCCCAGTTCCAGCGCGCGAACCACCGTGGCGGGGTTGTAGTGCTTGAGGAGCACGATGACCTTCATCGCGGTGCAGAGTGATTCCACCGTCTGCCACGAATGGAGAGAAAACCCGTCTCGGATGTGGATGATCGCCAGATCGAAGTCGCGCCGGGCCATGCACGCGACGAGTTCTTCGCAGGTGAACCGTTCGTACGCCACCTCGAGCGAGGGATCCTCGCGCAGGACCCGCACGAGGCCTTCGTGCAAGAGCGGGAAGGTCGCGACAATGGCGACTCGGATCGGTGTACCCATATAGAACCCACTCACCGGAAACGGTTGGCCCTGCAGGACACAGTGGAGGGGACTGCCGCAGGATTCGGTGGTTCTGGTTCGCCAGCGGAGGCTACTCGCACCTCCGGAGGTTATTTCGGCCACCATAGCACAGGGGGAACGAGTGCGTCAATCGAGATGAAGAGACTGCGGGGAAGTTGGCTACCACCTTTTCTCGAACAAGAAGATCGTAAAAAGACAATTCAACCGGTTCAAACCACGATCGGCAAAATATCCGCAAATCTTCCACAAAAAACCGGCCAAGAAATTCGAAAAAATCAAACTAAAGTACAGTTGTATTCATCCTTTTCCTAATTTATAAATACCGATGTTAACTACTAGTAGAAGTTCCTACACGACGATCTGGCCACTTGGTCGGAGATCCTCACCGCCCAGAACCCCTCGAAACAGAGCAACCGGACAATACATCCCGAAGACCGGCGTGCAAGCATCCTGACATCCTTTGCTGAACCGGAAGGAGGAGCGTATGCAGAACCATCGTTGGTGGTTAGGGAACGTTTTCGGTTTCACGCTCGTACTCGTCGCCGTGGGCGCGTCTCCCGTGCTGGCTCGACACGGCGAAGAAGGATTTCTCACCAACCGCATTCCAGAACCGGCGCCATATGTGGTGGCCGAAACCACGATCAATCCTGGAGGGACTCCGGGCCAATTCGGCGCGCCGCACACCGGGCAACCGTTCGAACCCTTATGGACGAGCACGGATGATGTTGGGGGGTGCAGCGGATGTCACACCGGCCTCTACAACCAGTGGAACGGGGCCATGATGTCCAATGCCTGGCGCGATCCGGGGTGGCGCGGGGCCTTCTTGCTCGTAGCGCGGTTGACGTCCACCGACGGAAATTGCGACATCCCCAATCCCCCCGATGGCACCCCGCGAGCCAGTATTAATCCGTTCGCGCATCCTACCGCGTGTCAGAGCACGTTCAACTCGGGCACGACCACGGTGACGTACACGGGATCGGGTTCGCTCATGGATGACTTCTGCTCGCGCTGTCACATGCCGACGAACTACATCGACGCGACCACGACGGTCACCAATGATGCGCCGTCGGGCCAGGAACACGGCCGGATCAGCCCGTTATATGATCCGACCTCGGTCGGCACGGACCAAGCCACCGACCCGGCCAACGGCCAATTGACGTTGGAGTCCTTCGGGCCGCGAACCTACGTCGATGGGGTGAGCCGGGTTGTCAACAGTAACAGCGGCAAGATCGGGATCGTCTGCGAGGTGTGCCATACCAACGTGGCGACGCGGTACACGCCGTATCACCTCTATAACAAGTCGGGGACGGAATACGTCCCGGCGCCTCAGAACACCGGCCGTTGGAACCAGGGACTCACCGCGGCGCAGCAGGATACGTTGACCGTGCCTGACGCGGCGAGCGGCAATTTGGGGTACGCCGCGGCCGCCGGGGCGTTCCGTCTCTCGCCCCACGCGCTCAATCTGCCCGAACGCTTCGGCCCTCTGTCCTGGAACGATCCCTGCGTGACCCTCCCGGCCAACTGTGTGGGCGGTCAGGTGCTGGATCCGTACGTGAGCGACGTGTTCACCGGCGGGACGCGGACCACGAACGTCTACTTCACCCGAGCTAATCCCCCCGGCAAGCACGATACGTTCTACCACGTGAAGTTCGAGCGGTCGGAGTTCTGCGCGGCGTGTCACGACGTGACGAATCCGATGACGATCAAGAACGCGGCGGGGTTCTGGGTCGGCGGATTTCCGATCGAGCGGACCTACACCGAATGGCGCAACAGCCGATACTCAGACCGGCCGGGCAACACCTATTACGACGCCAACTACAAGCGGGACTGCATGACCTGCCACATGCAGCAGAGCTACGGTGAGCCTGGAACCGCGCTGACCCTCTACACTGTCAACGGTGGAGTCACCCCCAATGCGCCGATTCTGGAGCCCAGTTGCGATCGGATCACGCACAATCCCGGTTTTTCCCATCACTTCGTGGGTGGCAACGCCTATATCACCCGTATGATTGGGGCGGACGTGGACGGGAGCGGGACGGTCTCGCCGTATCCCGAACTGCTTCACACGAGTTTTTCATCGGCGGATGCCAACAGCCGGTACCACTACGCGCGCTACGACACCACGCCGAGTCGGTCCGGCCCGGTGGCGACGCAGCACGAGCGGTTCGCTTGGGATCGGATGCGCAACGTGTTGACCATGACGCTCGCGGCGCCTTCGTCCGTGACCAAACCCGCGACCGCGGCATTGACCCTTACGGTGAAGAACGAGGGCTCGGGGCATGATTTTCCGACGGGCTTCCCCGAGGGCCGAGCGGCGTGGGTGAACGTCAAGGCATGGGACACGAGGAACACGGCGTCTACCGCGGATGACGTCGAGCTGATGATCCACGACAGCCTGAAACCCGCCGGTCAACAGGACACGCTGGGGGTGGGCTATCTCACGAGCGCGACGATCAAGCCGGATCCTACTTATCCCTCGACCTGCCCCGATACCGAGGGCGTCGGCGGGGGCTGGAAGATTCCGGAGGGCTCGATCGATCCGTGGGCGGTCACGTTTAAGGCAATGGCCACGGTGGACAAGGTTTGTCCGACGCTGGATCTGCCCTACGCCACGCCCGTGAACTTGGTCGTGAATGCGAACAATATGCCGACCGACGCCAGCGGGGTCGTGATCGATCGGAACAACCCCACGGGTATTCCGCGGTACACCGATACGGACAACGACCAGGATTCCTTCGACGATTCGTTCCTGCGCGACACCCGACTGCAGCCTTGCCGGAATGTTGGCTGCACCAATCCTGGAAACGGGGTGACGGTCACGCGGTACTCGGTCGTGGTGCCGGCGACGGCGGTGGGGCCGATCGCGGTGACCTCGACCGTGTACTATCAGGCGTTCGAGGGCATTGTGGCCAAGAAGTTTCTTGGGAATCTGGCCAACACCGACGACGACGCCCCGCCCACGCTCGAGCCCTGCGTGCTCAAGGGGCCGTGCGATCGGGCCTCGACCAATGCCGAGTATCGGAACGCCCTGAAGTTCGACCCGGTCGTGGTCGAGGGAGCGCCGCCAATTCCAATGGAGGTGCGCAACGCGGTGATCCAGGTCACGGGGACGACCGACAACGTCGCGCCGACCCTGATCATCAACAACTGCAAACCGCCCAAAGGAGGGGGTGGGACGTGCCCCGGGACCAACATGACCGCGCCGATTCCGGCGAGCGGCCACTGGTCGCCATCGCCCTATGGGGGAACCACCGGCAACTACTTCGTCGAAGGCTACGGAGAGTTGAGCGTGGCGCATCAGCGCATCATCAAAATCTCGTTCAGCGAACCGGTGACCGGGATCGATGCGAACACGTTCTATCTCACCGACGGCGGCAGGAATCCGGTGCAATTCCTGATCGATCAGATCGACGACCGGACGTGGGGGCTGTTCCCGTACCAAAGCTTGGACCAGATCTTCCTGGGCGGTGGGGGCTACATCACCCACGTGGCGCCGTCTCGCAACGGCTCGGTGATCAGGGACTTTGCGGGCAATCAGTTACCGAACGGTCCCACGACCGAAGTCGGATTCGTCGGCGAGTACACGTTCGGATTCAAAGCGCAGTAAACGTTGCGATCACCGAGAGCGGGGAGGGCATCCGGATGCCCTCCCCCGCTTCATTTTTCGCAGCCAAGACCGCCGCGGCGTCGGAAGTCTCCTCGTCTGACCGCGTGAGTATCTCCAGGTATTTTTCCCTTTTGGGTGAAAAGATTTCCTAGGTTGATCTCTCTGAAAATCAAACTAAAGGACGATTGTTTTTCGTCCTGTGCCGTTATACCCTAGCGAAAATTTTCCCCAAGAAGAGGGAACAAATCTTGAACTACATTTTCGGAACTTTTTGGAAAGGAGGTGATGGTGCGGGTTCCATCAGGTTCGTTCTCGTTTATTGTTGTGGTGCGTATATTTCCCTTCTCGAAAACTAGTCAAAGCTAGTGCCAGAAGAAGAGGCGGAGGAGACGAGAGTATGCAGATTGGGTCTCGAAGATGGCAAATCGTTCTGAGTAGTGCCCTGCTGCTGGGCATCGTGGGCGTGACATCGTCCGCATTCGCCCGGCACGGAGAAGAGAATATCCTGACGAACCGGATCCCCGAGCCGGCACCGTACGTCGTGAGCGAAACGACATCGGCTGGAGGGGCGTTCGGGGCGCCGCACACCGGCGTGCCGTTTGAGTCCTTGTGGAACAGTACCGATAACGTTGGAAGCTGTGATGGCTGCCACACCGCGCTCTGGACCCAGTGGAACGGCGCGATGATGTCGAACGCCTGGCGCGATCCGGGGTGGCGCGGAGCCTTCTTGCTGGTGGCGCGGCTGACCTCGACCGACGGCAACTGCGATATCCCCAACCCGCCGGACGGGACGACGCGGGCCAGTATCAATCCGTTTGGTCATCCGACGGCCTGCCAGAGCACGTTCAACAGCGGCACCACCAATGTCACCTACACCGGCTCGGGCTCGCTGATGGACGACTTTTGCTCACGCTGCCACATGCCGACCAACTATATCGATGCGACGACGGCGGTGACCAGCGACGCGCCCTCGGGGCAGGAGCACGGCCGCATCAGCCCCTTGTACGATCCGACCGAGTGCGTGGGACCCGCGCCTTGTGGCACCAGCGGGACCGTGACCACGACCGATCCGGCGACGGGGGCCTTGACGCCCGAGTCGTTTTCTTCACGGACCTACGTCGACGGCGTGACACGGAACGTGAACAGTAACAGCGGGAAGACCGGGATCGTCTGCGAGGTCTGTCACACGAACGTGGAGACGCGCTACACGCCGTACCACCTCTACAACAAGTCGGGGACGGAATACTACCCGGCGCCCCAGAACACGGGGCGGTATAACCAGGGCTTGACGACGACGCAGCAGGACATGCTGACGGTGCCGGACGCGGCGAGCGGCAACCTGGGCTATGGGGTGGCCGCGGGGGCGTTTCGGCTCTCGCCCCACGCGCTCAACATGCCGGAGCGGTTCGGGCCGCTGAGTTGGAATAATTTCTCGACGACGCTGGACCCCTACGTCAGCGACGTGTTCACCGGCGGCACGCGGACGACCAACGTGTTCTTCACCCAGGCGAACGCGCCCGGCGCGCACGACACGTTCTACCAGGTCAAGTTCGAGCGGGCCGAGTTCTGCGCATCTTGTCACGATGTGACCAACCCGATGACGATCAAGAACCAGTTCGGCTATTGGGTGGGTGGGTTTCCGATCGAGCGGACGTACACGGAGTGGAAGAACAGCCGGTACTCGGATCGGCCGGGAAACACGTACTTTGACCCGAACTACAAGCGGGACTGCGAAACCTGCCACATGCAGCAGGCGTATGGCGAGCCGGGCACGGCGCTCACGCTCTACACCGTCAACGGCAGCGTGGTCACGCCCGACGCCCCTTTGACGGAACCCTCGTGCGATCGGATTTCGCACACGCCTGGCTTCTCGCATCACTTCGTGGGCGGGAATGGGTACATGACGCGGCTGATCGGCGCGGATGTCGATGGCGGGGGCACCGTGCAACCGTATCCGGAGCTGTTGAACACGAGCTTCTCCTCGGCGGACGCCAACAGCCGGTTCCACTATGCCCGGTACGATACGGCGGGAACGGTGACGGGCGGGACCACCCAGCACGAGCGCTTTTCCTGGGATCGCGTGCGCAACGCGCTGACGATGTCGGTGACCGCGCCGGCTTCGGTGGTCAGACCGCCCACCGAGACGCTGGCGGCGCTGACGGTCACGATAAAGAACGAAGGCTCGGGGCACAATTTCCCCACCGGGTTCCCGGAGGGCCGAGCCGCGTGGGTGGCCGTGAGAGCGTGGGACACCATGAACACGGCCTCCCTCACGGATGATGTGGAGCTGCAAATCCAAGACAGCGCCAACGGCAATCGAAGATCGCTCGGGGTGGGGTATCTGACCGCCGCCTCGGTCAAGCCGGACCCGACGTATCCATCGACCTGCTCGGATACGGAAGGGGTGACGGGTGGTTGGAAGATCCCGGAAGGCGCGATCGATCCGTACGCCTACACGTTCCGGGCGATGGCGACGCTGGATAAGATCTGCCCGACGTTGGATCTGCCCTACGCCACGCCGGTGAACTTGGTCGTCAATGCGAACAACATGCCGACGGACGCCAACAACGTGGTGATTGACCGGAACAACCCGACCGGCATCCCGCGGTATACCGACACGGATAGCAACGGCGATCTCTTCGACAATGCATTCTTGAAAGATACGCGTCTGCAGCCGTGCCGAAACGCCGGTTGCACCAACGCGGGCGCCATGGCCAACCTCACGCGGTACTCGGTGGTGGTCCCTTCGACCATCGTCGGACCGATCGCGGTCAGTTCGGTCGTTTACTACCAGTCTTTCGAGGCCATCGTGGCGAAGAAGTTCCTCGGCAACCTGGCCAACAAGGACGACGATACGCCGCCGACGCTGGAGCCCTGCGTGTTGAAGGGGCCCTGCGACCGGCTGTCGACCGACAGCGCGTATCGGCAGGCGCTGCTCTTCGATCCGGTGGTGGTCGAGGGCGCGCCGCCGGTGGCGGTCGTGGCTCGCAGCACGGCGATCCAGGTGACGGCGACAACGGACAACGTGGCGCCGCGCGTGGTGATCAACAATTGCAAGCCTCCGAGTAAGGGCACCAATAACTGCCCTGGCACAAACCTCACCGCGCCGATTCCGGCGAACAAGCACTGGTCGCCGTCGCCGTACGGCGGGCAGAGCGGCAACTATGCCACGGAAGGGTACGGGGAACTCAGCGTGGCGCACACCCGAATCGTGAAGGTGTCGTTCAGCGAGCCGGTGCAGGAGTGCGATAATGTCCCGGGCCTGGTCAACTGCGGGCCGCTCTCGAGCAACACGTACTATCTCACCGATAACGGCGGCGTGGCGAAGACGTTCCTGCAGAATCAGATCGACGACACCACGTGGGGGCTGTTCCCGTACACGGCAGACGATACCTTCCTGGGCGGAGGCGGCCACCTCATCCACGTGGCGCCGACCAGGAACAGCCGGGCCATCAAGGACTACGCGGGTAACACGCTGGCCGCGGGGCCCGCAACCGGAGGAGAGTACACCTTCGGGTTCAAAGCGCAGTAGGTCGTCATGAAGAGGTAAGAGACGGAGGGGAGGCGGTGTTCACGCCTCCCCTCTTTGTTCTCCGCTTTGATTTGGAGGCGGCGTTTTCTTACAATCGTCGCCGATGGGTTTGGTTCTCCTCCCAGCCTCTATCGGATGCCGCTCGGACTCGAACGGAAAAGGAGTCGCCGTGAATGCCCCCTCTGTTTTGATGCGGAACGCCAGGCTTCTCGCGCTGAGTATGCTGTGGTTGACCCTGTCCGTCGTTCCGGCTTGGGCCAAACCCGCAACCCTCGCGTACATTGCGAACGCCGGGAACAATCACGTCCAAATCCTCGACGTCGAGACCGGCCAGACGGTGAACAAGCTGTACACCGGGGCCTCGCCCTGGCGTCTGATCGAGTCCCCGGACGAAAAGCGGTTGCTCGTCCAACACTGGTATTCGGAAACCACCGCGGTGGTCAATCTGACGACTCAGGAAATCGAGATGGTGTTGCCCATTCGTGGTCCCGGGGTCTTTACGCCCAAGGGGGATAAGTTCTGGAGCTATTCGTGGCCGGGATCGTTTCTTCAGGCGTACGACGGCAAAACGTTTAAGACGCTGGAGCAACGACAGACCGAGGATCGCAGCGTGTACGATCTCTTGTTCTGGGGCAAGGACCGACTCTACCTCGGCCAGTACGACCCCATTAGCAAAGTGGGGCGCCAGGTCTTCGACTTCGTGTCGGCCGTTCCCCTGAACGATCCGAAGCACCTGTCGTCCTCGATTCAAACCGGGGCCAGTCCCGCCAAGCTGGTGCTCGACCCCACCGGCGAATTCTTACTCACGGCGAACGTCGACAGCCGGGACGTGACGATGATCAACACGAACGGCGCGACGGCCCGCGTCACGCTCGCGCCGGGGCCGCGGGACGTGATCTTCACCAAGGGTGGCAAGCGAATGATCGTCATTTGCTGGAAGCCCGGCGCCCGGTACAGCGAGATCTTTACGCTCAACAGCGATTTCGCCGCTCGTCCGTGGCCCGAGGTGAAGGCCGACAAGACGACTCAGGTTGACGGCGGCCTGGTCGCGGCGGCGGTGGGGCCGGGAGGCCGAGTGTTTTACGCCCTCGACCGCCCCGGCAAACGCCTGGTCACCTTCGATGCCGACTCCCTCAAAGAGTTGAAGAGCACCCCGGTCGGGGATGAACCGACGACGTTCCTGATTCGTCAGGTCTCCCAGCGCGAGCGGGATCGCCTGGCCCAAAAGACGCCGGCGAGAAAGCGCCTCGAAGAGATCATCGCGACGATGAAGTCCCACGGCACGGCGTACACCGACGTGACGTTTACGGAGACGATGACCGGCGAAGTCTCGGAGGACGCGAAGGCCGATGGAAAAGCCGACGCGGACACGAAGCCGGCGATGAAGACCGTCACCTCGACGCTCAAGACCTCGATCAAATTGCCGGACTCGGTTCGGCACGAATTCACCGATGGCGGCGTGCGCTTGGCCCAAGGCGGGCGGGCGATCTCGATCACGAAAGATGGGCGATTTCAGGAGACTCCGCGGCAGGAGTTGGTCTACCTTTTATATGCGCTGTACGGCCTCTCGACCGATGAGGTCGTCCGTCACCTCGCGGGAGATGTTCCGGGCAGCCCCTATCTGCGGAACGGGATCGCGGCCGACCTCGTTCGAACCGTCGAAGAGGAAGGCCACCGCTATTACGCGATCGGCGCGATGGGCGACCACGAATTGGTTTCTCAACTCTGGGTCAGCGCGGAGACCGGACTGCCGGTGAGCCTGGTGGAGCAATTTCCCGTGATGCGGCCCAAGAATCCCCACGAAAAAGAGGAAGGGTTTCGAGGATTGACCGAAACGCGATTACAATATCAAAAAACGGAGGGTGGGTATACCATCCCGGTCAAACTGAGCCGCTACCTGGACGGGAAAGAAGTGGGAGTGGTCGATGTCTCGCAGATCGTCTTCAATCAAAACCCTCCCGCCGATCGGTTTGATCTGGCCAGGCTGGGGGGCGTCCTCAAGCCGATCCAAAAGAAAGCAGAGCCGGCGAAAGCGGCTGTCCACCCAGGGCCCGGTCTCGAAGTGGCGAGCCTTGGAAGCGAGCACGTGGAATCCCCCTTTGAAGAGCATGGTCCGTATAACAGCAATCCGCCCACGTCGGGACCGCACACCCCGTACCTGGCGGACTGGGGCGTGCATCGCGTGCCGATTCCACCGGAAATGCAGGTCCACAATCTTGAAGACGGCGGGGTGCTCGTACAGTACTCCTGTTCCACTCCGTGCCCCGACTTAGCCCAGCAGCTTGAAGGCGTGGCCGCCAAGCACGACCGGGTCGTGGTGGCCCCGTATCCATTGATGGAGCACCGCATTGCCTTGACCGCCTGGGAGCGGATCGATGTCTTGACGGCATTCGATGAGGCACGGATCAATGCGTTTATCGAAGCCTACGCGGGGAAGGATCACCACCCGGCTGGGGGCGAGGCTCCATCGGCTTCGTCGAGCACGCCCGCACAGAAGGAGCATCCGTGATGTGGCCCCGTGGGATATCGGTAGCACTGTGCCTGGGATTCCTCCTGATCGCGGCGTGTAAGAACAGCGGAGGCGGCGGCTTGCCAGAGCCCATTGCCGAGAACCCAAAGGCGGCGGCCAGTCTAGGGGGAGGATCGCTGCCGCCGAATCATCCGGCGATCAGTCCGTCTGGCCCTCCATCGAGCACGGCAACCAATCATCCACTGCCGCCGGGAACGCGCAATCCCATGGAAGACATCGTGGCGTTCAAGGCTCGACTCGAGAAAAACCCCAAGGATCTTGAAGCGCTCATCTCGCTCGGCAATGCCAATATGATGATCTCCCGGTTCGATGCCGCGCAGGACCTGTACACGCGGGCGTTAGCGATCAACCCGAAGGATCTCGACGTGCGGACGAATCTCGCGATCGCCTACAAGTATGGGGGCAAACCGGAGCAGGCCTTCGTGGAATTAAACAAGAACCTGGAGTACGATCCCAAGCACGACCCCACGCTGTACAACCTTGGGTTTCTGTACTACTACGACAAGAAAGATTCAGCCGCGGCCCTCGATATCTGGAAGCGGTGGCTCGCCCTGTATCCGAACGCGCCAGCGGCCGGGGACGTCAGCAAGCAGATCGCGCAGATCGAAGCAGAGAAGGCGGCCGGGAAATCATCGGGCAACCCCGGATCCTAACGGCATTATAGGGGCGCATGACCATACGCCCGCCGTGTATGGTTTAGGAAGAGCCCGATTTTGCGCAGCGAAATCCAAAGTCCGAGAATTTCGCGTTCGGCGACATGGGGAACCGATACGGTGACCGGTAGAAGTAGGGGAGAGCGTAATGGCCGGTGCCTCCCCAGCTTCCGCCCTTCAGCACCTTGAACGTTCGGCCAAACTGACTGCTTTGGTACGTGCTATTGGGGTAGGGCAGATACCAGTCGGAGGTCCACTCCCACGCGTTCCCGGCCATGTCCTCCACGCCGTAGGGGCTGCGGCCTTCGGGGAAATTGCCCACCGCCACCAACCCGCCGCGCGCAGCGTCTCCCGTGTTCGCCTTCTTTCCGTCGTACGCGTTGCCCCACGGAAACTCGCGGCCATCAGTCCCTCGGGCCGCCTTCTCCCACTCGGCTTCGGTGGGCAGGCGCTTGCCCCTCCACGCGCAATACCCCTGGGCCTCGTACCAATCTACACCGGTGACCGGTACTCGGTCCTTCCCGGCCGGCGGGCGCCCGTCGACCCACGGCTTGGGCGAGGTGGCGCCGGTCGCGGCCACGAACGCTGCATACGCTTCCTGTGTCACTTCGTACCGATCGACCCAATAGGCGGGGAGGCTGATCGTCTGCCGTGGATGCTCGTCGAGATACAGCGGTTTGGCGAAGCCGAACTCGCTGGACTTCCCCTCCGAGTCGATCTGATCGCTGCCCATTAGGAAATTACCAGCCGGGATAAGAATCATCTCGGCTTTTAGGGGAAGCGGGCGCCACATCTCGCGTGTGAAGACGACGCCGGCCGCGGCCGCCACAGCCACAACCACGGCCGCGATGAGGAGGGACGTCCGTCGGGTCACGGCATGGGCCCATCGATCATCTCGCGCAGCGGAACCCGATGTCGCGGAATCGCCGGTCCGGGGGCTGATAAAACCGATAGGCGGCGCGATAAAAGTGCGGGACCGTATAATGTCCGGCTGAACCTCCCCAACTGCTGTTGCGCACGACCTTGAACCGTTCTCCGAACGCGGCGCTGGTGTATGTCGCACCCGGATAGGGTTGGTACCAATCGGCCACCCATTCCGATACATTACCTGCCATATCGTAGAGGCCGTACGGGCTCAGGCCTTCGGGGAACGTGCCGACCGGGGTCAGGCCGGTGCCGCCGATGTTACCCCTTTTGTCGTCGAACGTTCCGCCCCAGGGGAATTCTCGACCGTCGGTGCCACGCGCGGCCTTCTCCCACTCGGCCTCTGAGGGAAGGCGTTTCCCGGCCCATTGACAGAAGCGATCCGCGTCGAACCACGTCACGCCCGTCACCGGCCAATCCCCTTGCTCGGGCGACCAGTGGCCGTCGGTCCAGGTCGGAGGCGGCGGAGCCTTGGTCGCATCGACGAATCGGCCGTAGTCGCGGTTCGTCACCTCGTAATAATCGATTGAGAACGCATCCAACCGCACCGTGTGCAGCGGATGCTCGTCGAGGAACAGCGGCTTGGACGTCCCCAATTCGGTCCCTTGTTGGGCGGTGTCGGTGTCGTTGCTGCCCATCAGGAACTCGCCGGCGGGGATCGGCGCCATGGCGCCAATCGGCGGGCGCTGCGAGGGCGGGGCGCTGCACCCGTGGAAAGCCGCGAGGGCGAGCAGCCACAGGGCCAGAATGGGGATCACGTTACGACCGATTCCACCAGCGAAGCAACGAACGCCAAAGCGACGGGTCCGGGTCGGAAAACCGGCTGACCCCCACGCGGGTGCCGAACCATTTATTGCCGTCGTCATCGACCGCGATCGAGTAGACGAAGTCGTCCATCAACCCGTCGCGGGTCGTGTAGGTGCGCCATCGCGCGCCGTCGAACCAACTGACGCCTCCGTCGGTTCCCGCCCATAGGATGCCGTTGTGGTCGACCGCCTGGGAAAAGACAAAGTTTCCCCCCAAGCCGTCCGCCGTGGAGTAGGTCTTCCACGACGTTCCGTCGAAGCGAGAGATCCCGCCTCCCCATGTACCGAACCACTTCTGATCTTGGCGATCAATCGCCGCCGAGACCACGTAGTTTGGATTGCTGGCGGTCGCTTGTTTGGAAGGGTCGATATGATGCGGATTGCCGAAGGTGTAGTCGGGAGTCTTCACGGTTTGACCGGTGTCGAGACCTAATCCGTCGGTGTGCGTATAACTCGTCCACTGTGATCCATCAAAGCGCGTCACGCCTCCCTCGGTCCCGAACCACATCACGCCCTGTCGATCGATTGCGATGGTGTAGACCCATTTATCCACTAATCCCTCGTCGACCGAATAGGTCGTAAACCCGCACGGCGCGGGCGATACCGCGCCATCTCGGCCTTTCTGGCCGGGATGGCGGCAATCCTGGTCAAAGAGGCTGACCCCCTTCCAGGTTGCCACCCACATCCGTCCTCGACGATCGAATGCGATGTCATAGACCCAGAGATCCCCGAGTCCGCGACCCGGGGTGTAGGCGGTCCAGCCCTTTCGGTAGTCGATCGTGGAACCTGATCCATACGGGCTATAGTTCGTCCACGTCGTGCCGTCGAATCGATAGAGGCCGCCTCCGTACGTTCCGATCCATTTGTTTCCTTGCCGATCGATTTCTATCGTGTAGATGCCGTTGCTGAGGATTCGGCCTCCTGTATTGGCCGGGGTGTAGAGATCGAACTGCTTCTCCGTCCGCAGATCATGTCGCATGACTCCGCCGAATAGGCCGAGCCACATATCGTGGCCTTCGAACGCGATGCTCATGACCCGAGCCCGGGTATTGACGCTCTGCCACCGTGAGACGGGGTGTTCCGTGGCCTGAGAAAGCCAGAATGGGGCACTGATCAGCAAGAACGAGAAGAAGAGGAGAAGGATGAGAAACACTAGGCCCGAACGGAACCGTCGCACAGCCACCACATCACACCTCAAAAGAGATTCCATGTTAGCAAATCAGGAATGCGTCTTCAAGATCCATTCATCGTGAAGAAGATAGAAAGGCGCTCCTCATAAATTCAAACTAAAGGACGATTGTATTTTGTCATGGTCTAGTCTAGAGATATGCATTTGTAAAAATACATTCTGGTAAGAAGGCCGATCCGCATAAGAAACGCAAAAATTATCTGGAACATCGGTCCCAATTCCCATAGGGGCGTGTTGAAAACTGGTTGCGGTATCAGCCCTCCTGATGTCCAACGGGTGGAATGGACGTGATACGTTCAATATGAGAATGGTCCCCCTCCGTACCTACGGATGGGGGTGGCACGAGGATTAACCCATCGCTCTGTCCAGAAACCGATATCAGGGCTAGTGTCTATGGTTACCAGAATTCTCATCGTGGAGGATGACACCTCTACCCGGGGTGAAATGATTCGAATCCTCAAAGCGTCGGATCCTTTCTATGAAATTTTTGAGGCCCCTGATGGTGTGGCCGGGCTGGCCGTGCTTGCTGACGTGGGGATCGACTTGATCATTGCCGACCTCGTCATGCCACGCATGGACGGAATCAAGTTGCTTGCAGGGGTTCGAAGTGACGAACGATTCACACATACGCCGGTCATCATCGTAACATCCAGAGACAATATCCAGGAGAAGCTCCTGAGCTTTGAGCACGGCGCCCAGGATTTTCTGACCAAACCATTCCATCCGGCGGAGCTGGTCGCCCGTGTGCGGGTCATGCTGACGCTTCGCGCGCAAATGCGCGCGTTCAGCAGCACGCGGTCGTAGATGCCCTCACCGGGCTCTATAATCAGAACTATCTCATGACCGCATTACAGCGGGAGATCAAGCGCGGCCAGCGACATGGCCTGAATGTTTCGTGCCCGATGATCGATGTCGACGATTTTAAGTCGATCAACGACACGCTTGGGCACTTGGCGGGGGATGAAGTTCTGCGGACGATCGGTAGTTTCCTCCAATCGACCTTGCGCGGCTATGACTTTGCCGTGCGGTACGGCGGCGATGAATTCCTCGTCGTCTTGGCGCAGAAGACGGCCAAGGGAGCAGTAACGGTCGCCGAGCGGCTGCGCGAGATGGTGGCCCAGTATATGTTTTTCCCGCGTCACCGCCCGCCCAACCCCGTTCGCGTCACAGTCGGCGTCGCATCTGCACTGGCAGCGAGCGTCACGTCTCCCGACGTCATCGTCCAGGCCGCAGACCAAGCGCTATACCAAGCCAAGCTCGCTGGTAAGAACCAAGTCTGCGTCGCCTCAGTCTCGTGTCAAGGATAGACTCTCGGAAAGTGCGTTGGGGTTTTATCT
>JACXTT010006624.1_pt1 | contig 16515 bp, 14 predicted proteins | sample 9270951 | NCBI WGS metagenome assembly JACXTT01 (sample SAMN15532306, study PRJNA645909) | rock metagenome | isolation source: weathered quartz diorite | place: Puerto Rico | collected 2017-06-21 | reverse complement strand
ATTCCGGCGAAAATAGCAAGGCTGGATAATCGCCCCCTCTTTGGCTTCGATATCCGTGAAATTGCAAGCTCAATATTTCTAATTTTTTCAAATTTCTCAAATGCTCCATCAATTTTTCATAGGAACGTTTTTCGTAGTCTACATTTTTCGTTCTGGTTTTCATCCTGGCACTCACGGTCAATCTCAAGGTGCGCACTTGCAAAAGATTCGAGATCAGAGAATTTCCGACGTCGAAATTGTTTTGAACCAGACTGTGTCCCGGCGGCTTTTCACACAAACAACGGAAAGAGAGATCCACTTCGACCAATCTTTCCAAGAGAAGAATTCTCAGTCGACGGGAAACGGAAGAATAGTTCAAAAAGTTTCGCAACCCGTTCACCCTGTATATCGCGTCCTTCGAAAGCATGCAAGATGCAACACGTTCTTTTTCTCGATAAGTCGTATCGAACTTTGCAAACGCAACATGCTTGCAGGTTCTTCCGTTGGGACAGAAAACATCTTCTTTGACGTCGTGCACGACATTAAGGCAGAGACCCACCGGAAAATTTGTGTTTTCATCAGAACCATTGCAAAACGGACTGTACAAACAGCAAATTTTACTATTTCGGTCGTAATGGCTGCCTCCTAACTGTAGTGTATGTTGACCAATCTTCCACAATACGTCGTCCGGAATCCAGGGAAGATTCCTGGCAGCTGACTTCGGCCGTTTGGTGGAACGAGAGGGAGAACAGGCAACGGTGCGTTTCATGTTTGAACCTGAACCTGAACTGATTTTGTAAAATAAATCTCCCAATTATATACCCCAAATCACAAGAGACAAAGAGGCTCGGATTGAACCTAAAAGTACTCTGCTCCTAGATGAACAAAATATGATTTTGCTCTCACAATCTTATAATTTCGAACCTTTGCTTAATGACAATATGTGTCTGCTGTTCCTTCTGTAGAAATAAAATAGTTTTTCTAAAACAGTATACTTTATTAAACCAACAGGTCTCCCACCTGTCCTTTGCAAAGCCACACACGGTCCCAACATTGAACAAGTACACTCCTTTTTATGTGTGAACATAAATTTTATCCACATACAAAACAGGGTTTAATTGCCGTCTCATATTCCCAGTCAAGAAACCCTCTTTCCCATTCGTGATAGTACTTATTTACTCCACATACTGCACCATAGCCTACTCGGCTATTTACTTCCAAAAGATAGGGCTGGAATTTGTTGTCAAACATAATATCAGGAGCTAGGATTTCATAGCCATACTTTGATTCAGAATATGGTGACAAAGTGCATTTGTCCTCAATCAGGTTAAAAATGCGCTCCATTATTTTGTTGATTCCTTTTTGGATAAGATCTTTTTCTTCCTCAGATGGCCAGTCCTCCGGAAAGAAACAGTCCCTAAGAGTTGATTTGCCATGGCTATCGTGAATGTCCGTGTTCTGGAAATCTTCGGGCTTGTAAAGCGAACGAGCAGTAAGGATATCAGCTTGGCAGAATGGTTGGCATTTGCCCCATGAAGTTACAATGAGATAACATCGCATGTGAAATTTTAGTCCTTGAAACAACAAAGGATTTCGAATGTAGTTGGACACAATCACTTGCTTCCATTTTGAGTTCTTTCGTATCTTCTCCCAAGCAATCCCTAACTCTTCAGTAGAGGCAACAACAGATATCCCATGCCCAGCACAAGCTCCTGGACCCACAGGCTTCACAATCAATATCTCACCTGGATCAACGGTCTCTTTTTGGTGAATATCCCACGATTGTGGCATAAACTCGAGGTAGTCAGCAAACTTACTTGCCATAGAGAAGTAGAGGTTATGCTTGTTTATCACGGACCTCAATCCAGTCTCATCTAGTACATTTTTTAGAGTACATTGGATTCCATACAAGCTTTTATCTCGAACCATCTGCTTAGTATGCTCATGTCGAATATAATCGATGAATCTAAACTGTTGGCAATGTGCAGCAGAAATAAGGGACCACCCTCTGAGATATTTATGAAGTTGCAGTCTCTCACAGCCATAATATCCAGAAAATAGATAACGTAATGGTAATTTGGGAGTATCGGTTACAATATAGTCAGCCACTTCTGTTAGAGAATTGCACACGATAGAGTGGTGATGTTCCAATTCGCTGGCAGTTTCTACGCAAGAAGTGACAGATATTGCCTTCATGTTCAAATGGCAATAACGCTGTTGAGCTTCATCACATTGCACCGAATTGCATGAAACATAGAATACTTCGCCACTGGTGCGTATACTTGGAAAATCTTGTCCAGAATGATCCGAATCAAAAGTAAAAAGGAGGTTCTTTCTTTCCTTCTCAAGGCGCCTTCTACTTATCCTACCAACGACTACTACTTTGAAATCGTGCTTCTGAATAGCCAATAAAGCGTCCAAAGCGTCGGAAAAGATTTCGATATCTTGGTTCATAAGATAATCTTCCCTCTGGAACTCGGAGAGCATAGCATCAACTCGAAGCACTCTGTGGTTGGTAATAACGCCGTCCCAGTTTACACACACGACACTCGAAGAATCTTGTATGATTTTAGTACGCTTCGTCGCACTCAAGGGCGCATCGGTGAGAATTCTTTTCTTGGCTTGCATGTACATGTACTTGAAAAAAAATAAAAACCCCACAGGATGCAAGGAGAACGAGTGAACTATCCCGCGACCACGCGCCCAATTTTGTAAAATAAATCTCCCAATTATATGCCACAAATCACAAGAACTTCGCAAATCCTAACTAAAAACACAAAACTTGCACAAAAACATATATTCAACAGTTACAAGTTGTCTTTCAAATAGAAAGAAGGCTCTTTTTCTCTTCCTTTGCAAGTTTTTTCTTGGCACAACGAGCGTCCTGTTTGGGTTTTTTCTTTTCTCTTTCGAGCTTGCAATAGTCGCATTCGTATAGAACTCCATTTTGTTTTCGTATGGAAAACCCTTTGACGATCTTTACGGGATGGATGACTTTGCAAGTTAGATCGCACACCGTCATGCTGAGATTGCATTGAACGCAATGCACCCATTTCACATTGTGATCCGTCGAATCAGTTCTTTGACAAACAGCGCAAAAGTAACCTTCGCTCATTTCGGAAATACAGTGTAAGTTCTACAAAATGAACGAGTGCCAGGTATCCTCAATTATTCATAACAGACAAGAACCAAGCCCGTAGTTTAAAAATTTTATTAAGGCCAAATTATACGTGCAAATTACAAACAAAATCTGAGGACAGACCGAAACGGAAAACCAACGTCAGTTCCAAGGATTCACAGGAAAATCGTCCTTCACCGAAGCGATCCCGGACAACGACAGGTGAATTTCCAAAAGCCTGCCATCGACCAGTTCGGCGTCGCTGACGGCCGGCTCGTCGGAGAGCGAACGACCGTTCCGAAAAAGATTCAGAACCCTGAATACACCAGGGGGTCGCACGTACCACTCTTTTTCGGCGAAGGTCTCCTCGGTGACTTGGATTTCGCATTTGGCAAAGTTTCTCTTCGTGAAATGCAAAACGAACACGACGGGACAGATTGCCGTAGGGCACTTGTTTTCGACTCGATGTTTTTCCACGTAAGTCAAAGCCGTCGAGAAGCGATGGGACGTGGAAAATATCGTGGGACAAACGTATTCTTTTCTCAAATGCGACTTGAAAAAAGCGATCGCTTCGAAAGGAAGAACGGTCCCCCTGTACGTTACGGGGTCGCTTTCCGAACTGAAAGTCATCAGCTCTTTCCAAGAGACCTTTTCGATCAAGAGATGCCTCGATGCGCAGCCTTGCATTATTCCCATCACGCAGCGCAAAGCGTTTTGGTACTCGGATTCCGAACCGCTTCGTAAAACGGAATTCAAGATGTGAGCAAATTCGAAATTTCCAAAGATCTTTTTAGAACCTTTTGAGTCAGAAAGGATTGAAAAAGATTTTCGTACTCGTCCACAATCTCACGCAGTGTTCATTGAAATCGTCACTATGAGATTGAGATTTGTAGACCATATCGACAGGGAAGCGCATTGCCGTTTTGCCCATTTGAGGAGCGAGTTCCGAATGGTCCATCAAGGAATGGAAAAAAAAATGTAAAAGGTCTTTGATCATGGTCTCGCAGTGATTCCAACATATTGGAGGAAGAACGTTCTCGTAAACGGTATCGCTTATCCGAATGGCCAGGCTGCGAGCGCTCCCTTGGTCTTTGTCAAGTGACATGTAGTCAAATGCAGGTTAACTGTAGGTTAACTGTAGGTCTCTATCAGGACTTACAGGTTCTCAATTATTCAAATCAAATAAAAACAATCCAATCGGAAAGTTAAGATGCATGCAAAGTTTTATTAAATTTGTTTGCGTTCGTTCCACTGTTCTTTGGCCATTTCAAATAGCCCAGAATAGTCGTTACTTTCATCGCCATACGATTGGTCGCAATAGTCGGTCCATTTTTTTAAAACTTCGAAGTTGAGGCCTTCTTCGTTGAAGAGAAGCAAAGCTCCGAAAGGACCACCGGACCTTGCCAAACGGCGAGCTTGACGGGTGGTGCTCAAAGGGTTGAAATAACGGTTCATGGGAAACCCTTTCAACATTCCGCAATCGTCTCCGTAAAGCTCGTAACCCAACTCAGAAAGACTTCGCCTAATCGGGATGAGTTCAACGCATTCGCATTCTCGTCCGTTGGATTTCGTAAGCGTATTTAGAATGAAATCGAGGGATTCCACGTTTTTTGGTTTGGAAACGAACGACCAACCTTTTTTGGTATCCAGCAGCAGAAAATAAGGGACAGAACTCATTTTGAGTAAGACTTGATTGCATCGGAAATTTTAATATGCATATATTATATACACCGAATGAATTACAATTTTTTACAAGTCAAAGAGGAGCCAAAGGGGACCTTCCTTTTTTGGAAGTCCAGATGCCAGCCCCTTGGAAACGGACGGCGTGACCGGACAAACTTTTAGGCCGGTCGCGGGTTGGCGCGACGCGTTTTCCGGCGCGTCGCTGGAAAGCGCGACAAAAATTTTACAAGTCCAAGGGGGGCCCAAAGAGGACCTTCCTTTTTTGGAAGTCCGGATGCCGGCCCTCTGAAAACGGACGGCGTGACCGGGCGAACTTTTGGCCCGGTCGCGGGTAGGCGCGCCGCGTTTTCCGACGCGTCGCGGGAAAGCGCGACGAAAATTTTACAAGTCCAAGGGGGCCCAAAGAGGACCTTCCTTTTTTGGAAGTCCGGATGCCGGCCCTCTGGAAAAGGACGGCGTGACCGGGCGAACTTTTCGCCCGGTCGCGGGTTGGCGCGCCGCGTTTTCCGACGCGTCGCGGGAAAGCGCGACGAAAATTTTCCAAGTCCAAGGGGGGGCCGAAGAGGACCTTCCTTTTTTGGAAGTCTGGATGCCGGCCCCTTGGAAACGGACGGCGTGACCGGACGAACTTTTTGTCCGGTCGCGGGTAAGCGCGCCGCGTTTTCCGACGCGTCGCGAGAAAGCGCGACGAAAATTTTCCAAGTCCAAGGGGGGCCAAAGAGGACCTTCCTTTTTTGGAAGTGCGGATGCCGGCCCTTTGGAAACGGACGGCGTGACCGGGCGAACTTTTCGGTCGGTCGGGGGTAAGTGCGCCGCGCTTTCCCGCGTGTCGCGGGAAAGCGCGACAAAAATTTTCCAAGTCCAAGGGGGCCAAAGAGGACCTTCCTTTTTTGGAAGTCCAGATGTTGGCCCCTTGGAAATGGACGGCGTGACCGGGCGAACTTTTCGCCCGGTCGCGGGTAAGCGCGACGCGTTTTCCGACACGTCGCGGGAAAGCGTGATGAAAAATTTTCCTGCAAGCATATTTCTGTTTTATCCAAACGAAGACGATAATTGAAACAAATTTTTCGATGTGGGTGCTCCTCGTCGGATACGGCGGGTCTGGAAAAGACACCGCCGCCGACCACATTTGCGAGAAATACGCCGATTACGAAAAGCTCGCCTTTGCCGATTCCGTAAGAGAATTCGCGGTGAAGCTCAACGTTTTTCTGCCCGAATTGGGGATGCGTTACAACGAAGCAGTGGCAACTTTCGGTTACGAGGAAGCCAAAAAACACTTCTGCGTAAGAGATCACCTTGTCAAAATCGGCCACGGAGGACGCGAGACGCTGGGAGGGATGGTGTGGATGAACAATCTTTACAGAAAAGCGGAAAACAGGCCCAACGGAGGCATCAACCTGCCTCTGGTCATATCGGACGGGAGGTACGCGAACGAAGCGGCTTTCGTCCGAGATCGCGGAAACGCGATCGTGATACGCCTCAAGAGGAAAGGGTGCAAATGGAAGCACCAGACGGAAAAAGACTCCATTCGAGAGATAGTTCCGGACCGCGTGGTGAGAAACGACGGGACGATAGAGGACCTTCGCTTCTCCATAGACGAGATTCTGCAGATTCACAGAAGATTTCGAGAAATTTCCGCCAAAGAAGGAAGAGGCCTCAAAGCTTACGTCGCAGGGGCGTACACCGATCAAGATACGGTACAGGCCGTTCAAGCCGCTCTATCGTCGAACGGGTTTCACATCACCAAAGATTGGACGACCAAAGGAGGCAACCTCAACCACAAACAAATAATGTTCGAGGACCAAAGCCAAACGGTACTTGCGAACGATGCCGCAGAAGACGTCAAAGGCGTGGAAAATGCCGAATTCGTAGTTTTCGTCTTTAACAATCCGCACTACCCTTACAGAGGGACTTGCACCGAACTGGGCATGGCCTTGGCCTACAAAAAAAGAATTTTTGTATTGCACATGTCACCTCCGGAGGAGAAAAGCTACCTGCAAAATCCTTTCTTGTGGTTGCCTCAAATCGCTCACGTTCATTCCTTGGATGAACTTTTGTTAAAGTTAACTCCTGCGTTGCTGAACGTGCAATAAAAAGAACTTTCTTAGTTTTTTAACTCGTTAAACACAAGTTCACGGTAATCAACATGTTGAAGTTTGAGAAGCTATCACTTACGGTCGTAGCCGTTTTGATCATCGTCATATCCTTAGAAACGTTGCCGGCTCGTGCATTTCAGACGGTGCAAATCCAGTGTTGCAACTCTCTTCTCTGGAAGGTAGAAGATTGTTCGTCTCGTGATTTGTATGCTTGCGGCATAAACTGCCCCGAAGGAGCAACCGGGTTCTGCGAATGCGGCAACAACGTCCACCAAAAATGCGAGTGTTGGTGCTCGCGAAAATAACCCCTAAAAACGCAATATGTAACGACTTCAACACGAAGAAAAATAAAGTTCATTTTCTGTACAAAGTTTTATAGCGCATCAACAAACGTGCGCACACTCACGAATTTCGATCAGGTCACACACCAACCGTATACGAACTTTCCGTTGGGATATCCGTACGCCGGCTTGTAACCGCTTCCCACGTAGGCGCAAAAAGCGTTTCCCGAAAACGACGCGACCCCTCCCGCCTTGCCTTCGAAAGAAGCGAGGGGATTCCCGTCGGTGCTGTTCAAAGCGTAGTAGTACCCTCCCGAGCCGTAGGTCGGATCGCCGGATCCGTAGTCGGGATCGAAAACCGTGTCTCCCGAGGTCACCATCACCAATCCTCCCAAGGAGGCCGGAGCTCCGCCGCCCCTTCCCGTGCTGGAACGACCGTTGGATTCCGAGTCCCCCGGTGGACCCGTAGGGTCCCAGGTCGCGGGGTTGGAAGTGGTCCAGACAGGGGTGCCGTCCGTTTTGTTGTTGGCGCCCCAACCTCCTCCGCAGGTCACCGTGCCGTTGAGAAGCTCCCATGGATTCATGTCGAAGTTGGTCACGGAATAGTATATCAGTTCTCCGTCAGTCGCGAGCCCTCTGTCGAGGCCCCCGTATCGACCCTCGGGAGAGGTCTGGTTGGCCCAGGCGAGGGTTCCGTCGGAAGCTTTGAAGCACCACAGGATGCCGCTCCTTTGTCCCACGAATATCACCTTCCAGAGGACAGGTTCCGCAACTTGTATCGCTCTCTTTCTCCTCGTAGGGGGAGGGGCGCTGGGTGCCTCGGGAATTATCGGAGGGATCTTTCCCAAAACCGGCATCATGCCAAAGTCGAAATGCGTGCCCGGCCCCTCGGGACAGTTGGGAACGGGAAAAGGTCGCAGGCAGGCCAGCTCCCAGGCGACGTAACCCTCCAGGTACCGGTTCCAAACTATCTCTCCCGTGTCCGTGTCCAAAGCCAACACGGAGTTGGCATGGTTCACCGTGTAGTTGGTCGCCACGCACTCGTCGTACACGTCCGGAGGATTGGTGACGTCCAAGCAAGCCAAGTAAGTCTCCGGAAAGGCGTAATTTTTTCCCGTCGCCACGAACACCAGGCCGAGGTCGGTATCCACCGGAGGGGTGGATCCGATGAGAGGGGCGCCGGAAAAGTTCCCCACCCCGCTGACGTTGGCCCCTATCATGGGGGTCTTCCAGAGGACGTGCTGCACCGCCAGGTCGACCTTCACCAGGCTTCCCACGAAGGTGCAGCAAACGTAACCCTCCACGGTGTCCGCCACGAAAGGTTCGTAGGAGGAAATTCCCACGTAGAGGTGGTTCCCCACCACCGTGCCGGCGCCCGACACCTGCGAATAAGGGTGATCGTCCACCGTCACCGACCACAGCAGGGAGCCGTCCAAAACGTCTATCACGAGCACCCTGGCCGGAGAGGAAGTTCCCACCACCAAGTACCTCGCTCCCCAAAGGGCCGGGGTGGTCTTGATCGTCGATTTTCCGGTTTCGTTCATGCTAAGGTAGGCCACCCCCACGTCCGCCGACCACAGGACGTCCCCGGTGCGGGCGTTCGCTGCCACCAGGCGTCCGTCCAGCGTCGGAAACACGATCGCGTTTCCGAAGGAGGCGGGAGAGGCCACCACGGAGGCGTTTATTTCGATCGCGAAGGTGGGCGTCGTCAGCCACGTTCCGTCGGAGGAAAGCGCGGGGTTTCCGACGCGTCGCGCGTTGGAGGAACCGGCCCCGAAAGAGTTCCAAAGCAGGTCGTCCCGAAGGGAGCCGGTGCCGGGAGACGAGAAGTTGGTTCCCGGGTTCAACCGCACTCCATGTGCGAATTGGCAAAAAAAACCGCAGATGATCAAAATAGCTACAATTCTCCCGACGGAAAAATTGCAAAGGATTTTCATGTGATCTGCAAAAACCGCAATCTTTCAAAGATTGACATTATAAATTTAAGTACGAAGAACCGCGATTGAGCTTCGAGATATATTCCAAAATAATATACCAACAGACATAACACGGGGACGCTCTCTTTTTCAGAGACGCTATGACATCGAAAAAAGAAAAAGAAAGCAAAAAGAAAAAATCTTCCTGGGATCTCGGCGGAAAAGCGATGGCGGCTTCTTTGGCAGGCGCCGGATGGTGGACCGCGCAAAAGTCTGCTGAGCTTTTCATGGGCGCTCTTGCCAGCATTCCGCGGCAGGTTCACACCAACGCCAAAGTGCTGGCAGGCTTGACCTCGGCTTTGCTCCAAGGTTTGGTGAACCGTTACAACGGTTTGGTGATTGAGGACGGCACCCTCTGGATTGTCAATCCCAGCGAGATGTGGATGAGAAATCCCAAATTTCGATATGCCGCCGTCGATCTTCGATCGGACGAATCCTACGACAAGAGCGTCGCGTTTCACCCCTCCGTCGATCTCGAAATGATACTCGGCCTCGACGCCAAGCTCGCAAAAGACCTCGAAAAGCCGGAAGGCGCCGGCGAACCCACTTCCTACCTGCCCAAGCTGCTGCAGATTCTATTTTTGACGCCTTTCAAAAGCGATCAAGTTTGCACGCGTCTCGACTTTTCTCCTGCCTCGAACTTCACCGAACTGAACCTGCAAAGCGTGGTTGACCTTTGCAAAAAAATGAACGAGATGAGGGAGGTCGGAAAAGAAGTTTCCACGGATCTTAAAGCTTTGCTTCTGCCAAAAAAAACTGTCGCGACGGTCAAGGAAAGAGCTGCGGGTTCCGAGGGCAAATCCGAGGGAAAATCTGCGGTGGTGGAAAGCAGGAAAAAATACTCTGTGTATCACACCGTGAGATATTCGTCGACCAAGGTTGACGAATCGAAAAAAAAGGAGACCATGATCGAAGCTAGCGCGAAAATGCGATTTTTGGGATACACGTCCAGTTTCTACCTCAGCGGAGACAACTTGACGAACTACAAAGAAGATGAACAGAGCTCCCCTTACTATGACGTCGCAGTGTACCGCGCGCACTATTCCCCTCCCGAGAGAGACGAGGGCCTGTACGACGTGCGTTATGGGGAAGATGTGCGGGCCAACCCCCAGCTCTACGAATCGTGGAACGGCGTCGCGTCCTCCACCGTCGTTTTGGAAAAAGCCGGCATCAAAGATCCCCATCGCTTCACTCCCGCCGAGATCGCCGATCTAGCCTTCGGGGGCCCGGAGGGAATATTGGTGTTGCAAAAAAAATACCCCTACCATTCGGGGAAGTACAAAACCTGGCAGGGATGCCTGAGCTTTCCCAACAACAACGTCACTGCGGATCTTTTTCAGAAACCATTGCCTTACCAAGGATTCAATTTTTCCGGCAACGATTACTACTATTACGCCAGCTTTCCTTCGAAATCCAAGATACTGGTGCAAGTTTTGCGACGATACGGCACGAGTCACTACGTTTCCGACGCCTACCTTTTCGTCAGGCCTTCTTTGCACGGAATCGTCACGAAGTTCAAAACAAACAAGCTCCGCGCTGCCTTGTCTCCGGATTACTTTTCTCACCTGAACTTTCAAAAGGATTCCACCGAATCGTCGGAGGCGGCCATAGGAAGCAATTTTTCTCTGGCCGTTCACAAGATGTTTTGTCATCCCGATCCTCCTTTGTGCCTTCCTTCGCCGTGCGAAGTTCCTTCTCCTCCTTCTTCCTGCGTCAAAATCGTCGATCCCCCTTGTCCTTCGGTTCAGTCGGACGCTTTTGCCAAGCTGCGGCGCTACTTTCCGGAATCTTTTTACAAGCTCTTCTGCGACGAGGTGAGAGAGCAGGCGAAGCTGGAGTGCTGCGAAGGTCACCCCGCCAACCCGATAGGAAAGAAGCATGGACATTTCTTCGTTCCCGACGGCAAGGAAGAGCTGAGGATGACCGTCGCCGCTCGAGAGAGGGCAGAGTCGACCTGCGAGAGCTTCATGCTGGGAGCGACCCCCCAGGGGTTGGAGCTCAGGAAAAAGATGAACTACGAACCTCTGATGCTCATATCGCCTAGCTTTCTCAAAAAGGGAAAGAAGCTGTTCAAAAAGGCCGTGAGATCCATCAAAAGAGCTCCCGTCGTCGCCAAAAAAGTGGTGCGAAAGCTGAAGGCGGGAGAGCCCGTTCGGCTGGGCAGGACCAAGTACACGGTGGCCATAAAGAAGGTTCCTTTGCCCCCTCCGAAGAACCTTCCCCCCGCGGCGTTGGAAACTCACGAGAGCAGGGAAGAAACCAAGAGGATGCTGCAGGAAGCGAAGCTGGCAGACAACGCCGCCAAGGAAGCGCACAAGAAAGCCCTGGAAGAAGCCAGAAGGCAGAGAAAGGTGGAAAAGCTGGAAGCCAAGCTGGAAAAGTCTCGAAGCAAGCTCGCGCCTGCGCCCTCGGCTTTCCCTCCTCCCCCTGTTCATACTGAAGAAGAAGTCGCCGCCTTGCATCCGGCCAGCGAACCGCCTCCCCCGTTGCCGTCGGGAGAAATCGTCGAAGAACACAATCCGGTCGGGGGGAAACAATTTGAGGGCCGTTGTTTCGTCAACAAATGCGACCAAGCGGCCACCGTGGGTTGCGCCCAGTGCAAAAAAAAGCACTTTTGCTCCGATGCACATATGATGAAATCCTATTGCAAGACCGGAAAGTTTTGCCCCGGGCCCAAAATCCAAAAAAACCAAGACCAGGAACCCGTCGGGCCTGGGTTTGCCAAGACCATGCACGAATTCAAGCACCACACGTTGCACAGCGGGAGTAAGACCGGACCGGTGGTCACCAACCGAAAGCAAGCCATCGCGATCGCCTACAGCGAAATGAGAAAGGCCGGGCACGCCGACGGGAGCGGAAACCGTTCCCACAAGCGAAAGTGAAAAATTCTCCGAGGTCCGATTTTGTAAATAAATATTAACTTAACTTTGTACAACTGATTTCCGGGACGGAAGTTTTGAAAACCATGGATTACGGACCCAAAGATGTCGATTTGGCGGGTTTGAAACCGGTGTTTTATGCAGAAAGAGGTACCCCGTCCCTGGCGGGGTTTCTTCATTCTTCCGATTTGAACACGGGAGATCTGCTTTTCTTCAGCGGGGAAGATGCAGAATCCTCCGTCGTGGTCGCCGCCAGCGCTTCTCCCTGGTCCCACGTGGGCATGGTCCTCAAGGCCACGGCGCGCACGGTTAAAACCTTCTCCGAGTTCGCGGCCAAAGTTCCTTCCAACTGGAGGACGTGGGCGTCCAAAATGCTGAAGCTCTACGACCTGGAAAGGGTAACGGGAGGAGCCGGAGCTGGAGCCGGAGAGGTGCCTTCGGCGGTGGTGGCCCATTTCGCCGAGCTGGCCGTGGCCCTCTCGATGCTCCGCAACAGCGTCCACGTCGTGAAGGCGATCAGCGAAGAGTCCACCTCCCACTGGAGGACCTCCGTTCGGAGCGCGCGGCAAGAAGAACCCAAAGAGGTCTTCCTGTGGGAATCTACGACCGCCGACGATCTCGCCGCGGAATGCTTCGTCACCGGAAACAGGGAGCCCGGACCGAAGCTGACCCTCCTTCGGGCCAGGGTGGAAGGTTACGAAGGGATCGTGGGCAGGAGGGCGCTTTTGGCCAAGTCCGTGGGAAGCGCGAGAAAAACCGCCGCTTCGCCGACGGTGACCACGACGACTTCGACCACCGCTACGACCACCGCTACCGTCGCGAGCACCGCCTCCGTCGCGGCCGCCGTCACGAAGAGGAGGTATTCTTGGCAGGAAATAGGAAAAAGGACGGACAGGGGAGACGTGTTGTCGCGTTCTAGCGTTCCTTCTTCGATATCCTCCTCTTCCTCGTCTTCTTTGGAGGACGAGGCCGACGCTGCGAAAAGAGAACGAGCGAGTTTGACCAAGACCTCTCCCGCGGTTTTGGAGGGCGCGACGGAGGGAAGCAGGAAGCTGGCCCGCAAGAACACCACCCTGGAAATAAAGCGCATAGTGTCGGCTCGGAACAGGCCCGACAAGAATCCCGCCAAAATAGAACTTCGGTCTCATTACGTGCTTTTCTCGGTGTTCGCCAACATTTTGGTCAACTTGGGAAAACCTTACGAACGCGAATTGGCGAACCTGGCCAGCTCGTGCTGTTACGACGACTGCGGCGAGTTCGAAGAATGCGGCGGCCCTTTCTCTTTCGCTTACTACCTTTTTTGCTGTTTCCTGTGCAGAAGCTGTCGGGATGCCGAATTTCACGACGGATCGGAGTACGATAGCCTTTACTGTTCCGAGCTGATCGCTCAAACCCTCAAAGACCTTTGCGTCGGAGACATGTTGATGCTTTACGATCCCAGCAGCAAAGGGACCATGGTCAAAAGCGCCAGAGGAGAAGGTTGGGAACAGGTGGACGTCCAATCGTTGACTCAAACCGATGCTTCCAAATCCAGTCCGAACACTTCTCCTCGGGTGGCGAACCTCCTGCTCAGCGATCCTTTCCAAGAGGGAGCAGAAAACGAAGTCGGATTGAGCGATCTGGCATCTCTTTACGCCGATCCGATGTCGTTCGTGGACTACGCTCAAGCCGGGAAAAAAGGAACGAGCAGGGACGATTTCTACCACGCACAATCGAAAGATTGGATCAGCAGGAAGTTGAACGTCTTTTACCTTCTCGAAGGCATGCCCAACAGAGGAGAAGAGAATTACGTCTTGGTGCATCAGCTCGTCAGGCTGCTTTTGCATTCCGACGAATCTGTTCTCCGTCGAAAAACCGACGGAGAATACGGCACCGTCTCGAATTTTCTTCGAGAAAGGACCGACCTGTCCCCGAAGCACCTGGCGACGGTCCACGAGTTGCCTTTCGCGATGAGCGGGTTGAAAACACATCCGGGCATCAAAATGAGAATTCCGTCGGAATTGTAAGCGAAAATATCTTTCCAAATCTGGAGAATTTGTAAAAATAGGATCGTAGCAAATTGTATCATATTTATTCCAAACTTATTAAAACTATACAACCCCTGTTGAAAAGGGACATTCTTTCTCTTTTTTACCGCTAAACGTAAGCTTGTTCCGTTTCTCCTCGTTTGTAAGAACGTCTCCAAGAATACAACAGATAAACCGCGAAAAATAAACCCACCAAAGCGATGAAAAACGCCACGCTCAATGCCACCACCGCTCCGGAGTTGCAGAAGCCGTCTATGGCTCCGTCTTTGCTTCCGCCGCCTCCCGCTATCCACTGGACTATCTTGTCCGAATCCAGCTCCCTGAGGTCGCCGGCCTCCTCCGTCCAGTACGTGTAGACGCACTCGGGTATGCAGGCGTTCTTGGCCTCCTGGTCGAAGTTGTTGAAGGTGTTGCAGACGGAATAGTATTTCAGACACCTCTCGTCGTCCTGCAGGGCCATGTAGCAGACCTTGTCCAGGAGGCCGCACGCCTGGCTGCGGGTGCATTCCGAGTCGTCGGTGAGCAGGGTCTGAACGAATTCTAGGTCTCCCGGTTCGGGCGGTTGCAGTAGGATGTCGGGATCGTTCCCCAGCTTGGACACCGCAACCCTGATCCTCTGGGTTCCGTAGGTGCCGGTGTCCACGTAGGTTATCGTTCCGGGCCTGGCGTACTTGCCTTTGTACCTCGAATTGGGATCGTCTCCGGAGGGAACGGGACGTCCCACCACGTCCCAGTAGAATATCACGGCGTAGGGCATCTTGTTCTTGACCGTCAGAATGTGACCTTTGACCGTCAAAGGAACGCGCACCCCTTCCGAACCTTCCTCTCCGCTGGAATTCCTCTCCATTCCGTGCAGAGAAAAGCTGCATTTGTTGAATATTCCGCAGTTTTCCCGATCGATGCAGGCCATGAAAGAAGGATCTTCGGCGGGATTGGAGTCTTCGATTTGCTCAGCATTTCGGCGTTCGGAAATTGCAAAAGAAACGAAGCAAACCGACAGGAAATAGATTGCAACGAACATCTCTCCGACAATGCTTCGTTGGTGCTCTAAATATCCTGCTTTTATTTGGAGTTAAATTATCTGCGCTTTTACAAAGTTCTGACAAAGTTCAAGTCAACACGTATTTCTTTGGACACTTCAGTTTGAAATCCGTTCTCAAAGATATTAATTCTGACTGCAAACGATCTCTCATTCTTAACCATTTCGCCCCGCATCTGTGATCCGCGTAATTTTCCAAATCGTGGGTTCTCTCTGAAAAATCGTTCCATCGGTCCGAACAGAGAGCGAGAGTTTCTTTCTTACGAGCTATCTTTTCGAGGCAATCCGATGCATGGATTTCTTCTTGTCTTTCGGCTTCACGGTATTTCTCTTCTAGGGAATCCAAAGGCGTCCTGGACATGGCTTCACCGAGTTTGGGATACCGTTGCCTCATGAAAGCAACGAAGGCAGCAAATCGAGATATTACGAGAACTATTATGACTGTACAAAATAACAGGTAACCTACGGTTTGAAGACTCATATCAAGAGAGAATCGATTGCACATTACCACCGCTTTTTTAAAAAGTGCCACATATTTATTAAAGAAAAAGTTCCAATGATGATACTGATGATATTGCTTGCTGAATGCATATTGGGACGTTGCTTGATTTTTGTAAAATTAAACATAAGTTTCCAAAGGAGGCGGAACAGGCATGAAACGCAAATCACCATTTTCGTTGGTGGTTAAAAAAGTGTCACACGTTTCATCGATGGCGAAACAAGTGAGGGGCGTCAATTTCCCGTCGTTGCTCTGTTGCATTATTTTTCCTTTCGTTATGTGCAAATCTCCTGGCTCTTGATGGGGAGAAGTGCAAAAGGCATATGTTTTTCTGTTGTGTCGCAGTCTGATGTGCCATTGAGTTCCATCAAACATCGCATATCCTGTAATTGGCAAATAAGGAACTTTAAATTCAGATTCGCTGCGCAGACATTGTTCTCGAGAAATGCTGACGCTATCTGTTTGAGGAGACTCAAGCATATGCAGCAGACACAGAGTGTTCGGTTAACGTCCCTTTTTGATATCTTTTTTAGTAATGGTGGTATTATTTGTTAAAAGCGTGTTTTTTGACCTTCAAAAATTTTCGTCGCGCTTTCCCGCGACGCGTCGGAAAACGCGTCGCGCCTACTCGCGACCGGCTGAAAAATTTGTCCGGTCACGCCGTCCGTTTCCAAGGGGCTGGCATCCGGACTTCCAAAAAAGGAAGGTCCTCTTCGGGGCCCCCTTGGACTTGTAAAATTTTCGTCGCGCTTTCCCGCGACGCGTCGGAAAGCGCGGCGCGCCAACCCGCGACCGGGCGAAAAGTTTGCCCGGTCACGCCGTCCGTTCCGAGAGGGCCGGCATCCGGACTTCCAAAAAAGGAAGGTCCTCTTTGGGCCCCCATAGGACTTGTAAAATTTTCGTCGCGCTTTCCCGCGACGCGTCGGAAAGCGCGGCGC
>JACXTT010006623.1_pt1 | contig 16517 bp, 22 predicted proteins | sample 9270951 | NCBI WGS metagenome assembly JACXTT01 (sample SAMN15532306, study PRJNA645909) | rock metagenome | isolation source: weathered quartz diorite | place: Puerto Rico | collected 2017-06-21 | reverse complement strand
AAGATCTGCACGCCGCAGAGAAGGAGCGCCGTCGCGCCGAGGATGGGATGGATGAGGCGGGCGCGCGGACTGACGGGGATGCGGCGCGAGAGGAGGACGGCGGCGGTGAGGAGCGCCATGATTTCGCTCCCGACCGCGAAGTGCCCCTCGGCGGCCTCCTCGACCTCGGGGTAGGCCCATTCCACCATGGCCATGCCCACGAGCCAGTTGGCGAGGAAGAGCGCGTAGAGCCATGGGCCGAGGCGGGCATGGCGGCGGCGCGCCCGCGCGGCGCTCGGCCGCGCGGAGCGGCTCCGCAGCCCGAGGCTCGCGGCGTAGACCGCCAGCGCGATGGTGGCGAACCCGGCGATCGGATGCAGGTAGAGCAGGGCGCGTCCCGTAGCACAGTTGCGGCCGGATGAGGTAGGACCACCGCGATGGCAGACCCGCTCGCCGCGCTCGCCGCCCGCGTCTCGGAGACGCCGTACTGCGCGCGCCTCGGGATCGTCGTCGAGTCGCTCGTCCTCGACCGGGTGCGCATCCGCGTCCCCTACAAGGAAGAGAACTCGAACCCCGGCCGCGCGCTCCATGGTGGCGTCGCCGCGTCGACCATCGACATCGCCGGCGTGCTCGCGGCGGCGACGGGATTCGCCGGGAAGCCCGTCTTCGATGCCGGGACGCTCGATCTCGCGGTCGACTACCTGGCCGCCGCCATCGGTGAGGACATCGTCGCCGCGGCGGAGGTCCTTCGCCGCGGGAAGGAGATCGTCTACGCCGACGTCGACGTGCGGAACGAGGCCGGCAAGCGGATCGCGCGGGGTCTGGTCACCCACCGCGCGCTCGACCGTCCGCCGGCGGGCGCGGAGCGACAGCGCGCGACCCGTGCCGAGCCCCCGGCCGAGGACGGCGCGCAGGTCCCCAGGCTGGCGCGCGCCATCGTCTCGGTGCCGTTCATGGCGAGCCTCGGGCTCGCGATCACCCACATGCAGGACGGGCGAGCGGTCGTGCGCATGCCGCACGCGCCCGACCGGACCGACGGGGACGGCGCCATCCACGAGGGCGCGCTCGCCGCGCTCCTCGACACCACGGGCGCGATGGCCTCGTGGTCGATCGCGGGGCTGGACCTCCGCTGCAAGGCCTCGACGGTCGGCATCCACGTGAGCTACCACGCCCCGGCGCGCGGCGACGTGGTGGCGGAGGCGCACACCTGGCGCCGGAACGACGAGATCTTTCTCAACCAGGTGACGGTGAGCGAGGCCGGCTCGGGCCGCGTGGTCGCCACTGGCAGCGTGACCTACCGCATCGTCGTCCCCTGAGGCGCGCTTGACCGCGCCCCGGGCGGCGCGTACGGGAGACGTTCGCATGTCCACTCCAATGCTGCTCGCCGCCGTCCCGCTGGTCTTCGGCCTCCTCGCATCGGGGGCGCGGGCCGACACCGCCAACCAGCAGTCCACGCCGTCACCCGACGATCCGCCCGCGCTCACACACAGCGACAAGGTGCGACCGAGCCAGGACGCGAGTCGCCCGCCGGCGCTCGGCCCCAGCCCGGCCAAGGTGAACGTGATCGTGTTCAGCGACTTCCAGTGCCCGGTCTGCCGGCGCACGGTGAACGCCTTGCACCAGATCCCGGAGGAGTGGCCGGGCGACGTGCGGGTCGAGTTCCGGCCGATCGCGCTGCCGCTCCACCGGAACGCGGAGAACGCCGCGGTCGCCTCCCTCGCCGCCCAGCGGCAGGGCAAGTTCTGGCAGATGCACGACATCCTCTTCGCCAACCAGGGGACGCTCGACCCCGATGGCCTGGCCGCGCACGCGCGCGAGGTGGGGCTCGACGAGAAGCGCTACGCGAAGGACTACGCCGACCCCGAGCTCCGCCGGCGCGTGCAGGAGGAGGGCAAGCTCGCCGCGCGTCTGGGCGCGACCGGCACCCCCACCTTCCTCATGAACGGGAAGGTCGTGATCGGCTGGGGCAGCTGGGGTGCCTTTCGCTGGCAGGTCGAGCAGGAGCTGAACGCGATGAACGCGCTCCTGAACCAGGGCACCCGCCTCGCCGCCGCGCACGCGCTCCGCGCGCAGGCGAACGCCAAGGACGAGGCGGCCTTCGCGGCCTACAAGGCCGCGATCCTGGACCCGCCGGCGAAGGCCGGCGCGAAGCAGAAGTAGCGTCGACGCGCGTGGACTCTCGTCACTGGATCGCCGCCGCGAGCCGCACGAGCCGCGCGACGCGCTCGCGGATCTGCTCCCGGTCGGGGGCCTCGGGCGCCAGCTCCAGGTAACGGCGGAAGTCGCCCAGGGCGGCGCCGAAGCACTCGAGGTGCTCGTAGAGGAGGCCGCGCACGCGCACCTCGTCGGCCGAGTCGGGGACCAGCACGAGGACCAGCTCCGCCGCCGCCAGCGCGGGCTCGTGCTCCTTCCGGTCGAGGTAGATGCGGAGGAGATTCCGCAGCATGCGGGTCAGGATGGCGAGCGTGCCGGCGGGCGCGAGCGCGTCGGAGGGGAGCGGCGCGGTAGCGTTCCCGGCGATGGCGCGGTAGCGGGCGAGCAGCTCCGGCTCGCCGATCACGCGGCCGCCGAAGAACGGGTCGAGCAGCACCGGCCCGCGGCTGCCCGCGATGCGCACCAGGAAATGGCCCGGGAAGCCGACGCCCTCGATGGGAAGCCCGAGCCGCGCGCCGGTCTCGATCATCACCACGGAGAGCGTGATCGGGATGCCGAGGCGCCGCTCGAGCACGTCGTTCAGGTAGCCGTTCCGCGGGTCGTAGTACTCCTCCTGGTTGCCGCGAAAGCCGCACTCACGGAAGAGGTAGCTCGCGAGCTCGGTCGCGGCCACCTCCGGCGAGGCGTGCGGGAAGAGGCGCGGGCGGACGGCGGTCGCCAGGTCGTCCAGCTGGCGCATCGCCGGCGCCGGGTCCAGGTCCGGATATGCGATGCGCGCGATCGTCAGCGCGGCGCGCGCGAGATCCGTACGCTCGCCGGCGGCGACCAGCGCCGCGAAGTCCTCCCGCAAGCCCCCCATCCTCGGCCCCTGCTAGCACGGGGACGAGGCGGTCGCCATCAGCGCGGCTCGCAGAGCTCGACCACGTTGCCGTCGGGGTCGCGGATCCAGAGCTGCGGGCCGCCGAAGTCGAAGTAGCGGATGCCGCGCGCGTCGAGCACGCGCTTCACCTCGGCGACGCTCTCGACCTCGAGCGCGAAGTGCGGCCCGCTCGGATCGATGTCGACGGGCAGGGCCTCGCCCTGGATCAGATGGAGCTGCGCGCCCCGGAGGTCGTACCACTCGCCCGCGACGCCGAGCTCCGGCCGCGGCGCGGTGGTGAGCCCGAGCAGCCCCTCGTAGAACGCGCGCGAGCGCGCGAGATCGCTGATGCGCACGGATGCATGATTCAGGCCTCGAACGCGCAGATCGCTCATGATGTCGCCTCCACGCCGTCGACACGGAAGGTCGCGTCGGGACCCATCCCGAACCACGACCCGATCCACGCCATCCAGTACTTGCCCGCGAGCAGCTCGCGGATGCGTTGCTCGAGCGCCGCGTCGGCTACCAGGCTGGCCCGTCCCCGCAGGCGAAGCCCGTCCACCTCGAGCACGACGTCGGGCGTCTTCTCGAGATTGCGCACCCAGTCGCGCTTCGCGTTCAGGGTGGCGAGGTAGAGGCTCGCGCCGTCGACCACGAACCAGATGATCACGGTGTGCGGCCTGCCCGTTCGCCGTCCGCGCGTGGTGATGCGCAGCGTGCCCCGGTCCTTCACCCGCGCGAGGTCCGCCATCGCCGCTTCCTATATCACGCCCCGCCGCCGTGGCGGTACGCGATCAGGCGGACGCGCTCGAGGGTCACCAGCCCCTCGCCGATCATCGCGTCCAGGTCGGGGAGGAAGGCGGCGATGCGCTCGGGCGCGTCCACGATCTCGATCACCATGGGCAGGTCCTCGGAGAGACGCAGCACTTTCGCGGTGTGGATGCGGCTGTTGGCACCGAAGCCGAGCGTGCCGCGGAGCACCGTGGCGCCCGCCATCCCGCGCCGCCGCGCGTCCTCAACGATCACCTCGTAGAGCGGGCGGCCGCCGTGCTTGTCGCTCTCACCGATGAAGATGCGGAGCAGCTCCGCTTCTGCGGGGAGCTTCATGAGATCCCTCCAGGGGTCATGCGAGCCGTCCGAGGGCCACGCCGACGAAGAAGCAGGCGATGCCGAGGACGTTCTGCGCGAGGAGGTTGCTCGCCGCGAGCAGCCACTCCGCGTCGCGCAGCATCGCGCTGGTCTCGAACGCATACGTCGAGAAGGTGGTGAAGGCGCCCATGAAGCCGACCAGCACCACGAGGCGGGTCTCGCCGCTGATCAGCATGCGCTCCTCGGCCAGCGCCCACACCACGCCGAAGAGGAAGCACCCGAGCGCGTTCACGACCAGGGTGCCCCACGGGAACGTGCTCTCGTGCAGGTGCTGGACGAGGCCGGCGAGGCCGTAGCGGGCGAGGGTGCCCACCGCGCCGGCGACGGCGAGCGCCAGGAGCTTCCGGCCCGTGGTCACGGTCGGTCCCTATAGCATGCCCGTCGGGCCGCGCACCCTTCGTCGCGTCGTGCCGCCTGTGCTAGAGGTCGTCCTTCGCATGCAGAAGCCCCGCGTGCAGTTCACGCGCACCCGCGACGGGGTGTCGATCGCCTACAGCATCATGGGGGAGGGGCCGGTGATCATCTTTCTCACCGGCTTCGTGTCGCACCTCGAGGTCGAGGTGACGGGCGAGCCCGTCTCTCGCTTCCTCGACCAGCTGGCTGGGGAGGGGCGGCGGCGCCTCGTGCGCTTCGACTGGCGCGGCACCGGGCTCTCCGATCGCGAGGTGAGCGACGTGTCGTCGGCCGCTCGCGTGGCCGACCTCGAGGCGGTCGTCGAGGCGCTCGGGGCGGAGAAGGTCGCGATCTTCGCCTGGATGATGAGCGGGCCGACGGCCGTCCTCTATGCCGCGAGCCATCCGGAGCGCGTGAGCCACCTCATCATGTACGGGTGCTTCGCGCGCTCGCTCATCCCCAACCCGGCGCTCGGGCGCGCGCTCGTGGACCTGATCCGCGCCGACTGGGGCATCGCTGCGCGCACGCTCGTGCAATGGGCCAGCCCGGGCGTCGACCTGGCCGCCGTCGAGCTGGGTGCGACCTTCCTCCGCGAGGCGGCCGCGGGCAAGGTCGCGGCCGCCTTTGCCGAGGAGAGCTTCTTCGGGCTCGACGTCACCGACCGGCTGCCGCAGGTGAAGGTGCCCGCGCTGGTGCTCCATCGCCGCGACGATCCGGTGGTGGCGTTCGCGGGAGGGCGCGAGCTTGCGGCCGGGCTCCCCAGCGCCCAGTTCATCCCGCTGCAGGGCAAGTCGAGCAACCCCTGGTTCGGCGACAGCGAGGCGATCATCAAGGCCGTCAACGACTTCCTCGCCGACGAGGAGCGTGTCGCGGAGGCGCCGCCGGCGGCGGACGCGGCCTCGGGTCTGCTCACGATCCTGTTCACCGACCTGGTCGGCTCGACGGCGCTGACCCAGCGCCTCGGCGACGCCGCGGCACAGGAGCTCCTCCGCGCGCACAACGCGATCATCCGCGATCGGCTCCGCGAGCACGGCGGCACCGAGCTGAAGACGATGGGCGACGGCTTCATGGCCTCGTTCCCCTCCGCCAGCCGCGCGCTCGAGTGCGCCATCGCGATCCAGCGCGCCTTCGCTGCCTACAGCAACGGACGCGCCGACGCGATCCAGGTGCGGATCGGCCTCAACGCCGGCGAGCCCGTCGCCGAGGAGTCCGATCTCTTCGGCACCACCGTGCAGGCCGCGGCGCGCATCGCCGCGCGCGCGCGGCCGGAGCAGATCCTGGTCTCGGACGTCGTCCGCCAGCTGGCGGCGGGGAAGCCGTTCCGCTTCAACAGCGTCGGGCGCTTCGCGCTGAAGGGCTTCCGGGAGCGGCAGCGATTGTTCGAGGTCGCGTACTGAGAGGCGCGCGGCTCGACCGAGGACATGACCGCACTCGCTGAATGGGCGAGGTTCTACGGCATCGTCGGACCGTCTGCCGGCACGCTCATCGGGCTGCAGTTCGTCGTCATGACGCTCGTCGCCGGCAGGCCGATCGTCGGTGGTGAGGGGCTCGGTAAAACGTACGCGACGCCGACCATCGTGCATTTCTCGGCCGTGCTGCTGCTGTCGGCGCTCGTCAGCGCTCCATGGCAGGGGCTCGCCATCGCCGCGGTGCTATGGGGTCTGGTCGGCCTCGCCGGGGCGATCTATGTGCTGATCGTGGCCCGGCGCCTGCGGATGCAGAGCGGATACCAGCCGGTGTTCGAGGACTGGCTCTTCCACGCTCAGCTCCCGTTCGCCGCGTACGTGGTGCTGACCGTTTCGGCCTGTGCGGCGCCCTCACATGTGCGCGAGGCCCTCGTCGGCATCGGAGCCGCGGTACTGGTGCTGCTCTTCGTCGGGGTTCACAACGCCTGGGACGCCGTCGCGTACCACGTCTTCGTGAAGAACCCGTGAAAGCGGACCTGGCCCACCTCGCCCGCCCGGGACGCGCGCTTGCCTCGGCGTACTCGCGCGCCTAGAACCGCCCCATGGACACCCCCGACCGCGTGAACTTCGGCATCTTCATGGCGCCCTTCCACCGCATCGGCGAGAACCCGACCTACGCGCTGCGACGCGATCTCGAGCTGGTCGAGTTCCTGGACCATCTCTCCTACGACGAGGCGTGGTTCGGCGAGCACCACTCCGCGGGCTACGAGATCATCCCCTCGCCGGAGGTGTTCATCGCGGCGGCCGCCGAGCGGACGCGGCACATCCGGCTCGGCACCGGCGTGTGCTCGCTCCCCTACCATCATCCGCTGATCCTTGCCGACCGCATGATCCTGCTGGACCACCTGACGCTCGGGCGGACGATGTTCGGGGTCGGCCCGGGGGCGCTGCCGTCCGACGCGTTCATGATGGGCATCGATCCCCTCCGCCAGCGCGAGATGATGGACGAGGCGCTGGAGGCGATCCTCGCGCTCTTCACCTCGGAGGAGCCCGTGAATCGCGACTGTGGCTGGTTCACGCTGCGCGATGCGCGCCTCCACATGCGGCCCTACTCGCGGCCGCACATGGAGATGGCGGTCGCGGCGCAGGTGTCGCCCGCCGGAGCGCGCGCGGCAGGGAAGTACGGGCTCGGGCTGCTCTCGCTCGGCGCCACGACGGCGGGGGGCTTCGACGTCCTCGGCTCGCAGTGGGCGGTCGCCGAGGAGCTGGCGGCCGAGCACGGGAAGCGCGTCGACCGCGCCCGCTGGCGGCTGGTCGGCCCCATGCACATCGCGCCCACGATGGATCAGGCCCGCCGGGACGTGGCCTTCGGGCTCCCGGCCTGGGTCGACTACTTCCAGCGCGTGGCGGCGCTGCCGCTCGTGGGCGACGCCACCGAGCTCGGCGACATGATCGACGCGATGAACGCGACCGGGCTCGCGGTGATCGGCACGCCCGAGGACGCGGCGGCGCAGATCGAGCGGCTGTGGGAGAAGTCGGGCGGGTTCGGGACCTACCTCTTCATGGCGCACGACTGGGCCGACCGCGAGGCGACGCTGCGCTCCTACGAGCTCTTCGCGCGCCTGGTGATGCCGCGCTTCCAGGGCACGCTCCCGCGGCTCGAGCGCAGCCGCGACTGGGCGGCCGAGAACCGCGGCACGTTCATCGGCCGCGCGGTCGAGGCGATCGGCAAGGCGATCCAGGACCACACCACCGAGCGCGCCGACCGCACGCGGCGTGCAGGCTAGCAAGTCTCCCCGCTTTCCGGCGACGAAAATCACCCAAGAAAACGGTTGACGAGCCGCTTCGCGTGACTGCCTAATCCCGTGCGCATCGCGCTGCACGGGAGGGACCATGACGAAGAAGGGCCTGGCAACCGCGGCCGTCGCCGCGCTGCTCACGACGCTCGCGGGCTCCAGCGCCGCGCAGGACCACCTCAAGTGCTACAAGGTCCGGGACGCGGCGGGGAAGGCGCAGTACACCGTCAACCTGAACGGCCTGGCGCCCGAGAACGGCTGCTCGATCCGCGTGCCGGGCTCGATGCTCTGCACCCAGGCGACCAAGTCGAATGTGAGCCCCGCGCCGCAAGGCGGCGGGCCGAGCGGGACGCCGGCGGGCACCTTCGTCTGCTACAAGCTCCGGTGCCCGAAGACGGTGATCGCAGGCGTCACGGTCACCGACCAGTTCGCGAGCCGCGTCGTCGTGCCGAGCACGCCGCGGCTCCTCTGCGCGCCGGCCAGCTCGGCCGGAACCACCACCACCTCGTCGCCGGGCACGACGTTGCCGCCGACCACGGTGCCAGCCAGCACCACCCTGCCGCCGACCACGGTGCCGTGAAGGAGGGACCATCGATGAACATCCGCGCACGGGCCACTGCCCTGCTGGCCGCGGGTGCCTGCCTGGCGCTCCTCGCCACCGGCGCGCGCGCGCAGAGCTTCGATCACCTGAAGTGCTACAAGGCCAAGGACCCGGCCATGAAGAAGACGTACACGGCGACCCTGACCGGCCTCACCGCGGAGAGCGGGTGCATCATCAAGGTGCCGGGCAAGATGCTCTGCGTGCAGACCGCGAAGAGCGCGGTGAGCCCCGCGCCCCCCGGGGGCGGGCCGAGTGGCACCGATGCGGGGGCGTTCATGTGCTACAAGGTGAAGTGCCCGCGGGGCGCACTGCCGCCGGTGTCGGTCACCGATCAGTTCGGAAGCCGCTCGCTGGCGCCCAGCTCGGCCAAGTTCGTCTGCGCTCCGGCGGACGTCCCGCTGCCGACCACCACGTCGACTCTCCTCCCGCCGACGACGCTGCCGCCGACCACGCTGCCCTAGGAGCCACGGGGAGCGGCCCGAGGGCCGCTCCCCCTGATCGCTCCTGGTGTGGTAGACGCGCCCCGTGTCGCTGAAGGACCGCGCCGCGATCGTCGGCATCGGCCAGCTCCCGTTCTCGAAGGACATCGGCCGTCCCGAGGAGGTGACCGCGCTCGAGGCGTCGAAGCTCGCGCTCGAGGACGCCGGCCTCCGGCCGTCGGACATCGACGGCATGACCAAGTGGAGCAGACAGGTCACCTCCGAGAACGCCATCGCGCGGAGCCTCGGCGTCCCGAACCTGCGCTTCTTCGGCGAGGTGGGCTACGGCGGGGGCGGGGGCTGCGGCGTGGTCGGGCACGCGGCGGCCGCGATCGCGGCCGGGATGGCCCGCTGCGTCCTCGTCTACCGCTCGCGCAACCGGGGCTCGGGCGGACGGCCCTGGGCCGGGACCTCGCGCGAGCGTGACAACATCGCCGCGGAGACGAACGAGACGGCGCTCTTCTCCCCCTACGGCTTCGTCCGCCCCGCCGACCAGGTGGCGCTCTTCGCGCGCCGCTTCCTCCACGAGCGCGGCTACACGTCGCGCCACCTGGGGTGGATCGCGGTCGCCTGCCGCCGCCACGCGAGCAACAACCCGATCGCGATGATGCGTCAGCCGATCACGGTCGAGGACCATCAGCGCTCGCGCTTCATCTCGGATCCGCTCCGTCTCCTCGACTGCTGTCTCGAGACCGACGGCGCGGCGGCGGTGATCGTCGCGGCCGCCGACATGGCGCGCGATCTCAAGCAGAAGCCGGCCTACATCATGGCCGCGTCGCAGGGCATGGGGCCGCGCAACTGGATCATGAACAACTACTTCAAGGACCCGCTCCTGGAATCGCCGGGCGCATACGCGGCGCGCGACCTCTGGCGCATGGCGGGCGTGGAACCGAAGGATGTGCCGGTGGCGCAGCTCTACGACGCCTTCACGCCGCTCGTCTTGGGCTCGCTGGAGGAGTACGGCTTCTGCAAGCCGGGCGAGGCCGGCGCCTTCGTCGAGGACCACGGGCTCGAGATCGGTGGGCGGCTCCCGTGCAACACCAGCGGGGGCAGCCTCTCCGAGGCGTACGTCCACGGCATCAACCTGATCATCGAGGCGACGCGCCAGATCCGCGGCACCTCGCTCAACCAGGTGCCGGGCGCGAAGCTCTCGCTCGCGACCAGCGGCAACATGGTGCCGACCGGCGCGCTGCTCCTGCGAGGCGACTAGGATGGCCGACGACTTCGTCCGCCGCACCGGCGGCGCCGACTGGATCCCGTACTGGGCCGCCGCGCGGGAACGCGAGCTCCACTTCCAGCGCTGCACCGCCTGCCGCCGCTGGCGCCATCCCCCGGGCCCGATGTGCCCGTACTGCCTCTCGCTCGCCAGCGAGTGGGCGCGCGCCAGCGGGCGCGCGAAGCTCCTCTCGTGGGTGGTCGTCCACCCGCCCGTCCTCCCCGCGTGGAAGGACCGGGTGCCGTACCCCGTCGTGCTGGTCGAGTGCGAGGAGGGGGTGCGCACCATCGGCGGCCTGGTCGGCGCGACCGCGGAGGACCTCCGCATGGACATGCCGATGGTGGTCGATTTCGCGCCCTCGCCGGAGAAGGACCTGGTGCCGCAGTGGCGGCCGGGGTGATCATGCGACCGGACGTATCCTGAGCGTCCACCCATCCGTCATACGGGCATGGGTGATCTCGAGCTTCCCGACAGCCTGCGCGACGAGCTGCGCGGCGCCTGGCACCGCTACATCGATCTCCTGGCCCCGCTCCGCCCCGCGCTGCACGGCTACTGCCAGCGGCTGAGCGGCAATCTCTGGGACGCCGAGGACCTGGTGCAGGAGACGCTGCTCCGCGCCTTCGGCACGCTCGGCAGCGTGCACGCCCGAATCGAGAACCCGCGCGCCTACCTGCTGCGGACGGCGACCAACCTCTGGATCGACACCATGCGCCGCCGGGGGAGCGAGGCGACGGCGCTCGCCGAACCGCCGTCGCCACCCGCCAGCGAGACCGACGCCGCGGACACGATGCGCGACGCGGGGACGGTGCTGCTCCAGCGCCTCGCGCCGCAGGAACGCGCGGCAATCGTGCTGAAGGAGCTCTTCGACTACCGCCTCGAGGAGATCGCCGAGGTGCTGACGACGACGGTCGGGGCCGTGAAGGCGGCGCTGCACCGTGGGCGCGATCGGCTGCGCGAGCCCGAGGGCGCGGCCGCCTCGCGCCGTCCCGTCCCGTCGGTCGCGCTCGTCGATCGCTTCGTCGCGGCCTACACGGCCTCCGACCTGCCGGCGCTCCTCGCGCTCATGCTGGACGGCGGGTCGGTCGAGAACGTCGGCTGCAGCATCGAGGTGGGCCGCGAGCAGTTCACCCGCCCCGACGGCTGGTTCCACCACTTCGTCCACGGACATCCGGAGTGGCCGGTCGAGTTCAAGTACGAATCGCCGCGGCTCGAGCGCGCCGACTTCGCGGGCGAGCCGGTGGCGCTCGGGTTCTGCACCCGCCGGGGGCGGGAAGCGATGGAGCAGGTGCTCCGCCTGGTCGAGGACGATGGGCGGATCGCCCGCATCCGCGGCTACGCGTTCTGTCCCGAGGTGATCCGCGAGGTCGGTGCGGCGCTCGGCTTCCGCGTGCGGACCGGCCTCTATCGCTACCCGACGCCGGCGCCCGGCAAGACCTACTGACGGGAAGGAGGAGAACATGGAACCCGGTGCACTCGTCGTCCGCCGCTCGGTCTAGATCGCCGCCCCACCGCCGCGCGTGTGGACGGACATCGCCGCCCCTGAGCGGATGAAGCTCTGGTGGACCAATCGCACGGAGACGCTGCGGCAAGACCTCGTGGACTACCGGCCCGGCGTCGGCGGCTGGTTCGAGGTCGAGGGCGTGCACCGTGGCAACCCCTTCCACTTCGGCGGCCAGATCGTCGCCGTCGACCCGTCGCGCGAACTGACGATGGAGTGGGACTGCATCCCGTCGCAGGGATGGACCGCCCCGACGCTCGTCACCATCCGTCTCACGCCGAACGGCTACGGGACGCTCGTCGAGATCCTGCAGCACGGCTTCGAGCGCATCGGCGAGCAGGCGCTCGGCGCGTTCCACGGCTTCGAGGGCGGCTGGGGACTGGAGGAGCTGGAGGCGCTGCGCGGGCTTGCGGAGGCGTGAGCAGCCCGGCTGGCGATCCGCGGGTCGGGTGGAGTATAGCCGCGACGTGACGCGACGGCTGCTCGGCCTGGCAATGCCGCTCGTGCTGCTCGCGGCGCAGCCGGCCGCGTCGGGCGTGCTGAGCGCCAAGGTCCTGGCCTGTGGGGGGACCGGGCCGCAGGGCGGGTCCATCGCGGTCACGGAGAAGGCGGGTAACCTCACGCTGAAGTTCAAGGGCGCGAACCTGACGCCCGCCGAGGCCGTCACCTGCGGCTATACGTGCGGCATGGTGTTCACGAACGGCCCCGAGGTCGCGTGCGGGACGGTCGGCGCCAACGGGAAGTTCTCGGGCAAGATCGAGCTGCCGGTCGCCGTGTGCTTCGGCTTCATCCCCTTCTTCAACACGCCGACGACCGGCAAGTGCGTGCCGTCGACCGTGCCGTGAGCGCCTAGTTCGCCGCCAGCCCGGCGCCCATCAGGTCGACGAAGTTGTCGCAGTAGAAGCGCTGCTTCGCCTGCTCGCCGAGGCCCTTCGTGCTCTCCTCGAAGCGCCGGAGCGGGTTCCGCCCGCCCTCGACGTGCGGCCAGTCCGACGAGAAGAGGCACACCTCCTCGCCCGCCTGCTCGATGATCCAGCCGACCGGCTCGTGCGGGTAGGGGGTCACGCGGATCTGGCGCCGCACGTACTCGCTCGGGCGGAGCTGCAGGCGCCGCAGGCGCTCCTCGTTCTTGCTGAACGCGTCGACGGTCGTGTCGAGCTGCCGCATCCAGCTGGGCACCCACCCCGCACCCTGCTCGATGACGCCGATCCGGAGCCCGGGGAAGCGGTCGAGGATGCCGTCGATGATGAGCGTCGAGAGCGTCTGCATGGGCGGGAAGGGAATCGCCATGTAGTCGACGGAGCGGAAGTTCTCCGCGCCGCCGTGGAAGTCGGGGACGGGCGGGAGGCCGTTCGTGAAGTAGTGCGGGTCGAGGAGCCGTCCGCCGCCGCCCACGTGGAGCACGATCGGGATGCGCGCCTCCTGCGCGACCTCCCACACCGGGAAGAGCCCGATGTGGCTCGGGGAGTGCCGCGCCGGGCAGGCGGAGGGGATGAGCAGCGCCTTGGCCCCCATCGCGATCGCCTCCTCGGCCATGGCGCGGGCGCGCGCGAAGTCGGCGAGCGGCACGTAGCCGGTGGCGAGGAGACGCCGGTCGGCGGAGCAGAACTCCACCATGGCGCGGTTGTGCGCGCGCGCCAGGCCGTAGGCGAAGTCCGGGTCGTCCTTGTGCTCGGCCTCGAGGAGGTAGGGGTTCAGGAAGGTGTTGAACACGAGCTGGCTCGCGAAGCCGAGGAGATCGAGCGCGCGTGCCCGGTCCTCCTTCACGAACGAACCGAGCGCGCTCCAGTTCTTGCGCAGCATGATCTCGGCCTCGGCGCGCTCGCGCTCCGCCGGATCCTGGTGGCGGCGTCGCGCTTGCTCGATCATGGTCTCCTCGCCGGGCTTCACGCTGGCGACGAAGAGGGGCTTCAACCGCTCGCGGACCCCCGGGTCGGCGTAGGAGACGAGCCAGTCGGGCGTCTCCATCACGTGCGAATCGGCGTCGTGATAGGTGCGGCCCTCGGCGTACGGCATGGTGCTCCTCCGGCTCGTGTTCTCGCCCGGAAGCCGCCGCTGTGGCAAGAGGAGCGGCGACGCGGCAGATCGGCATCGACCTCGGCGGCACCAAGATCGAGGGCGTGGTGCTCGACGAGGCCCTGCGCCCGGTCGAGCGGACGCGCGTCCCGACCGAGCGCGAGCGGGGCTACGAGCACATCCTGGCGCGCGTCGCCGAGGTCTGGGCGACGCTCCGCGCCCACGCCCCCGGGGCGCGCGTGGTGGGCGTCGGCACGCCGGGCTCGCTCTCGGCGCGCGACGGGACGCTCAAGAACTCGAACACCACGTGCCTGAACGGCCGCCCGCTGCACGCCGATCTCGAGCGCCGGCTCGGGCTCCCCGTCCGGCTCGAGAACGACGCCAACTGCTTCGCGCTCGCCGAGGCGCGCGGCGGCGCAGGGCAGGGCCACGCGCTGGTCTTCGGCGTGATCCTCGGCACCGGCGTGGGCGGCGGCCTGGTGATCGACGGACGCGTCTGGACAGGCCCGCAGCACATCGCGGGTGAGTGGGGGCACCACGCGATCGATCCCGGCGGCCCGTCCTGCTACTGCGGCCAGCGCGGGTGCGTCGAGACGCTGCTCTCCGGGCCGGCGCTCGAGAGCGCGTACCGCGCCGCGGGAGGGTCGGCCGCGAGGGCGGCCGAGATCGCGACACGCGCGGTCGCCGGGGAGTCGACGGCCGCCGCCGTCCTCCAGCGCTACCTCGACCACTTCGGGCGCGCGCTCGCGAACGTGATCGACATCCTCGACCCCGACGTGGTCGTCCTGGGCGGCGGCCTCTCGAACCTGGACGCGCTCTACTCCCGCGGCCGCGACGCCGTTGCGCGCTACGTCTTCAACGACGAGCTGCGAACCCCGATCGTGCCGAACCGCCTCGGGGACTCCGCGGGCGTGATCGGCGCGGCGCTGCTCCCGGCGTAGCCTCTCTGAGTCGAAAAGGCCCCTCAACGGGTCGATTTTTCGGGCTTGACAGTATGTGAAGGGTGGACGGATAGAGTGCGTGACAGGAACGAGCCAAGGAGGTTCCCATGGTTACCAGGGCTTCCCGGCTGACGTTCGCCGCCGCGGTGGCGGCTGTTCTGATCTGGCGCGCCTGGCCCGCACCAGCAGGGGACCACCTGGCGTGTTACAAGGTCAAGGACCAGCTCGCCAAGGCCCAGTTTTCTGGGGTCTCGCTCCTGTCGAACACCGGTGGTCCGAACCAGAACGGGTGCACCATCGCGACCGGCGCGAAGCTGTGCTGCGATGCCGTCGACAAGATGGGCGTGCCACCGCAGCCCGGAGGCGCCGGCCCGGGGGCCTCCACGACGAGGTTCTGCTGCTACAAGGTGAAATGCCAGAAGGGTCCATCCGGGAACCTCGACTTCACGGATCAATTCGGCAGCCGCGCGCTGCCCGTGACCACGCCGAAGATGATCTGCGCGCCGGTGCCCGGAACCCCCTCGATCCCAGAGTGTGCGAATGAAGGTGGGGGGTGCGGCAGCTGCGGCGACGGCATCTGCGTCTCGCACTGCGGAGGGCCGGGGCAGCTCGTCTGCGTCTCCAATCATACCTACGGTCAAGGCGCGTGCACCGCGGACGCTGCCTGCATCACCCCGGGCAACCTCTGTGGGGCCACTAGCCCGGCGAATTGCGGGACGGGGAACCTGAACGGTTGCTTTGCACCCTGCCCGTAAGAGATTCGGCGCACCTCAGGCTGCGAGCACTTGCTCGATCGCGGCCTCCAGCTCGTCGACCTTGAAGCCGATGGGGCCCGGCTCGCTCCGGTAGACGATCCGTCCCGCGGCGTCGATCAGGTAGAGCCGATCCGGGAGCGCGGCATACGCGTTGTCGGTCGAGTTCTGCATGTCGTCGAGGAGCGTGGGGATCGAGAGCTCGAGGCGGAGCGCGCAGGTGTGGGCGATCGCCTCGCGCGCGCCCTCGGTCGTCGGCTGCGGGTCGACGATGCCCAGCTGGTCGTTCATCGGCAGCCGCCAGCCGTCGCTCGGGTGCGCCTCCTGGATGTAGACGACGAAGATCGCCATCCGGTCGCGGAAGCGCGCGAAGACCTCCTCCATGCGCCCAGCCTGGGCGCGGAAGGGCGGTCAGGTGTAGGAGCCGAAGATGAGCGCGACCGGGCGCTGGCCGCGGAAGTCCGAGAGCCGGACGGTGCCCTCCGCGTCGAGACGGCGAAGCGCGAAGTCGGGGGCCAGGTCGCCGACGCGCGGGGCCGTCTGCTCGCGCGCCTCCATCATGCGGTCGAGCTCGGCGAGGAACTCCTTCGTCGTCGCGAGCTCGCTGCGGACGAACTCGGGATCCAGGTCGGCGAGCTTCATGCGACGCCCGTAGCACGGCGGCGCCGCTCAGGGAAGCCGAACGCCATGAAGAACATGACGCTCTTCCCCGCCGCGTGCGGCGAGAAGAACTCGGTCACGTCGTCGTCGAAGAAGGTGAGGCCGGTGGCGCCCACCCGGAGCGCGTAGGCGGCCAGGTAGCTCTTCCCCCCCTCGATCGCCGCCTCGAGCTGCGCCGCGCGGTAGCCGCGGTTCCCGTAACGGGCGAGCACGGGCTCCAGGTCGACGAGCCAGAAGACGCACGCGGCGGCGTCGGCGGGGAGGTCCTGGCCGAGGCCCAGGTGGCCAGCGTCGCGACGGAACTCTCCCGCGTGGAGGAGGTGCAGCCGCGCACCGTCGCGGTCCAGCACGTAGGTCCCGGGCTCGAGGCCGTCGACCGCGTTGACGATGAGATAGAGGTCGGGGCGCGCCGCCCAGTCGCTCGGGATGCCCCGCGTGGACGTGCGCAGGATGGTCGAGAGCTGGGCGAAGGTGATCGCGATCCGCGCGAAGGCACGGGTCGAGCCGCGGCGGAGGATCACGGTCTCGATCGGCTCGGCCACGGTGACGTCCGCCGCCAGGGCGACGCTCGCGCCGCCGGGCGACGCGAAGGGCGGTGGAGCAAGCGGGCCGTGCCAG
>JACXTT010006622.1_pt1 | contig 16517 bp, 23 predicted proteins | sample 9270951 | NCBI WGS metagenome assembly JACXTT01 (sample SAMN15532306, study PRJNA645909) | rock metagenome | isolation source: weathered quartz diorite | place: Puerto Rico | collected 2017-06-21 | reverse complement strand
TACGGTTATCGAAGACATTAGCGGCATTTTAGATTTACCTACACCCTACCAATGTGTCCAACGTCGGATGGTGGAAGTATTGCCGTGCGATATTGTAGGGACGTTTTACTGGAATCCGCAAAGTGAAACCTTCCGGCTGATTTCCCAGCACGGTCTTCCTGATGATCTTGCGCCAGCGGCAATGGGACTAGCGTTCCCGATCGGTCAACCATTTGACGGCCAAGTCGCAGCTGGACACACTGTCGTTATCAATACCTCGGCGGCACAACCGCCAGCATTGAGGCAATTGCTGGGTCACTTCCATGTCAAGGCGTTAGGTGTTGTTCCTCTGCGCGTGCGAGGCAGCCACTTAGGAGCACTAGTCGCTTGCAGCACAACAGAAGACTACGGCTTTGATGAAGACAAAGTTGAGCTTCTCAAAGGCATCGCGCAACAATTAGCGGTCGCTATTGAAGCTGCAGATTTATACAAGCGCCAACAAGAAGAAACCGAGATAGCGGAAATATTGGCGCATGTAGGGCAGACTATGATTGCCTCGCTTGATACGAAGACCCTCTTAGGGAAACTTTGCCAACTGACAGCTGAAGCCCTGGAAAGCAATTGCAGTTGCACCTTTCTCCGTCAGCCCGAAGAGGACAGCTATAAACCCGTCGCCGAATGGGGACTCTCGCTGGAGCACAAGACGCTTCTCAGCGTGCTCCAGCTGCCGACGACAATTGTCGCCGATCTCGTCGGCCATCTGCAAGAACATGAAATTCTGGAAGGGAGCGATCCAATTTTTCGCAATCTTACCCCGCAAATCCTCCTGCAGCGCTGTGGGTTAACAAACGTCACTTTTTTGCGCTTACGGCGAGGCCAAGAACTTATTGGCTTTTTGGCGTGCGGATATCAGGAAGCCAAAGAGCCCTCCTCTCGTCATACGCGCATCGCGAGCGGCATCGCTAATATCGCTTCGCTAGCACTAGCCAACGCCAAATTGTTGGAGGAATTGGACCGCGCGAACCGCATTAAAGAAGACTTTATGGGCGCCATGTCGCACGAGTTGCGCACCCCGCTCAACGTCATCATCGGCTACACGCAATTAATGGAGGAGGAGACCTTTGGTCCCCTCTCCACAGAACAAAACAATATTCTCCGGCGTATCAGTAGGAGCACGAATAAGTTGCTCGATCTGGTGAGCGCCACACTTGATTTAGGAAGACTACAAAATCAACAAAGAATACCCCTCCATATACAGGCAATAGAAGGGGCCGCCCTCCTGGCCGAACTGAACCAGACGTTTTGTCAGTTCCAACTGACGTCGACCGTAGGCTTGCACTGGAAGATTCGGGAACCTCTCCCTTTGATCCGCAGCGACGCCGTCAAGCTTAAAATGGTGCTGAAAAACCTTATTACAAACGCCATGAAATTCACGGACACCGGAGCCATTACGATCTCTGCCGAACCGCAACATGACGGCGTCGCTTTTAGCGTGACGGATACCGGTATTGGTATTGCCCGTGAAGCCTTGCCTATTATTTTCGAGCCGTTCCGCCAAGTAGATGACTCAGTTACGCGTCGATATGGAGGAGTCGGGTTAGGACTGTACATCGTGCGGCAGCTTGTAGAATTGCTCGGAGGCAATATCGCCGTTGAAAGTGAAGTCGGGCGTGGTTCCACGTTTCGCGTATGGATTCCTACCGTCTATCACGAACAGTCAAGCCCAAGGACTGAGGATATCGTGACTTCTTAGTTGTTGAGTGTTGCGCTTTGGAATCTATCTTCACAAATGAATTGAGCTTCTCAAGCTGACCTTTCTGGGTCACGGAGCCTGCCGTAAAAACGCCCCGATATAGCCGCCAGGCAGAACGTAAACTGCCGCGCCGCGCCGCCCCTCAATATGCAATCGCACTCCATCTTCCTCATGCTGCTGAAGGTACTCTCTCGACACGCCTAGACTGACCTGTTCATCTTTGGCGCACCCGTACTCATCACAGTAGGTCTCCCGACGCTCTACCACATGCAGGAGGAAGCTGTGGCCCTCGCTATCGGTCGCGAGTTCGTACCCGTGCCAGACCTCATCATAGTAATGGTCGGTGATGGAGATCCCATAAGAAGGCGGCCTCCCGTCGCCAGCCACCGCCCGGAGTACAAGCGCACTCAAGGGGTTCGGGGCGCAGTTGGGCCCTTCATACGTCACCAACTGCTGGGCAGCATCCTGTTTGATGAGGAGCTGCATCGGGGGGACGGTGTCGGCATCCCAATCGATCCATGGGCCCCGGGCAAATTGCACGCACCCAGAGAAGAGCGAGTAGACAAGAATGGGCAATACGCTCCGCATAGTTCCCCTTCCTTCCCTTTGCTTGTACCGAACCGCGGCTGAAAGGCAAGAGGTCGAGCGCCACGTTTTCTGAGCAACAAAGTGGAAAGGATGAGATAAACGCGCGGCGCACCATGTTGTTGCGTACGATGGGATGGACCTGCTGCGCCCTATGTGTTGCTAATTCACCCGCTCGTCTGCTTCCTCGCCCACTTCCTCTATAAACAGTTGATCGCCTAACCCGTTTTGCCGGGAAGCGCATTTGTAGTTGAAGTGACTATCTCGTTTAAGAGAGACGCTTGAAGTGATTAACCATTAGATTTTTCTTCTGGGAGAAGCATCAAGAACATAATTGATGCACCATCTTGAAAGGAGCGGCGGCGTATGAAAAGCACCCCTTTCACCATTACTGCACTCGCTGCCATGCTGGCTCTTACAAGTTGGGCTTCTAGCAATCTGGCGGCAGATGCACCGGATGCTGGACAGAAAGAGCTTGCGGCATTGCAGGCCCGAGTCACGTAACTGCAAGAGAGAATTGAGCGGTTGGAAAGTCGCGTCGATGAATTATCTGAACCTAAGCTGCGTCCAGCAGAGAGACAGTGATTGTAGAATCGACCGGCGGCATTGCGCCCATCAATACACGTGAGTCTCACATCTTGCCGGAAGTGCTTAGAGAATTCCGCAACGATGTGTTACCGAATCGCGTAAGCGCCTGAAAAGGTTGATAGCGACGAGCAGAATCGAACTGCCGACCTAGGGATTATGAGAGTGGCCCAAGCCCTTGAAATCATTTGATTTTCGAGGGCTTTCTCTGTAAAACAGCGCAATCTAAAGCACGATCCGCAACCTATACGCAACCACACAGATTGTGATATCCTTCCCTGAGTCCGGCTTAATTCCTACTTCATTCCTATCATACAATTCTTCTCTATATTTTGTATTATAATTTCATATGTGAAATTATAATGACTATAGAGGAGGAGGGAACCTATGGAAGGAGTCAATGCAAAGACAGCCAGTCGAATCACAGGGCTCAGCTATCGGCAACTCGATCATTGGGATCGGACCCACTTCATTAAGCCGTCACTTCAAGAAGCAAAAGGTACAGGGTCTCGCCGTCTTTATGCCTTTCTTGACCTCATTCAATTGCGTGTGGCGAAAGCATGGCGAGAGAAAGGAATAAGTCTGCAGAACATTCGTAAGAGTCTTACCTTTATTAAGACCCGTTTCCCAAGCATAGAGAAGCCCCTAGCGCAGCTTCGATTTTTGACGGATGGCGAGAGTATATGTGTGTTTACACAAGACCCTAAAGAGATGATCGACACCCTACGGGGCGGACAGATGATCTTTAGCTTTGCTATAGGCGAGATTGTGGAAGAAATGCAAGAAAAAGTCATTGAGTTAAGCTCCACGAAAACGTATACGGTCAAGGTCGGTGACAAAGACTACACTGTGGAACTTCAGCCTGATCTTGAAGATGGAGGCTACGTTGTAGACTGTCCAGCATTGCCTGGTTGCATGTCGCAAGGAGATACGCGCGAGGAAGCCTTAGGCATGATCCGAGACGCGATTCGCGGACATTTGGCCGTGCTTCGGAAAAAAGAGACAAGTCGGCGTGCGGGAAAAGCCGCGTAAAAGGCATCAAAGGGGTAGGAGGCTAAGGGACCGAAGTGGCAGGTATTCACAATCTGAAACTGGATCGGGTAATTAAAGCGTTCGAGCGGGCAGGCTGGGAAAATCTTGGAAGGGAGGGGAAACATTTCAAGTTGCGGAAGGTTGGTAATATCAACATTCTTTCTATTCCGGTTCATGGTGGAAAGCCAATTAAGGCGGGATTGTTGAGGGGGTTGCTCAAGAAAGCGGAACTAACCGAGGAGGAATTTCTGGCATTGTATCGTTAAACAGTTGCTACACCTACAGATGGATACGGCAATAGAGAAAATACAGACTGGTTTACTTCAGGGGCCTAAGGAACTACGGCGGTGTCTCTCCTGCCCGCCTGGCCCCTTTTCCTACACCGCAAGAGTAGCTTAAAAGGACAGCAGTCGCATGCCGAACAAATCTTTAGTTCCCGCACTTCGCAGCAATGAAGAAAACACTACCCAAAAAGAAAATATTCCGCGTGAACCTCCGTTAGAGGCGCGACGTCGGACACAGGCTTGGATTCAAAAAGCAGTGGATGAATACCTCGAAGTAGGACAATCTCCGGAAGAAGGGGTGACGTGGTTTTTCGCTCCCATCCTGAAGTTAATAAAGGACGCGCGAGACAAGAATCTCACTCAAGGCATTTTGAGCCAACGGGTCCGTTTGGTTTTGGTAGATGCTCCTTTGGGCGCTCGCGTGGGTGCTCCGGTGTCTGGAGTGTATCGACTCAACATCGAAACAAAAGCACGGTCGTTTACTCTGAACTTCGGATTGACCAATGACCTGCAAGAGCGCGCTCTCATGCAGACGATATGGAGGCGCTGTTTTTTGCTCAATATGTACTTGCCAATAAAAGCGGCAATCCAGAGGGTGCTAAGCAGTTAGGCAAAAGTAATGCGGTATTTTGAGCCGATTCCTTTGCGCACGTCAAAGAGTGAGGCAGTGAGAGTCTTGAAATTCAGGTAGGCGTCCAAGGGGAGCCACTCATATTTAATCTTGCGCCAGAGGAGTTCACTAAGGTTCAGTTCCGGACAATACGGCGGGAGAAACTTCACGTAGAGGTGTTCTTTCTGCCACCGTTCGAGTTCCTCCTCGCAATCCTCACTGGTGGGGATCGGAGCATTGTCGACGACGACCATAGCGGGTTTTGGCTGGTGTTGGCGGAATAGGTCAAAGCAATGGATTACGGTGTGGGAATCAAGCGTGCCTTGAAAGGCAAAGGCGTGGAATTGGTTGTGCAAGTTGAAGAAGCCCAGTACATTTTGGCGCGGACCGTGAGCCGACGCCAATTCTAGGCGCTGCCCCACGAGTTGCCAGGCATAGGGAATCGAGGGTTGCAACGTGAATCCCGCTGCATCGTAGTACCACAAGTCAAAGGGGCTCTTGCTCCCAAAGGCAGTCGCCCGCAACTGCGCCAACTCCGCCTCGGCCGCACGAAACTCCGTTTCATCGCGCCATATCCGGGTGCTTCGCCGCATGCGCTTCCAACCGTAACGCTCGGCTCGGAGCAGGGTACGCAAGGTCTCCCCACTAATGAGTTTGCCGAGCGCGTCCGCAATCCGCTTCAAGCCCGTCTTGAGCGTGCGCGGTTCTTGCAGGGTAATTGTGAGCGCCTCTTGTCGCTCGGATTCCGTGAGCTTGGGGGGTCGTCCACGGCGCGGCCCATCGTCCAGCCCTGCCACTTGCTCTGCCTCCCACCACTCCAACCACTGGCTCACCCGATCCCGGTCCACTTGGGAGATGTCGGCAATCTGCTCCAGCGAGTACCGCCGTTCACTGAGCAGCACGGCGTGCGCCCGCATCCGCGTGCGCTGGGGCGCGACCGATTTCATAAGCGTGCTCAGTTGCTCGCGTTGTTCGATCGTGAGGGGCTTCACAAATTTCGTCGGCGTTTTCATACACACTATTATACCGCAGAATTTATGCCTACCTGCTTAATAGCTCGCGGGCACGCGAAGCTTCCCTTATTCTCGGGTTATTACTTTCTTGCCATTTTCCGTGAAGATACCGATCTACAGCGTCTCTGGAGCGTTTTATGGATAGAAGTGTTGAATACGCAAGACAGAGTGTTCAAACGCTTAATGCGGATTATTTCTAATGAAGTGCTGCCACTTGGTAGCGGACGGCTCCAGCAATTGACGGAAGAGAAGCGAGAGGAGCCGAAAAGCCCGCAAGTCCGCAAGCGAGAATTCGACGAACGCATCAAGGAAGAAGACCAGAAACTCAATCACGAGATAGAAACCCGCATCGCTAATATCCCCCGTTCTCAAGTTCGCATCCTTCTGAAGAATGACGCCTACCGGCAAGAAAGAGACCGGATTACTGAGGCCGTCCTAATTGAAGCACGAGACAGCATCGAATCCACAACCGCCAGAAAGAACGCCGCCACCCGGCGTCTAGCCGCACTCGAACGTGAACAAAATCAACAACTCGGACGATCAAAAAAGTAACATGGAAAAGCTTTGTTTTCTACGTTACTAACAGATCGCGACTTTGCGTGCATGTTCTCGCTAAATTTACAGCATGCACGAAACACATAGTGATGGCTACTTAAGCAAGTCACGCCTCGCCCAATATCTCGACCGGTCCATTCGGTGGGTAGACTATCAATTGACCGGTCCTAACCCCCCTCCCGGCTTAAGGATAGGGAAATCGTGGCTGTTCAGACGGTCCGAGATTGACCGATGGCTAGAGCAGTTCCGCACCCAAAGTAATCTTGATCGCGTTGTTGACGAAGTCATGAGCGAGCTAGGGGGCAACAAGTGATGGCCCCCACAGCCGTTGTTCGCAACCTTTTGGGCCGCTTTGACCACGGAGAAGCGGTCTCTTCTGCTCCTGCTGATAAGCTAGAGGCCTACCACTTTTTTACTTCAATCAGCGAAGTAGAAGCACTCGATCCGCTCGCCTCCGCGTTCAACGCGTGCAGTCAATGTTGTCGTCACTTCACATTATGTGAGTGCAACTCAGAAACGAGTCTGACGCGATGAACGCAATGAAGCTTCTCCCGCGGCTATTCGTTGATGCCGGCAACGCTCTCACACCCACCCCGCAAGGATTTAAGACCGGGCACGAGCCTGTTCATCGTTCGCAGAGCGGGCACTGCGTCACCATCAACGACGAAAAAAGCACTTGGCATTGTCATTCCTGTAGTCAGGGCGGCGACGTTGTACAGGCGGCCATGTCGCTCAAGGGACTCTCCAGAGAAGCAGCGGAGGCCCTTGTCACGGCTGCTGGGGAAACCACACAAAACAAGCAACGACCGCACTCGCAGGCAACAGAGCTAGTGAAGCTTGCCGAGGATGCAGAACTTTGGCACACACCGGACGGGGACGCCTGGGCTTCCTTTCCCGTCAATGGCCATAGGGAACACGCGAACATCCGTACCAAGCAGTTTCGACGTTGGCTCGTGCGGAAGTTTTACGAAAAGCACAGCGCCTCTCCTGGAGCCCAAGCCATCCAAGACGCCATCGGCACGCTGGAAGGAAAGGCGTTCCACAACGGTCAGGAACATCCCGTCTATCTTCGCATCGCCGAACATGACGGCGCCGTGTATGTGGACCTCGCGAATGCGTCGTGGGAAGTGGTGGAAATTACCGCTTCTGGCTGGCACGTGATTGAGGACGCCCCGGTGCGGTTCATGCGCGCCAAAGGCATGTTGCCCTTACCGACCCCCCTTGCTGGCAACTCTCTCGAACCACTACGAACTTTTTTGAATGTCTCCGATGAAGACTGGCTGCTTATCAAGGCGTGGTTGGTCGGAGCTATGGCGCCGTCTGGACCCTATCCCTTGCTCGAAGTCCACGGCGAGCAGGGCAGCGCAAAGTCAACGCCGGCGCGTCTTCTCCGGTCTCTTATCGACCCCTCCACAGTCCCGCTGCGCAAAGAACCGAAAACGGAAACCGACCTTATTGTGAGCGCGGCAGCGTCGTGATTACAGTGCCTCGACAATCTGTCGCAAATACCGGTATGGCTGTCTGAGGCATTATGCCGCCTCGCGACGGGCGGCGGTCTGGCTGATGGAGAACTCTACACCAACGGGGACGTCTTTCTCCTCAACGTCCAGCGCCCTGTCATCCTGACCGGCATCGAAGATCTCGCCATACGGCCTGACTTGCTGGAACGGACAATTCCGATCACCCTCGCCAAAATTGACGATGAGCGTCGCATCACAGAGAAAGCGCTGTGGACGAAGTTTGAGAATGAGCGCCCGCGGTTATTCGGAGCCCTTCTCGACGCTGTAAGTATCGCCCTGAAGAAGCAGGAGTCTGTTACCCTCGCAAAGACGCCTCGAATGGCGGACTTCGCTGTGTGGGTGGTGGCAGCAAGCGAGAAGCTCGGATTCACACCAGAGGAGTTTATCGCTGCCTACGCCGCAAAGCGCGATGAATTGCACGCCAGTGTTGTTGAATCAAGTCTCATCGCACGGCTTGTGAAACGCATTGTGGCGAAAGATAAGTTCCACGGTACAGCAGGAGCCTTACTCGCTGAATTTGAGCTGATGGCCGAGGACAAAGAAAAGAAGTCGAAGGTATACCCCCAAACGCCGAAGGCGCTCGCCAACGGACTGCGCCGCATTGCTCCTAACCTCCGCGGTGTTGGGTATGTCGTTGACTTCATGGTAGAGGGCAAGAATCGGGACCGGAACATTCATTTAGAATGGGTAGGGACAACATCGTCCGCGCCGTCCGCCACCACGAAAAATAAGGAGAAATCCGCCGAACAGGCGGACGATGGTAGACGATGGCGGACGATCAAGCGACTATACACCGTCCGCCGAAAACATCAGTGATCACGAAGACTTAGACCGTACAAATGACTTGGTGGACGCGGCGGAAGCTAAATTTCCTCCTTATTCTAATGGCGCGTACAACGTTGATAACGAAGTCGATCCGTACGAGGCTGAAGAGCGCCTCGCTATTCAAGAGGAGTCAGCAGAGACCAATACAATCGAGGTAGGCGGCGCGTATAATGTCCCTGAATTTGAGTATGTCACGACTGCTGACCGTCTCGCGGCTGTCGTACCAGACTTGTTGACCGCGCCCATCATTGGACTGGACACCGAAACAACCGGCCTCGATCCATTAAAAGATCAGCTCCGGCTTATTCAGCTTGCCACACCGACCCAGACTGTCGTTGTTGATGCCTTTACCTGTCGGTTGCGCTGCTCTCCGCGGTCTTTTCTGCGCCGCGGCCGATCATCGGCCACAATCTGAAATTTGATCTCCAGTTCCTTGTGGCCGCTGGACTACCGTGGCCTTGCGGCGCCGTGTTCTACACCATAATAGCGGCACAGCTGCTAGGCGCCGGGAGCGCTGACGGGCAGCTACGCAACTGCGGTCTTGCGGCTGTAGCGGAGCGAGTCTTAGGCGTACCCGTTGATAAGTCCGAACAACGTAGTGACTGGACGGGACCACTAGGCTCTAACCAATTAGCTTATGCTGCGAAAGACGCGTCGATCTTGTTACCGCTCGCAGATCGGCTGCAGGATGCTCTCGTTGATGCAGGGCTCACTCGCGTTACGGAAATCGAAAATGATTCACTTCTCGCTCTTGCGTGGATGGAACGTGTTGGTCTCCCTATTGATCAAGAACAGTGGTCGCCGAGAGCCGTGGAGGAAACACACCGCGCACAAGCACTTGAGGCGCAACTGTACACGCTGCTGGGGTGTCCGCATCCGAACGGGCCCGTCCTCCACTTGAGCGCGGAAGAGACGGTCAACTGGAATTCCCCGGATCAGGTCTTAGAGGTGTTCCGCGCCCGCGGGCATGCCATCGAGAACACGACGTCAGAGACGCTGACTACGTTGATGAGCAACGAGCCATTAGCAGCGACACTGCTTGACTATCGAGAAGCGAAAAAGCGTGCAGGAACCTACGGCGCCGACTGGCTCAAGAAGCATCTGCATTCCATCACGGGACGCGTGCATGCAGACTACTTACAGTTGGGCGCGGCGTCGGGGCGCATGAGCTGCACCAAGCCCAATGTCCAGAACCTCCCCCGTAATGGTTCCTACCGTCGCGCGGTGTGTCCTGGGGAAGGCCGCGCGATTGTGAAAGCAGACTTCTCGCAGATAGAACTCCGCATTGCTGCCGTAGTAGCCGAGGAAGCACGCATGTTAGGAGCGTTCCGTGGGGGGGAGGATCTGCATAAGCTGACTGCCGCTACCGTGCTCGGACTAGCACCAGATCAAGTAGGAAAAGAACACCGACAGCTGGCGAAAGCATTAAACTTTGGGTTGCTGTATGGCATGGGAGCCCCGGCGCTGCAGCGCTACGCAGCAACCAATTACAAAGTAGCGCTCACTGAGCCCCAAGCGAGAGAGCACAGGCAGAAGTTTTTTAGCGCATACCCGGGACTCGGGGCGTGGCATACCAGCGTGGACATGCAACTGGGGCAGGAACAGACTGTGGAGACGCGCACCCTCAGTGGACGGCGCCGGCTAGGGATTGATCGCTTTACTGTGGCCTTGAACTCTCCAGTACAAGGCATGGGAGCGGACGGGCTCAAGCTTGCGCTGGCGAGGTTATACACGCGCCGGGACGACGTACCAGACACCCGCCTCATTGCATGCGTGCATGATGAAGTTGTAGCGGAGTGTCCGGAAGAGTCTGCAGAGCAAACGGCAGCATGGCTCAGGCAGTACATGACCGAAGCCATGCAAGAAATCATCGGCGACACGGTTCCTGTTGAAGTAGAAACCACGATTGGAAGGGACTGGGCGGGGACACCCTTACTGGAACAGCAGGAACGAGCATGATGCGTATGAACCGAAAAGCCAAAGGGGCGAGACGGGAACGGCAAGCCCGGACAATCTTAGAACAGGCAGGCTACCACGTCGTCAAAGCTGGGGATCTCTCGGCCTCTTCGATCTGGTGGCGTTAGGGCCCGCTGGCTGCCCGTCTTATTCAAGTCAAGAGTAATGAGAAACCGCGGTCAGCAGAACGGGCGCGGCTTCCAGCATTCCTTTGTCCATCCTACGCCCGCAAAGAGCTCTGGGTGTTCATCGACCGGCGCCGTGAACCGGTCATTGAAATTTTGCCAGAGTAGCGGCGCCTAGCATCCCGAAAGTTTTAACTAAGTCTATGGCTACACAAAAGAAAATCGGCGACCGGGGGGGAGTGGAAGAGTGGAAAGCGCTGGCCACTGCAGGTGATGTACGGCGCCTGTTGAAATGGGCGGTGCACTCCCTCAGAAACGGTACGCTCGACCGTGCCGATGCCATTACGTTCTCACAGTTAGCCGCAGTACTCCTCAAAGCGTGCGCGGAGAGCGACACCGAGCAACGTCTAGCCGCGATTGAAGCAGCGCTTGCTGGACTGACCAACCATGATGAGCCAACGCCTACGACTCTCCCGAATTGAAAAGCAGCTGGCAGAACGAGCGAAGCCGCGGGCGGTGCTTGAGTATGCCGATCCGCTGTACTTCGCGCGCCACACCCTAGGATTCTCGCGGGACCCTTGGCAGGAAAGGGTACTGCAGTGGGAGGGCGACAGGCTTCTTTTGAATTGTTGTCGGCAGAGTGGAAAATCGACCACAACCAGCGTCTTGGCGCTCCATCAAGCTGTCTTCTTTCCCAAGAGCTTGATTCTGTTGGTAAGCCCCTCGCTGCGACAAAGCGGCGAATTATTCAAAAAGGTCAAGGATTTCTTTTCCCTCTTGCCCGTGAAACCAGAGTTAGTCGAGGATAACCGCCTCAGTCTGCAGCTGGCGAATGGAAGCCGTATCGTGTCGCTTCCGTCAAAGGAAGCGAACATTCGGGGTTTTTCTGCTCTCTCACTGGTGATTGAAGACGAATCCTCGCGTGTCCCTGACGATCTCTACTTGAGCGTAAGGCCCATGCTCGCAGTCAGTGGGGGCCGCCTGGTCCTTATGAGCACCCCGTGGGGCAAGCGTGGGCATTTCTTTGAAGCCTGGGAAAATGGCGGCACCGCATGGGAGCGGATCAAGGTGACTGCCTACGACTGCCCGCAGATCTCGCCAGCGTTCCTTGAAGAAGAGCGCGCTAGCATGCCTGCAACCTGGTTTTCGGCTAAATACCTGGGCGAATTCACAGAGACGGAGGACAACGTATTTCGATATGAAGACATAGAAAACGCAGTCAACCCGGCGGTAAAGCCGTTCTTTTTCATTAACCCCCTTACTGTCTCACCGACACTGGAGTAGTGCTTATGCTTTTTATTGGCGTTGACCTTGGTCGCTCTCGCGATTTTACGGCCGTCAGCCTTCTCGATAAAATCCCTCCCTACGAACAAGCCGTCTACATCCACGCGCACCCCCAAGAGGAGAAAAAGAAAATACAGACGCTGTACCATCTTCGGTTTGCTGATCGCCTCCCATTAGGCACGCCGTACCCCGATATTATTAACTACGTCAAGAAATTCGTGGCACAGGCGTGAAAAACGGGAGATGACGTCTCCCTGGTCATTGATGCAACGGGGTGCGGTCGCCCGGTTTTGGACCAGCTCCCCAACGACATCACAAGCTGTCGTGTGGTGGGCGCGCTCATTCATAGCGGCGCCGCGGTAACACGCATAGGCGTAGAATACGGAGTCCCAAAGCGGGATCTTGTGGCGACGTTACAATTGCTGCTGCAATCGGGGCGGCTGCAGTTTGCGGCGGAAATGCCCAAGCTTGACGTGTTAAAGGAGGAATTGCGGAACTTTCACGTAAAAATCAATCCTGAAACCGCCCATGAAGGCTACTCCGCGTGGCGCGAGGGGGACCATGACGACATGGTGTTGAGCGTGTCTCTGGCCGCGTGGTGGGGCGAATATCTGAAGCCTGCTCGCGCGGCTTCCCGGTAGCGTGGCGCCTCGTGTACACCAAAAGGGCCGTTATGCTCCTTGGGATTCGTCCATAACCCGTAAGGAAGCCTGGCCAGAAATCTCCCCTGTCCAGGCTTCTTCATTTGAAGCCGTGGTGCGTTTCCAGAGGGCTTCCATCCCCGAGTACTAGCGACAGCGCTGGCGTGTTTGGATCGCGGAGCATCAACTGCTCGTGCAATCATGGGCCGCATAGGCTGCGTGCAATGAACGGCGCCGTCTCACGGCACCGTGGGCTGGATCGCGACACGTAGGCTAGTTCACTTCCTCACTGATGAAGGCGTAATAATTGGCGGCATTCCTTGTTCAGGTGAACTGAACAATTTTCCCTGGTCGCCCTGGGCTTCGAAGAGCAAATCCTTGACGGCCAAGGTTTATCAGGTTTATAGAGAGGCAATCAAATGTTTATAGAGTTTATAGGAACCGCAATAAACATGTTGCCAGATATAGAAACCAAAAAGTTTGTAGCAGTAGGAACAAGTTTCTACTGTTGGCAACATGTTGCTGTTAATGGAGATAGGGCAGTTGTCTAATACATGTTAGGCTTCGTAACACCGGAGGATACCTTGAAAGAGCAGAGGGAGATTGAGCAGCGGATGCAAGCGCTCGACGATCACGCGCTTCTTCGTCTGGTCGCTGTCGAGTCATCCGACTACCGACCAGAAGCATTAGAGGCTGCTCGTGACGAGTTACGACGACGATGTTTAGATATTTTGAACGCGGAGCAGTATTGGACGCGATTTCCTGGGGAGAGAATTGGTCCTGACGGATTTTGTGCAGATTGCCGTGCCAAGACCACTGAGGCGACCCCGGATTACAAAACCACCGTGCAGTTTGTTTTTGGGATGCGCCTCATAGGGAACGATGACCAGTGTCCAGCATGTCGCTCAGTGCTGCAGACGAAGTGGATGCACATTATGCATCTTCTGCCAATCATTCCGTTAGGACGTTACCGGGTCATTTACCTCGAGAAAGGTATGCCTTACGGCCCGTATATCAGCCGGAGATTGCGGTAGAACAGCAGGACTGACCATGAAGACTTTGCTGAACAAATCAGATGCAGCGAACCTTGCGATGATGCTTCTATTTCATGCCAGACACCAATGATGCTTGCTGTTCCGGGGAATTAGGCTCGGCACGAGCATGACCCAAAAGGAAACATCGCAAGGCTAGGAAGATAGGAACATGGCCCTACCCCTGCAGGCAAAGCGAGAGGGAGGAAACGAATGGTCACAAAAGGTGTAGAAGAGGGCGGAATAAGAAGCCTAACCACGCCCTCCAGCGGACGCGGCCCCGCTTGCGGTTCCTGCTAAATCTAAACAGCAGCGGTTTGGGGCCTTGCCGCTGAAGGCGAGCCGTTAGCCTCTTAATGGAGAGTTTTTGATAAATGGCAGAAGACAGCACAAAATCTGAATTCTGGAAGAGCGTTCTCCGCGCAGTTGAAGTAGAACCTCGGTCTGCATTGTCGATCCGTGGGGCTTCCGGCTTTTCGCATCCTGTAGTTTCTGTCGGTGTCGAAGAGAAACGAAGACGTGTTGTCGTTATTTCTGGTGAATCGGATGCTCGATCTGCGGCTCTTGCACATGGTGATATTCAGGCGGCAATGCCCTCTCTCAAGGTAATGATGGCTCGTCCAGTTGTGGTTAACCTTGGAGAGGCGGCGCGGGTTCTCTCTGAAATCCTTGGTAGAGTTTCGATAGGACAAAAAGATCTCCAATGGCTCAGCGAAAATCAAGAGGCCCTAAAAGGACAGATTGAGCAATTCAGCACGCAACTATTGGAGCGTGTAAAGAATGTAACTGTCGAACCGTTCTCGATTGCAACAGTTAATTTTCTTGCGGTATGGAAGGATATCATTCAACAACTTTCGTTGATTGAAATTGAAACCGAGCTACAAGAAAATGATTCTCAGGAAATTGCAGCCAAGACAAAGCTCCCTACCTTTCATCTTACGAAGCTAATAGCGCTAGATCCGGCTGAAGCTGATAGACGATTAGGAGTTTGTTCGATTCCCCTCTATGGATTTTCTCCGAAGGATGTAGAAACTCTTCACGCCGGCCGAGATATTGAAGCGGTGCGCGATATTCTCCAGCGTTATGATATTCTTCAGTACTTCTTCCCCCCAGCGGATCAGTTAACCTTAGGCTTTGCAGAACAATTATCATCTTCTCCGACAGATATTGTTGACAGCCTCATTCGGACTCCAGAGGTTGGCCATCCATTCGGGCAGCTTGAGATCGTTGACTCGGGAGTTGGACTTAACGAGATGGTTGCTGCACTTCAAGAAAAAGGACTCCTCGTGGAAGGTGAGGCCGGGGTAGAGATTACAGAGAAGGGTAAGTCTGTGCGAGCTCAGGTGCGTTTTAAGCCCCGGGAAGGGCTATTAGCACGGTTGGCAAATGTTCTCTCAGTAAAGATCGATTTGAATCTCAAAGATTTGTTCAAATAAATGATTCTGATTTGACAGGCTTAAATTGAAGAGGCTAACAACCACCTCCAGCCTGACCGCGGCCCGCTTGCGGTTTCTACTGAAGCCGAACGGTCATGGCAGGGCCGCGGCGGCTGAGGCGGACGCGTTAGAAGTCCATAAAGTTGAGACTCATGGCAGATAGTCTAGAAGAACGAATACAAGCAATTGAAAGGCTCACACAATTGTTCAAATTTGAACGGGGGGTCTACCTGCTTGTAACTGTTCTTTCTCTAGTTATGCTAATTGCAAGCGCCACTTCTCTCATGATTAAGGATACGGCTGGATCGGCTGAATTATCTGCCTTAGTTGGTTCGTCTGGACTGATAACCTATACAGCTGGCCGCCTTCTCTACATGTGGAAAGAAGCAATGCGCCGCTTAATCCCTGCTGGCAGTGATCAGGATCGAAATTAAGCATGGCTACCTTTGAAGACATTGCGCAACGTTCGCACCGCTGGGGATGGCTTTCCTTGTTTGGTGCTCTGCTAGTTTTTTTGTCAATGGGTTATTCTTATTTCACCATTCACAAATTAGATCAGGAGGTAATACTAAGGAATGTTGAGATAGACAGGCTTCGAAAAGAGATATCAGACCTCGAAGAACAGATACAGAAGAAAAAAGGCGACATTGAGGAACTAAACGCCATAATTCCTAAACTGGTAGAAAAAAGAAACTCTGCGGCGGCGCTTCTCCTACAAATTCTCGACATAGAGCGTCAAGTTATAGTCGATCGCTCTGTTAATTGGGGGTTATTTCGTAAGCAGTTTCTGTCGTTGCCGAATGGTCAGAGACAAGAGGCCATATTGATGGCGATACTGCTCGCCTGGAAAGATATTCCATTTAGTATCACAGGAAGGCGATTACTCGAAGGCTTTAGTTCATCAAGTTTTATTCAGTATGTACTTCACCACGTCAGCATAAACATCCGGGAGAACAGAGGCGAGTATCTCTCAGAGGCTTTCATGAGATCGTTCGAAAGGACACAAAGTACTGAGCCCGGAGATATTGTCTGTTATAGAGGAGCTATTGGCAATTTTTGCCTCCTAGTTATAAGCACCGATTCTGAAGGCAAAGCGCTAGCTGGCATTGGAACTTTGGAAACAGCACATCCGCTCGGCATATATGCGATGTCGAGTATCAACGTAAACAATTATCCTCTGGTGGGTTACTTTAAGGTTCCGTACAAGGATTGACCTAAGCTGAGAAATTACTTCTAACTACTCGTTCCACTTGACCGCCGCCCGCTTGCGGTTTGGTTTGAATTCGAAAGGTTACGGTGGGCG
>JACXTT010006621.1_pt1 | contig 16518 bp, 12 predicted proteins | sample 9270951 | NCBI WGS metagenome assembly JACXTT01 (sample SAMN15532306, study PRJNA645909) | rock metagenome | isolation source: weathered quartz diorite | place: Puerto Rico | collected 2017-06-21 | reverse complement strand
TCGCGAGCTCAAGCACAACGTCTGCCGGCTGGCCAACGTCTTGCTCGATCACGGTGTTCGCAAGGGCGACCGCGTCTGCATCTACATGCCGATGATCCCCGAGACCGCGTACGCCATGCTGGCGTGCGCCCGCATCGGCGCGGTGCACTCGGTGGTGTTCGGGGGATTCAGCGCCGATTCCCTGCGCGATCGCATCCTGGATGCGCGCTGCAAAGTGCTGATCACCGCCAACGAGGGCCTGCGCGGCGGCAAGACCATTCCGCTCAAAGCCATCGCGGATCACGCCATCGAGGGGCTCGACATGGTCGAGACCGTGCTCGTCGCCAAGCGGACGCCGAAAGAGGTGCCCATGAAGCTCGGCCGCGACCACTGGCTGGCCGAGGAGATGGCGCGCCAGCGCTCGACGGCGACGTTCGAGTGGATGGGCTCCGAGGACCCGCTCTTCATCCTGTACACCTCGGGCAGCACCGGGAAACCCAAAGGCGTGCTCCACACCACCGGCGGCTACATGGTCTACGCCGCGCTCACCCACAAGCTGGTGTTCGACTACCATCCGGGCGAGGTCTACTGCTGCGCCGCGGACGTGGGCTGGATCACCGGCCACAGCTACATCGTCTACGGCCCACTGGCGAACGGCGCGACCACCGTGATGTTCGAATCGACGCCGGTGTTCCCCGATCCCGGGCGTTACTGGCGCATGGTGGACGACCTCGCCATCCAGATCTTCTATACGGCGCCGACCGCGCTGCGAGCGATTGCTCAGTCCGGCGACGAGCCGGTCAAGCGCTACCGGCGCGACAGTCTGCGCGTGCTGGGCAGCGTGGGCGAGCCGATCAATCCTGAGATCTGGCGCTGGTACCACGACGTGGTGGGCGAGGGTCGCTGCGCCGTCGTCGACACCTGGTGGCAGACCGAGACCGGTGGCATCCTGATCACGCCGCTGCCCGGCGTCACCCCGACCAAGCCGGGTTCGGCCACGTTGCCGTTCTTCGGGGTCAAGCCGGTCGTGGTCGATCCCGAAAAGGGCACGCCGATCCCGGGTAACGGCATCAGCGGCGCACTCTGTCTCGCCTCGCCCTGGCCCGGCCAGGCGCGCACCTTGTGGGGCGATCACCAGCGCTTCCGCGACACGTATTTTTCCCAGTACAAGGGCTATTACTTCACCGGCGATGGCTGCCGCCGCGACGAGGACGGCTATTACTGGATCACCGGCCGCATCGACGACGTCCTCAACGTCTCGGGGCACCGCCTCGGCACCGCCGAGGTCGAGAGCGCTCTGGTCGCGCACGAAGCGGTCGCGGAGGCGGCCGTGGTCGGCTTCCCCCACGACATCAAGGGGCAAGGGATCTACGCCTACGTGGCGCTGACCTCGGACTACGCCAAGCAACCGGCAGCCGAGCTGGAAGGCGCACTCAAGGAACAGGTGCGCCACGTCATCGGCGGCTTCGCCACGCCGGACGTGATCCACATCGCCCCCGGACTGCCCAAGACGCGGAGCGGAAAGATCATGCGTCGTATTCTGCGCAAGATCGCGGCCGGCGAATACGAAGGCATGGGAGACATCACGACGCTGGCCGAGCCCGAGGTGGTCGAGAAGCTCGTCAGCCAGCATCGAGCGCGAGCCAAATAGCCGGCGCGGCCCTCCGCGCGATGGTGAGCGAGGGAGCGCCTTGGCGGCGCTCCCATCGCCCGTGCCGCTACATCAACAGCGTGCCGGTGCGCAGCAGGTAAGCGAGCCGACCGCGCTGCTCCGGCTCGAGCAGCGCGTGGATCCGCGTCAGTGAGTCGAGCACCTTCTTCTGCACTCGCTCGGCACTCTCGGTGCGCAGACGCGTGGCTTCGGCCGCCTTGTTCTGATCGAAACTCTCGCCCTGAGCGGCGTCGGCCAGGAGCGCCAACGCCCGCCGATCATCCACCTCGGCCTGCGCGCGCTCGGTCTTCAGCTCGTTCAGGATCGCCGCCAACTCCACCACCTGCGGCTCCTCGAGCCCGAGCTTCCAGGCCAGGAACCGCAGCGGTCGCCGCACGCCGAAGCGCTCGCCCGCGTAGTGGTGATGTGGGGTGCGATGCCAGCCGGCCGAGGATTCGCAGCCGCAGCCGCGCTGGGCATGGGAAGGGTGACACATGAGACATCCTCCTCTCGCCGGGGCGATCGCCGCCGGCGGGTCGAAGGCGCGGGCACCATGCCTCGCGCCGGGAGCCAGCATAGCACCGCGGTCAACGTCTCCTCACGGCTGGCCCTGGGCACGCCGGGCGCTTAGTGTGGAGCGATGCGACTGGACGTGCTCCTCCACGAGCTGCGGCTCTTCAAGAGCCGCTCCCAAGCCGCGGCCGCGATCGAGGCTGGCCGCGTGCGCGTGGCGGGGCGTGTCGCCAAGGCCAGCCTGGCAGTGGACGCCGGCGTGCGAATCACGCTGGTCGGCGCGAGCGGCAGCGAGCGCACCTTCGAGCTCCTCGAGCTGCCGGGACGATCGCTGCGCAAGGCCGACGCGTCGCGGCTGGTGCGCGAGCTGGGCCGCGAGGCTTGAGACGGATCCGCGGCTCGCTCAGCCCGGCGGCCAGGACAGCGGGCGGCCGCCGATCAGGTGGAAGTGAAGGTGGAACACCGACTGTCCGGCATCCGGCCCCACGTTGGTGACCAGCCGCCACCCACCACCCAGCCCCTCACTGCGCGCCACGCGCGCGGCGAGCGCGAAGATCTCGGCCAGCATCGCCGCCTGATCGGGTCCGAGCCACTCGGCCGAATCCGCGACGTGTGCCTTCGGAATGAGCAGCACGTGGGTGGGGGCCTGCGGATTGACGTCGCGGAACGCCAGCACCTGCTCGGTCTCGGCCACTCGGCTGGCCGGGATCGCGCCCGCGGCGATCCTGCAGAAGATGCACTCGGTCGCCATGCGACCTCCTTTCGCGGGGCCGAGACTCTACGACGTGAGGGCCAACACTTGCAGCCGCTCGACCACCCGTTGCGTCGCAAAGGTGTCGAGGGCGCAATAGCGGCGCAGCGACTCTCGAATGCGCTCACGATCGAACAGATCGGCGGGTTGACCCTCGAGCACCAGGCGCGACAACAGCACGCCGGCCAGCCGACCCGCCGCCACCGCGCCCACGTAGCGGACGTCGGGTGCCAGCACCGGGCCCACCACCTTGAGGCCGAAACGGCCGCGGAAATCCGGGTGATAGACGTACTCGCGCAGGATCGGCAATGGATCGATGAGACGCTGTCGTAGATCCGCCAGCTCCGGAGCGAGGTCCGGCACGACGGCCTCGAGGTGGGCGAGCACCTCGGCCTCGAAGTCCGCGTGGTAGGCGACCACCGCGCGCGCGCCGCGGCAGGCATCGACGACGCGTCGCGCCAGCTCGCGGCGTGGATCCTCCCCTTCCGTCGCCAGCCATCCGATCTCCTGGAAGCCGGCGCCGCGATCGATGCGAACGCTGAACTGCACCGGGACCGCTTCGAACGGATGGCAGCCGGGCCAGGCCGGGATCGTGGGGCCGACGGTCTCGAAGTCGAGGTAGGCGAGGCGAGGTTCGAAGATCGACATCGCTTGCTTCAGGCCCGGCTCCACCACGATGCGGTTCTCGCGCACCGCGCGGATCTGGCGCCGCGCCGCCGGATCCAGCTCGACTCCCTCCGGCACGGGGTCCAGTTGGTCCACCGTTCGGTAACCTGCCGCGAGGAGATCGAAAGCGACCGCACCGGCGCGATACAGGGTGGTCACGTGATGCGCCGGGAGTCCGCTCCAGCAGCGCGACACGAACGGACACCGATGGGGGCTGTGGCAATGGGGTCCGATCGCGATCCGCGGCAGTGGCCCGATGAGCGCGCGGCGCTGGCCGGCGAGCGCAGCCGGAATCTCGGGCAGCAGCGTCTCGACGTCCTCGGTGACGTCGTCCCGCACCAGCAAGTTCTCGAGGTGGGGGTGGACGCAGTCGGTGTCGATGCGCATCAGCTCGACCCGCGTCAGCGGCAGGCCGCTCCGCCGTGCCACCCAGGCCTGAATCGCCGCGTCCTCGAGATGGTGCAGCCGCGGGCGTCCGGTGGCCTTGACCTCGATGAGGGTGAAGCCCGAGTCGGTTCGATCCAGGATGTCGATCGCCACGTAAGTGCCGTCCGCCATGAACGCGGCCTCGTAGAGACGCTTCGCGCCGGCGTCGAGGGCGGCCCGGGTGGCGTGAACTCGGGCCTCGAGGTCGTCGTAGGCAGCCTCGATCATCACGCCGCCGGGGAGCTGGCGGCGCGCCCATTCGCCAACCCGGTGGCCCTCCTCGAAGCGGGCCCGCGTCTCGAGGTCAGGGATCAGCTCCACGGCGCTGGGCTCATGGACCCGCCACCACAACTGCTGATGGCATTGGAGGCCGTGGAGGTAACGCGTCTTGGAAAGGCGGATCTCGGGCTCCGAGTTGTCCATGTGGGCAATGGTAGCCAGAGGGCTGCCGCCCCCCAAACGGCGGCCGGCGACCGCCGGCTCCCGCCGTCCGCGGGCGCGAGCGAATTCCTATCGACCTGGGCGCCTTGACGGTGCAAGATCGCATCCTCGCGCGCGAGGCCTGCTCAAAACGCGCGCTTCGAGCGCTGTGTCTCCGTCGTTCGGCCGCGTGCGGCGGGATCACAGGTGTCGAGCGTCGGGATTCCCAGTCCCCCAGGGGCCCATTCGCTCCACCTGTCCCCGCCGCCTCGACTACGACGCACTCCGAAATCGGACCAGCGCATCGTCGCGACGAGCGAACTCCCTTGACCCCGTCTTGACGGCGCGTACGATTGTGTCGGCTCCAGCATCGACGGGACGTTGCCGCTCCGTCGGAACACGCTCAGCCTTGGGCGTGCGCCTTCCTGCGCGCCATCTCGGGTTTCGGAACATCGGCTTTGCATCGTGCGTCCCCGGCGTGTGCGCGTCTTCATCGCCCGAACGAGCCCGCGCGCCGGGCATCCATCGAGCTTCGGAAGGAGGCGTGCCGGCTTCGATCTTCGGGCGAGTTGCGTCTCGATCCGCGTTTCCGATTCCCCCTCGACCTCTCTCTAGGAGGGACGCCATGAAGCGCATCATTCGCGCGTTCGGCGTGGCCGCGTTCCTGATCGCGATCACGTCCGGATGGGCGTGGTCGCAATCCGTGGACCTCACCGGATCCGACCAGGCGGTCCAGACGGCCGACGGAAAGCAGCTCTATTTCGTCGAGCTCCTGAACGCTCCGACCGTGGACGGCGGCGATCTCAGCACCATCCTCGCCGAGCAGGCCACGTTCCGCACCGCCGCGACCCAGGCCAACGTCCATTACAACGAGCAGCACGCCTATCACACGCTGTGGAACGGTCTCTCGATCGCCGTCGATCCGGGCGATCTCGGCAAGCTGCGCCGGATGGCGAACCTCAACGCGCTCTATCCCGTGATCCAGCTCACGCTACCGCCCGAGGACCCGGTGACCGAGCCCGAGCTCATCACCGCGCTGGCCATGACCGGCGCGGACGTCGCCCACAACCAGCTCGGCTTGACCGGCGCCGGCGTCAAGGTCGGCATCATCGACACCGGGCAGGACTACGACCATCCGGATCTCGGCGGTGACGGCGTGGCGCGCACCAATAGCTCGGTGTTCCCGACCGCGCGCGCGGTCTCGGGATACGACTTCGTGGGCGACGCATGGACTCCGGGGGCGGTTCCCCAGCCCGATCCGTACCCGGACGACTGCAATGGCCACGGCACCCACGTGTCGGGCATCGTCGGCGCCAACGGCACGGTGGTCGGCGTCGCGCCGGGAGTCACCTTTGGCGTGTACAAGGTGTTTGGATGCGGCAACTCGACGTCGAGCGACATCATGCTCCAGGCGATGGAGATGGCGTCCGGGGACGGCGTGCAGGTCGTCAACATGAGCATCGGCGCCGACCGGCAGTGGCCTTCGTATCCGACCGCCGCGGCGGCGACGCGGCTGGTCAACCAGGGCGTCAGCGTGGTGTGCTCGGCCGGCAACAGCGGCGCCATCGGGCTCTACGCCAGCGCGGCGCCCGCGGTCGGCAGCAAGGTGATTAGCGTCGCCTCGTTCGACAACAACTTCCTCAACCAGTCGGCCTTCACGGTGTCGCCCGACGATCACCCGATCGGCTACAACATGGCTGGCAGCTCGCCGCTGATCCCGCTCTCGGGCACCTACCCTCTGGTGCGCACCGGCACGACCAGCTCCGCCGCCGACGGCTGCTCGCCGTTCGCGCCCGGCAGCCTGTCGGGCAAGGTGGCGTTGATCCGGCGCGGCAGCTGCAGCTTCTACATCAAGGCGTTCGACGCCCAACAGGCCGGCGCAGTGGGCGTCGTCCTCTACAACAACGTGAGCGCTGACCTGAATCCCAGCGTCGCGCCGCCCGGGGGTTTCCCGCCGATCACCATCCCGGTGGTCGGCATCTCGCTCGCGAACGGTGTGCTGCTCGACGGCCGCATCCAAGCCGGGCCTACGACCATCACCTGGACCGGAGGCTCGGTCTCGATCCCCAACGTCACGGGTGGATTCATCTCGAGCTTCAGCTCGTGGGGCGTCTCGCCCGATCTGAGCACCAAGCCCGACATCGGCGCTCCCGGTGGGCTGATCCGCTCCAGCGTGCCGATCGAGCAGGGGAGCTACGCGGTCTTCAGCGGCACCTCGATGTCCTCTCCGCACGTGGCGGGGGCGGTGGCGTTGCTGCTGCAGGCCCACCCCAACACGCCGCCCAACGCGATCCGCGACATCCTCCAGAACAGCGCGGAGCCGCACGGCCTTTCGCCCTCCAATCCGAGCTTCCTGAACTCGGTGCACCGCCAGGGCGCCGGCATGCTCAACATTCCGGGCGCGGTGCTCGCCAATTCTCGGATCACCCCCGGCAAGCTGTCGCTGGGTGAGACCTCGGGCGGGTCGGTGACCGGCTCGTTCACGATCACCAACAACAGCGATCACGACATCAGCTACAGCCTGGGACATTCGCCGGCGCTGGCGACCGGGCCGAATACCTTCGTGGTGACGCTGTTCAACGCGCCGAGCACGGTGGCGTTCAGTGCCAACCCGGTGGCGGTCCCGGCCGGCGGCAGCGCCTCGGTCGACGTGACCGTGACGCCCAACGCCGGATTGGCGGACCGGAGCCTGTTCGACGGCTACATCGACGTCACTCCCGGTGACGGCACGGCCGATTACAGCGTTCCCTACACCGGTTTCAAGGGTGACTACCAGAGCATTCCGACGCTGACGTCGGCGGGCTTCAACTTCCCGTGGCTGGCGAAGCGCACGGCGACGAGCTTCGTCAATCAGCCGGGCGGCGCCTCGTACGTGATGTCGGGGCTGGATTTCCCGGTGTTCCTGTTCCACCTCGATCACCCCGCCTCACTGTTCCGGATGGAGGCCTTCGACGCCGTGAGCGGGAAGTCCATGCACCGCGTCCTCGACGTCAAAGACATCGGCCGCAACTCGGCCGCTACCTCCAACTCCCAGGGCATCAGCTTCTTCTACACCGTGACCTGGGACGGCTCGACGTTCCACGGCAGTACATCCGACATGCTGGCGAACGGGCAGTACGTGGTGAAGATCACCGTGGTGCGGGCGTTGGGCGACCCGACCAACCCGGCCCAGGTCGAGACCTGGACCTCGCCGGTGGTGACCATCGCGCGTCCGGACATCTCGCTCGACGCGTTCTGGCCGTCTCAGAACTCGGTCAACGCGGGAGACCAGGTGACGCTGACCGCGACGGTGCGCAACACCAAGATCGATCCGCGGCCCAACGTGCACGTCGAGTTCTTCGACGGCGACGTGTCCCTGGGCTCGTCCAACATCGACCTGGCGGCGGGCGAGAGCCGCGACGTGCAGGCCGTTTGGACGGTCGGCGCCGACCCGCTCCATCACCTGCGCGTGAAGGTCGATCCGCTTCCGACCGAGCAGTACACCGCCAACAACGAGATCGACCTCGACGTGAGTCTGGGCGAGGCGATCGTCGGCGTGGGTGGGACGCCGCGGGTGTTGGCGTTCGCTCCGCCGCAGCCCAACCCCTCGCACGGCACGGTGGCGTTCCGCTTCTCGCTGCCCAAACCCGGGCCGGTGTCGCTGGACGTGTTCGACGTCTCCGGTCGCCGACTCAAGACCTGGCGCTGGAGCACACTCCAGGCGGGCGAGTATTCGATCCCCTGGGACGGTCGCACCGAGTCGGGCCGCGTCGCTCCCGCGGGGACGGTGCTGCTCCGGCTCAACGCCATGGGTCGTTCGCTGACGCAGAAGGCGGTGCGGATCAACTAGCTCGAGAGAGAAACGAGAAATCAGGGGAAGAGGCGGCCCACCGGTCGCCTCTTCCCTTTTTCGAGTGGCCGGATCCTGCGGTCAAAGGGCTTCAAGCGCGCGACGGCGCCGAGTAAGATCTGCCCTCGCGCGACCATGAGGACCCCCGACATGCGCTCGTCGTCCCGGCATCACCCGCGGCCTCACGCGCGCTTTCTGACGAGCCTGCTCGGCTTCCTGCTCTGCGTCGCGGCCGCCGGTCCCGGCCGAGGTGTTCGACACCCGCAGCCGCCGTGTGCGCGTCCTGGGCGAGCGCACCTTCACCCCGGGAGCCGCCAACGTCCTCTGGGATGGCCGTGACGATCGTGGCCGCCCGGTGAGCCCCGGCGTCTACTACCTGGCCGTGCGCTCCGGCCTCGAGCTCTGGACCAAGAAAGCGGTCGTTCTGCGCTGATCGGCCGCGTGTGGCGGCGGTTCGAGGCAGGTCCGGAGAACAAGACGCTTGCCGCGGGCCCACGGGCTCCCCTAGTCTCACGACTTCGGCTCCAGGATCCGAACGCCCCTCGACGTGGACGAGGCGGCGGGGGTCGCAGGGACGCGACCAGAAAGCGCTCGATGTCCCAGCCCGGCCTCTCCGGCAGAGTCGCGGTCGTCGCGACGGTCGCCGCGGTCTATTTCGGCGCAGGCAAGCTCGGCCTCAGCCTGGCCTTCGTGAACGCGAGCGCCACCGCGGTCTGGCCACCCACCGGAATTGCGCTCGCCGCATTGTTGATCCTGGGCACGGACGTGTGGCCCGGCATCCTGATCGGCGCCTTCCTGGTCAACATCACCACGGCCGGCAACGTCGCGACCTCGCTCGGCATCGCCGCCGGCAACACGCTCGAGGGCCTGATCGGGGCCGCTCTGGTGCGCCGTTACGCCTCGGGTGTGCGGGTATTCGATCAGCCGGCGGACGTCTTCAAGTTCACCGGGTTGGCCGCGACCTGCACGGTGGCGAGCGCCTCGATCGGAGTCGCGATGCTCGCGCTCGGTGGTCTGGCGCGCAGCGCCACGCTCGGGGCGACTTGGTTGACGTGGTGGCTGGGTGACACCGCGGGCGCGCTGGTCGTGACCCCGGCGTTGGTGCTCTGGGCGAACCACCCGAATCTCCGCTGGGCGCCGCGGCGTGGGCTCGAGGCGGCGCTGCTCGCCGGCTCGCTGGTGGTCTCCGGGATGCTGGCCTTCGGCCACCTCGGCGGGTTCGCCGAACGCCACGACCCGATCCACTTCGTGTGCGTGCCACCGCTGCTGTGGGCCGCTTACCGCTTCACGCCGCGCGAGGCCGCCACCGCCATCCTGGCCCTCTCCGGCCTCGCCCTGTGGGGCACGCTCCACGGCGTCGGCCCGTTCGGAGCCTACGATCCCAAGCAATCGCTGCTGTTGCTGCAGGCCTTCATGACCGTCACCGCGGTGACCATCCTGGCGCTGGCCGCGGGGGTGTTCGATCGCCGGCGTGTCGAAGAGTGGGTGCGCCAGATCAATCAGGGTCTCGAGCAGCGGATGAGCGACGCCACGCGGCGCTTGCGCACGACCAACGACGAGCTGCGCCATCAGATCGCCGAGCGCGAGCGCGCCGCGCGCGATCTCGAGCAGAGCGAAGCGCGGCTGCGCGAAGCGCAGCAGGTGGCGCGGATCGGCTCCTGGGAGTGGGACATCGAGCAGAATCGCGTGTGGTGGTCGGAAGAGCTGTACGGGATCTATGGGCTCGACCCGGCGCAGTTCGGAGCCAGCTACGAGGCGTACCTGGAGCGGGTGCATCCCGACGACCGCGAGGTCGCTCACCTCGCGGTGCAGGCCGCGCTGCGCGATCGCAAGGCGTTCACGTTCGAGCACCGCATCGTGCGGCCGGACGGCCGCATCCTGCACGGGTTCGCGCGCGGCCGCGTCGTCTGCGATCCCACCGGGCGCCCGGTGCGGATGATGGGCACCGGCCAGGACGTCACCGAGCAGAAGCGGCTGGAAGAAGAGCGCGCGGCGTTGATCCGCGAGCAGATCGCGCGGCGCGAAGCCGAGCAGGCCGATCAATTCAGGGACGAGTTCCTGGCGACGCTGTCCCACGAGCTGCGCAATCCCCTCAACGCGATCGTGGGCTGGGCGCGGCTGCTGCGCGACGAGGCGCTGGATCCGTCCGAGCGCCGACGTGGGATCGAGGCCATCAACCGGAACGCCGATCTGCAGAGCCGATTGATCCTCGACCTGCTCGATCACTCGCGCATCAGCGCAGGCCGCCTCGAGCTCCGTCGCCAGCTGGTGAGCCTCGTGCCCACCATCGAGCACGCGATCGAAGGACTGAAGCCGGCGGCGCGAGCCAAACGGATCGGGATCGGCGTGAATCTCGAGGACTCCGACGCCAACGTGTGGGGCGACCCCGAGCGCCTGCAGCAGGTGGTCTCCAACCTGCTCTCCAACGCGGTTCGCTTCACGCCCGAGGGGGGACGGGTCGACGTCTCGTTGAAGCGCGAGGGGGAGACCGCCATCCTGCGGGTGCAGGACGACGGGCCGGGCATCGATCTCGCCTTGTTGCCGCACGTCTTCGACCGCTTCCGCCGCGGCGACTCCACGCCCGCGCGCCGTCAAGGCGGTCTGGGTCTCGGCCTGGCCATCGTACGGCACCTGGTCGAGCTGCACGGAGGCTCGGTGAGCGCGGCCAATCGTTCCACCGCCGGCGCAGCGTTCGAGATCCGGCTCCCGCTCGCGGGGACGCGCGCGCTGGGCACCGGCGTCAAACACGAGCTCGCGGACCCGGTCGCCGAGAGCGGATCGTTGCACGACGTGCGGGTGCTGGTGGTCGAGGACGATCCGGACTCGCGCGAGGCTCTGCGTCTGCTGCTCGCCAATCGGGGTGCGCGCGTCGAGCTGGCGGGGTCGTCCGAGGAGGCGATGGCCCGCTTTACGTCCCAGCCGCCGGATCTCTTGATCAGCGACATCGGGCTCCCAGGGCTGGACGGCTACGACCTGGTGCGGCGCGTCCGCGCCCTGCCCAGCGAGCGCGGTGGCGGCGTCGCGGCCATCGCGCTCACCGCCTACGCCGGCGGCGAGGACGCGCGCCGCGCGATTCGCGACGGCTACCAGGTCCACCTCGCCAAGCCGTTCGAGGCTGCCGAGCTCCTGCGCATCGTCGAAGGCCTGTCCAAGCCGGTTCCGCTGCGCTCCTGAGGAGCCCCGAGTCGAGCCTTGACGCCGCCCACGCCGGCCGCTTAGTTTGGCCACCCAAACCCGAGCCCAAGCACTCAAACCTGGAGCCGTCAGCCATGCGCCAAGGCGCGCGCGCCGCCCGCGATCTCTCCGCCAGCACCGAGCACTACCTGCGCGCCATTCTCGAGCTGCGCGAGGAGCGCGGTTACGCCCGCGTCATCGACATCGCCACGCGGGTCGGCGTGACCAAGGGCTCGGTGTCCCTGGCGTTGGCCCAGCTCGAGCAACGCGGGCTGGTGCGCTTCGATCCGGCGCACTTCCCCCTCCTCACGCCGGTGGGACGGCGCGTGGCCGCCGACCTGCGAGGCCGCTACACGATCGTCCACACGTTCCTGACCGAGCTGCTGGGCGTGCCCGCCGAGCGCGCCTCGGCCGAAGCCTGTCGCTGGGAGCACGTCGTCAGTCACGAGGTCGCCGACCGCCTGCTCGACTTCGTCCGCTTCGCCGGCGAGACGGCGTCGCTCAGGCGCTCGCTGACCGCTTTCCGCACCTTTCACCGCAGCTGCCACGCCGGTCCCACCTGTGCCACCTGCTCGACCCGTGGGCCCGTCGAGTCGTATTGCCGGCGGGAGCCGCTGGTACTGCCGACCGAGACCGATCCGCCGCGACGGACGGAGTGATCAGGAGGTTGGTTTGAGTCAGAGAATTGGTCGCGGCCTGTGGGTCGCGCTCGCCGCGTTGCTCGCGGCCGGCGTCGCGCACGCCGACCGCCGCTACTTCGTCCACAGCTACACCTCGTACCTCGCGCCCGCCGGCACGCTCGAGTTCGAGAGCTGGACCGTGGCCGCTTCCGGGCAGGGGGATTCGGCCAACACCGCGTGGCAGAACCGCGCGGAGTTCGAGTACGCGATCAGCGATCGCCTCACGGGGGCGGCCTACCTCAATTTCGTGCAGCCGGGAGGGGAGGGCGCGCAGCGCTTCGACGGCCCCTCGCTGGAGCTGATCTACCGCCTGGCCGAGCCTGGCCGCATGCCCCTCGATCCTGCGGTCTATCTCGAGGTGCGCGAGAATGGCGACGAGCTCGAGGTCGAGCCCAAGCTGTTGCTGGCCGGACGTCGCGGCGCCGTCGTCTCCGCGCTCAACCTGGTTGGTGAAGTCGAGAGGCATCACCGGGGCGGCGCAGAGACCGAGAAGCGGCTGCGCGTGACCTGGGGCGTGACGCGCGAGCTCGGAGTCCACGTGGCGCTCGGGATGGAGGCGCTCTATGATCGCGACCTCGGCGGCGAAGCCGGCCACCCCGCGGCGGTCTTCGCCGGGCCGACGATCAATCTGCAGAGCACCAAGCTCCAGCTCGCGTTGGGTTGGCAGCCTCAGTGGTGGGGCGATCTCGCGAACGCGGCCAACCTGGACCTGGACCACTTTCCACGCGCGGAGTTCCGCATGATCCTGGGCGTCGATCTGTGAGGACGAGCCGCTGCGGCGCGGCACTGCTCGTGGCCATGGCGGTCGCGGCCGCCGGCTGCGCCGCCCACCAGCAAGCCCAGGTCGCGACTCCGGCGGCCGCCACCGCGGTCCATGCGTCCGCCGCCGGCTCCGAGGTGCTCGCACGACGCTGCGGCGGGTGTCACGCCACGCCCGACCCCAACCAGATGTCCGCGGCGACCTGGGACGCGGCGCTGGAGCGGATGAAGCGCCGGATGCAGCTGCCGGCCGCCGACTGGGATTCGCTGGCGACACTGGCGCAGCCAGCCGGAGCGGGCGCCAAGCCCTGAGGGCCGCGCTCGTCGGCGTCGATCGGGCGCCGGTCGAGGCAGGGGTTGCCGGGGCTGCGCGGTCGCATCCACCGTGGGGTCAGTCTTCGCGCACCCGGGCGCTCTCCGACGCTCTTCCACGAGGAGGCACCCCATGGTGCGGCCGTCTCGTTTCTCGCTCGCCTGCGCTTGCGCCGCTCTGCTCGCGCTCCCCGCTCTGGCCTGGGGCAAGGACATCACGCTGCCGCCGAGCGGCGACAATCAGTTCTGCTCGGTCACGCAGGGCATTGGTCTGGTACGAGTCACGATCGAGTACAGCAGCCCCGACGTGCATGCGCCGGACGGAAAGGATCGCGCCGGCCACATCTGGGGTGAGCTGGTTCCCTACGGCCTCTACGACCTCGGCTACAACGGCTGCAAGGCCTGCCCGTGGCGCGGCGGGGCCAACGAGAACACCACCTTCACCGTGTCGCACGCGGTCAAGATCGAGGGCCAGCCGCTCCCCGCGGGCACCTACGGTCTGTTCTTCATCGCCGGCAAGGAAGAGTGGACGGTCATCCTCTCCAAGAACCACGCGTCGTGGGGCGCGTTCTGGTACGACCCCGCCGAGGACCAGCTACGGGTCACGGTCAAGCCCACGGAGTGCGAGTACCACGAGTGGCTGACCTACGACTTCATCGACCGTCAGACCGACCACGCCACGGTCGCGCTCCGGTGGGAGCGGCTCCAGATTCCGATTCGCATCACGGTCGACGACATGCCGGGAGTCTACGTCGAGAACCTGAAGCAGGAGTTCCGCAACGCCCAAGCCTTCAAGTGGGAGAATTACCGCGACGCGGCCATCTTCTGCCTGACCTCGAAGTCGCACCTCGGTCAGGGCCTGGCCTGGGCGCAGGAAGCGGTGAGCCGCCCGGGCAACGGTGTCGAAAACTGCAAGACCGTGTCGGTGCTGGCCGAGCTCCAGCTCGCCAACGGCATGAAGGAGCAAGGCACCAAGACCATGGAGCGGGCGATCGCCATGCCCGATGCGACACCGCTCGATCTCCATCAGATCGCCCGCTTCCAGCAGATCTCCGGGAACGACGATCTGGCGCTGCGCATCTTCCGCCTCAACGCCAAGCGTTTCCCCGATCAATGGCCGGTCAACGTCGGGCTGGCGCGGGCCGCCGCGATCGCGGGGAACACCAAGCAGGCGGTGGTCTATGCGCGGAAGGCCCTGGTGCAAGCCCCGGACGACATGCAGAAGAGGAATCTCGAGAGCTTGATCCAGCAGTGGAGCGGGCCCGCGGCGACAGCGTCCAACAAGTGACCGCGGAGGTCGTCTAGGGGCGCGTGGCGGTCATCTGCTGCGCGCCGAGGTAGCGCTCCTTCAGGACGCCCATGTGGTGATGGCCATGGCCGGCGATGATGAACGCCAGCGCGCGCACGGTGACGGGCGAGCCGTTGGCCTCGCCGCGGCGCGTCCAGGCCGCGTCCTCGAAGCCGCGAAACAAACTCAGCGTGCTGCCGCGCAGGATGCCGAGCTGGTCCACCAGCTCCGCCAGCGACGGACGGTCGAAGTTGCCGCTCACGGCGTAATGGTTCTCGTCGAAGCCGGCCAACGGCGTGTCGTCCGCACGCGCCAGACGCAAGGCGCGATAGGCAAAGATGCGCTCGGTGTCGCTCACGTGGCCGATCACTTGCTTGACGCTCCACTTGCCGGGAGCGTAGCGCAGGGTGCCCTGAGCCTCGCTCAGCGTGGCCAGGAACGACATCATCGATTCGCCTTGGCGCTCCAGCGCCGCCAGCGCCTCGTGCTCTTCGACCCGGGCGATGTACCGGCCGTAGTAGTCGAGGTATTCGCCGGGCGCGGGGCGAACCGCACTGGGTAGATTCATTCTGCACTCCGGTGGAAGCGAGACTCGACGCAGGCCAATCGTCATTCTAGCAGAGCGTGATCGCGAAGCCCGAGTCTTGCCCCCGGCTCGACGCGGCCCCATGATGCGCGCCGTGAATCGTCGGATCGCCGAGTGCGCGCTGCTGATCGCGCTGCTCTCCCCCGCGGCGGCGCGCGCGGCCCTCGACCGCACCGAGCTCCGGCTCGCCGCGGCGGTCGAGCGGCGCGCCCCCGCCGGACTGGTGCTGCTGACGCGGGCCGTGAACATCAACAGCGGCACGATGAACCTGGACGGCGTGCGTCGGGTCGGGCGCCTGTTCGAGCCCGAGTTCGAGGCGCTGGGCTTCCAGGTCCGCTGGGTCGACGGCGCGGACTGGGCCCGGGCCGGCCACCTCATCGCGCAGCGCGAAGGCCGGCGCGGCAGCCCCAAGGTGCTCCTGATCGGGCACCTCGACACCGTGTTCGAGGCCGATAGTCCCTTCCAACGCTTCGAGCGTCTCGACGACTCGACGGCCCATGGCCCCGGCGTCATCGACATGAAGGGCGGCGACGTCATCCTGCTGCTGGCGCTGGGCGCGCTCGAAGACGCCGGCGTGCTGGGTCGCCTCTCGATCCGCGTCGTGCTGACCGGGGACGAAGAGAAGTCGGGCGAGCCGATCGAGCGCTCGCGCCGCGACCTGTTCGAGGCCGCCGACTGGGCCGACGTGGCGATCGGGTTCGAGGATGGAGCGGGCGATCCGCGCTCGGCGCTGGTCTCGCGGCGCGGCGCGAGCTCCTGGACCCTGCGCACCTCGGGCACGGCGGCACACTCGTCGCAGATCTTCCGACCCGACGTCGGCAGCGGCGCGATCTACGAGGCCAGCCGCATCCTGGCCGCCTTTCACGACTCGTTGAGCGGAGAAGCCTACCTGACCCTCAGTCCGGGGCTGATGTTGGGTGGCACCACGATCGGGCTCGAGAGCGCCGGCAGCCGCGGCACGGCATTCGGAAAGACCAACGTGGTGGCCGAGAGCACCGTGGTGCGGGGCGATCTCCGCGCCCTGACCCTGGAGCAGCGCGCGCGCGCCGAAGACGCGATGCGGCGCATCGCGGCGCGCCATCTGCCGCGCACCGACGCGACGATCGAGTTCGAGGACGACTATCCGCCACTCGCGCCTTCGGCCGGCAATCGGCGCCTGCTCGCGCTCTACGATCAGGCCAGCCGCGATCTGGGCCTGGGTCCGGTCGAGGCGGTCGATCCGTCGCGCGCCGGCGCGGCCGACATCTCGTACACGGAAGGCCGGGTGGAGATGGCGATCGACGGCGTGGGCCTGATGGGGAGCGGCGGGCACACCGTCCAGGAGACCGCCGACCTGCGCACGCTCAAGAGCCAGGCCCAGCGCGCCGCGGTGGTGCTGGAGCGCCTGGCCCGGCACGCCCCGGCGCGTCCGCGACGAGGCCCGTCGAACTAGAGCGCGGCCGGGGCCGCCGCGACGCCCGCGCCATCGGCCTCGCGTTCGTGCT
>JACXTT010006620.1_pt1 | contig 16518 bp, 11 predicted proteins | sample 9270951 | NCBI WGS metagenome assembly JACXTT01 (sample SAMN15532306, study PRJNA645909) | rock metagenome | isolation source: weathered quartz diorite | place: Puerto Rico | collected 2017-06-21 | reverse complement strand
ACACCAATAATTACACGTAGCGGGTAAACGGGACCGGGAACTCGAAGACCACTCTGGTGGGGAACTTGGATGTCAAGACCGATCCCAATAACGATCTGATTCTAGCCCAGTCCAGGGAGACGCAAGCTGCATCGCAGCTGCCCACCGACGTTACCAACTACGGGATCACGGTACGAAAGTCGGTTACCGCCCCGCTCATGCTGATCGCGGTGTACTCGCCGCACGGCAGCTACGACGCAAAGTTTTTGGCCAACTACGCCTACATCAATCTTGTCGATTCCGTCACGCGGTCGCCGGGAATTGGCCAAGTCAATGTGTTTGGCGCAGGGCAGTACGCGATGCGGCTCTGGGTCAAGCCAGATCAGCTGGCCAAACTGGCAATCACCGTCCCGGAGATTGTCACCGCAGTCCAAACGCAGAACACGGTGAACCCCGCTGGAAAAGTGGGAGGAGAACCAGTCCCTCCAGGGCAGCAGTTCGCCTATGCCGTTCGTGCTCAAGGACGATTAGTTACTCCGGAAGAATTCGGAGAGATCGTGATTCGCGAATCGCCGGAAGGCGGCGTCGTGCGCCTAAGGGATGTTGCCCGTATCGAACTGGGAGCCCAGGACTACTCCACTGTGGGACGCTTGAATGGCAAGCCGAGCGCCGTAGTTGCCGTCTATCAACTTCCTGGATCCAATGCCGTTGACGCTGCCAACGGTGTGAAGAAGTTGATGGCAGAACTGAAGACTCGCTTCCCTGGCGATATGGACTATGCAGTTGCCCTCGACACCACCAGGTCCGTCGTGCAGGGAATAAGAGAGATCATCCTCACCCTTGTGATCGCCATCGCGTTGGTGATTCTCGTCGTCTATCTCTTTCTTCAAGGATGGCGTGCCACGTTGATCCCGCTCCTGGCGGTGCCGGTCTCCCTGGTCGGCGCTTTTGTCTTTTTCCCGTTGTTTGGTTTTTCGATCAACACCCTTTCTCTTTTCGGTCTGGTGTTGGCAATCGGCCTCGTGGTGGACGACGCCATCGTCGTGGTGGAGGCGGTGGAACGTCACATCGAAGAAGGCATGGCTCCGAAAGCCGCGGCCTTAAAAGCAATGGAAGAAATATCCGGGCCGGTGGTGGGAATCGCGCTCGTTCTCGCGGCGGTATTTGTGCCCACCGGTTTCATCCCAGGAATCACGGGGAGGTTATATCAACAGTTCGCGATAACCATCGCCGTCTCGGTGCTTATCTCCGCGTTCAACGCCCTCACCCTTAGCCCGGCCCTCGCTGCCCTGCTGCTCCGGCCCAGAGATAAGCGCGGCGGCCTATTGAGAAAGTTCTTTGACTGGTTCAATCGCACGTTCGAACGGGCCACGAACGGCTATGTCAGCATTTGCGGAATGCTCATTCGCAAGACTGCGGTGACGCTAATCGCGCTGGTACTGTTCGGAGTGGGGGCCGCATTTTTCAGCAACAAAGTACCATCGAGTTTTCTTCCAGACGAAGATCAGGGATACTTCTACGTCAACCTGCAGCTTCCCAGCTCGGCTTCCCTCGAGCGCACAGACCACGCCGCCCAAAAGATTGAGGACGTTCTGGCGCATACACCCGGAGTGCAATCCACGACCAGTGTCATTGGCTTCAGTCTGCTCAGCTTCACGCGCAGCAGTTACAACGCTTTTTTCTTTGTCACGCTCAAGCCCTGGGACGATCGGAAGGCCAGGGTTGAGCAGTTCCAGGTCATTAAAGCCACCTTGAATCGCGAACTCAGTCAGCTTCCGGAAGGAATCGCCTTTGACTTTTCGCCTCCAGCCATTCCCGGTGTTGGCACTTCAGGCGGATTCACTTTTGCCCTGGAGGACCGCGCCGGCAGGGATGTTGCATTCCTGACGTCCAACCTAAACGTCTTCCTTGCCGCAGCCCGCAAACGTCCGGAGATCGCCAGCCTGAGTACTACTTTTCTCGGCAGCGTGCCGCAGCAATTCATAGACGTGGATCGCGACAAGGTGATCAAACAGGGAGTAGCCATCGCCGACGTCTACCGGACTATTCAGGCGTTCATGGGTGGATTGTTCATAAACTATTTCAATCGTTTTGGCCGCCAGTGGCAAGTTTACATCGAAGCCGAGGGCGAGTATCGCACCAACGCGGAGAACGTAGGACAGTTTTACGTAAAGAATCGCGGTGGAACCATGGTGCCGCTCTCGGCGCTTACCAGATTTGAATCGCGCCCCGGTCCTGAATTCACCATGCGCTATAACTTGTTTCGTTGCGCACAAATCAACGGCAGTGCTGCGCCGGGGTACAGCTCGAATCAGGCGATGGCCGCGCTGGAGCAAGTGTTTGCTCAGACCATGCCGGCGGAAATGGGCTACGACTACCTGGGCATCTCATTTCAGGAAAAGAAGGCACAGGAGGGCGTGCCGCCGTCCGTAATCTTTGGATTGTCGCTGTTGTTCGTTTTCCTGATTCTCGCGGCGTTGTACGAGAGTTGGACATTACCCTTCAGCGTGTTGTTAAGCACACCGGTCGCGGTGTTTGGCGCCTTCGCAGTCTTGTGGATTCGACGCGCACTGATCAGTGCTTTCTATCCGCCTTTCATGGTGCAAATTGAGAGCGACGTCTACTCTCAGATTGGTTTGGTCATGCTGATCGGTCTGGCTGCCAAGAATGCCATCCTGATTGTCGAGTTCGCCAAGGACGAATACGAACAGGGCAAGTCTCTGGTGGATGCAGCCCTCTTGGGAGCCAGGCTTCGCCTTCGGCCTATATTGATGACCTCCTTCGCCTTCATTTTCGGCTGCATCCCGCTGTGGACCGCCACTGGTGCGGGATCTGTAGCCAGGCAAATCATGGGCACGACCGTGATTGGCGGGATGCTTTCGGCAAGTGCGCTGGGGATTTTCTTTGTGCCAGCAATCTTTTGTGTGATGGAAAAATTCTCCAAGTCTCAGAGCAAGCAGCCGGCTTCCGCGAACACAATGCCCCTTCCAGCAGAGAATCCGGGAACAGGGGACAACTAGGATGAGGAGGGCGGCTACTCTTCCGATCTTGGGATCAGTAATTCTGGCATTCGCCTGCGGGTGTGCCGTAGGGCCGAATTACAAGAAGCCGACAGTCAACGTTCCCCCTGTCTATCGCGGCGCGGCACCGGCGGAACCAGCACAGGGCGAAGGTCGATCGCTTGCCGACGAGAAGTGGTGGGCGGTTTTTCAGGATGAACAATTAAAAGAATTGATCCAAACCGCGCTGCAGCAGAATTATGACGTGCGTATCGCGGCCGCACGGATCTTGCAAGTCCAGGCGCAGTTGGGCATCACCCGCGCTGATCAGTTTCCCACCATTGCGGCCAACGCCGGGGCCACGAATCAACGCAATCCAAAATCAAAGTTAGTGCCTGCATTTGAAACCAGCGCAAATCAAGTAGGTGCGAGCTTCGTCTGGGACCTGGACTTCTGGGGCAAGTACCGTCGCGCCAGCGAAGCGGCCCGTGCCGACCTGGTGGCCAGCGAGTGGGCTCGGCGGGAAGTAATCACCGTTTTGGTTGCCAATGTGGCCAGCGCATACTTCCAGCTTCGCGCGCTTGACCTGCAGCTTGAGATCTCCCAGCGGACCCTGGCATCGCGCCGCGATTCCCTACGACTGACCAACCTGCTGGCCCAGGGCGGCTCAACCTCCATGCTTGATGTCCGCCAGGCTGAACAGTTGGTTTTTACAGCGGCATCCGAAGTCCCGAGCCTCGAACAGCAGATTGAACAGGAGGAAAATTTCATCAGTACTCTTCTCGGGAACAATCCCGCACCGGTTCCACGAGGACGAAGACTGACCGAGCAAGAACACCCTCCTACGGTGCCCGCCGGGCTACCCTCTTCCCTGCTGGAGCGGCGGCCGGACATCCGCCAGGCAGAAGAACAATTGATTTCCGCCAATGCTCAAATCGGAATTGCGCGGGCCGCCTTTTTCCCCCAGATCTCCCTCACTGCGACGGCCGGATATCAGAGTTCCGCGTTGACTGATTTATTCAGCGGACCGGCCGGATTGTGGAACTTCGGCGGAGCCCTCGTCCAACCCATCTTCACTGCAGGGAGGTTGCGATCGAACGTACGCCTGACACAAGCACAGCAGCAGCAATTCCTTCTCCGCTATCAACAGACGATCCAGGGGGCATTCCGGGAAGTCTCTGATGCCCTGGTTGCCTACCGCAAGACACAGGAGTTTCGCCAGCAACAAGAGCTTCTGGCTGCGTCGGCACAGGACGCATCGCGCCTGTCGCATATGCGGTACAGCGGCGGCGTGGCTAGCTATCTCGAAGTCCTCACCAACGAAACCAATTATTTCTCCGCCGAGCTCAGCTTGGCGCAGGCTCAACTCAACGAACTGTTGGCCCTCGTGGAACTCTACAAAGCCCTGGGTGGTGGGTGGGAGCAGTGAGCCCATTGTGTACCTTGGTGGGAGACCGTGCATGAGCGGGCTGTCGATAGGGTAGGCGGCTGCGGGCGAAGCGACATTCGGTTCATGCTGCAGTTCGACGATATGTGCGGAAACGCTGACTCCGTGATGTCAAACCAGTCACCTAGCGCCCGCAGAACTAGCGATGCGTTCTAATGCGGGGTTCACCATTTTCCTCCCACCGGTAAAATAGTGTTAACCGTAACAACAAACTAGCTGCTCCTTTTGAGAAGCGCACCCTGGAGTACAGGGACAGGAGGGCCTTGTTGAAAGTCGCGACCTTCAACATTAATAACATCAATAAGCGGCTTGATAACCTCTTGGCTTGGCTAGCCAAAGCTGAGCCCGACGTGGTTAGTCTCCAAGAGCTCAAGGCGGAGCAGGGAGCCTTTCCCGCGAATGCCTTTCGAACTCTCGGGTATGAGGCAGTCTGGCAAGGGGAGCGTTCCTGGAACGGTGTGGCCATTCTCGCGCGAAACCACGCTCCCGTACTGACCTGCGCAAGCTTGCCGGGAAACCCTGAAGATCGCCAAGCCCGCTACATTGAAGCAGCTGTTCAGGGAGTCCTGATCACCTCCATTTACCTTCCCAACGGGAATCCGCAGCCTGGACCGAGATTCAACTACAAGTTGGCCTGGTTTGAGCGCCTCATCGCCCATGCCGCCGAACTTATGGCAAGCGGCGCTCCGGTGGTGTTGGCCGGTGACTACAACGTCGTGCCAACACCGCAGGACATCTATCCGACTCGATCGTTGGATAACAATGCGTTGATCCAACCCGAAAGCCGCCAAGCCTTTGCGCGTTTGCTAGCTCAAGGCTGGACCGACGCGATGCGGAAGCTACATCCTGACGGGCCGCTCTGGACATTCTGGGACTACAAATATGAACGGTGGCCGAAGGACAAAGGCATGCGACTCGATCACTTTCTGCTCTCGCCGAACGTGTCGGACCGACTCGTGGACGGTGGTGTAGACCGATGGGTGCGTGGCCAGGTAAACGCCAGCGACCATGCGCCAACATGGATAGTGCTCGATCGCTAGTCGTTCTCCCAATTCTCATCGGTAACATCGTCCTCAGGGGCCTCATGGATGTGGACTTCCTCCTTATCTTGATCGTCGGCTTCCTCCACACCCGCCAGAATGCCGGCCTCAACAATGTTTCCTTCTTGGATCTCTTGGAGGAGATCGCAGCAGTCTCCGGGACTAGTCAGAGGCCGCAACGCGGTCGAAATCGCGCTCTCTTGGGGCACTCTGAGCAGGAATCTTCTGCCATGCGACGGCAGCGCCCCCTATGGCGAGGCCAGCGCAGAGTAGCATGATCAGACGGAAACCAAAGATGAATGATTCCGCAATGGCAGAGCGAATCGTCGACGCAGTTTGCAAATCAACATCGGAGGGAGCACCGAGGCTGCCGAGCTTGGCTACATTTAATTCAAGCTGTTGAACAACGTTGACGCCCAAATGCAAACCGTCAAGCGACCGTCGCAACGAGTGAGCAAAGGCCGCTACCATGAGTGCGCCCAACACCGCCACTGCTAGTACGCTTGCGGCTCGGGCGACAGCATTGTTAATCCCCGACGCCGCGCCGGCCCGTTCCTGTTCGACGGAGTTCATTATCACAGTTGTCAAAGGCGCGACACTGATGGTCATGCCCAGCCCCAAAACAACGAAAGCTGGAAAGAACGCGGTCCAATAAGGCGCCCGCACATCAGGGATAGCAAATAGAAGGAATGCCACTGCGGCAATCAGCGGACCAACAATGAGCGGGATCCTCGGGCCGTAGCGGTTTATGAGTCCTCCGGACCAGCGTGATAGCAGGAACATGAGCAGAGTCGTTGGGAGTGCAGCCGCACCGGTCGCCGTCGCAGAGTACTTCTGAATCTGGATTAAGTTCAACGGAAACAAGAAGAAGAAAATTCCCAACGCCGCATAAAGAAATAGCGTTAACAAATTTGCAGCGCTGAAGCTTGCGGAATGAAACAACTTCAGGGGGACCATCGGTGCTTCGACCCTCTTCTCGACAAGTATAAAGAGAGTCAGCGACCCAATAGCGAAAACCAACGTCCCCACGACGCGAGGATGCGTCCACTCGAGGATTGCCGATTCAAGAAATCCATAGACCAGTCCCGCCAAACCGAGAGTCGCGAGCGACGCGCCCAGCCAATCTACACTTCCTGAATCAGGACCGCGGGACTCGGGAACGTGCCAGAACGAAATGATTAGAACAAAAACAGCGAGCGGAATATTAAGGAAGAAGATCCAATGCCAGGAAGCATGCTCGATCAGCCATCCTCCCAGAACCGGGCCGAAGGCAGTAGTTATGGTGGTGAATCCAGCCCATGTCCCGATCGCTTTACCGCGAAATTTGTCGTCAAAGGATGAGCTGATGATCGCAAGACTGCCCGGCACGAGAAACGCGGCAGCGATCCCCTGAACAGAGCGCCAAACTAACAAGCTCCTGATGGTCGAAGAAAAACCACAGCCGACAGACGCCACGGCGAAACCAAGCACACCAAACAAAAACATCTTCCGACGGCCGAGGGAGTCTCCAAGAGCGCCTCCGACCAGGATCAGGGCAGAGAGAAATAGTCCATAGGACTCAATGACCCATTGCACATCCACGACGGTGGCGTGAAGGTCAGATTGCAGAGCAGGGAGAGCCACGGTGACGACCGTGCCGTCGATGAAGGCCATGCTTGAGCCCATGATTGTAGCTGCAAGAACCCACGGGCGCGATCTTTCCGCACATGGTGCACTTTGAGCTCCGACTCGGATCACTACATCATCGCATGGCTGCTTCATTTCGAATCTGGATGCTTATGGACGGCGAAGGTGATTCCCCATCGTACCGAATGGATGTCTTGCCGCATCGGTAGACCTGAGGTGGCAGCACTCGCTTCAAGCGTAACGGTTTAGAGGACCTGTGGAATTCGCGTAGCCGATTCATACAGGCATGACAGCCAGTCGATCTGAGAGTCGTGCCTCATTCCGAATGGCCACCAATCATACAGTTAAGGCTTCGAGCGGGCGCGACATCGAGATCCAGCCGCCGACCGCTATTTCTTAGGGTAGAGGCGCCTCTACTTCCTCCAGAACCCACTTGTCGGGCGCTTCCAAATGACAGTCGTATCCATAAAACCGTCCATTAAAAATGTGCTGAAACAGGCACGCTCTCTGCCCGCGCATGACCGGATTTCCTTCGACTTCCTGAAAGTTTCCGTCCGGAGAACTTGCGGCAAAGACCTTGACCTGCCATTCGCCTTCCGGGTCCGTGGTGTAGCGATGCGGATAGACCTCGGTCGCCAAGAAGTACATCCCAGTCTTTTTGCCGGCACCATTCCTGGCGTGCTTCACATAGAGCAGTGTTGGAGCGGCAACGGTGTCGGCGGTTGTGATCAAGATCTTTTCCGTAGCGCTGTCCAATCCCTCCACCGTCTTCGCACTCTTGCTGATGAGTTCAAAATGATCGTGGTCGTTGCCGCGATAAAAGGTCAGATAGAAATGTCCCGTGCGTGGATCACGGAATAGATTCGGATTCTGATTGCGCTGGTTCGGCACGCCCGGTACGAGAATCTTCTCTTCCTTTATGTGAATTCCGTCCTCCGAAGAAGCCAGCACAATGTGGCTGCTGGCCGTGTCGTAGTCGCGAGTGATGGCGAAATAGAGGACGTTCTTGTGTTTCGAGTCTGCCTTAGCCACCACCGAAGGCCAGCGCGCGTTCGTCCACAAGGGATTGCCTTCGTACTTGGTCCAGCCCACGAGATCGTTGCTTCGTGCCAAACCCATGCCGCGTCCTTCATTCAGCCCATACCACCCCCAGTATCGGAACCCGTCGCTCTTCATCTCCAACACGCTCATGGTGTGGGGAAATTCGTTGCCTTCCCAGGCTTGGGCATCGGGCAACACCCGGCGCGGCGTGCTGAGCTTGAGATACGATACCTTCATGGATCCGTTGTGTTCTGCCCCGCTTTGACCGGAAGCACAAACCGAGGCAAACGCTAAGGTCGTCAGGAGGGGCTTGTAAAAAAAACCTTGTACTGACATCGTCCTGTTTCCTCGCTGGTGCTTAGTTAGGTTGTTGCTTCAACAACAACCTTCTTTTTCAAACTTACGGTGGCGTTGGTAATGATGGGCCTGGCCCAGAACCCGACAGTAAACACACACCCGAACGTGAAATAGAGAAAGCAGAGTCCTGTACGCAGGCCGAAGTGATCACCGATGCGTCCAATGACTACCGGAACGACCGCGCCTCCCATGATTCCCGTGCTGAGAATTCCTGCAAATGGTCCGTGATGTTCAGAGACAGAATTGAGGGCGAGAGAGACGAGAACCGGCCACATAATGGAAGCAAAGAGACCGACTCCGGGAAATGCATACAGAGCCACATGGGCTGATCCAAACAAGGCGGCGCTCAGGCAGAGCAGTGCAAGGACCGCAAAAGCGATCAATAGTCTGCGGCTGTCAAAAACCTTCAGCAGCCCCATGCCGATAAAGCACCCAGTGGTCAGTAATCCCCAGAACCAGGAGACCGCATTGGCTCCAGTGGTGTGCGGGTCGTAGCCGTGATATTTCGCCAGAAATTCCGAGATCCAGTTTGCTGTTCCTTGCTCCGAGCCAACATAGGCAAAAACGCTGAGGAAGAAAAACCACACAATCGGTTTGCGGAGCAGCTCGCCATACATCTGCCATGAGCCCGCTCTTTCATCTTCCTTACGCTCGACGCGCGGAAATCGCGTAAGAAACAAGACCACGATCATGAGCAGGGTGGACGCCGCGAAAATCCAATACATCGATGCCCACGGAAGCTCTTTGGGTGTAAGACGAGCGAGCACGTGAAGCGGAAAACTATCTGCCTTCGAAGCATCTCCGAGATTTTCCACCAAGTAGGAATAGATCCTGGGGCTGATGAATGACGCTACCCCAAAAATCAACTGCGCGAAGGCCGAGTTAAAAGCGAAATGTTCTTCCCCGCCCGACACGCGAAGCAACGGATTGACCGCGACTTGCAACGTCGCCATCCCCGCCCCCATCACAAACAGGGAGCCCAGCGCCACGGAATATGAGGGAAAGAGTGCGAAGCTAAGCGAGCCTATGGAGGCCGCCAGAAAGGCGATAATCATAACCGGCTTTTCGGAATACTTCTCTACCCAGAAGCCCGCAGGAATAGACATCACGCCGTAGGCGATAAAGAAGAGGAAACCCAGAAACGCAGCCGCCGCGAGGCTCACATGAAAATCGCGGATGATATCTGGGATGATCGGCCCCAGGATGTTGGTGACCAGAGACATCACGAAGAACACGAGGAATACCAGGCCAACCATGTAGCGGCTGCGCGTCATAGGCGTGTTCTTAATCCGTTACTCCGTAGTTGTAACTTTGGTAACGAGTTCGAATTTTCCGGGCTCTCGGCCTGCCAGAGCCGCCAGCGCCAACGTGATCATTTGCACGGGCAGTATTTCCTGGATGGAACGAACGCTGTCGCCGTGAGCCTCGAGGCGGAAGCACTCCAAGGCCGCCTTTTCCCCCACCAGCTCCGCGCAGCCACCCTGTTCCTGCATGTCGGACAATAACCGGCGATTCAAGTCGCGCGTTCTTGCATCCCCGCAGAAGACAACGACAAATGTTTCCTCGCTGAGCATCTCAAAAGGACCGTGACGGAACGCCGCGCTACTCATACCTTCGGCGTGAAACAAGCCCGCTTCTTTTACGATGAGTGCGCCCGTTCCCACAGCGGCTAGCGACGCTCCTCGTCCAACAAAGAAGAGATGGCGCATGTGGCTGAGTTTCACCGTCATGAACTCCACGTAAGCCTTCCAGCGGGCCAGATATGCAGCCACGGCGGGAGCCGCGTGCTTCAGGTCGCGGTGCGACAGTCTGGGGTCGCGTTTGCACAAAACATCCCCCAGCCATTTCAGCGCCATCAGAGCTGTGACATAGGTCTTGCACGAAACCGAGGACTCGGACCCGGCCCGGGTCAGCAACGCCGTGCTGGCGTGTCTGGCCAGAACGCTGTCCGGCGTGTTGGTCACCGCAATAACGGCGGCACGCTTCCGATTCACGGTGATTAGCCTTAGCATTTCCGCGCTCTGGCCAGACTGGGACACGGCAACAATCAGCGTCTTGGGGTCAAACAATCGACTCTTGTAGTGGACCAGTTCAGACGTCTCCACCATGATCGCCGTGTGTCCCTGGCTGATCAGCTGCAAGTTCAAAGGATGAAGCGCATGAAAAGACGATCCCATGCCGGTCAGAACAACTCGCTGAAATTTGCCCCTGCTTAGCCGTACTGCCAGACTTTCGAGTTCCCTGCAGGGACCGAGATTTGCCAGGGTATCTTCCAGGGCCTGAGGCTGGTTCAGAATGTCGCGGAGATAGGCGCCTTCTATAACTTTGAAATCAGTGACCACTCTTGTCTCCCGAGGCGAACCGGTGGTGCCAAACTCTAGCCGCGCCAATCAGATTGGCATCCTCACCCAGCGAAGCTAAGGCGAGTTCCGTCTTTTCAAAGGGAACATATCTGCAACCCCCGGCGATCACCTTGCGAGCTCCTTCCAGAAAGAGATGAGCGCTCTTCATGACACTGCCGCCCAGGACAATTGCGTCCGGCGTGAAAAAAACGACCAGGTTGGCCAACCCGAGACCAAGGTAGTAGGCTTCCCGTTCTACGGCCCGCCGTGCCAGCGCGTCCCCAGACTGCGCAAGTTCGCAAATTTGTTTTGCGGATAGATTCTCGCGATGGGGATAGTTCGGTGGGGACTCAGCCTTCATCCACTCAGCCATAGCTGGCCCGGAAGCGAGAGACTCCCAGCAGCCGTGAAATCCGCACAGGCAGGCCGGTCCGGAAACATCAATGACGTGATGCCCGATTTCCGGATGCGCGTGGTCGACACCGCGATAGAGCTTTCCATCCAGAATGATGCCGCCACCGATCCCGGTTCCGACGGTGATGTAAATCAAACGACCCTTGTTCTTGCCTGCACCCCATCCCGCTTCTCCGAGAGCCGCAGCGTCAGCGTCGTTTTCCATGGCGACTTTGACTCGGAACAGTCGACTCAGATCCGCGACGATCGGGCTGCCTTGCCACCCAGGCAGAAAATTCACATCGCCAACTTCTCCGCTAAATGGATCCACGGGCCCTGTGCTCCCGATGCCGATTCCCTCGATTTCCGTGCCAGAGCTCTGCGCAACCTGGCGCAACAAATCCGCCGTGCGAACGAGCGCCTTCGCGTAACCAAGATTGGCGTCAGTGGGGATTTCCAAGCGTTTCAGGACGTGGCCGTCGTCATCGACCATGCCAACCGCGATTTTTGTACCGCCAATATCGACAGCCGCAATCACTCGGTCACCTCTATCTCACTCGGGTCTTTGTATATTAACTCCGCTACTTCCATTCTAGAATCACTGCCTCGTGGGCTTCCATATTCATCTTCCAGTTCGATCCTTCGAGCGGAACCGGCTTCGTTCCGTCGGCGGCAATGCGGCTGAGAGTCCGAACCGGCAGCCTCGTCTTTACCGTCACTTGCTGCGATGCAGCGCTGTGGTTCACCACGATGACATAGCCTCGATGGTCCGCGTTCAGAGATCCGGCCTCGACAGATGGCTGATCGGTGGAAACCTGCGGCTCATGTCCAGTCCACTCCCGGAATGCCTGGTAAATCCGATGCGTGTTTTCCGGCCTCTCGAAGGCAGACGGAACTGCGGCAAGATAGGCTTCAATCGGATACGCCGAAAGAAGTGTCTTGCCCGCGCCCAACGTGTTTGCAATCAGGGCGGGCCGGCCATCTTGATCCACCGCTATCACCTTGCCACCCTTCGCCTCCAACAAGGCTCCCCAATAACGAGGATTCGCCGCGGGGACCGAATAGTGGAATGTATCGCCGGGCTTGAGATTGCCGAGCGGTTCCACTACTTTCATCGTCACTTCGGAGGCGGTTACGGTATCGGCAACCCGTGCGCCAAAAATCGCTTCCATATCGGGGATAGCGCCATCCGCAGCGATGGAGGCATACAAGAAGCCTCCGTGCTCGACATACCCTTTAGCCTTTTCGTAAAAGTCGGTGTGCACATGCACGAGATGGCTGTTCGTGCTGGTAAGCGGAGACGGAAGGAACAGCATCGGGCGGTTTTGCCAATCCCCCGCCACTTCCCGGGGAAAGTCAGCCTGCAATCCCGCACGTCGCGCCAGTATAAAGGTATTGAGCCATGCGCCGCGCAACCACTGGTTGTCCTCGGCAGATCGTGAGGGCGGTTGCCCGGCCATCGCATCGCCGTTGAAAGTGGAAACGTAAGGCGTGACCTCCGGCCCGGTCAGACCAAAATGAGAGAAGTCGCCCAGGATGCCAGACCACTCGACGGGTACGGGAATGGCAACATCGGCAACTGGTGCCTTCACGTCGGTAAGATCCAACTGGCGCACGATGCGGGAAATCGTCTTGAACTCAAATGCCAGCGGACGGTCCTGCCGGTCCCAAGTCACCATGCCCCATCTTGTTTCCTGTGGAGTCCGCAAATAGGGTACTTTGTGAAATTGTTCGGGCGCGGCGTCGCTATAGCACCACAGATCTACACCCATCGCTCCTGCAGCCAACCCAGAATAAATCTGCAAGCGATCGTAAGCTGCGATTCGTTCGGGCGAATATTGCGCCGAAGAGCCTCCCATCTCGTGAATCATCGCCGGACGGCCTGCGCCGGACGAGAGAGCAATCTGGAAGGCAGCTCCGTAGGTGCCGCGTTCCGACAGCATCGGGTCGGGGAAGAGATCAGCGTTGTAGATCGTAAACGGGTGCACGCTGAAGAAATCGACATCACGGGCAAGATTGTCAGGACGAAACGGTCCGTGATCGAGGTCTTCCTGGCTCGTGCCGGCCACGATGGGGTGCATCGTGTCATGGCGGCGGATCGCCCCTGTGATCAAGCGCGTCCAATTGATTGCCATGGCGTCAGACGTCTGTCCCGCAACGATCCAAAATGGCGGCTCATCGGTCAAATCCCACCCAAAGATTCCCGTTTCATTTGCATAGCGCCGTCCAAACTCCTCCGCATGATTGGTCTCAAGGCGAAGCATTTCCGGATCGGAATGAGGATGCCGCCCGTGACGCCACGGTACATCCCAATATGCCTCGCCGACTTCACCCCCAATAAAAAGCGAGGGATGGAGATAGATTTGATACTTGTGCGCCAGCGAAACCAGGTAGTCGATCTGCTTGAAAGCCTCGGGATTGTAATCGCCGGGACGCGGCTCCACCCAGGCCCACAGCACATCAAAGCGGACGATGTTATACCCGAGCTCACGCATCTTCCTGAAATCAGCTTCGATGTCTTTGGGATCCCATTGCACCGGCCATTGCATTCCAGCCTTGGCGGGAACCCAATGCGCGCCTAACGGAATGAAGCGATGACCATCGCGAGAGAAATAATTGCCATCGAGGCGAACGCGAGGTAGTTTTACGACGTTCTCCTGGGGGCATGCATCGCTGATCAGAGCGAGGCTCACCAGCCAGCACAACATCCCGGCCACGAACGTATGCCTCAACCAGCCACTCAACCAGCCACTCACCCAGCCCGCGCTCTCAGCAGTCCTCATCACCTTCCGCCTTGTCGAGATCCCAGCCCGCGAATCATCGCATCCAGTTTAAAAGCTGAACTTTAGCGCGAGCTAAACCTCTCGCGCACTATTAAACTGCTAGTGATGGTACCTGACACGCCGGGGCTGTCTACCGTGTTGGCCCGATTTGCGAATTGTGCCAGGCGGAATTGGAGGTTACGGCTTTCCCTGAACTTGAAGTCCTTAAAGAGGGAGAGATCAACACTTAAAACCCTTCCTCCGGGGAGTTTTTACACCGAACCGCCGAGTCAGGCGCATTTTGCCGAAACCGGCGACGAAGCGGTTGTAGTTCAAATCACGGGCTTCGGACCATCTTCAACAGACTATGTCGACCCGACGCAAGACCCTGGCGCGCTCAAATCAGAGTAATTACTGGATTCGACTGGAAATGCAGTCGTTTTTGAGTTGACGAGTCGTTCGGAAGAGATCAGCGACAAGGTTTGCAGCCATGCTCTTGGCACCGTGTCTTTTAGGAGCGACGTCCGCCGAACTCCTCCGCGTAACGCGAGACAAATTCCCGGACGCTCATCGCCGGCCGGCCGGTCACCCGTTGGACGCCGTCCGCCCGTCTGTCATAACGACCCGCCCGGTGCAACTCGCCCATCGCCAAAAGATGGCCCAACAGATGTTCCGGCAATACCTTGCACTTTCAGCTTCTGTTCCCACTCCTCGGGGCTGATGTCGGAGTACGTGACCTGTCGATTCAGCGCGGCCGAGAATTCGCGGGCGACCCCATCCAGATCCTGGGACTGCGGACCGGTGAGTTCATAGATCTGGCCCAGGTGCGGCACAGGGTCGGCGAGAACGACAGCGACTACCTGAGCGACATCAGCCGCTGCAACCGGAGAGGTCTTGCCCCGCCCGAACGGGAGTTCGATGCGGTCTCGTTTGCGGACGCTCGGAGCGGCTAATTGCAAAAAGCTCTCCAGGAACATTGTCGGGCGGATTGTTACGACAGGCAGGCCCGACCACGCGAGCGCCTGCTCGCTCAACCAGTGCTGCCGCTGCTGATGGCTCGGGGTGGTGCTCTGGATACTCATCTCGGAGACTGTCATCTGGGACATGTTGACCAGCGCGTTCACTCCGGCTTCCCGCGCCACGGCCGCCTGGAGGTACCCGGCGGACACGGACATGCCGAAGTAGACCTGACCGCAGCCGCTGACGACGCGATAAACATCACCCGGCTTGAGGAGGTCGCCGACCACCACTTGGGCGCCGCTGGCTCGTAGGGACGCCGCCCGTTCGTCCTCGCGCCGCACCATGGCGCGAACCGAAAACCCTCGATCGAGGAGCAGGCCGGTGACAGTGCGTCCGACCGACCCCAGTTGGCCGGCTGCCCCGGTTACCAATATGAATCCGTCATCGACCATGCACCTTACCTACTCGCGCGAGATAACTGCCTGATCATATCTTATGATCCAACTCTCGGAGCACGCGGTTCAACTCTCCGACGCGACTGATTGCGGTACGCCTCCAGCGCGTTCCACATGAATGTGGCGTTCGCCCCGGATTGACGGGATGGTCTGCGCAAAATGTATTGTGGAGCACAAGCTCCTGGCACTTGATGGAGTGCACTGCGGGCTCGTCCTACTTAGTTAAGCAGCCTTAAAGACATTTTCCTGGTTACAGGTTTCGAGAGCGCCGGGTTCGACCGAACCGTACTACAGCGTTCAAAACATGCGCGAGACCGCGGCCCTTAGTGTCGAGCGACGACGACAATCATAAACGTCCCAGGCTTAGGTGCGGGACGACTGGTTGCTCCCGGTTTCTGTTCCTCAAACTCGGTTGTGGGCAAATACACCTTGTGATTCTCCAGGTCAACATCCATTGTTTTCGCGCCAATGGGAGTAGTCACGGTTTGCACGATCTCGAACTTGCCGGACGCACTCTCGCCCGCAACGTTAAGCTTGCCGTCCCGGCAGCTCGCGAATGTCTGGTGACCATCGAACTTCGTGGCATCCACGCCTGCGCCGATCGGTAGATCGGCGAGCACCTTGCCGTCGTCAGTGCTCATCACAATCAGCTTCTGCGGCTTTCGACATCCAATGAAAAGCCGCCGCTTTGCGGTGTCGATCGATAGCCCCACGGGTGAGCCCCCGGGAGCGACCGGCCAGTGAGCCAAAACTTTCCTTGCTTTGATGTCGACCACTGCGACCTGGTCCTTGTCCTCCAGATTGATGTAGACCTTACCGGCGCCGTCGGAGGCAAGAAACTCGGGTTTGCCGCCCAAGTCAATGGGATCATCGATGGATCCTGTCTTCGGATCGACGTCGGGCTTGAGCGTCATCAGGACTCCGTTGTCGCCTGAGACGACCAGTACAAGCCCGGTGGCTTTGTCGAAAATGATGCCGTCAGCATCAGGCTGCGCGGCTAGCGTCCCCAGGACAGCATTCGTCTTGAGATCGAAAATCACCACCGCGCCATCGCCGTCGCTGATGAATCCGCGTCCGACCTCGGGAACTAGGGCAACTCCATGGTTATGCTTCTGGC
>JACXTT010006619.1_pt1 | contig 16518 bp, 13 predicted proteins | sample 9270951 | NCBI WGS metagenome assembly JACXTT01 (sample SAMN15532306, study PRJNA645909) | rock metagenome | isolation source: weathered quartz diorite | place: Puerto Rico | collected 2017-06-21 | reverse complement strand
GGCTTGTAGGTGCGCCGGTGACCGTCGGGGTTCGGCGCCGTGACGGGGACGCCGCGGCGGACGACGCCCGGAAATCCGACCGCCACCCGGTCGAACATGCCCTGGGCTTTCACCATCTGGGTGATCGTGTTGATCACCGCCCCCGGCGTGGCCGGTCTCGGGGTCTTCACCCGCGCCCGCTCCGTGAGTGGTTTGCCGGTCGCGCTCAGGACGAGTGCCTTGATGCCGGTCCCGCCGATATCCACGGCGAGGGTCCGCACGGCACGATGTGGGAGCTTTGCCGGCGTCTGGCCCGCCGGCCCCATCAGAGCGTCCTCCAGCATCGCCCGTCGCTTTCGATGAGCCTGTTGGCCTCGACCGGCCCCATGGTGCCGGCCGTGTACTCCGGCAGCCATTTGGTGCCGTGGGTCTTCCATCCGTCCAGGATCGCCGTAATCCAAGCCCAGGACGCTTCCACTGCATCCCGCCGCATGAACAGCGACGCGTCCCCCGCCATCACGTCCAGCAGCAGCCGCTCGTAGGCTTCCGGAGAGGGAGCGGCGAAGGCCTCTCCATACTGAAAGTGCATCTCCACCGGATTTGTCTTGGCCTTGGCGCCGGGGACCTTGCAGATGATGCGCAACGAGAGCCCCTCATCGGGTTGAATCTTCAGCGTGAGAATGTTCGGCTCCAGGGGGATGTCCGGATTCGCATTGAACAGGATCTGAGGGATCGGCTTGAAGAAAACCGCGATCTCGCTGGCCCGCTTGGTGAGGGCTTTGCCGGTGCGGAGGTAGAACGGCACGCCGGACCACCGCCAGTTCTCCACGAACAGTTTAAGGGCCACGTAGGTCTCGGTGGTGGAGTCGGGCTTGATGTCGGCTTCCCGGCGGTAGCCGGGCACCTCTGTCCCGTGCGCCTTGCCGGCGGCGTACTGGGCGCGCACGGTGTATTTCTCCACGTCCTTGCCGGCGATCGGCCGCAGACAGCGCAACACATCCATGCGCGCGTTCCGGACGACGTTCGGGTCGAGTGAGTAGGGCGGCTCCATGGCCACCAGGCATAGGAGCTGGAGGATGTGGTTCTGGACCATGTCCCGCAAGGCGCCGGCCTCCTCGTAATACGTCGCCCTGGTGCCAACGCCCTCCGCCTCGCTGACGGTAATCTGCACGTGGTCGATGAACTTGTGGTTCCAGATCGGCTCGAAGATGCTGTTGGCAAAGCGCAGGACCAGGAGGTTCTGCACGGTCTCCTTGCCGAGGTAGTGATCGATGCGGAAGACCTGGGACTCGTCGAAGACCCGTGCGACGGCTTCGTTGATCTGGCGGGCGGACTGCAGATCGTGGCCGATGGGCTTCTCGACGATGACCCGCGAGAACGGGACGTTGCCGGTCGGCGGCTGAACCAGCCCGGCGTTCTTCAGGCCCTCCACGGCGCCAGCGATGGATGTGGGAGGGATCGCCAGGTAGAAGATACGGTTGCCGGGCAGCTTCAGGTCGGCCTCGATCTGCTCCAAGCGCTTGCGGAGATCCTGGTAGGCCTTGGGCTCGTCAATGGAGCCGGCGACGTAGAACAGCCGACGCTCGAAACCCTGCCAGACGTTCTCGTTTATTTTCTGACGGGAGTATTTGACGACGCCCTCCTGGGCGGTCTTCCGGAAGTCACCGTCGCTGAGCGCCTTGCGGCCGGTCGCCAGGATTGCATAGTTCGACGGCAACACGCCGTCGAGGAGCAGGTTATAGACGGCCGGCACGAGCTTGCGCCTGGCGAGGTCACCCGACCCGCCGAAGATCACCAGCGTGCAGGGTTGCGGAATAAGCGGCTGTGTCGGCTCGGACATGGCGGCGACCTCCTGCGGGCGCTAGCGCTTCTTGACGGCGTGGCCGCCGAATGCGTTCCGCATGGCGGCCAGCATCTTTTCGGCGAAGGAGTCGTCCTGCCGTGAACGGAACCGGGTGAAGAGCGCGGCCGTCAGCGTGGGCAGCGGAACGGCCTTGTCGATCGCATCGAGAACCGTCCAGCGTCCTTCGCCGGAGTCCTGCACGTACCCCTTCAGCCCGTCGAGCTTCGGGTTCTCCTTCAGGAACCCCGCGGACAATTCCAGCAGCCAGGAGCGCACCACGCTGCCCTGCATCCAGAGATCGGCGATCCTGGCGAGGTCGAGCTTGTACTCGCTCTTGGACATGAGCTCGAAGCCCTCGGCGTAGCCCTGCATCATGCTGTACTCGATGCCGTTGTGGACCATCTTGACGTAGTGGCCGGCGCCATGGAGGCCCATGTAGGCCCAGCCGTTCTCTGGGGCAAGGGTCTTGAAGATTGGCGCGAGCTTGTCGACAGTCGCCTTCTCGCCGCCGACCATCAGGCAGTAGCCGAGCTTGAGCCCCCAGATGCCGCCGCTGGTGCCGGCATCCACATACCGGATGTTCTTAGCCTTGAGCTCGGCGGCCCGTCGCACGTCGTCGTGGAAGTTGCTGTTGCCGCCGTCAATAATGATGTCGCCGGCCGACAGCAAGGAGGCGACTTTGTGGACGGTCTCTTCGGTCGGGGGGCCGGAAGGCACCATGATCCAGACGATGCGGGGCATCTTGAGCTTCGAGACCATGTCTTCGAGCGAAGTCGCGCCGACGCAGCCGACGCCCTCCGCCTGTTTGATCAATTCCGTCGTCCGGTCATAAGCCACCACGCGGTGCTTGCCCTGCTGGAGGCGGGTGACCATGTTCATGCCCATCTTGCCGAGGCCGATGAATCCGAGTTCCATGGGGGCTCCTTTCTTGCCCTGCTAGGGAGAGTTGCCGATTATAGACTAACTCGGCGGGCAAAACAAAAGCGGCGCGGTATTTCCTTGACCCGCTGGGGTTCGTCAGCTAGCCTTTTTCCCCATGTTGGTGATCGGCCTGATGTCGGGCACGTCCGCCGACGGCGTGGACGCCGTGCTCGTGGACATTCGCGGGTCGGGCCACGACCTGACGATCCGCCTACAGGCCCATCGCACGTTCCCGTATCCGCCGGCGTTTCGAATCCGCCTCCTAGAGGCCATGACGAGCGGCACGGTGGCCGACGCGTGCCATCTCAATGCCGCCCTGGGGGAATGGTTCGCCAAGGCGGTGCTGAGGCTGCTAAGAGCGGCGCAGATGCCGGCCGGTCGGGTCGCTCTGATCGGGTCCCACGGCCAGACGCTTCACCACCTGCCGAGGCCGCGCCGCGAGCCAGGCATCGGAGCGGTCCGTTCGACCCTGCAGTTGGGCGCCCCCGCCGTCATTGCCGAGCGGACGGGCATCACGACGGTGGCCGATTTCCGAACCAGGGACATGGCGGTCGGCGGGGAGGGGGCGCCGCTGACGCCCTATCTGCACTATCTGCTCTTCCACCACGCGTCGCTCTCGCGGGCGGTGGTCAACATCGGCGGCATCAGCAATCTGACGTATCTGCCGGCGCGTGGAGGCCTCGCCGCCGTCCGGGCTTTCGATACCGGTCCCGGGAACATGCTGGTGGACGGTGTCATGCGCCACCTCACCGCCGACCGCCGGACGTTCGATCGCGGCGGCCGTCTGGCCCGCGCCGGGACGCCGAATGAAAGTCTTCTCGGTACGTTCCTGGATCATCCGTTTCTTCGGCGGCGGCCGCCCAAATCCACGGGACGGGAAGAATTCGGGGAGCGACTCGTCGGCTATTTCCTGCGGCAGGGCAAACTGCTCGGCCTATCCGACGCCGATCTAGCCGCGACGGCGACGGCCTACACGGCCCGGACGATCGCGGGCGCGAGAAAGTTTTTGCCGGGCCGAGTGGACGAGGTGCTGGTGTGCGGGGGTGGGGCGCAGAATGCGTCGCTGATGCGCATGCTGCAAGCCGAATGGAAGGGGGTTCCTGTCCACGCCATCGAGGAATTAGGGTGGGACGGGCGCGCGCTGGAGGCCGTGGCCTTTGCGGTCTTTGCCTATCAGCACAGCAAGGGCGTCCCGTGCAATCTGCCGAAGGTCACCGGCGCGAAGAAGGCGGTGGTGCTGGGGCTAGTGGTCCCTATTTCTTGATCGGTGAATTCGGGTAGCTGGCGGCGATGCCGTTGGGGCCTTTGCCGACCTTGATCCGCTTGATCTCCGTGAGAGTCACGAGGTCCACAACCGAGACGTCGTCGCTTTTGGTATTGGCGATGAAGGCGAGCTTGCCGTCCGGGCTGAAGGTGATGCCGTGCGGCCATACGCCCAGCGGCAGCTGCTTGACGAGCTTGCCGGTTCCGGCGTCGAGAATGGACAGTTGCGCCGATTCCTGGTCGCAGGAGATCACGTATTTGCCGTCCGGCGTGACGCCGAGCTGGGCCGGCAGCTTGCCGACCGGGAAACGGGCGACCACTTTCCGTGACGCCGCATCCACCTTGAACACCCGGCCGCTGTTCAATCCCGTGGCATAGACGAACTGGCCTTCCGGCTCGACCCAAGCCTGCACGGCGGCGTCCTCGAGCGGCACGGAGGCGACGGCCTTCTTCGCATTGATGTCGATAATGGCGAGATCCTTGCTGCCGAGGTTCGCCACGTACGCGAACTTGCCGTCCGGCGAAATCGCGATGCCGTGCGGGCTCTGGCCGGCCGGAATCGTCGCGATGACCTGTAGGCTCGCCGCGTCGGTCACGGTGACGTCGCCCGATTCGGTGTTGGTGTTCAGGATGAACCGCTTGTCCGGGGTCATGAAGATGTGCGCCGGCCCGCGGCCGACCTCCCAGCGCGCGACGATGCGGAGCTTGTCGGGGTCCACCTTGACGGCCTGGTGGGCAGGGCCGTCCGTCAGATAGAGCATGCCGTCGGGGCCCAGATGGATGTTGTGCGGGGCGCGCAGGCCCCGGATGGGCGCGCGCTTCTTGCCGGCGTCCGCGTCGATGACCGAGATCGTCCCGTCGCTTTCGTTGGCGGTGTAGACCCAGTTGGCGGCGAAGATGTCGGGAGCAGGAACGGCTGCAGCGAAGAGAAGGGCGAGCGCAGCAGCCCGGAAGGCCATCACATAAAGTTCATGAATTTGGTCTTGGCCTCGTCCATGAGCGCTTCGGTAACCTGCGTCGCGCCCCGCTCTTGGGCGATCCGCTCAACTTCCTTACGCGCCATGGGCCGGATGAAGTCGGGGATGTTCTCCAGGCGTTTCTCCGCGGCGGGCGCCCATGGAATCCCGGCGGTCGAGTTCTTCGAATCGTCCATCACCTGCAGCGTGATCTTCTTGAAGCCGTGCTTGCGGGCATAGGCCTCGATGCCGCCCTTGATCATCGGACGGATGAACGAGGGCGTTTTTTCCAGCCGCTCCAGCGCATCCGGCGTCCAGTCGAACTCGGCCGTCGCGCCGCCTTTGGCTTCACCCGAAGACGCGAGGCCCATCTGGGCCACCACTGCCGAGAAGGGACACCCGCCGGTCTTCTTTTCGCCTTCGGTTGGCGCGGCCGACGCGGCCGCCGGCTTCTCGCTGTAATGCTCCTTCAAATAGTTGGCCATCTCGGCCTGACTTTCGCCTTCCCCGCGAAGCCCGCCGCGCGTCATTTCGAACGGCTGGGCGGCGGCGGTCCGGCCGCCGAGCTGCACGCCCAACGAGCTGACCATCTGCGTCTCGCCGGGATTGGTGACCATCGTGAACCGCGCCCCGCAGGACGGGCACCCGAAGAACACGCCGAGCGAGCCTTCGGCGGGCTTCTCGACCTTCTCGAAGTTCATGTAGGTTTCGCACTTCATGCAGACGAACTTCATGGGGGGACTCCTTATAGTTTCCGGGCCATGATCTTCTTGTAATCGAGAAGGGTCTTGATGCGGGTCACGATCTCATCGAACCGCTTGAGGGTCGGATAGTCGCCGTCAATGAGGGGCGCGCCCTTGTCGAACGATTTGGCCAGCGTCCGGTCGAAGGGGATGCGGCCCAGAAACGGCAGATCCAGCGCCCGGCACATGGCGTCCGTGTCGCCCTCGAACAGCTCGCTCTCTTTCCCGCACTGGGGGCAGCGGTACACGCTCATGTTCTCGACGATCCCCAGCACGTTGATGCCGAGGTCGCGGGCGTAGGCGATGGACTTCTGCACGACGTCCGAGGCGACTTCGGACGGCGTGGTCACGACGATCGCGCCGTCCAGGTCCGGAATGAAGCCGGCGATGACCGGCGGCTTGTCGGCGGCGGCGCCGGGGGGCAGGTCGGCCAGGAGGTAGTCCACTTCGCCCCAGACGATGTCGGCGATGAACTCGCGGAGCACGTTCATCTCCCACACGCCGAGCCACACGGGGCTGAGGTCCATCGGGCCTTTCCACCGAACCGGCGAGAGTTCGTCCAGAAAGAAATCCATGGAGCCGATTTTCATGCCCAGCGGGCCGACGGGCGGGAGTGCGCCCTCGGGGGTGATCGTGAAGCGCCGGCCGCGCATGCCGAGCATCTGGGGCACGCAGGGGCCGTTCAGGTCCACGTCCAGCACGCCGACCTTGTGGCTCTGCCGCGCGAAGGCCAGCGCGAGATTCACCGTGGTCATGCTCTTGCCGACGCCGCCCTTGCCGCTCATTACGACCAGCTTGTGGCGGACGGCGGCCATACGGCCCTTGACGGCCTTCATCTGCTCGGTGATCTGCTGGACGACCTTGGCGTCGTCGGAGTACTTCAGCTTGCCGAGAATGTCTTTCAGGTCTTGCGGCGCCATAAAGTTCGCGAAGCCCTCAAAATCTGCATCAAGCTATCATGGGGCCTGAAAGGGTGTCAATTTCTCTGCGACTTAACGCAGCCGCGCCAAAAGCTCCTGCACCTTCCACTGAATCAGTGCCCGTACGGCCCGGAACTCCGTCGGCGCCATCGCTTTCGGATCGGGAATAGCCCAGTCTTCGCGCTGTTTGGCGCGGACGTTCGGGCAGGCGTCGCCGCAACCCATCGTCACGGCCACGTCATATTCAATGGCGGGAATCTCGGACAAGGACTTGGAGGCGTGCTGACCGAGATCGTAGTCCAGTTCACGCATGGACTCGACGGCTTTCGGATTGACCTGCCCGGACGGTTTCGACCCCGCGCTGTAGGGCTCGACCGTGCCCGCTCCATGCATCCGCGCAAACGCCTCCGCGATCTGACTTCGGCATGAATTCTCCACGCAAACGAAGAGCACACGCTTCATTGTGAGGAAAGTTCCCCCAGCTTCTTCTTCGCCGCGCCGGAGGCGAGAGTCTCCCGAGCAAGGGCAAGCGCATCGCGGATGGAGGAGGCCTTGCCGCCGGCGTAGAGCATCATGGCGGCGTTCATCGTCACCCAATCGCGCATGGTCCCTTTGAACTCGCCCCCGAGAATCTTCGCGAGTACCGGGACCTCGCCGTCAAGGCCGGGCGACTTCACATCCTCGATGCGCGCGAACGCCATGTCGAAGTCTTTGGGTTGCAGAGTGAACGGGATGATGCGGTCGTCGCGCAGTTCGATGGCCTTGGTGATGGAGCTGATCGACAGCTCCGGCTCACCTTCGAGCCCGCGCACGACGAGCGCCTGCGGGGCGCCCAGCATCCGCAACGCTTCCGCGGTCTTTTCAAAGTAGGGCGGGTGCGACATCCCGATGATGGAGGTCCGGGCTCGTCCCGGGTTCAGCATCCGCGCGACGGGCTGAAAGAAACTTCGCACGCCCAGTTCTTTCCGCAGTTCCAGGAAGCGGAAGACGAGGGGGTGGTAGAGGCCGACGTCCAGATAGGCCAGCCCCTTCTGCGCGAGGCACTCCACCGCCTGTTTGGGCTCCAGTTCAATCGGGATGCCGAGCTTCGCGGCAATCACCGCCGTTGAAATCCGGTTGGGCACGCCATCGTAGCCGTGGAGCAGCACGGGCACGCCGGCGGCCGCCGCGACGATAGCGGCGGGCAGCAGGACGTGCCAACTATCCTGCTTGCCGGCGTAGGTAGGAATGTCCACGAGCCCGAGGCCGGGCGGGACCGGCAGGGGCGGCACGTACTCGCGGGCGACGGTGGTGAACGCGGCCAGTTCGGTGACCGACTCGCCCTTGATCCGCATGGCGATGAGGAACGCGCCGGCCTGGGCAGGTGTGGCTGTGCCCTCCAGCAGCAGGCGCATGGCGCTCGCGGCTTCCTGATAGGTCAAGTCCTTGGCGCCCTTCTCGCCCTTGCCGACCTTGGCGATGAGGGTCTGCATGGGGCTGTCCATGTCGGATCAGATCGAGTAGTGGAACTGGGGCTTGGCGCCGAGGGCCTCGGCGAGGACGCCGCGGGCCTTCAACTCCGTGATGATCTGCACGGCGATGGCGTCGAAGTCCTTCGGTCCGGCAAAGGCCAGGTCGGTATTGGCCGGCGGCGCCTCTTCGCCCTTCGACATGTGCACGGCGATGACCGGCGCTGGGTGGACCAGCGTCCGGATCGCCTGGTGGTCGGCTCCGCCGAACGCGTTGGTGGTGGACACCACGATCAGGCCCGTGTCGATCAGCAGACGGGCCACCTCGCCGAAACGCCGGACGATCTCGCCGGTGTCTTCCTCCCGCAGGTCGGCATCCAGGCCGCGCCGGAGGTTGGCGCCGTCGAGGAGATAGGTATGGCGGCCATCGGCCACCAGCTGGCCCTCCAGGCGCCGGGCCAGGAAGGATTTGCCGGTGTGGCGCCCGCCCGTGATCAGCACCAGGGCGGCGCGATGGCCGAAGTGCCTCGCGCGGTCGTCGGCGCCCACGTCACCCTTGACCCACGCGATGTCGCGCCGGCGGGCCTCCTCGCGCAGCACCGTGTGCTCGTCCTTCACCGCTTCGGTCATGATCCCGCCGCCGGACACGTCGTACTGGTCCACCAGGACGAAGCGGCCGGTGACTTCGGAGTCGCCGTAGAGGTCGAACGCGATGGGCAGTTTGGTGCGGATCGTCAGCTCGGCCACTTCGTTCCGGCCGACGAGCGATCGGGTCTCGCGGGCCGCGAGGTCGGAGGCGTCGATGATCCGGTGGATGATGGCCACTTCACATTCCACCTCGCGGGTCGCCACCCGCAAGAGGTATTTCTTGCCAGCCTCGAGCGGGCGCCGTCCCATCCAGAAGAGGTTGCACCGGAACATGGTGGAGACCAAAGGCGCCGAGTCCTCGAGCGAGGCGATCTCGCCCCGTTCGATGAAAATCTGCTCGTCGAGCGTGAGGCCGGTGGACTGGCCGGCCAGGGCCTCCGCCGGGACCGGCTCCACATTGAAGGCCTCGATCGTCTTGACGAGGGCCGATTTGTTCGACGGGGAGAAGACCAGCTTGTCGCCGACCTTGACACGCCCGGTGGCGATGCGGCCGGCGATGATCCGGCGCGCGTCGAACTTGTACACGTCCTGCACAGGGAAGCGCAGCGGCCGCCTTTCCCGTGCCGTTTCTTTGCGGAACAGGCCGAGGCTGTCCAGCACCGTCGGGCCGCCGTACCACGGCATGGCGGCGCTCGGCTTGGCGATGTTGTCCCCGAGCTTTGCGGAGACCGGCACGAACCGCTCCGGCGTCACCTTGAGTTGCGCCAGGAACTTCCGATACTCCTTCTCGATCGCCTCGAACACGTTCTGCTTGTAGCCGACCAGGTCCATCTTGTTGACGACGACGGCCACTTGCCGGACGCCGAGCAGGCTCAGGAGATAGCCGTGTTTCTTGGATTGCTCCTTGACGCCTTCCTGCGCGTCGATGACCAGGAGGGCCGCCTCCGCGCGCGCCGCGCCGGAGATCATGTTCTTCAGAAACTCCTTGTGGCCCGGTGCATCGATGATGATGTAATGCCGGTCCCGCCACTTGAAGAACGTGCGGGCGGTGTCGATCGTGATGCCCTGCTCCTGCTCTTCCAGGAACGCGTCGAAGAGGAAGGCGTATTCGAACTCCTTGCCCTGGCGGCGGCAGATGTCCCGGACCTTCTCTAGCTTGCCTTCGGGGAGCGAGCCGGTGTCGGCGTAGAGGCGGCCGAGCAGCGTGGACTTGCCGTGGTCCACGTGGCCGACGATGACGATATTGAGATGTTCCTGGGCTTTGGCGATGGCGGTGGTCATTACATATACCCGTCCTTGCGCAAGAGTTCCATCCCACGGCCTTCGTCCTGAGCGCGGCCGGACCGCTCGGCCACGGTCGTTTTGCGCAGCTCCTCGATGATCTCGTCCACGGTCTTGGCGGTGGACTTGATCGGAAACGTGCAGGGGGCGCAGCCGAGGCTGCGGTAGCGGGTCCCGTCGCCATTGTCGAAGTAGAGGTCGATGATCGGGATGCTCTCGGCCCGGATGTATTCCCAGATGTTGATCTCGGTCCAGTCCAGCAGGGGATGGATCCGGATGTGCGTGCCCTCGGGGAACGTCGTCTTGAACTGGTCCCACAGCTCCGGCGGTTGCTCGCGAAAGTCCCAGTCGCCGTGCTTGTCGCGCGGCGAGAAGTAGCGTTCCTTGGCGCGCGTCCCTTCCTCGTCGGCCCGCACGCCGAGGATGATGCCCTGGTAGCCCTTCTCGGCGATGAGGTTCTTGAGCCCGTTGGTCTTGAGGGCGGTGCAGCACTCGACGCGGCCCAGCGTATGGTTCATGCCGTTGGCCAGGGCGTCCTTGTTCTGGCCGATGACTAGGTTCAGCCGCCACTCGCGGGCGAACCGGTCCCGGTACTCGATCATGGCCGGGATCTTGTAGCTCGTGTCGATGTGGATCAGCGGAAAGGGGACGTGCCCGAAGAACGCCTTGCGGGCGAGCCATAGGAGCACCGTGGAGTCTTTGCCCATGGACCACAGCATCGCGAGGTTGTCGAAGTGCTTGTAGGCCTCGCGAAAGATGTAGACGCTCTGGTCTTCCAGTTGGCGGAGATGAGGTTCCATAAAGTTATTTGAGATGCAACCCGCACTCGGTCTTGGCCATGCCGGCCCAGCGGCCGGCCCGCGGGTCTTCGCCGGGCTGGACCTGCCGGGTGCAGTAGGTGCAGCCGATGCTCGGATAGTTCCGGTCGTGGAGCGGGTTGTAGGGGACTTCATAGAGCTTGATGTAGGTCCAGACGTTCTCCCACGTCCACCCGGCGAGCGGGTTGAACTTCACCAACTGGAACTTCTGGTCCCACTCGACCAGCCCGGCATGCGCCCGCGTGGGCGACTGGTCGCGGCGGATGCCCGTGATCCAGGCCTTGTAGTCTTTCAGAACCCGCGTGAGCGGTTCCACCTTCCGCTGGTTGCAGCATTCGTCCGGCCGGCGCTCCCATAGCTTGTCGCCGAATTGCTCGGCCTGCCGCTCCGGCGTGAGGAGGGATTTCACCTGGATCGGCGCGATGCCGTATTTTGCGATCAGTCGGTCGCGCGTCTCGTAGGTCTCCTTGAACAGGAAATCCGTATCGAGATACAGGATCGGCGTCTTGGGGTTGATCCGGTGTGTCATGTCGATCAGCGCGACATCCTCCGCGCCGAAGCTGCTGGCCAGCACGATGTCGGGAAAGTACGTCCCGATCGCGTAGGCGAGGAGATCTTGTGGCGCCTTGGACTCAAACGAGTCGTTGAGCGCCTTCAGGTCGGCCATGGGAACGGTCGGAATCATCCGATCTTCTCCACGGTCACCTTGAAGAAGTTGTCAGCCGGCACTTCCGAAATCACCTTCTGTCCGTCGTTCCGGAGCGACTGGGGCACGTTCTTGATCGGGTCGCCCGCGTCCAGCCAGACCTCCAGGATCTCGCCTTCGTCCATCATCTCAAGCTTGAGCTTCGTCTTGACGTAGTTGATCGGGCACATGACGCCGCGCAGGTCCAGCGTCGTCACGGACTTCGAGGACGGCTTCTGATCGGGAGCGGCAGGGATTGGCATGACGCACTCTCCTGTTGCCTGTTTCTCGTCCAGTTCCTTCTGCTTGAGGCTCTGGCTCATGTCTTCCGTGAGGACCTTGCAGGCTTCGACGAAGCCCTTCGCAAAGGCCAGCTTCTCGGCGGTGAAGGCGGCCGTGGTGTTGTGGGGGCCGAGGTCGCCGATGTCGGCGGAGGGTGAGGCATAGGCCTTGGCGATGCGTCCCGTGGCGCCGAACAGGCGCTCGAACTCGCTGAAGGTTTCGGCGTCCGTGTTGGGATCGATGCCTTCCGGCACGAGCACCGCCTTGGCGGCCGCCAGCACGGCCCGGTAGGCCTTGTTCACCGCCGCGGCGTGCTGCGCCTTGCCTTCCAGCAGCCGGGCCTGATACAGCTCTTGCTCGGCTTCGAGGATGCGGTTCTCGATCATCTCCAGCGCGCCGCCTGCGCATTCGCCGGGGCCCAGGTCTTCCAGGACGAATTCGTCCTCGCCTTCCCAATCGTAGTAGTACGAGGGATCCTCCTCAAAGGGCGGGACGATGGTATAGGGAATGAGCTCTTCCTTGAGCCGGGCCTTGCCGGTGCGCTCGATGAAGTCGAGGAGCCGCTCGCCATCGCGGCGGTTCTGCCTCCAGAAGTCCAGCAGGTGCGAGACGGCCGCCGGTACGTTCTTGGCCGGCAGCTTGACGGTCATCTGGCCGATCTTCGGCACGCCGTCGATCCGGCCGCCCAGATGCAGCTCGTAATGCGGCGCGAAGTGCTCGCCCATCCGCTTGCCGACGCCGTGGAGCCCGATGGTGGCGATGTGATGCTGGGCGCACGAATTGTGGCAGCCGCTGATCTTCACCGACTCGGCACTTAAGTCTGCCGGCACCTTGCCCGCGGGGAAGACCTCGGCCAGGGCGCGGGCCAAACCCTTGGAAGACGTGATGCCGAGACCGCAGGTATCGGTGCCGGGGCAGGCGATGATATCCTCGACGAGCTCGGCTCCGGGATCGCCGAGGTTGGCGGCGACCAGCCGCTCGTACAGGGCCCGCACCTTGTCATCCGGCACCCAGCGGATGCAGAGGTTCTGCTGGATCGTGGTGCGGATGTTGCCGTTGGCGTACTCGTCGATGAGGTCGGCGACTTCCAGCATCTGGGCGGCCGTAATATCGCCCATGGAGAGCCGGATGAAGGCGGCGGTGAACCCCGGCTGCCGCTGCAGAACGACGTTCGTGCGCCGCCACATGTCATACGGCGTTTCCCCGTGGCCGTTGCCTTTTGCCGCACCGTTTCCGCCGTTGGGCCGGACCGGCTGGATCAGCTGGGGCGCCGCGTCGGCGATGGTCGGCAGATTCAACGTTCCGTTATAGCCCTTGCGAATGAGGGCGTACTCGGCCTCGAACCGGCGCTTGAATTCCTCGAAGCCCAGCTTCTCGATCACGAATTTCATCCGCGCCTTGTTCCGGTTCTTCCGGTTGCCTAGATTGTCGAAGACCTTGATGATCGCATCGCAGGTCGGCAGCAGGTCGTCCATCGGCATGAACTCGTGCAGGAGGTGCGCGATCCGCGGCGCGGAGCCCAGCCCGCCGCCCGCGGTCACGCGGAAGCCGATGGTGCCGTCTTCCTTCTTCGCCGCCAGGAAGCCGAGATCGTGGATGGGTGTCATGGCGCAGTCGTGCCGGCAGCCCGAGAACGCGATCTTGAACTTGCGCGGCAGGCTCTGGTTGAGCGGGTTGCGCAGGAGATGGGCGGAAACCGTCTTGGCATAGGGGGTCACGTCGAAAACCTCGCCCTGGCAGACGCCCGCCAGGTGGCAGGCGGTGACGTTGCGGACGGTGTTGCCGCAGGCCTCGCGGGTCGTGACCCCGACCTCCGCCAGCCGCCGCATGATCATCCCGCAATCCTCGACGCGCGCGAAGTGCAGCTGGATGTCCTGGCGGGTGGTGACGTGGCCTACGCCGGTGGCGTAGCGCTCGGCCATCTCGGCGATGACACGCAGCTGGTTGGAGCTCAGGCCGCCGAAGGGGATCTTGATCCGGACCATCTGGACGCCGGGCTGGCGCTGGCCGTAGATCCCGTGCTGGAGGCGAAAGGGCCGGAACATGTCCAGAGACACGTCGCCCTTCAACAGCTTGGCGACTTCTTCCTCGAACGACTCGATCTCGCCGAGGATATCGGGCGGGATCGGGATCGTCTGGATGGGGCGAGTCGATGGCGTCTTCATGGTATGAACTCCAAGAATCAAATGTGGTACATCAGTACACGCTTCTCTTCCAGGTCGCGTGCCCGCCGACAGAGGTCGGCCAGCGTGGTGCGGTTCATGGTTTCCAGAACCTTGTCCTTCACTTCTTTCCAGACGCCTTGAACGATGGAGCCGTGCTTGGTGCGATGGCCGTTCCCGTTTCCGTGACGGGAACGACCGCGGTTCGTCATGGCGATGGGCCCGTCTACGGCTTGGATCACGTCCCCCACGCGAATGTCTTCGGCCGGCTTGGACAGGCGATAGCCTCCGCGCGCGCCGCGGGAACTTTCGACGAGGCTCGCATGCCGGAGTGAGCTCAGGATCTGTTCCAGGAACCGCAGGGGGATGCCTTGCCGGTCCGCAATCGCCTTGGCCTGGACGGGATCCGCTCCATTGGCCAGGGCCAGATCGAGGACGGCCATGATCCCGTATTCTCCCTTGGCTGAGAAGTACATGGTTAATTCCTACTGATCCGATAGGAAAACAGTATTACTGATCTTATATCCTGATTTATATGGGCCTGTCAAGCGAAATTCATTTCCTTGACTTCTCGGCCCTCCGCCTTATCCCTATCTGTTATGAACGGCGCGCAGACGCGCTGAAAGGAGAGTATGATTCGCTTTGACCGGTTGACCATCAAGACACAGGAAGTCCTTGCCGAGGCCCAAAAGCTGGCCGAGAAGGCCGGGCATCAGCAGATCGATGTCGAGCACCTCGCCCTGGCCCTGGTGCGGCAACGCGAAGGGCTCACGCTGGGCCTGCTGGAGAAGCTCGGCATCGATCCCGCCGCGCTCGGGCGCGAACTGGAAAAAGAACTGAAAAAAATCCCTCAAGTCTCTGGCTCGGGGGCGGGGCAGGTCGCCATTTCGCATCGGTTGGGCGACGTCTTTTCCACGGCCGAGCAGGAGGCCGAGCGCTTCAAGGACGAGTACCTCAGTACCGAACATCTGTTGCTGGCCATCACGGATGCCGGGGGCGCGGCCGCCGGCGTGTTCAAGCGGCAGGGCGTGACGAAGGACCGGCTGTACTCGGCTTTGACCGCTGTCCGGGGCACGCAGCGCGTGACCGACCAGGAGCCCGAAGAAAAGTATCAGGCGCTGGCCAAGTACAGCCGCGACCTCACCGATCTGGCCCGCAAGGGCAAATTGGACCCGGTCATCGGCCGCGACGAAGAAATCCGCCGCGTGATCCAGGTCCTCTCGCGCCGCACCAAGAACAACCCCTGCCTCATCGGCGAGCCCGGCGTTGGCAAGACGGCGATCGCTGAAGGGCTGGCCCAGCGTGTCGTGAACGGCGACGTGCCGGATGGTCTCAAGAATCGGCGGGTAGTGGCGTTGGACATGGGTGCGCTGGTGGCTGGCAGCAAGTTCCGTGGAGAATTCGAAGACCGGCTGAAGGCGGTCCTGCGCGAGGTCGAGGAAGGCGCCGGCACTATCATCCTCTTCATTGACGAGATCCACACGCTGGTCGGCGCCGGAGCGGCCGAGGGCGCGATGGACGCCTCCAACATGCTCAAGCCGGCCTTGGCGCGCGGCGATCTCCGGTGCGTCGGCGCGACCACACTGGACGAATACCGTAAGCGTATCGAGAAGGACCCCGCGCTGGAACGCCGGTTCCAGCCGGTGATGGTAGCCGAACCGTCGGTCGAGGATACAGTCTCGATCCTGCGCGGGCTCAAGGAGCGGTACGAGGTCCACCATGGGGTGCGGATCAAGGATTCGGCGCTCATCGCCGCGGCCATGCTCTCCAAGCGCTACATCAACGACCGGTTCCTGCCGGACAAGGCCATCGATCTCGTGGATGAGGCGGCGTCGCGCCTGCGCATGGAGATCGACAGCATGCCCACACCGCTGGACGAGCGCACGCGCCGCATCCGCCAGCTCGAAATCGAGCGCGAAGGCATCCGCCGCGACAAGGACGTTCCCGCGCAGGGGCGTCTGGAAAAGGTGGAAAAGGAACTCGCGCAGCTGCGCGGGGAGACCGAGGCGCTGACCAAACAGTGGCAGGCGGAGAAGGAGTCCATCAAGAAGATCCGCGAGGTCAAAGAGAGGCTGGAAGCGGCCAAGCAGGAGGCCGAGCGCGCTGAGCGGGAGGGCGACCTGGGGAAGGCGGCCGAGCTGCGCTACGGGCGGATGACGGAGCTGACCAAACAGTTGACGGCGGAGAACGCGCGCCTGCAGGGCCTGCCCGGCGAGACGCGGCTGCTGAAGGAGGAGGTGGACGACGAAGACATTGCGAAGATCGTCGCCAAGTGGACCGGCATTCCGGTGACCCGCCTCATTGAAGCCGAAACCAAGAAGCTCGTGCAGATGGAAGACCGTATCAGCCGGCGGGTGATCGGCCAGGACGAAGCGATCACGGCGGTGTCCAATGCGGTGCGGCGTTCACGGGCGGGCATCCAGGACCCGAAGCGCCCGATGGGTTCCTTCATTTTTCTGGGGCCGACGGGTGTCGGGAAGACCGAACTGGCGCGGGCCCTGGCGGAGTTTCTGTTCGACGACGAGCAGGCGATGGTGCGCCTCGATATGTCGGAGTACATGGAAAAGCACACGGTCGCGCGGCTCATCGGGGCGCCGCCCGGCTACGTGGGTTATGAGGAGGGCGGGCA
>JACXTT010006618.1_pt1 | contig 16521 bp, 16 predicted proteins | sample 9270951 | NCBI WGS metagenome assembly JACXTT01 (sample SAMN15532306, study PRJNA645909) | rock metagenome | isolation source: weathered quartz diorite | place: Puerto Rico | collected 2017-06-21 | reverse complement strand
GTACTCCGACTCCTGCCCGCCCACCCCGATGCCCAGCCGCACCCGCCCGCCCGAGAGCGTGTCGAGCGTGCTCACCTGCTTGGCCACCAGCGCGGGCTGGCGCTGGGGCAGCACGAGCACCTCGGTGCCCAGGGTCACGCGAGAGGTCACCGCGGCGACGTAGGAGAGCGCCATCAGGGCCTCGAGGATGGGCATCGCCGGGTTGTAGGGCCCGCGGGGGCGGCCCTCGATCGGCACGCCCATGATCACGTGATCGAAGACGTCGATGTGTTCGTAGCCGATGCGCTCGATGGCGCGCGCGAGACCGACGCCCGCGGCCGGCCCCTCCCGGTAGGACACGCTGGGAAACTCGACGGACAGCTTCATGGTCTCACCATTCCCGCAGAGACATACTGGAGCACCCCCGGCCTGTCAACCCGCGCGCCTTGATCGCTTCGGGGGCGCGGCCTATGCTACGACGCATGCGCTTTGGCTGGCTGACGCTCGGGCATTCGCCGTCAGGCGACGTCGATCACGCGGCCATCCAGGAGCAGCTCGAGCAGGCCTGCTTCGCCGAGACCGCGGGCTTCGACGGGATCTGGCTCACCGAGCACAACTTCACCGGGGAGAGCGTCTACTGCGATCCGATCCCGTTCGCCGCCTGGGTGGCCGCGCGCACCTCGCGCATCCGCATAGGCTTCGCGGTGCTCCAGCTCGCCCTGCGCCATCCGATCCGCCTCGCGACCCAGCTCGCGGTTCTCGACAATCTCTCGGACGGCCGGCTCGACGTGGGCGTGGGCCACGGCACCAACTTCAACGAGTACGAGTTCGTGGGCTACGGCCTGCGCAGCGACGACAGCCGTGAGCGGATGGCCGAGACGCTCGAGGTGATGGTCCGCGCGTGGACCGAGGCCCCGCTGGTGCACGAGGGGAAGTTCTACCAGCTCCGCCTGCCCGCGCTGCGGCCGCGGCCCCGCCAGCGGCCGCATCCGCCGATCTGGCGCAGCGTCTCGTCGTCGGGCTCGGTGCGCGAGTGTGGCCGGCTCGGGGCGCCGATCATGATGGCGCGCATCCCGCTGGCGCGGGTCCCCGAGCGGCTCGCGCTCTACGAGGCCGGCCTCGACGACGGCGCCCTGCCCGCCGAGACGCGGCGCCGGCTGCGCGAGCAGGCCGCGGTGTGGCGGTTCGTCCACGTGGCCCCGAGCCAGGACCAGGCGGAGGACGAGCTGGCCGCCGCGCTCCACGAGACGCGCCGCCACATGGTCCACGCCCGCGCCGCGCACAACCCCGCCGACTTCACGGTCGAGGCCTCGCGGGTCAATCCGTGGAACGACCCGCGGGGGTCGGACGAGGAGGGGGTGCGTTACTCGCTCCGGACCGCCGCGCTCTACGGTACCCCGCGGCGGGTCGCCGACCAGGTGGCCGAGATGCGGGAGGCGGGCGTCGAACACATCCTGTGCCAGATGAGCTACGGCTACCTGCCGCACGAGCGGATCCTGGCCTCGATGCGGGACTTCGGCGAGCGCGTGATGCCGGGATTCCATTGAGCGCGGCATGAAGAGCGGCCTGCTGAAGCGCCTCATCGTGGGCGCCCCCATGTCGCTCGCGCAGGCCCGGCACGAGCGGCTGTCCAAGACCGTCGCGCTCGCCGTGTTCTCGTCGGACGCGCTCTCCTCGGTGGCGTACGCGACCGAGGAGATCTTGTTGATCCTGATCCTGGCCGGCAGCGCCGCCGCCCATCTCACCGTGCCGGTCGCGCTGGCCATCGCCGGGCTCCTGGTCGTGGTGAGCGCGTCCTATCAGCAGACCATCCACGCCTATCCCAGCGGGGGAGGCGCCTACATCGTCGCGCGCGCCAATCTCGGCGCCAACGCGGGTTTGGTGGCGGCCTCGGCGCTGCTGATCGACTACGTGCTGACGGTGTCGGTGTCGGTGGCGGCGGGGGTTGCCGCCATGACCTCGGCGGTGCCGTGGCTGCTCGGCCACCGGATCCTCATCGGCGTCTTCTTCATCGCGGTCATCGCCTACGCCAACCTGCGGGGCGTGCGGGAGTCCGGGCGCGTCTTCGCGGTGCCGACCTACCTGTTCGTCGTGAGCTTCGGGGTGCTGGTGGCCACCGGCCTCTTCCGCTGGTTCCACGGGACCCTGCCGCCAGCCGCGCCGGTCCAGCAGGCGGCCACGCAGGCGCTCACGTGGTTCCTGGTGCTCCGCGCGTTCTCCTCGGGCTGCACGGCCCTCACCGGCGTGGAGGCCATCTCCAACGGAGTCCCGGCGTTCGCGCATCCGGAGGCCCGCAACGCGGCCATCACCATGACGTGGATGACGATCATCCTGGGCACGCTCTTCCTCGGCATCACGGTGCTCGCCTCGGCGCTCGGCATCGCGCCGTCGGCGGACGAGACCGTGGTCTCCCAGGTGGCGCGCAGCCTCTTCGGCGACGGGCTCTTCTACTACCTGATCCAGGGCTCGACCACCCTCATCCTGGTGCTGGCCGCCAACACCTCGTTCGCGGACTTCCCGCGGCTGAACTCGCTGCTGGCTCGCGATCGCTACGCGCCCCGCCAGTTCCGGACCCTCGGCGACCGGCTGGTGTTCTCCAACGGCATCCTGATCCTGGCGGGGCTGGCCGCGCTGCTGATCGTGATCTTCCGGGGCGAGACCCACGCGCTGATCCCGCTCTACGCGGTCGGGGTGTTCATCTCGTTCACGCTCTCGCAGGCCGGCATGGTGCGCCACTGGATCACCGACGGGGGCGCGGGCTGGCGGTGGCGGCTCGCGATCAACGGGGGCGGCGCGCTCGTCACCGGTGCGGTGACCGTGGTCATCGCGGTCACCAAGTTCACCCACGGGGCCTGGATCGTGGTGCTGCTGATCCCGCTCCTCGTGCTCGCGTTCCGGGGTGTGCACCGCCACTACGAGATGGTGGCCGCGGAGCTCTCGCTCGAGCACCTGGTCGACGAGCCGCCCCCCACCAACACGGTGCTGGTGCTCGTCGGGGATCTCCACATGGGCGTGGTCAAGGCCCTGCGCTACGCGCAGTCGCTCTCCGCGAACCCGAAAGCGGTCTACGTCGAGCTGGACCCGAGCGCCACCACGCGGCTCGAGGAGCGCTGGGTCAAGGGCGGGTGCGGCGTGCCGCTGGTGGTGCTGGCCTCGCCCTACCGGTCCATGCTGCGACCGCTGCTCGACTACATCGCGCGCATCCGCGAGCGCGACGAGCACTCCGTGGTGACCATCGTGATCCCCGAGTTCATGCCGCGGCGGTGGTGGCAGCACCTGCTGCACAACCAGACCGCGCTGCTCGTGAAGGGAGCGTTGCTCTTCCGCCGCGGCGTCGTGGTGGTGGACGTGCCCTTCCACCTCGCGAGCTGACGTCACCGGCTGGACGCGTAAGGCCTACCTGGGGACGGAAAACCTTACAACGCCCCCGGTCTCATGCCGCGTCGTGCCACGGCGGGCGGCCCACCTGCTTCCCCGCCTTTCCGGCTATTTTCCGCCGCCCGGCGCCGCGGACGCGGCGCTGGCACGACGGTTGCCATACAGAAGACCCATGAACCGCATGATCCTCTTCACGGTGACGGCGTTTATCGCCCTGTTGCTGGTCGGACACGTCGGGCCCAGTCTCGCGCGCACGTCTCGCGAGGCCGCGCCGCCCGCGCCGCGCTTCGTCCGCGAGGCGCAGCAGGCCTTGCGCGAGCTGGGCTACCGGCCCGGGCCGGTGGACGGGGTGGTGGGGCCGCGGACGAAGGACGCCCTCGCCAAGTATCAGCGAGCCGAGCGGATCCAGATCACGGGACGGCTCGACGCCGAGACGATGGTGCGCCTCGACATCCAGGAGCGGGTGCTCCGTCCCGGCCGAGCCGCGCGCGGCTAGCGTCCCCGCGTCCTACCGCCACTCGTCCACCGAGCGCGTGGTCTGGTAGGTCGAGCCCATGATGCGCCAGTAGCCGTTGGTCTCGCCCCCCACGACCACCGCGTGGATGTCCTCCTGGCGGAACATCGGGATCAGCTCGTCCGGCGCCGCCTTGAGCTTGGAGGCCCACGGCTCCTCGCCGAAGGTGGCGCGCGGGTAGATGTAGTTCTGCACGAGCTGGTAGTCCCAGTACTCGCCGGCCGGCATCGTCGCGGTCTCGAAGAGCCAGTCGATGAGCGCGTCCTTCTTCAGGAAGCCGCCCCGGTCCACGAACTGCCACGCGGTGATGGGATCGAGCAGGAGCGTGGGCGGCGTGTGCGGGTCCAGCCCCCGGAGCATGTTGCGGACGTGCTCGCGCCAGTACTTCTCCCGCAGCCCCAGGGTGAACGCGGTGGAGCGGCAGCCGGTGAACACGCTGACCGCGCTGTCGGCGAGGCGGAAGCCGTGCTGGACGTGGAAGGGCTCCCACGGGCTCCGCTCCTGGTTCTCCGCGAAGGTCACGCTGTTGTACGCGTAGTTGTTCCCCATGGAGCCCATGTAGGTGAGCCCGGGGACCGAGCCACCCTGCAGGTTTTGGGAGAGGAGGCCGTACGCGCGGCCGATGGTCGCGTTGGCGTGGTTGTAGGGGCCGAGGGCGCCGGTGCCCGAGTTCATCCCGATCTCGTCGCGCACCGGCCCGTTGACCACCGCCATGGTGGCGAGCGAGCTCGAGCTGCTGCCCCGCGCGCTCACGCCGGTGGCCGCGAGGGCCAGGATCACCGGGAAGTAGCGCGGCGACGCGCCGGCCATGACCGCGTTCACCGCGACCTTCTCGACGGTGTACTCCCACGCCTCGCGGAAATGGGTCGGGCGCATATGGCCGACGACCTCGTCGGGCCGCCGCCCGGTGGCCGCCAGCATCGCGGTCACGCGCGCCTCGGTGGGCAGCACGATCGGCAGGGTGTCCGTCCAGTGGCGGTCGAGGAAGAGCCGGTGGAGATTCTCCTCGGTGTCGGGCTCGACCAGCCTCGGGGTGGAGCGCTCGTACTCGACGGCGGATGAATCCTCCTCACCGAACGGTCGGGTCAGCCCCTCGATCACCTCCTGCATCACCGGCCGCTTCGTGATGGGATCCTGACCGTTCACGTAGGCGCGCAGCTCTCGCGCCGTCTTGCCCATCACCGGCTGGGGGACGAAGGCCTGCCGGAGGCCCGGCATGCCGTTCTGGGCCGCCACGGAGCGCACGACCCGGTCGAACTTGTCGGTGTGGAGGGCGACGGTGGGAACGCGGTACGTCGCCTCGATCGTCATCGCATGCGCGGCGACCGCCGGCGCGCAGGTGCTTCAGTGGCCGACGCCGACGATGGCCGCATGGCCCCGGGCGCGGATCTCCTCCCACGTGGCCGGATCGTCCTTCAGGTACACGCTCGAGATCGGCTTGAACACGGTGTTGACCGACGGCATGTGCTCGGCGAACCACGCCTGCATCTGCTTGAGGAAGACGTCCGAGTCGTCGAAGCGGCAGTCCACGAGGTAGACCGTCTTGCCGGCGAGGGTGTCGAGCCGCGCGGCCAGCTCCTTGCGGGTGATCTTCGGCGCGAAGCCGATCGGGTTCAGGACCGTGAGCTTGTCGTGGCCGCTCATGATGGTCTCCTTCCGGGCGAGATCGGGCACGGCTGGGGCACCGCCCGAGTACCCTATCACGGCCCGCGGCGCCGCGGACCGCAGGGGCTTTGCCTCGGTGCTAGAGTAAGCCCACATGGCTGGGCTCGCGCCTGCGATCCTCCAGCGAGCGGACACGCCGACCGATCCGCGGCCGGCGGCGCCGCCCCCGTCCGACCGCATGGTCTCGCTCGACGTCTTCCGCGGCATCACCATCGCGGCCATGCTGCTGGTGAACAATCCCGGGAGCTGGCGCCACGTCTACTGGCCGCTCGAGCACGCCGAGTGGAACGGCTGGACGCCGACCGACCTCGTGTTCCCGTTCTTCCTGTTCATCGTGGGGGTCGCCACGACGTTTTCCCTCGCCCACTGGCAGGAGCGGGGGGCGACGCGGCTCCTGCTGGCCCGCAAGGTGGTGACCCGGGCCGCCATCATCTTCGCGCTTGGGCTCTTGCTCCAGGGCTTCCCGCACTACGACCTGGCCCACATCCGGATCTTCGGGGTGCTGCAGCGGATCGGGCTGTCGTACCTGCTCGCGGCCGCCATCGTGCTGACGACGGGGGTGCGCGGCCAGGCGATGGCCCTGCTCGGCCTCCTGCTCGGGTACTGGTCGGTGATGACGCTGGTGCCGGTTCCCGGGGTCGGACACGCCCTGCTCGAGCCGGACAAGAACCTCTCCAACTGGCTCGACCTCCACGTCATCGGCGTGAACCACGTCTGGCAGGAGACGAAGACGTGGGATCCCGAGGGCCTGCTCAGCACCACCGGCGCGATCGCGACGGTGCTCTGCGGCGTGCTGGCCGGCCGGTGGATCCGCTCGGCGCGGCCGCCGGCCGGAAAGACGGCGGGCCTTCTGCTCGCGGGCGGCGCCGCGGTGATCCTCGGGCTGATCTGGGGCCACGCCTTCCCGATCAACAAGAGCGTGTGGACCAGCTCCTACGTCGTCTTCTCCGGCGGGATCCCCTGCCTCGGGCTGTCCTCGATCTCCTGGCTGGTCGACATCCAGGCGTGGCGGAGGGGGACGGGACCGTTCCTCGTCTTCGGGACCAACTCGATCGCCGCATTCTGGCTGTCGAGCTTCTTCGCCATCATCCTGGACTGGGTCCTGGTCGCGGGTCCGGTGGGGGAGCCGCAGGTCGCCAAGGCCTATCTCTACGAGACCTTTTATGCGTCCTGGCTGGCGCCGGCGGACGCGTCGCTCGCCTACGCGATCAGCTACGTGGTCCTCTGGCTGGGGCTCCTGAGCGTGCTGTACCGCTGGCGCGTCTTCATTCGAATCTGATCGGCGAATCTGATCGGCGAATCTGATCGGCGAATCTGATCGGCGAATCCGGCGGGCTCAGCGGCGGGCCCGGACCATCTGCGCGTAGTCGCGGTAGTTGATGAGCCGGATCCCTTCCGAGGCGACCGCCGCCTTGACCCGCTCGTCGGTCAGGGTCTGCAGCTCGACCTCGCGCTCCTTGTTGTACACCGCGTCCGGCCGCGTCTCGAGATGGCCGGGGTGGCAGGAGATCTCGGTGATGCCGGGCCGGAGCGCCTGCAGCATGCCCACGAGCGCCTCCACGCTGATCTTCGACATGTCGGTCCGCCCGAACTCCGGCTGGCCGTAGAAGCGGCCGACGTACACCACCTCCGAGAAGCCGCGCACCGGCACGCCGTAGCGGCGGCCCGCCTCCAGGAAGAGCCGGGCCACGTTGAACAGGCGGTGGAGGTGATGATGGGAATCGATGTGGGTCGGCGGCTCTCCGGTCAGGCGAACGAACAAGGTGAGCTGGCGGTCGATCGCGCGCTGGACCGCGGTCAGGTCCTGCACGTCGACGAACAGCTTGCCCCGCTCGTCGAAGGCCACGTGGATGCCCAGCCCGAGCTTCGGGCGCTGCCGGGCCTGCTGGATGGCGGCTTCCGCGTCGGGCCCGTCCACGAGCAGGCTGGCGCTGGTCACGATGCCGCCGTCGTGGGCCTCGAAGAGGCCACGGTCGATCTCCGCGGAGAGCCCGAGGTCGTCCGCGTTCACGATGCAGAACCGCGGCGACGCGGCCTTGTCCTGCGCGCCCCCGGCGACGGGCCAGACGACCAGTGACGCGATGCCGCTCAGGGCCGCCCGGATGAAGCGCCGTCTCGACGACTCGGAAACCATGTATCTCCAATATAGACTTGAGCGATGGAGAAACAGCGCGGATAGTGAAGCTCATGCGACGCATCCCGCTCGGGCTGGCCACGCTCGTCGCCGCTCTCGCCCTGCTCCCGCCGGGGGTTCCGGCGCAGATCCCCCGCCTGCCCGAGCCCGAGCAATCACGGCCCTGGGCCGCCTATTTCTCCCCGGGGGGCGGCGCGACGCAGGCGGTGGTGGAGGCGGTGGGGCGATCGACCCACGCGGTCCTGGTCCAGGCCTCCACGGTGAGCTCGCCCCCGATCGTCAAGGCGCTGGTCGACGCGCACCACCGCGGGGTCAAGGTCGAGGTCATCCTGGAGCGCTCGACGGCCAAAGCGCGGTACTCCGCGGCCGCCGCGCTCGCGCAGGCCGGCATCGTCACGCTGATCGACGCCGCGCATCCCGCGGCCAGCAACAACGTCATGGTGATCGACGGGCAGGTCGTGCTGACCGGCGCCTTCACCTTCACCGCCGCGGGCGAGCGGGACAACGCGGAGAACCTGCTCGTGATCCACGCCCCCGGGCTGGCCACCCGCTACGGCGACAACTGGAAGGTCCACGCCGCCCACTCCACGCGATTCGTCGCGCGCTGAGCGATCCCGCTATTCCGCGAGCCACACCGTATCGAGCTGGTTGTTGAGGAAGTGGCTCGGGGTGATGGTCCAGCCCCGTACCCGCGCGCTGTGGGCCGCGATGCGGTGCCACTGGAACGTGAAGACGTAGTGCGTCTCCTCGTCGAGCAGGCGCCGCTCGAACTCCCGAACATAGCGCGAGCGCTCTGCCGTATTGGCCGAGCGGCTCTGCTTCTGGTACAGCTCGTCGAGCGTCCGGTCGACGTAGCGGCTGTAGTTGATCGGGCTCACGTCCATGGACTGGAACTTGAACAGGGCCAGGTCCGGGTCGACGATGTAGCTGCAGTGGAAGTCGGCGGCCACCTCGAAGTTGCCGTTGAAGACGTCGCGGTAGAGCATGCCCAGCTCGAGCGTCTCGATGCGAACGCTGAGCCCGATCTGCCGCCACTGGTCGACCAGCCACACCCCGAGCGCGTCGTACGGATTCGGGATCCCGCGGTTCTTGAACGTGAACGCGAAGCCCTCGGGTACCCCCGCCTCGCGCAGGAGCCGGCGCGCCTCCGCCCGCGACTTCGCGATGTCCCGCGAGTAGCCGGCCAGCCCCTCCAGCTCCGCCGGCGGCGTGGCAAAGGGGGTGCCCACGCCGAGCACGCCCGCCACCTCGCTGAGGATGGTGAGCCGCGACAGCGTCGCCGCGCCCTGGTGGCGATCCAGCGCGAGCGAGAGCGCGCGACGTACCCGCCGGTCGTCGAAGGGCTTGCGCTCGTGGTTGACCGCGAGCGGGTTGCTGCACTCCCAGGGGCTCTCCTGCACGGTGATGCCGCCGCCGAGGGCCTGCACGAGGGTGTCGCGCTCGGGCGGGGAGAAGCCGCGGAACTGGATCATGGCGCGCTGGCCGCGGATCGCCGCCACCTGCGCGGCGGAGTCCCGAACGAAGAGGGCGCGATAACCGTCGAGGTAGGGCTTGCCCTTGTCCCAGTAGTCCGGGTTGCGCCGGCCGATCCAGTGCGAGCCCTTCACGTACTCGACGAAGAGGAACGGGCCGGTGCCCATCACGTTCTTCTCGTACCAGTGGATGTCGCGCGCCAGGATGTCCGCCTTGTAGATCCAGTTGAACGGCGAGGCGAGGGAGGGCAGGAACGAGGCCTGGGGCCACTTCAGTCGGAACACGACGGTGGAGGGGTCGGGCGCGCCGACCGACTCCACGTTGATGTACTCGCCCTTGCGGTTCGAGGTCACGCCGGGCGGCGGGAAGATGATCTTGTCGTAGCTGGCCTTGACGTCGCGCGCGGTCAGATCGCTGCCGTCGTGGAAGCGCACGCCGCGGCGCATCCTGAACGTGTAGGTCCGGCCGTCCGGGGCGACCGTCCAGGACTCCGCCAGGTCCCCGACGAGCCGCGTACCGGTCCGATCGGTCGGGTCCACGCGGAGCAGCGTGCTGTAGTGCGGGGCGGCCGGGTGCACCACCGCGAAGGTCTCCTCGCGGTGGGCGTCGTAGGAGGGCGGCTCCGCCGGCACCACGAAGATCAGCTCGCCGCCCCGCCGCGGGCTCTCCTGAGCAGCGGCGGGAGCGCCGGCAGCGACCATCAGGAGCAGGCCCGCGAGGAGGCGGGCCATGCTAGACCCTCATCACGACCTTGAGCGCATTGCCGACCCGGTCGACGTAGGTGTGGAACGCCTCGTGGACGTCGTCGAGCGCGAAGTGGTGGGTGATGATGGCGTTCGCGTCGAGCTTGCCCGCGCTCATCAGGGCCAGCGAGCGGCCCGAGCTCATCCCGCCTTCCCCGCGCGCCGCGTAGATCCGCACGTTGCTGCGGACGGCCAGGTTCATGTCCATCTCCACGGGACCTGCGTACCAGGCGACCACCCCGATGCGCCCCCCGCGCTTGACGCACTCGAGCGCCTCCTGCATCGAGGTGGGGCCGCCCGCGCACTCCAGCACCGAGTCCGCCCCCTTGCCCCCGGTGATGTCGGCCACCCGGCGGGCGAGGCTCTCCTCGCGCACGTTGACGAGGACGTCGGCGCCGAGCCGCGCGCCGATCGCGAGGCGCTCGGGACGGGTGCCCGAGAGGATCACGCACTCGGCTCCGAGCGCCTTGCAGAGCTGGACCGCGAGCAGCCCGATCGGGCCCGGCCCCTGCACGAGCACGGTCTCGCCCGCGAGATAGCCTCCCATGAGATCGATCGCCCAGAGCGGGGAGGCCGCGGTGGTCACCATGCACGCCTGCTCGAAGGTGAGGTTGTCGGGCAGCTTGTAGACCGTGTTGACGTGGTTCGCGGCGTACTCGGCGAAGCCACCGTCGCACGTGAGCCCCTTGGCCCGGTGGCCCTTGGCCACGTTGCCGTAGTTCAGGCAGGAGGTGTACCAGCCCTTGATGCAGTTCTCGCACCGCTCGCAGCCCTTGTGCACCTCGACCGCGACGCGATCGCCCACCTTGAACTCGTCCACGCCGGGGCCGAGCGCGGCCACCGTCCCTGCGTACTCGTGGCCCATGATGAACGGGCCGGCGGGCTGGCCCGGGAGCTTGCGGTGCAGCACCTTCACGTCGGTCCCGCAGATGGAGGTGACGTTGACCTTGAGCAGGACCTCGCCCGGGCCGGGCTCGGGCACCGGCCGCCGCTCCACCCGCATCTGGTCGGCCTCGTGCAGGACCACCGCCTTCATCATGGGAGCACCACCTCTCGCGCCACGCCCCGCAGGTCCACCTCGAACTCGAGGCCCTGGATGGGCGGGCGGCTCGGAAAGAACCGGAGCCCGTGGATGGCCGCCGGCCCCGCCGGCCGGAGGATCTCGTCCAGCATCGGGGCATCGACCGGCATGGCGGTGTAGACCTCGATGGCGGTGACGCGGCTCCAGTCGCCGCCGAGTCCGCGCAGGCGCTCCTGCATGACGCCCATCACGAAGCGCGCCTTCTCGGCCATGGCCTTGGACGACGTGTCGCCGCGGCGCACGATGCCGTCCGGCCCGTGCGCGCGGTCTCGCAGCTCACCCGAGCCGGCCACGATGAACGTGGGCGCGGGGGTCGAGCCCGGCGTCGTGTAGGCGAAGCCGTACAGCGCGGGCTCGCTCGGAGCGCCGGTGATCGGCGCCACGTTGGTTCGCGGGATCGGATTGTCGTCGCCCACGATGATGCCCCACTCGGCGAGGAGCGACCGGTAGCCCTCGTTGAACTCTGCGAACCCGTCGAAGCTGAACGGCTTCGGGCTGCGCAGCTCGATCCCGCAGAGGGCCGTCCGCGATCGTCCCTGCTGGCGGAGGTAGCCGTCGATGAGCGCGAAGCCAGCCCGCCAGGGTACGGGCGCGGCGAGCGTCGCGTGCACGATCTCGTGGCCGGGCATGGCGACGGTACCGGACGAGAACGCGCGGATGCCGGTCAAGAACCGGTAGTTGCCGCTCGGGTGGTCACGAAGCATGGCGCTCCTCGGTCAGGAAGTTGCCCGCCTCGAAGATCACCGGCGGGGCGGTCTCGTCGAAGCTGACGCCGACCGGGTCGCGACCCTCGGCCAGCGCCTCCAGCTGCTGCCGGAGCGCGCGGCGCACGAGGGCGACACCCCGGTCGCTCGACACCAGGTTCTCCTCGGAGTGCAGGGTGATGGCGCCCTGGCCGACCTGCGCCTCGTAGTCGCCGGGGAAGCGCCGGTGCTCCTCGGCGGTCAGCTCCTCCCACAGCTTGCCGTCGAGCCGCGAGCGCACGGCCGCGATCTCGCCCGGGCTCCGCACGCGGCCCGCGGTGTAGATTCGGAAGCTCGTGTCGTCGATGGGCAGCACCCAGCCGATCGTCTCCACCCGTGCGTGCTGGGCGACGCGTGGATTGGGAATCACTCGTAGCGTCGGCAGCACCGCCTCGCTGATCCGGTGCAGGATCTTGCCGTCCGGCAGGCGCCGGTCCGAGACCGCCTTCACGCCCTTGTCGGTGAGCTCCCAGGTCACCTGTGGCATCAAGCCCATCTGCGCGGTGAACTGCGGCCCGCTGAAGGAGCCGTGCAGGATCGGCACGTGCAGGCGGGTCCGCCTCCGCCGATGGAGTGGTCGTCCGCTTCCAGGAACTCATCCTTGTCCAAGCGCTCCAGCGCCTCGTAGAGCGGCAGGACCGGCTTGCGATCCGGCGGGCCCATGTAGGCGAAGATCAACCCGTAGCGCTCCCGCACCGGGTACCAGGGCTGCCGCATCCGCTCCCGCCGCCGGCCGCCGTCGGGCTCGCACGGCTGCTCCAGGCAGTGGCCTTCCACGTCGAAGAGCCACCCGTGATAGCAGCAGCGGATCCCACGCTCCTCCACGCGCCCGTAGTAGAGCGTGGTGCCGCGATGCGCGCAGCGCGCGGTCACGAGGCCCGGCCGGCCCCGGCGATCGCGGAAGAGCACCAGGTCCTCGCCGAGCACGCGCAACGCCCGCGGCGTGTCGCTGGCGTCGCCGACGAGGCCGACCGGGTGCCAGTAGCGACGCAGCAGCTCGCCCATCGGCGTTCCGGGCCCCACGTCGGTCAGCTCGCGCATGGACGTGGGGACGGCACGCCCGTAGCCGGTGCCCTCGTCGACGTCCTTCCGTCCCACCACGCTCATGTGGCTCTCCTGACCCGGGCCTCGCCTCGAGCGGCCCGGCGACCGGCTGCTAGTCTGCCCTGGCGGCGCCACTGCATCAAGGGAGATAGCGGGCGCTTAGACGTGACTGCATGAAGGCGCTCGGACCCGAGGCGGTGGCGCAATACCGCCGTGACGGATTCTACTTCCCGATCCGCGTGCTCTCACCAGAAGAGGCGCTCGGGTATCGGGCGCGCCTCGAGGAGGTCGAGCGCGCGCACGGCCGGCCGCTCGGCGGCCTGCTCCGGCAGAAGTGTCACCTGCTCTTCACCTGGCTCGACGAACTGATCCGGCACCCGCGCATCCGCGACGCGGTCGAGGACGTGCTCGGCCCCGACCTCCTCTGCTGGGGCTCGAGCTTCTTCATCAAGGAAGCGGGCGATCCGGCCTTCGTCTCGTGGCACCAGGACTCGACGTATTGGGGCCTCAGCGAGCCGGACGTGCTGACCGCGTGGGTGGCTTTCTCGGAGAGCTCCATCGAGAGCGGCGCGATGCGGATGGTGCCCGGGACGCATCACGAGCAGGTGGCCCACCGCGACGCCTTCGCGCCCGACAACCTGCTCTCGCGCGGCCAGGAGATCGCGGTGGAGGTCGACGAGTCTCGCGGCGTCGACGTGGCGCTGCACCCGGGCGAGATGTCGCTGCACCACGTGCGCATGTTCCACGGCTCGCCGCCCAACCGCTCCGCCGAGCGGCGAATCGGGTACGCCATCCGCTACATTCCCACGCGCGTCCGGCAGATCGCGGGCGCCCGCGATAGCGCCACGCTCGTGCGCGGCGTGGACCGCTACCACCACTTCGCGCCCGAGGAGGCGCCCGCGCGCGACCTCGATCCGGCCGCGGTGGCGCGCCACGCCGCGATCCTGAAGCGGCAGGGCGAGATCCTCTACCGCGGGACCGCGGTGGAGCGATTCAGGTAGGCGGTGCTATCCTCTCCGACATCCCCCTCGGAGGTGGACGCATGATCGGATCGGACGGACGCGAGAGGTACCGCGTGGTGTGGCCGCGCGGGGCCAGGACGGTGCAGGCCACCGACGTCGCCCCAAGGCTGTCGACGCTCGAGGGCAAGACCATCGGCCAGCTCTGGGACGATCTCTTCCGCGGGGACGAGATCTTCCCGATCCTCGAGGAAGAGCTCGGCCGTCGCTTCCCCGGCGTGCGCTTCGTCCCCTACGACACCTTCGGCTCGACGCACGGGCGCCACGAGCAGCGGGTGCTGGCCGAGCTGCCGGACCTGCTGAGACGCCATGAGGTGGACGCGGTCATCTCGGGGATGGCCTGCTGAGGGAGCTGCACGCCCGCCGTGCTGCGGGCGAGTGCGGTGGCCGAGCGGGCGGGCGTGCCGACCGCGTCGCTGGTCTGCGAGGGTTTTCTCGGCCAGGCCGCGACCACCGCGACCGGGCTCGGGCTGCCCGGCCTTCCCACCGCGCTGGTGCCCGGCCACGTGGACGTGCAGAGCGTGGAGGAGCTGCGGCGCAACCTGGTGGCGGTCACGGTGGACGCGGTCGTGCGGAACCTGACCGAGGCGCCGCCGCGCGCCGGGGGCGCCGTCGTCGAGCCCGCGCCCGCGGACGTGGTCTTCGATGGCGACTTCGACGAGGTCAACCGCTTCTTCTACGAGAACGACTGGAGCGACGGCCTGCCGATCGTGCCCCCCACCGCGGAGCGCGTCGGCGCGTTCCTCCGCTTCAGCGATCGGCCGGGCGAGACCGAGCTGGGCGTGCTCCTGCCCGACAAGCGCCGTGCCACCGTCTGGAACGTGGCGGTGAACGGGGTGATGGCGGGCTGCCGGCCCGAGTACATGCCGATCCTGGTCGCGCTGGTGGAGGCGATGGCCGACCCGCGCTACGGCGTCGAGCACAGCGGCAACACGCCGGGCGCCGAGACCCTGATCATCCTGAACGGGTCGCTCATCAAGGAGCTGGGCTTCAACTACGAGCAGGGCGCGCTGCGCGACGGCATCCAGGCCAACACCACGATCGGGCGCTTCTGGCGGCTGTATCTGCGCAACGTCGCGGGCTTCCTCCACCACCGGACCGACAAGGGCACGTTCGGGAACACCTGGCGGGTAGTGCTGGCCGAGAACGAGGACGCCCTACGCCGCATCGGCTGGACCACGATTGCGGAGGACGAAGGGGTCGTCGGCGGCAACGCGGTCACGATCTCGCGCTACACCGGCGGCGGCGTGATCGCCTCGGTGTTCGGCAATGAGCCGGACCGGATGCTGCCCTATCTCTCGGACGCGCTCGTCGGGAAGGTCGGCTGGGAGCTGCTCTTCACCGTCGGCATGGGGGCGGGGAGCCAGCGGCCGCTGCTGATCCTGAGCCCGATCCTGGCCGAGACGCTGGCCAAGGGCGGGCTCGACAAGGCCACGCTCAAGCGCCGGCTCTTCGAGCTGGCTCGCATCCCTGCCGCCAAGTTCGAGCGGTACGTCGGCGAGTGGACCAACTTCGTGCCGGGCCGGCCGCCGCTCACCGAGCTGGTGAAGAGCGGCCAGATCCCCGCGGTCTTCGCGGAATCGGAGGATCCCGAGCGCCTCGTGCCCATCGTGTGCCGCGCCGAGGACTTCATGGTGGCGGTGAGCGGCGACCCGCTGCGGACCAACGCCTACGCGTTCGCCCACAACGGCATCCTGGGCTATCCCACCACGAAGCCGATCCGCCTCCCCGCCGACTGGCCGCGTCTACTCCGGGACGCCCGGAGCCGCTAGCTGCACTCGCTCTGGGTGCTGGTGCCCGCGGGCCAGCGCGCCTCCGGCGAGTGGATCGACGACACGCTGCGGGCGCGCGCCGAGGAGAAGGGGCTGATGGCCCGCACGCCGCTGGCCGGTCAGTTCCCGCGGCAGCGCGTCGAGTTGATCCGCGACGTCGATCCGGTCGGTGAGGCCAACCGGCTCTTCCGGCTGCGCGGCTGGACGGACGGGCTCCCCATCGTACCGCCGTCGCTGGCGCGCGTCGACGAGATGGTCGCCGCGAGCCCGCTCGAGCGCCACGCGGTCCTCGGCGAGGTGGAGCCGCTCGGCGGGGTGGCGAGCGTGGAGAAGGTCGCGGCCAGCGCGGTGATGGCGGGCTGCGAGCCCCCGCACTTCCCGGTGGTGCTGGCCGCGGTGCAGGCCATCCTCGATCCCGTCTTCAACCTGCGGGGCGTGCAGACCACCGACGAGAACGTGGCCCCGCTGCTGATCGTGAACGGGCCGGCGGCGGCGGCGCTTCAGATCAACTCGAGCTGGGGCGCGCTCGGCCCGGGCTGGCCCGCCAACGCGGCCATCGGCCGCGCGGTGCGCCTGGTCATGAACAACCTGGGTGGCGGCTGGCCCGGGGCGGTGTCTTTCGCGGGGCTCGGCCAGCCGGCCCGCTACGGCCTGTGCCTGGCCGAGCGCGAGGGCGACACGCCGTGGCCCCCACTCCACGTGGAGCTGGGCTATCGGGGGGAGCAGAGCACGGTCACCGTGCTCCGAGCCGAGACCGTGATCAACGTCACCGGCGGGCTCGATGAGCTGGCCAGCGTGATGGGCTCGGCCACCTCGCTGTTCACGGTCCTTCACAGCGGCAAGGTTGGCGTGGTCATCTCGCCGTTCACCGCGAGGCGCCTGGCCGCCGACGGCGTGACGCGCGCCGACGTGCGCCGCGCGCTGCACGCGCGCGGGCGGCTCGACGCCGAGACGTGGCGGCGGTCGTGGTTGCACG
>JACXTT010006617.1_pt1 | contig 16521 bp, 17 predicted proteins | sample 9270951 | NCBI WGS metagenome assembly JACXTT01 (sample SAMN15532306, study PRJNA645909) | rock metagenome | isolation source: weathered quartz diorite | place: Puerto Rico | collected 2017-06-21 | reverse complement strand
CGACCTCACGGTGCTCGACAACGTGGCGCTCGCGATCTTCGCGCGCGAGCGCAAGACGCAGCGCATCCTCGCTGTCGCGGAGCGCGACGTGGCGGTGACGCGCGAAGCGACGGAGCTGCTCGCCGGGTTCGGTCTCGCCACCAAGGCGGCGGCGCCGGCGCGCGGGCTCGCGCAGGGCGAGCGCAAGCTCCTCGACGTGGCGGTCGCCTACGCGCTGCGCCCGAAGCTGCTGTTTCTCGACGAGCCGACGAGCGGTGTCAGCACGCGCGACAAGGCGCAGATCATGGACACCGTGTCCGCGGTGGTGCGCGGCGGCGGGATAACCGCGGTCGTTATCGAGCACGACATGGACGTCGTGTTCAAGTACTCCGACCGCGTGGTAGTCATGCACGAAGGACGGTTCCTCGCCGACGGCCCGCCGGAGGCGATCCGCCGCAACGCCGAGGTGGCCAAGCACTTGCTCGGGACCGACGTCTAGTCATGCTCGAAGTCAAAGCCATCGACGCCTGGCGTGGCGCCGCTCAGGTGCTGCGCGGTGTCTCGCTCAGCGTGCGAGAGCACGAGGTGGTATGCCTCGTCGGACGCAACGGCGCCGGCAAGACCACCACGATGGAAAGCATCATGGGCTTCGTGCCTGTGAGAGCCGGCCAGATCCTGTTTCACGGCGAGGAAGTAACTTCGCTACCGGTGCATCAGCGCGCGCTGCGCGGCATGGGATACGCGCCGGAAGGCTGCGAGATCTTTCCTGAGCTCACGGTGGCGGAGAACATGATGATCAGCCGCTGGATGTCGGCCAAGGCGCACCGCCGGCTGGAGCAGCTCGCCACCGAGAATATCGAAGAGCGCGTGTTCTCCATCTTTCCCGAAGTGCGCGATCTCTTGCGCCGCCAGGGCACGAACCTGAGCGGCGGCCAGCGCAAGATGGTCGCGATCGCGCGCGGCATCGCGCTTGCGCCGACGCTGCTGCTGCTCGACGAGGCTTTCGAGGGGCTTGCGCCCGTGGTGGTCAAGCGCTTTCGCGATGCCGTGCTCAAGATCGAGGATCTGGGCATCTCGCTGCTCATCGCCGAGTCGAACCTTGTCAACGCGGCGCGCATCGCCGACCGGCTCTACGCGATCGACCGCGGCGAGATCATCTTCGAGGGCAGGCCCGAGCAGGCGCTGCAGGACGAGAACGTCATGAGGGCGCTGCGCGGCTAGGCTTCGGCGGCACCAGCCATAGCGTGAGCAGCGTGGCGAGCGTCCAGACGACGTAGGCGGCGGTAAAGAGCCACTCCGGCGCCCGGTAAAAGAGCAGCGTGCGCACCCAGCGCCCGACGAATGACTCGGCGGGCGCGCCGCCGCGGGCGATGGCTTCCCATACCGTCAGCGGGCAGGCGACGCCGAGGAGCGCCTCCCCTGCGACATAGCCAATCGCCGCAAGGTGCGCGTAGCGAAACCATCGATTGCGTACCCATTGCCAGCCGAGCGCGGCGCCGATCCACACCGCGATCAGGCCGCCGACGATGAAAAGCACGATGCCGAAGTGGACGACGAGGATCGCGTCGGCGATCATGCCGGTGAGCATGGCACAAGCGCGCTTTCCCCGGCTCACGGAAGAGGCGATGAGCGCCGAGCAGCGCGAAGTGGCACGCGCCATCGCCGCCGGCCCGCGCGGCGAGGTGCGCGGTCCGTTTATCGCGCTCCTTCACCATCCCGGCCTTGCGCGGCATCTGCAGAGCCTTGGCGAGCAGCTGCGCTGGAAGTCGACGCTGCCGCAGCATCTGGTTGAGCTCGCGGTGCTCATCACGGCGCGGCGCTGGACCTGCCAGCACGAATGGCTGATCCACGAGCAGCTCGCGCGCAAGGCCGGGCTCGACGGCGCCATCATCGACGCGCTGCGCGAGCGGCGTGATCCACCGGCCGCGGGCGATGAGGCGCTCGTCCATGCGTTTTGCCGCGATGCGCACGCCACCGGACGCGTCGGCGATGCGGCCTTCGAAGCCGTGCGCGCGCGCTTCGGGCTGGATGGCGCGCTCGAGCTGCTCGTGCTTTGCGGCTACTACACGCTGATGGCGATGGTGCTTAACACCGCCGGATTGCCATTGCCCGGGGACGCTGCGCCCCCGCTCAAATAAATCGGGGACAGGTACGTAATTATTTCGACAGCCTGCGGCTCCTTTGAGGCTTACAAAATAATTACGTACCTGTCCCCGATTTATCCCTTCTCGCGCGGGCGCGCGGGATCGGCGATCCACTCGCTCCAGGAGCCGGCGTAGAGCTTGGCGCCGGACAGCCCGGCGATCTCCAGCGCAAGCAGGTTATGGCATGCGGCGACGCCGGAACCGCAGTAGTTCACCACCTCGTTCGGCGCGCGCGTTCCGAGCACCTGCCGGAACTCTTCCCTGAGCTGCTCGGCGGTCTTGAACTGGCCATTGCCGCGCACGTTGTCGAGGTTGTAGCGATTGAGCGCGCCGGGAATGCGGCCCGCGACCGGGTCGATCGGCTCCTGCTCGCCGCGGTAGCGCGCCGGCGCGCGTGCATCGAGCAGCGTGCGGTTGCGCAGGCTCTTGGCAATCACCTCCACCGGCACGCTGATGTCCGAGCGCACGCGCACCTCGAATTTCGCCGGCTTCGGCTGCGGGAGCTCCGCGCTGACCGGCCGGCCCTCGGCGCTCCACTTGGCAAGCCCGCCATCGAGCACCGCCACGGCGTCGTGGCCTGCCCAGCGCAACAGCCACCACAGGCGCGCAGCCATGGCGCCGTTCGCCGCGTCGTAGCACACCACCTGGTCGCCATTGCGCACGCCCTGCCGGCCGAGCCAGGCGCCGAAGGCCTTCGGCTCGGGCAGCGGATGACGGCCGTTCTTGCCGCTCTTCGGCGCGGAAAGGTCGCGATCGAGATGCGCGAAGCGCGCGCCCGGGATGTGCGCCTCGCGATACTGCCGCTCGCCGAACTCGGGCTGCGCCAGGTCATGGCGGCAGTCGAAGACGCGCCAGCTGCTGAGATGGGCAGCAAGCTCGGCGGTCGAGACGAGTGTTTTAAAGGCCAAGCTTGCGATGCAGCCACTCGTGGAAGTGCACTTCCGCGTCTTCCATCGGTGATTGGTACGGACCGGCGTCGTCGAGGCCTTGCTCGTAGAGCGCGCGGCGCCCGCGGTCGAGGCGCTCGCAGATTTCCTTGTCCTCGAGCGCCGTCTCGACGTAGGCCGCCTGCTGCGCCTCGACGAACTCGCGCTCGAAATAAGCGATCTCTTCCGGGTAGTAGAACTCGACGACGTTGGTGGTGCGCGTCGGCGAGCGCGGGATCAGGTTGGAAACGACCAGCACGTTCGGATACCACTCGAACGTCAGGCCCGGAAAATAGCTCGCCCAGAGCGCGCCGTGCTTTGGCTCTCGGCCATCGAGCTGTTTCAGACAGGCTTCCTGCCAGCGCTTGTAGACCGGCGTGCCGGGGCGCTGCAATCCGGCCTTGGCGGAGACGATCTGCACCGAATATTCATCGCCGTAGTCGACGGTGAAGTTGCCGACATCGGTGAAGTTGCCGAGTCCGGGATGGAACGGGTTCACGTGGTAGACCTCGAGATAGGTCTCCATGAACGTCTTCCAGTTGATGTCGTACTCGTCGATGCGTACCGACTCGAGCACGTAGCCGCTGAAATCCCAGTCGGCCATCGTCGTGACACGGGCGAGATCCTTGCGTGGGTCGCGAGGACCGGCGAACAGCAAGCCGTTCCAGCTCGTAAGCGGGGTCGAATGCAGCTTGACACACGGGCTCTGCGGGAAATGCGGCGCGCCGACAAGCTCGCCCTTCAGGTCGTAGGTCCAGCAGTGCAGCGGACAGACGATGTGCTCGGTGTTGCCGCGGCCTTCCAGCATGATTGCCTGGCGGTGGCGGCAGACGTTCGACAGGAGCTCGACGCTGGCGGCGTTCCTCACCAGCATCTTGGCGTGGTCGGTCCACTCGAGCGTGTAGTAGTCGCCGACGTTCGGGACCATCAGCTCGTGGCCGGCGTAGTTCGCGCCGGCAGCGAAAAGCAGCTTCTTCTCCAGCTCAAAGATCGCCGGATCGAAGTACCAGGCGACTGGCAGCTGGCAGCGCGCGGGACTCAGCTCGCGCAGGCGGGCAACATTGGACATTCGTGTTGTAAGGGACTAAAAACACTGTATTTTACCCCGATGGGCAAACCTCCGCAGGAGCTCACTTTCGAGGCCGCGCTCGCCGAGCTCGAGAAAATTGTCACGCGCATGGAATCGGGCGAGCTAACGCTCGAGCAGGCGCTCGCGACGCACAAGCGCGGCCTCGAGCTCGCGCGCTTCTGCCAGCAGCGGCTGGAAGCCGCGCGCGAGCAGGTCAAGGTCCTCGAAGGCGAGGTCTTGAAGCCGCTCACCGACCTCGGCAGTAGTGACTGACGCGGCCTTCCAGGCCTGGATGGGCGAAGTGCAGGCCCGCATGGAGCGCGCGCTCTCGCGCTTCGTGCCCGCCGCGCACGTCGCGCCCGCCCGCCTTCACGAAGCGATGCGCTATGCGGTGCTCGGCGGCGGCAAGCGCGTGCGGCCGCTTCTCTGCTTCGCCGCCGGCGAGGTCACCGGCGCAGCGCCGGAGCGACTGGAAGTCGCGGCGAGCGCCGTGGAGCTGATCCACGCCTATTCGCTGGTGCACGACGATCTGCCGTGCATGGACGACGATGTGCTGCGCCGTGGCAAGCCGACGCTGCACGTCGAGTATGACGAGGCGACCGCTGTGCTCGCGGGCGATGCGCTCCAGACGCTCGCCTTCCAGCTCCTGGCCGAGCATCGCCTGGCCGATGAGCCGCGCGAGCAGCTCGAGATGGTGAAGCTGCTCGCGCTCGCCGCGGGCTCGCGCGGCATGGCGGGAGGGCAGAGCATCGATCTCGCGGCCACCGGCAAGGCGCTCGCGCTGCCGGAGCTCGAGTTCATGCACATCCACAAGACCGGCGCGCTGATCCGGGCCGCGGTGCTGATCGGCGCCGCGTGCGGCACGGCGCTCGGCGCGTCGGAGCGCGCGCGCCTCGACCGCTACGCCAAGGCGGTAGGCCTCGCGTTCCAAGTGGTCGACGATGTGCTCGATGCCGAGGCGAGCACCGCCACCCTGGGCAAGACCGCGGGCAAGGACTCCAGGCAGGGGAAGCCCACTTATGTGTCGGTGCTCGGCGTGGCGCGCGCGAAAGCGCTCGCCGAGGAGCTGCGCGGCGACGCGCATGCCGCGCTCGCCGAGCTCGGCGAGCGCGGCGGCCGCCTCGCAGCGCTCGCAGACTTCGTAGTTCTGCGAAAATTCTAGATTCCATGGCGACGATTACCGAGGAGCTCGGGGCGGCTGGCTACAATCCCTCGATGTACGAGCTGCTGAAGACGATCGACGACCCGTCGCAGCTCCGAACCCTTGAGCGCCGGCGGCTGCAGCAGCTCGCCGACGAGCTGCGCGCCTTCGTGCTGGAATCAGTGTCGAAGACCGGCGGGCACCTGTCCTCTAACCTCGGCACCGTCGAGCTCACCATCGCGCTGCACTACGTGTTCGACACGCCCGAGGACCGCATCGTGTGGGACGTCGGCCACCAGACGTATCCGCACAAGATCCTCACCGGTCGGCGCGAGGCGATGGCGCGCCTTCGCATGATCGACGGCATCTCCGGCTTTCCGCGCCGCTCGGAATCCAAGTACGACACGTTCGGCACCGCCCACTCGTCCACCTCGATCTCCGCTGCGCTCGGCATGGCGGTGGCCGCGAGAGCGAAGGGTGAAAAGCGCCATTGCATCGCGGTGATCGGTGACGGCGCCATGTCCGCCGGCATGGCGTACGAGGCGATGAACAACGCGGGCGCAATGGACGTCGACCTGCTCGTCATCCTGAACGACAACGAGATGTCCATCTCGCGGCCGGTGGGCGCGCTCACCAACTACCTCGCACGCCTGCTCTCCGGGCGCGTGTATTCCAGCGCGCGGCGCGCGAGCGAGCATCTGCTGAAGCGCGTCGGCGTGTGGGAGTTCGCGCGGCGCGCCGAGGAGCACGTAAAGGGCATGGTGACGCCGTCGACGCTCTTCGAAGAGTTCGGCTTCAACTACATCGGCCCGATCGACGGCCACGATCTGGATGCGCTGGTGCCGACGCTCACCAACATCAAGAAGCTGAAGGGTCCGCAGTTCCTGCACGTTGTCACGCGCAAGGGGCAGGGCTACAAGCTCGCCGAGGACGACCCGATCGCGTACCACGGCCCGGGCAAATTCAATCCGGCCGAAGGGCTGCCGAAGGCAGTGGCGGCGCGGCCGACCTACTCGCAGGTCTTTGGCCAATGGCTTTGCGACATGGCCGAGCGCGAGCCGCGCCTCGTCGCCATCACGCCGGCAATGCGCGAAGGCTCCGGCATGGTGGAGTACTCGGAGCGCTTCCCAAAGCGCTATTTCGATGTCGGCATCGCCGAGCAGCACGCAGTGACCTTCGCGGCCGGGCTCGCGGCCGAAGGCATGAAGCCGGTGGCGGCGATCTACTCGACGTTCCTGCAGCGCGGCTACGACCAGCTGATTCACGACGTCGCGATCCAGAACCTGCCGGTGCTCTTCGCGCTCGACCGCGGCGGGCTGGTCGGCGGCGACGGCCAGACGCATAACGGCGCCTTCGACTTCGCTTATCTGCGCACCGTGCCGAACCTCACCGTGATGGCTCCTTCGGACGCCGCCGAATGCCGGCAGATGCTCACCACCGGGTTCGGGCTCAACTCGCCGGCCGCCGTGCGCTACCCGCGCGGCGCGGCGCTCGGCGAGCCGGGCAGGGAGCTCACGCCGCTACCGGTCGGTAAGGGCGAGACCCGCCGGCAGGGAAAACGAATCGCAATCCTCGCGTTCGGCTCGATGCTCAAGCCCGCGCTCGAGGCGGCGCAGGCGCTCGACGCCACCGTCGCCAACATGCGCTTCGTAAAGCCCCTCGACCTCGAGCTCGTGAAACAACTCGCCGCCGCGCATCATCTGATCGTTACCGTGGAAGAACACCAGGTGATGGGCGGCGCCGGCAGCGCGGTGTGCGAGGCGCTTGCCGCAGCGGGGATCGAAAAGCGCGTCCTCCTGCTCGGCTTGCCGGACCGTTTCATCGACCATGGCGACCCCGCGCGCCTGCTCGCATCCGTAGGACTGGACGCGGCAGGCATTCAAATCGCCATTTCAAACGCAATCTCCGGAATGTCCGACTAAATTAGTCGGGATGGTAAAATCCGTGCCATGAAAGCCCGCGATCTGCACAACATCCCGGACGTCCAGGCGAGCCCCGATTCGCGCAAGCTCGCCATCGACCAGGTGGGCATCAAGGCGATCCGCCACCCGGTGCGCATCATGGAGCGCTCGGGCGGCGTGCAGCACACCATCGCCACGTTCAACATGTACGTGGGGCTGCCGCATCACTTCAAGGGCACGCACATGTCGCGCTTCGTGGAGATCCTGGAGGCGCACGAGCGCGAGATCACCGTCGAGACCTTCCAGGTAATGCTGCGCGAGATGGTTGACAAGCTCGAGGCCGAGGAGGGGCGCATCGAGATGTCGTTCCCCTACTTCGTCGAGAAGAAGGCGCCGGTCTCCGGCGTAAGGAGCCTCATGGATTACGAGGTTACCTTCACCGCCGAGATCCGCAAGGGCGGCCCGAGCTTCACCATGAAGGTACTCGTGCCGGTGACCAGCCTCTGCCCGTGCTCGAAGAAGATCTCCGAACGCGGCGCGCACAACCAGCGCTCGCACGTCACGGTCAGCGCGCGCACCAACGACTTCGTCTGGATCGAGGAGATCGTGGACCTCGTCGAGAAGCAGGCCTCGAGCGAGCTCTACGGGCTGCTGAAGCGCCCCGACGAGAAGCACGTCACCGAGCGCGCCTATGACAATCCGAAGTTCGTCGAGGACCTGGTGCGCGACGTTGCCTCGGTGCTCAATCTGGATGAGCGCGTCGACGCCTATGTGGTCGAATCGGAGAATTTCGAGTCGATCCACAACCATAGTGCCTACGCGCTGATCGAGAAAGACAAACGCGCTCGTTAGTCGTTCCTGTCGGCATGACCCTCCTGTCGGGGTTTTTCGTGGGATCGGAAGCGAACGGTCAGGATTACGCGGCCCGACGCGAGCGTTTGGTGGCCGAAGTCGATGCCATGTACGCCGAGACAGAACGCGAGACCGGCCTCGCCCGCATGTCGCCCGCGGTACGCAAGGCCCTCGGCAAGGTCGAGCGTCACCGGTTCGTTCCGCGCGGGCAGGCGGACCTCGCGTATCGCAACCAGCCGTTGCCGATCGGCAGCGGCCAGACGATTTCGCAGCCCTACATCGTCGCGCTGTCGACCGATCTCCTGCAGCCGCAGCCCGAGCACGTCGTGCTGGAAGTAGGCACGGGGTCGGGCTACCAGGCGGCGATGCTCGCCGAGGTCGCAAAGCAGGTATACACGATCGAGCTGCTGGAGGACCTCGGACGATCGGCAGCGACGCGACTCGCCGAGCTTGGCTACCGCAACGTCGAAGTGCGCGTCGGCGACGGCTACGCCGGCTGGCCGGAGAAGGCGCCGTTCGACGGCATTGTCGTGACCGCCGCTGCGCCCAAGATTCCGCCCGCGCTGGTTACGCAGCTGAAGCCGGGCGGCCGCATGGTGATTCCGGTGGGCGGCGACGGCTGGGTCCAGTACCTCAAGGTAGTGACGAAGCGCGCCGATGGCGGCTACGACCAGCGCGACGTGATCCCGGTGCGCTTCGTGCCGCTCGTGCCCGGCAAACGCTAACCGCCGCTAGAAGCGCTGGATGAGCGTCATCGTGGCGCCGTCGCGCTCGAGCTGCACGCGATTGAGGAAGCTCATGCCGAGGAGCGCCTGGTCGAGACCGCCATCGATGACGGCGGCGTCCACGTTGTGCACCTCGATGCCGCCGATGCGCACCGTGTCGAGCTTAAGCAGGTACGTGGGCACCACGCCGTTCGCGGTGCGGCTCATGGCGCGCTGGCCGTGCCGGTAATCGAGGCCGAGGCGCTCGGCGTCCTGGCGCGGCAGTGCCACCATGGTGGCGCCGGTATCGACGACGAAGCGCACCGCAATGCCGTTCACTGTTCCGTCGGCGAAGAAATGCCCGCGCGGATCGGCGGCGAGGATCACCTTGCCGCGGTCGGTCGTCATGCCGGCGGCGCGGTAATGCTGGCCGATGGGCAGCACGCGCTTCTCGCCCTTGATCTCGACGATGGCGCGATCCCTCTCGACCGCGAGCACCGTGATGCCGTTCCAGGTCTGCCCGACCTTCACGGTCTTCGGCTCGCCGCCGGCGACCGCGAGCACCGCGGCCTTGTCGCCGATCACGCCGATGAGCGCGACGTCATCGCCGGCGAGCGCGGCGCCGGCGAGGGCGAGCAGCGAAAGGCAAATAAAATGGCGCATCGATGAAGCCGGTCGCGATCTTCAGAGCTTCTCCGACCGAGGGGCCGGGCTATTTTGCCACCTATCTCGAGCGCCACTCAATGCCGTGGCAGCTTGTGGCGCTCGATTCGGGCGAGCTCGTGCCGCGCGATGCGCGCAAATATTCCGGCCTGGTGTTCATGGGCGGGCCGATGAGCGTGAACGATGACCTGCCGTGGATTGCGCCAGTGCTCGAGCTGGCGCGCGACGCGGTGCGCAAGGACGTGCCGCTGCTCGGCCACTGCCTGGGCGGCCAGCTCATCTCCAAGGCGCTCGGCGGCACCGTCAGCGCGACGCCGGTGAAGGAGATCGGCTGGGGCGATGTGCGCGTCGCGGACAACGAGGTGGCGCGCGAATGGCTGGGCGACGTGCAGACCTTCCTGTCGTTTCACTGGCACGGCGAGACCTTCACCATCCCGCCGGGTGCGACCCGCGTCATGGAGAACCCGCACTGCGCGAACCAGGGCTTCGCGCTCGGCAAGCATTTCGGTATGCAATGCCACGTCGAGGTGACCGAAGAGCTGGTGCGCACCTGGCTGGCGACGGGAGCGCAGGAGATCGCGGGGAGTCGCAAGAGCCCGGCGGTACAGGAGCCCGACGAGATCACCCGCGAGCTCGCGCCGCGTCTCGCGGCGCTGCACGAGATCGCCAACTGCATCTACGATCGCTGGATCGAGGGGCTCAGTCGCGGAAGTTGATGAACTGAAGCGGCAGGTCGGTGAGCGACTTTTTCACCGCCTGGATCGCCGCCTGCAGATCGTCCTTCTTCGCTCCTGACACGCGCACGGCGTCGCCCTGGATCGAGGCGGCGACCTTGAGCTTGGAATCCTTGATGAGCTTCTGGATCAGCTTCGCCTTTTCCTGCGGCACGCCGACCTTCAGCGTGATCGGGCGCTTCAGCTTGTCGCCGGAGATCTTCTCTACCGCGCCGGGCTCGAGCGCGCGCACATCGACGTTGCGCTTCGCGAGGCGCCCGCGCAGCACGTCGCTCACCTGGCCGAGCTTGAACTCGTCGTCGGCGTAGACGGTAAGCACGAGCTCGTGCTGCTCGACGCGCGCGTCCGAGCCCTTGAAATCGAAGCGGTTGGAAATCTCCTTGTTGGTCTGCTCGACGGCATTCTTCACTTCCTGCCGGTCGACCTGGGAGACGATGTCGAACGAGGGCATGGCGGACTGCTCAGCGCAGGTTCAGGCGCTGCAGCTCATCGATCCAGCGCAGCGTCGTGCCGCGGATCCACTCGAGGTCGGCGTCGCCGGCGTAGCTCGTATAGATCGCGAGATTGAGCGCCTTGCCGCGCAACAGCATCAGCGTCATCGTCGAGAGGAGGTAGCGGGCCTCGCGCGAGCGCGGCATGTCGGGGAGCCGCGCGCCTTGCAGCGCCGCAGTGACCTCCTGCTCCTTGCGCAGCTCGGCGAGCAGCCCGGGCCGCCCGCGCGGTTGCGCATCCAGGTATTGGCGGATGTCGGTCGACGCCGGCGCCGGCGTCCCCAGCTCGCGCAGCGAGTCGGCGACGAGCGCGTGGAACGCGGCGAGCGTGGTGCGCGCGTCCTCGAGGCTTTTCGGCGTCACCGCGATCACGTAGCGGCGCAGCTCCAGCGAGTCGCCCAGGCTGAAGCGGCGTACGTCGGCATCTTCGAGCGCGAAGAGCAGGATGCGGTTGGACGGTGAGGTGAGCGACTCGGCGAGCTCGAACAGCCGCGGCGAGCCCATCGCCTGCACGTCCGCAAACCCCGGCGGCGCGTCGAGCGCCAGGCGCGCATCGCCGACCTGCACGGCGAACGGTGCGGCGAGCGCCGTGTTCGCAAAGAGCAGAAGACTGGCGAGGAGGCGCACGCGGCGCATTCTAGCGGCTCGCGCCGGATCACTTATGATTGCCTTTTGCGGGGTTACGCCTGACGAAGATACTGGACACGCTGCCGAGGGGCGAGAAGGTCGGCATTGCTTTTTCCGGCGGCCTGGACACGAGCGCTGCCGTGCACTGGATGCGTGCCAACGGCGCGATGCCGTACGCGTATACCGCCAACCTCGGCCAGCCCGACGAGGCGGACTACGACGCGATTCCGCGCAAGGCGCTCTCCTACGGCGCCGAGAAGGCGCGGCTGGTCGAGTGCCGCCCGCAGCTCGTCGCCGAAGGCGTCGCCGCGATCCAGTGCGGGGCGTTCCACATCTCGACCGCCGGCGCGACGTACTACAACACCACGCCGCTCGGGCGCGCGGTGACCGGCACGATGCTGGTCGTCGCCATGCGCGAGGACGGCGTCGACATCTGGAGCGACGGCAGCACCTACAAGGGCAACGACATCGAGCGCTTCTACCGCTACGGCCTGCTCGCGAACCCGGCCTTGCGCATCTACAAGCCGTGGCTCGACCAGCGCTTCATCGACGAGCTCGGCGGCCGCAAGCAGATGTCCGAGTATCTCGCCGGCGCCGGCCTCGAGTACAAGATGAGCGCCGAAAGCGCGTACTCGACCGACTGCAACATCCTCGGCGCCACGCACGAGGCGAAAGACCTCGAGTTCCTCGACAAAGGCATGGCCATCGTCAAGCCCATCATGGGCGTCGCCTTCTGGCGCGAGGATCTGGCGATCAAGCCCGAGCGGGTCGGCGTGCGTTTCGAGGACGGCAGGCCGGTGGCGCTGAACGGCCAGCGCTTCACCGATGCGGTGGCGCTCTTCGCCGAGGCGAACGCCATCGGCGGTCGCCACGGCCTCGGCATGTCGGACCAGATCGAGAACCGCATCATCGAGGCGAAGAGCCGCGGCATCTACGAGGCGCCCGGCATGGCGCTCCTGCACATTGCCTACGAGCGCCTCATTACCGGCATCCACAACGAGGACACCATCGAGCAGTACCGCATCAACGGCCGCCGGCTGGGACGCCTGCTCTACCAGGGGCGGTGGTTCGACCCGCAGGCGATGATGCTCCGCGAGAGCGCCCAGCGCTGGGTGGCGAGCGCGATCAGCGGCGAGGTGATGCTCGAGCTGCGGCGCGGCAACGACTATTCGATCCTCGATACGCGGAGCCCCAACCTCACGTACAAGCCCGAGCGCCTGACGATGGAGAAGGGCGAAGAGCAGTTCTTTGCTCCCGGCGATCGCATCGGCCAGCTCACGATGCGCAACCTGGACATCGGCGACACGCGGGAGAAGCTGCGCCTGTACGGCGAGGCCGGCCTGCTCGGCGAGTCCTCGACCGGCGGCCTGCCCCTCCTCGGCCGCGAAAAGAAAAAGCGCTAGAGCCGCTGCTCGAGGAAGCGCAGCAGCCGCGGCGCGAGGAGGCCGTTGTGGCCCGTGTCGTCCACCGGATCCCAGACCCAGAAGTGCGGCGCGCCTTCCACCGGCACCGGGCGCACGAACGATGTCGTCGCGCGTGCCCCAGAGGACGAGGAAAGAGGTGGCGTTGTTCTTCGCCGAGACATAGGAGAGCGGGTAGAAGTCGCCGGTGAGCCGCACGCCGTCGTGCGTCGCGTATTCGACGCCCTTGCGCATCTCGAAGTCGCCGGCCTTTTGTGCAGCCGCCAGCGGCGCGGCCGCCACCGCCGCGGCGAACAGCAGGCAACGCAATGCGTTCATGCCGGTCTCCTCTGGTTACTTGCTTACTTTGCCGAGCAGCAGGAACTCGAGCAACGCCTTCTGCGTATGCAGGCGGTTCTCGGCCTCTTCCCAGACGACACTCTGCCGGCCGTCGATCACCTCCGCGGCGACTTCCTCGCCGCGGTGCGCGGGCAGGCAGTGCATGAAGAGCGCATCTTTCGCCGCCGCCTTCATCATGTCGGCGTCGACCTGCCAGTCCTGGAAGGCGCGCTTGCGCTCCTCGTTCTCGGCTTCGAAGCCCATCGACGTCCACACGTCGGTGGTCACGAGGTGCGCGCCGCGCGCGGCGCCCATCGGGTCGGCGAACGTCTCGGCGTTGCGGTTGAGACGCTCGGGCTCGACCTCGTAGCCGCGCGGCGTGGAGAGATTGAGCTTGAAGTCGAAGATCGCGGCCGCCTGCAGCCAGGTGTTGCAGACGTTGTTCGAGTCGCCGATCCAAGCCACCGTGCGGCCGCGGATCGCGCCGCGCTGCTCGATGTACGTGTAGATGTCGGCCAGGATCTGGCACGGGTGGTATTCGTCCGTGAGGCCGTTGATCACCGGCACGCGCGAATTGCGCGCGAAGCGCTCGATGATGTCCTGCTCGAAGGTGCGCACCATGATGATGTCGCACATGCGCGAGATCACCTGCGCCGCGTCCTCGACCGGCTCACCCCGGCCCAGCTGCGAGTCGCGCGTGTAGAGATAAATCGCCGCGCCGCCGAGCTGGTGCATGCCCGACTCGAAGGACATGCGCGTGCGCGTCGAGGGCTTCTCGAAGATCATGGCGAGCGTGCGGTCTTCGAGCGGCCAATACCGCTCGTAGCGCTTGAACTTGTCCTTGATCGCCTTGGTGCGCGCGAAGAGATGCTCGTGCTCGGCGCGCGAGAAGTCGCTGAACTGCAGGAAATGTCGTACCGGCGGCTTCACCGGCGCGGCCTCATTCGCGTCGCTAGGCGGCGACGCGCTTCTCCAGGAAGCGCTTCACCAGGGGTGCGAGCCGCTCGACCACCATGCGGCCCTCGGCCTCGCTCATGATGAGCGGCGGCAGCATGCGCACCACGTTGTCCGCGGTGACGTTGATCACCAGGCCGGCGGCGAGCGCCTCGCGCACGAGATCGCCGCACGGCCGGTCGAGCTCCACGCCGATCATGAGCCCCATGCCGCGCACCTCGGTGACGCCCGGCCCGCCGCAGGCAGCGGTGAGGCCGTTGCGGATCACGGCGCCGACGCGCTCGGCGTTCTGCAGGAGTCCGTCCTCCTTGATCACATCGATCGTGCTGCGCACGGCGGTCATCGCCAAAGGGTTGCCGCCGAAGGTGGATCCATGGTTCCCTGGCTTGAAGACACCTTTCGCCCGGCCGCCCACCACGCAGGCGCCAACCGCGATGCCGGAACCGAGGCCCTTGGCGAGCGGCACGACGTCGGGCAGGAAGCCCGCGTGCTGGTAGACGAACCACTTGCCGGTGCGGCCGAGGCCGCATTGCACCTCGTCGGACATGAAGAGCCACTGCTTGCGCTGGCAGAGCTCATAGAGGCCCCGCAGGTATTCCAGCCGCGAGACGTTGATGCCGCCTTCGCCCTGGATCGGCTCGATGAACACCGCGGCCACGCTCTTGTTGTGCTCGGCGACCTGGCGCACCGCCTCGAGGTCGTTGAGCGGCACCCGCACGAACCCGGAGACGAGGGGCTCGAAGCCCGCCTGCACCTTGCGGCTGCCGGTGGCGGAAAGCGTGGCGAGCGAGCGGCCGTGGAATGCCTTCTCCATCACCACGATGGCAGGCTCGGCGATGCCGCGCTCGTGGCCGTATTTGCGCGCGATCTTGAGGGCGCACTCGTTCGCCTCCAGCCCCGAGTTGCAGAAGAAAACTTCGTCCAGGCCGGTGATCTCGGCCACGCGATCGGCGGCCGCCTCCTGGTCCGGGATGCGCCAGAGGTTCGAGGTATGGATTACGCCGGAGGCGAGGCGTGCCGAGAGCGCGCGGGTGAACTTCGGATGCCCGTAGCCGAGCGTGTTCACGGCGATGCCGGCAAGGGCATCGAGGTATTTTCTGCCTTCCTCGTCCCAGAGCCACACGCCCTCGCCGCGCACGAAGGCGACGCTCTGGCGGGCGTAGGTGTTCATGACATGGGACATGGCGGGCTCCTGAATGCAAAACGGCGGCACCGGCCGCCGTTCGGAAAATCCTAGCAGATTTCTACTAGGGCAGGCGCCTAAGGCCCCGTTGTTCCGCGCTCTTCAGGACCCGGATGCACGGCGAGTAGGCCTCGTGGACGACGCCGTGCATCTCCAGGCTCCTGTGGGAGTGGAGCAGGCGCCCGAGGTATTCGAGGATCTTCGGGGTGACGAGCTGGCCGGGCACGAGCACCGGGATGCCCGGCGGGTAGGGCACGATCTGGTCGGCGCAGACGCGGCCGGCGAGCTTGTGGTTGATGCGCTCGCGCTCGTCGAACACGGGCAGCAGCTCGCCGCCGCAGTAATAGGCGTCGCGCGGCAGGCAGCGCAGGCGCGTGAAGCCCGGGATCTCGGGCGTCTGCACCAGCCGCCGCGGCGGGTGGCCCTGGCGGGCGATGCGCATCAGCGCGTCGTAGAGCCGCGAGACCTTGGAGCGCGTGGTGCCGATGGTGAGGAGCAGCGTCAGCGTGTTGAAGGTCGATTTCTCGACCTGGATGTTGTAGCGCTCGAAGAGCTCCTTCTGCAGGTCCTCGACCGTGTAGCCGCAGCCCGAGATGTCGATCGTCACCTTGGTCGGATCGAGCCGGATGCCGTCCGAGCGCACCTCGGGCGGCAGCAGGTCCTCGAGCTCCAGCACCCGGAAGACGCGCGTCGAGTTGATGAGCTTGCGCACCTCGGCCGCGAGCTCGAGCGTGCGCGAGAGGAGCTTGTAGCCTTCCATCACCGCTTGCTTCCTCGCGATGTCGAGGCTCGCGATGAGCCCGTACTGCGGGCTCGTCGAGGTGTGCATGTTGAAGTTCTCGCGGAACAGATGCTCTCTGAAGTCCGGGTCGTTGACCTGGATCATCGACGCCTGCGAGAACGCCGACAGCACCTTGTGCGTCGACTGGGTGGCGTAGTCGGCGCCCGCCTCGAGCGCGGTCGGCCGGAATTCGGGATGGAAGCGCGCGAAGCCGTACCAGGCCTCGTCGACGATCACCTTGATGCCGCGCTTGTGCGCGGCCTCGACGATCGGCGGCAGGTCGTAGCGCAAGCCGTCGTAGGTACACGAAGTAATGATGAGCGCCTGCGCGTCCGGATGGCGCTGGATGGCGCTGAGCAGCGCCTTCTTCGGCACCGGGCCGTAGAGCCCGTACTTGCGGTTGAGCGAGGAGTCGAGATAGACCGGATGCGCACCGGAGAGCACCACGCCGTGGTGCACGCTCTTGTGGCAGTTGCGGTCGAGGATCAGCTTCTCGCCCGGCGCAAGCAGCGTCTGGAAAATGACCTTGTTCGCCGTCGACGTCCCGTTGGTCGCAAAGAACGTGCGCTTGGCGCCGAATGCCTTCGCCGCTTTCGCCTGCGCCTCCGAGATCACGCCCTTCGGCTCCATCAG
>JACXTT010006616.1_pt1 | contig 16522 bp, 15 predicted proteins | sample 9270951 | NCBI WGS metagenome assembly JACXTT01 (sample SAMN15532306, study PRJNA645909) | rock metagenome | isolation source: weathered quartz diorite | place: Puerto Rico | collected 2017-06-21 | reverse complement strand
TCTCCGGTCCTGTGGCTGTGCTTTTAGTTTATACGACTGATAAAACTAAGAAATCAGATATTCGGAAACGTCATTTCCGGAAAACGGAAAAATCAGGGTTTCCCCTTCCTTAAAGAGAATCTGCTCGAAGAGACGTCGAACGAAGCCTGCAATTGAGCAGATGAGCAGGGTGAAGCAAGTCGATCGACGCTTTTTCCCCTTCGGGCGCCAGACGGCATCGCCAACGCTCCTCGCGTTCGACGACCCTGTCCCGCCTGTCTTTTCCTTGAACGCGAAGTGCCGTCTGAAGCTCAGGCCACATGCAGCCGTGTGACGAGGCTGGCGCTGGCCTTGCGCAGCGCTGGCAGAAACGTTTCGCGCACCTCGGCGAGCGTCATGTGCGCCGCGTCGTCGAGCGCGCGATGATGATCGCATCGTCGTCCTGCAGCATCGCAAGCGATGCCGACTCGCGCGTGCGCTCGGACAACGCATCCAACGGCGCCTGCGCAAGCAAAGGCTCGGGACGTAACGCGAGATACGCGTGCGCCGCGCCGACGCCGGCGAACTCTGCGTGAGACGCCCCTTGCGTCGTCAAAGAGCGTACTGGGCCACCGCGCGCTCGTTCCAGGCAATGCCGGTCCCAGGCAGCTCAGGGCACTTGGCGAAACCCTCCTCGAAGCGCAGTCCCCCGTCGAGTACGGGACCGGCAAGGTCCATGCGCTCCAGCCAGTGCGCCGTCGGCGTCACGGACAGGAGGTGGGCACTGACCTCCTGAAAGATATGGCTGGACATCGGAATCCCGGCAGCCTGTCCCAGCGCCGCGGCGCGCATCCAGCCGGTGACGCCGCCGATCTTCATGGCATCGGGCATGGCGAGGTCGCAAGCGCCGGCAGCCAACGCAAGTTGCATCTGCTCGGGACCGCACCAGTTCTCGCCCATCTGAATCGGCAGTCCCGCCGACCGCAGGCGTGCATGTCCGGCGAGGTCCTCCTGAATGGTGGGCTCCTCGATCCATGAGATGCCTTCGTCGGCCAAGGCACGGATCCGGCGGGCCGCCTCGGGGACCGTCAAACCCTGGTTGTAGTCGGCCATGAGTTCGACGCCCTGGCCGATCGCTTGCCTGAGCGCGCGCACGACCTCCAGGTCGCGCTCGAGTGTCGGGTAGCCGATCTTCGTCTTGATCGCGCGAAAGCCCTGCGACACGGACTTGCGCGCGCGCAGCACGCCGACCTCCTGTCCGTCCATGCTGTGGCTGTCGTATGCCGGAATCTGTTTGGGCGTGCCGCCGAGCAACGTGACAAGCGGAACGCCTTGATGAACGGCGAGCGCGTCCCACAAGGCCATGTCGAGACCGGCGCAGGCCATCGCCGTCATCCCCGTCTTGCCGAGAAGGCGCAGTCGCCCGGCAAAGTACGCGTCGATGTCCAGCGGTGCCACGGGCCGCCCGACGATGGCACTGCCCAGCGTCTCGACCAGGCACCTCGTCGCCGCGAGCGCGAGCGGCGTGTAGGTGAACACGTAGGATCGTCCCGTCACACCCACGCTCGTCTCGAGGTCTATCAACACGAGCGGCGATGTCGCGACCACGCCCACGCTGGTGCGCACCGGGTACTCCAGCGGGACGTTGACGGCGCGCGCCCTGACGCCCTTGATCTTCAGCTCGCTCATCTCGTCCTCACAGTCCCAGGTAGGCGGATCGGACTCGCTCGTCGTCCTGCAGCCGCTGCGCCGGGCCTTCCAGCGTCATCTTTCCTGTTTCCAGCACGTAGCCTCGGTCGGCGATGGCCAAGGCGGCACGCGCGTTCTGCTCGACCAGCAGGATCGGCGTTCCCGCGTCCTTCAGTTCCTTGATCACCCGAAAGATGTCGCGCACGAGCAAGGGGGCCAGGCCCATCGAGGGCTCGTCGAGAAGAAGAGCCTTGGGCGCGCTCATGAGTGCCCGTGCCATTGCCAGCATCTGTTGCTGGCCTCCGGACAGCGTGCCCGCCGGCAGGTCCTTCTTCTGCTTCAGGATCGGGAAAAGGTCGTACATCCGGCGCATGCGTTCTTCGGCCGCGTCGCGGTGGACGAACGCACCCAGGCGCAGGTTGTCCTGCACGCTCAGGGGCCCGAAAACCTGCCGGCCCTCGAGAACCTGCGCCAGGCCCATGCGAACCCTGATATCCGGCGCTGACCGGGAGATGTCCTGCCCGAGAAAGCGGACGCGGCCGGCGCGCGAAGGCAAGAGACCGGAAATGGTGCGCAGGAGCGTCGTCTTTCCGGCACCATTGGCACCCACCAGCGCCACCAGTTCCCCGGCATCCAGCCGGATCGACACCCCATGCAGCGCCTCGATTCGGCCATAGCCCGCGCGCAGGTCCTCGACTTCGAGGATCGTGGAATTGCTGTTCTTCATGTTGCCGGTCTCACTCCTGTGCACCGAGGTAGGCCGCGATCACCTCCGGGTTGGCCCGGACCGTGGCTGCATTGCCTTCGGCAAGTTTCTTGCCCTGGTCCATCACGACGATGTGATCGGAAATGCTCATGACCATCTTCATGTCATGCTCGACCAGCAGAACGGTCACACCATCCTGCGCGATGCGCCGGATGAGCTTCGTCATCTCGTGGGTCTCGCTGTCATTCAGGCCCGCTGCCGGCTCGTCGAGCAGCAGCAGGCGTGGCCGGGCCTGCAGCGCCCGGGCGATCTCCAGACGCTTGAGCACCCCGAACGACAGTTCGGTCGCGTGCGCATGCCGATAGGCGCCCACGCCGACGAAGTCCATCGCCTGCGCCGACTCATCGCGCAGCCGGGCGTCGGCCGCTCGCGTCAAGCCGAGCAGCGATCCCAGGATGCCCGAGCGGCAGCGCAGGTGCGCGCCAAGCATGACGTTCTCCAGGGCCGTCATGTTCATGCAGATCTGGAGATTCTGAAACGTGCGGCTCATGCCCATGCGCGCCAGTTGATCCGGCGCGGCACCGCCGACGTCCTCGGCGTCGAGCCTGACGGCGCCGGAGGTCGGCGTGTAGACGCCGCTGATCAGGTTGAAAAGCGTCGTCTTGCCGGCGCCATTCGGCCCGATCACGGCGTGCACGTGGCCTTTCTGCACGGCAAAGCTCACATCGGAGACCGCGGCGACACCGCCGAAGGTGCGCGTGAGCCGTTCTACGGTCAGCATCAGTGCTTCCTCCGCAACTTGAGCGCGAGGGTCGGCACGATACCTCGGGGAAGGAACATCATCGTCAACATCAGGATCAGCCCGAAGAGGATCGATTCGTAGCCATGCAGCCCGCCCAGCAGTTGGGGCAGCATGGTCAGCACCGCGGAGCCCAGCACCGCACCGAAAGTCGACGCCATGCCCCCGAGGACGACCATGGTGGCCAATTCCACCGAATGCGCGAAAGAGGCCATCTGCGGGCTGATGAATCCCACGTAGTGCCCCGTCAAGCTGCCCGAGACCGATGCCATCACGGCCGACATGACAAACGCGCGCGTCTTGAAGAGCGCCACGTCGACCCCGACCACCCGTGCAGCGACCTCGGAGCCGTGCAGGCCGCGCAGGGCACGTCCACACGGGGAGTCATACAGGTTCAGGGACAGCAGGATCGCCAGCCAGAGGACGATGGCGGCCCCTGCATACCAATGCCGCAGGTCGGTCAGTGCCAGGCCCGCGACCTCCAGCGGCGGCACCGCCATCCCGTCAGGTCCCCCGGTGACCGCCACCTCGTTGATGAGCACGATGTTCACGATGACACCGAAGCCGAGGGTGGCCATCGTGAGCGAATGGCCCTTGAGCCTGAGCATGGGCTTGGCCACCAGCCAGGCCAGGATGGCGGAAGCGACGCCGGCAGCCGCGATCGCGATCAGCGGCGGCCAGCCGAAGCGGGAGGTGGCGATCGCGCTGCCATAGGCACCGATCGCCAGGAACCCCGCATGTCCGATGCTGATCTGGCCCGCGAACCCCATCAGGAGGTTCAGCCCGATGACGGCCACCGCCGCGAAGGCGATGCGGATCGCGATGTCCAGCATGAAGTTGTTGGGGAGCAGGAACGGCAGCACGGCCAGAATCAGCGCCGTGGCCCCCAGCGCGCGAAGTCGGCTGGCGTTCATACACGCTCCGTGCTCTTGCGGCCAAAGAGGCCCTGCGGCATCACCAGCAGGATCACGATGATCATCACGAAGGGCACGGCATCCTTGTAGGCGGACGAGATGTAGCCTGCGACCAGGGCTTCGAGCACCCCCACGATCAGTCCGCCGACCACCGCGCCGAGGCCGCTGCCAAGACCGCCGAGGGTCGCGGCGACGAACCCCTTCATGCCCAGCATGAGCCCGATGTCGTAGACGGTCGTGGTGATCGGCGCGGCGACGACCCCTGCGACGGATCCCAGCAGCGCGGACAGGCCGAAGGACAGCTGGAGTACCCGCCGGGTGGGAATGCCGACGGCGCTGGCAGCCAGCTTGTTGGCCGCTACCGCGAGCGTCGCCTTCCCGATGAGCGTGTACCGGAAGAACGCCGCCACCGCCGCGACCATCAGCGCGCCCACGCCCAGCACCCACATCGCCTGCGGCAACACGCGCGCGCCGAGCACGTTCAGCGGTGTGTCGCCGCTGAACGGCGCAAGCACCTGCTGGTTCTTGCCCAGCACCACCTGCACCACCCCCTGGATGAAGATCGAGGCACCGATGGTGATGATGATGAGCGTCACCACATCCGCGTCGCCCGCCGGCCGGATGGCGAAGCGGTAGAGCATCAGGCCGACCACGACCGTCGCGAGCAGTCCCAGCGCGATGGCGACGGGATAGGGAACCTGGCGCGCCACCAGTGTCGCGGCCACCATCGCCGAGAGCATCAGGAAGTCGCCCTGGGCGAAGTTGATGACGCCGCTGGCGTTGTAGATCAGCGTGAAGCCGAGCGCGGCGAGCGCATACACAGCGCCCGTCGTCAGCCCGGAAAGTACGAATTGAGCAAGATCAGACATTTCGTTCTCCGGCAGAACCGCCGTACAGCAGTTCGCCACCGTGCAAATCGGCCACCCGGGTCGCCCCCAGGAGGATGAGAGTTCGTTCGAACTCGGATTTCGCCAACGCCAGGACGTCCTCGACGCCAGCCTGACCGCCGGCCGCCAGCCCCCAGATCGGCGCGCGCCCCATGAAGACGCCGCGTGCCCCCAAAGCCGCGGCCTTGGCCACGTCGCTTCCGCGACGGAATCCGCCGTCGACAAAGACGGGCAAGCGGCCACCCACCGCGTCGACGATGCGCGGCAACGCCGCAATGGTTGCCGGAGCGACGTCCAGCTGGCGGCCACCGTGGTTCGAGACGATCAGGCCGTCGACACCGTGGCCGACGGCTTCGCGCGCATCGGCCGCGCTCAGCACTCCCTTGACCAGCAGCGGCCCTTCCCAGTGCCTGCGCAGCCATGCCAGGCTGTCCCAGGTCAGGCTTCGGTCCATCGAACGCGCCAGCAGTGCGGCCTGGACCTGCGGCGAGGCCGGCGCGTCCGGGTCCTCGACGAGGTTGGCGAATGCCGGCGCACCAGAACGCGCCGCCGCGAGCGACCACAGAGGATGGCTTATCAGGTCAAGCGCGGTCGAGAGTCTTGGCCGGAACGGCAGCTTGAAGCCGTTCCTGGCATCGCGTTCGCGCATCCCGCTGACCGGCACGTCCACGGTCAGCACGAGCGCGTCGAAGTTGGCCGCGCGCGCGCGGCGCAGGATCTGCTGCGCGATCGCGCGGTCGCTCATGACGTAGAGCTGCATCCACAGCACACCGTGCGGCGCTGCTTCCCTCACGGCCTCCAGGCGTGAATTGGAAGCCGTCGAGAGGACGAACGGCACGCCGTGCGCCGCGGCCGCCCTGGCCATCAGGACATCGCCTTGCGGCCTGACCAGCCCCGCGAAGCCGATGGGCGCGATGCCCAAGGGAAGCGACCAGGTCTTGCCGAACACGTCGGTCGACGTCTGCACGACGCGTGTGTCGCGAAGCACCCGCGGCACGAGCGTGATCGCCTCGAGCGCCGCCTGGTTCCTGTCCAGGCAACGCTCGTCCTCGGCCCCGCCGTCCACGTAGTCGAAAACGAAGCGCGGCAGCCTCTTCTGCGCGCGCCTCCTGAAATCATTCGAGCGAAGCAGCATGTGCGCTCTCTCTTTTTCGAGCGCTTCGGCTACCTGACCTCCTTGAAGACCCCGTCCTTGACCTCGACCATCCGGAAGGCCGTGACGTCCAGCCCCATGTGATCCTGAGGGGACATCGTGTAGATGCCGCTCACCCCGACGAACCCCTTGGTCTGCTCGAGGGCCGCGCGCACCTTGTCCTTGTCGGTTCCACCGGCGCGCTTGATCGCATCCACCAGGATCAGCAGCGCATCGTGTGCATAGCCGCCGAAGGTCGAGACATCGCTCTTGAACTGGCCCTCGTACGCCTTCACGTATTCCGCGCTGACGTCGCGCTGCGGGTCGCTTGCGGGCAACGCCTTCGCGATCAGCAATGCCGGCGAGGGCATGCGAATACCCTCGGCCGCCTTGCCGGCGATCCGGATGAACTCGGTCGACGCCTGGCCGTGAGTCGTGTAGAGCGGTTGCTGCACACCGAGCTGCTGGTAGTTGCGCGCGATGATCGCAGGGGCCTGACCGGTCCCGAACACCAGGATGGCCTGCGCCGGCGAAGACTTCACCTTCGTCAGCTGCGGGGTCATGTCGGTGTCTTTCTCGCCGTACTGCTGATCCTCGACCACCTTCATGCCGAGGGCCCCGGCCATCTTGAGCGTCTCTGTGCGGCCGGACTTGCCGAAGCCGCCGGTGTCGGAGAGCAGCGCGAACTGCATGAAGCCTCGCTTCTTCATTTCCTCGAGCACCTTCTGCGCCGCCATGCGATCCGAGTGCGGCATCTTGAAGACCCAGGGCCTGACCGGCTCGACGATGACGGAGGCGGCAGCCAGCGAGATGTTCGGAATCTTGGCGGCCTCGACCTGCGGCACCATCGCCATGGTCGATCCCGTGGTCGATGCACCCAGGATCGCGTCGACCTCGTCCTGGATGATCAGCCGGCGCGCGAAGGCGTTGGCCTTGTTGGCGTCGCTCGCGTCGTCATAGAGCACGAGCTCCAGCTTGCGCCCCAGCACACCACCACCGGCATTGATCTTCTGAACATAGCTCTCGAGCGTCTTTTGCTGGGGATCGCCGAGGAACGAGGCGGGCCCGGTGGCCGAAACGACGGCACCGATCTTGATCGGCTTGCCTTGCGCGAACGCCGGGCTCATCGCGCCGAGACTGCAGATTGCCAGAACCGCGAGGGCGCGGCGGGTCAGTTTTTCCATCATTACTTGTCTCCTTCTTTGTTGTGAACTCATCGGGGGGCCTGCGTCGTCACCCCCGCGGGGCGCCGGCGCACGAAACGAATGGGCTGGGCGACGGGCTGCGGCGGCGGCAGGCCGAGCGCGCCCGCAAGCGCGCGGCCTTCCGGGTCATCCAGTGCAGCCTTGCGGGCCTTGTGGATCCGCTCCACCGCGCTCGCATCCGGCGGCGACGCCGCATTGGCGCGCTCCACGTCGTCCAGGATGGCCGCCAGATTGCGATGGCCACGTTCACTGGTCTCGCCATAGCCCTTGACCAGGTTGCCGGCCAACGCGACCTCCTGCGCCAGTTCGGGACTGCGCCCGAGGCTGTCCTGCACCGCGCGCAGCCAACGCTCGATGGCCTGCTGCTCCGCGACGTAGCGGGACATCCTTCGACGCAACGGGCGCAGCGAGCGCAGCGCCACCAGGGTCATGAAGCCGTGCAACGTATGCGAGCGCAGATGGATGCCCTTCTGCAGGACATGCGCGCGTGCTGCCAGTCGCTTGCGCGCCCAGGCGGCCATGCGAGGGGGCAGCACCGAGCAGATTTCGTCCAGGCCTGGCTTGAGGAATTCGGTGAGCTGGACAGGCTCGCCCGCCTTGGCGCCCACTTCACGGCGCACCTGCTCGATCCGTTCGCGGCGGCTCTTCAGATCGGCCACCCGGATCACGTCCTCGAACGCCATCCACAGCGCCAGATGGCGCGCCGTCTCCCGGCTCACGGGAAACCGGGGATCCCCGACCGCGCGCTCCAGCTGGAGCACACGCTCGACCCGATCGAGAAAGAGCCCGGCGTAGCGTGCATCCTGGAAGTCGGCGGTGTGAGCGACACCGGCCGCCACGATGGAGCGGATGGCCTCGGGCAGTGCGTCGAGCCGGGCCGAAGTGGGCTGGCGCCCTGGATGCCTTGCGGGCTCCGGCGCATCGGCACCCGGGGTCCATTCGTAGCCGGCCGCGAAGCCGCGCAGGCTGGTCTCGACGGCCTTGCCCGAGCGTCGGATCGCTTCCTCGCACGCCGCCCGGTCGAACGGCAGTCGGCCGGAACGCGCCATCGCGCCGAAAAGCACCGTGTTGATGACCGTGCCGTTCTTCTGCGCGAGCATCCGCATGTCGAAGAGGGCGCTGTGCGCGGCCATCGCGTGGGCCGCCTGCAGGACGCGCGCGCTGTCGTAGCGCCCGTCGCTCATCGCACTTTTTTCCGACACCGCGAACTCGCGGTGGGTGGATGCGCACAACACCGTGCGCTCGCGCGATACGTACCCTGCCTGGATGGCGCGGCCCGCCTCGACCAGCTCCGACGCCGCCACCAGGTCGAGCCCGCCCGGCGTGGGCGTCAACGACAGCACCGGTTCACGCCCTCCAAGCTCGGCGCGCGGCACCGGGTAGATCTCGACGTAGTAGGTCGTTGCGCCCGTGCGCTGCGCGACTCCCGGGACCGAGGTGCTCTGCACCGGGAATCCCCCCCGGGTGGCCGCGTCGATCAGCCAGTCGGCCAGAACACCGCCGCCCTCGCCGCCCATGGCTGCGATCAGGACACAGACCGAGCGCGTCATTGCACCAGCTCCGAGGGGGTGCGGGTGCTGCGGGCAAGCCGGCCGATCACGGCGCCGCGGATGCCCGCCATGAAGCGGTCCCAGCGTCCCGGGTTCTGGACGATGTCCGCCTTGTAGAACGACGGGCAAAGCGTCGCCGCGTGCGCGTTCTCCCCGCACAGCCCGCAGCCGACGCAACCCTGGTTCACCGTGGCCACGGGGTCGGTGCGCAACGGACTCGGGTTGGGCTTGATCGTGAGCGAGGGGCACCCGGACAAGCGAATGCAGGAGTGATCGCCCGTGCACACGCTCTCGTCGATGCCGAAGCGCGTGCGCACGACGCGTTCGCCGTTCTTGAGTTGCTGTGCAACCTTCGGCTTGATGCGGCGCTGGCGCTCCAGTTGGCATTCGCCGTCGGCGATGATGACCTTCAGGCCGGGCTCATCGGTGGTCATCGCCTCGCGCAGTGTCGCGACCATCTCCTCGACGGAGTAGCTGCGGATCTTGCGCAGCCATTTGACGCCGACGCCTTCGAGCGCGCGCTCGATGTTCAGGGTCAGGGGGCGGGCGGCAGGTTGCGAGGGCGAGGACGGGATGGCCTGTGTCCCGGTCGCCGAGGTGTAGCCGTTCTGCAGGATGATCAGCACCGAGTCCTGGCCGTTGTAGACGGCGTTGACCACGCCGCTGGTGAAGCCGTTGTGCCAGAAGCCGCCGTCGCCCATGATGCTGACCGTTCGACGGGTCATCAGCGCGCCGATGCCGGACGAGCTGGCCAGGCCCAGGCCATAGCCCAGGACGGTGCTTCCCGTGTTGAAGGGCGGCAAGGTGCCGAAGGTGTGGCAGCCGATATCCGCATTGACGTGAACCTGGCCAAGCTCCTTTTGCAGGAGCTTCATCGCCGCGAAAACGGGTCGCTCGGGGCACCCCACGCAGAACCCCGGGGGACGATTCGGGACCGGCACGCCAAGCACCTGCGCCGCCTGCACCCTGGTTTGTGCCAGCGCGTTCGACTGTTCGGCGGCCTTGGCCGCATCCACGCCGCTGGGGCGGACCTCGTCCAGGAAGGCGGAAATTCCCTTCAGCAGGACTTCGCCCGTGTACTCGCCCGCCATCGGGAACACATCCTTGCCGGCCAGCCGCGTGTCGAGGCCGGCGCGTCGGAGAATGGCGTGGACCGCGTCTTCGATGTAGTTCGGCTGCCCCTCCTCCACCATCAGGACGGCGCGCTTGTTCGAACAGAAGTCCAGCAGTTCCTGCGGGACCAGGGGGTAGACCACGTTCATCACGTACAGGGGCACCTCGGTCCGGCCGAATGCATCGGCCAGGCCAAGGAGCTGCAGGGCACGGATCACGCCGTTGTAGAGGCCACCTGGCACGATGAGGCCGATCTCGTCGTGCGCGCCGTCGAACACCTCGTTGAGCCGCTCGTCCTGGATGAACCGCACGGCCGCCGGCCAGCGTTCCTCGATCTTCTGGCGCTCGTGCTCGTAGGTCGAGGGCGGCAGGTTGACGCGCGCGTATTCGAAGGTCGGCGCGTCCAATCCATGGTGTGTCGAAATCGCGGGCGCCCGGTTGTCCTTGCACAGGAAATGCCCATGCACATGGCAAGCGCGGATGCGCAGCTGCAGCATCACCGGTGTCTGGCTCGCCTCGGACAGCTCGAAGCTCTTCTCGACGGCGTCGACGATCGACGTGAGGTTCGGGCGCGGATCCATCAGCCAGATCTGCGATTTCATCGCGAACGCGTGCGTGCGCTCCTGGATGATGCTGGACCCCTCTCCGTAGTCCTCGCCGAGGATGATCAGCGCGCCGCCGCGCACGCCGGCCGAGGCGAGGTTGGACAGCGCATCGGAAGCGACGTTGGTTCCCACCGTCGATTTCCAGGTCACCGCGCCGCGAACCGGGTAGTTGATGGAGGCGCCGAGCATCGCCGCGGCGCCGGCCTCCGATGCGGCCGGCTCGAAATAGATGCCCAGCTCATCGAGCAGGCCCTGTGCATCGCCAAGTACGTCGATGAGATGGGAAACGGGCGCGCCTTGGTAGCCGCCGATGTAGCTGACGCCGGACTGCAGGAGCCCCTTGGTCACCGCCAGGATGCCTTCACCGTGGAACTCATCGCCCGCGCCAAGCGAAAGCGACCTGACCTCGGCACTGAATGAGCGCTCCATGCAATCTGTCTCCTGTAGTTCGGTGGGACGTGGGATCCCTGTGGCCTGAATCCTAGGAACAGAGCTTCATTCGACAAATCGATTCTGCGCGTGTTACAAATCGATGATGAGCATGAAGAAACAGCCCGCCGCCGAACTCGCGCGCCTCGATCTGAACCTCGTTCGCGTGTTCGTCGCCATCTACGAAACTCGCAGCGTCACTCTGGCGGGTGACCGTCTGGACCTCACGCAGCCGACGGTCAGCCACGCCCTGGCACGGCTTCGCACGAGCTATGGCGACCGGCTCTTCTCGCGCGGCTCATCCGGGTTAGTCCCTACCGCCCTGTGCGACCAGCTGTACCCGACGCTCAAGGACTCCCTGCTGCGCATCGAGGCCACGCTGGAGGAAACCCGTGCCTTCGATGCGTCCCACTCGACGCGACGCTTCCGCATTGCCATGTCGGACATCGGGGCGCTGTATTTCACGCCCCCACTCCTGCGGCGCCTGCAGCGACTGGCGCCGCTCGTCCAGGTCGACATCACTCAGCCATCCCCCAGCCTCATCGACGACCTGAACAGCGGTGCGCTCGACCTGGCGGTGGGCAACATGCCCGAGCTGCTCACCAGCACGCGCACCCTGGCGCTTTTCGAGGAGCACTATGTGTGTCTCATGGCCAAGGACCATCCGACGATCCGCCAGCGCATGACGACCGACGAGTTCGCGCGCGCCCGCCACGTCTTCGTGACCTCGCCGGTGTCCGGGCACGCGCTGGTCGACGGCATCCTTGCGGGCCAGGGGGTGGTGCGAAACATCGTTGCCCGGATCCCGCAGTTCAGCGTGGTTCCCTACGTCGTGGCCGACACCGACCTGCTCGTCGTGATCCCCAGGCGCGTGGCGGCGTTGTTCGTTGCGCACGGTGGCATGAAGGCGCTGCCGATCCCCGTGCCCTTGCCGCATTTCGAGGTGCGGATGCACTGGCACGTGCGCCATCAGGAAAATTCCGCACATCGCTGGCTGCGCGATCAGGTGGCCTCGGCGCTGCGGCCGCTTTGAGCCCCTGCCGCGTCACCCGGCTGCCCGACGATGCTCGCAGGGCGCATACACCTTCTGCCAAGCTGCTACAAGTCGGCTGTCCCTGAAGAGCCACCCCGATCCACCCTGCGGCTCAAGACCACAGAGGTCGTGGTCTGCAGGATGCCGTCCAACTTGCCGATGTGATCCAGTATCCGGTCGAGTTGCTCATGAGTTTCGCAGCGCAACAGCGCGAAGTAGTCGTACTGGCCACTGACCGCAGACACCTCGTGAACCTCCGGCAGCCGGCTGAGCGCCTCGATCACGCTATCGACCTTTTTCGCATTGACGCTCAGGCCGCTGAACGCAAGTACGCCGGCGTTCGCCAATCGGCGCCCCAGCCTTACGCCGTAACCCGCCACCACGCCTTCGCGCTCCAGCCTGGCGATGCGGTCCACGACCGTGGTGCGCGCAATGCCCAACTGCCGGGCCAGCGATGCCGTCGGCGTTCTCGCGTTGCGTCGCAACAGACTCAACAGGTGACGATCGGTGCTATCCAGGCGTCGATCCATGGGCCGTACCGGCTTCCTCAAGGAATGCGTTGATCATGGCTTTGGTGGCACGCATCTCCTCGACGATCCATTCGCAGAAGATGCGTACCTGCCTTCTCTCGCGCTGCTCGGCGGAAAAGACGAGGAAGTACGAGGTCTCGCTCTGCACAATCTTGCTCACCGGCATGACCAGCGTTCCGGCGACGATCGAGTCGTTGGCGAGTATCACGTCGCTGATCGCGATGCCGAAGCCGGCCTCGGCCGAGCGCAGCGCCATGTCCAGCACGTCGAACTCCATCCCGCCGTCGGTATTGAATTCGCCGCCGCCCCATTTGCGCGACCAGATCTGCCAGTCCGCGCGGCTGGGCAGCGGATGCAGCAGCGTCAGCTCCTCGAAGTCGCGGGCCTGCCGGATCTGGTGGGCGCCCAGGTAGGTCGGCGCGCACACCGGCACCAGCCACTCCGGATAGAGCTCGATGGCGTTGTTCTCGGACCAGTTGCCCAGACCGTAGCGAATGCCCAGCTCGGCGTCGCCGTCGCCGGACGCCATGTCGTGCCAGCGCATCTGCACCACGAGCCGGATCAGCGGGTGCTGCGCCTGGAAGCGCTTGAGCCGGGGGTAGAGCCAGCGCAGCGCGAAGGTGGGCACCACCTTCAGCGTCAGCGTGTCGTCGTCGCGCTGGAACGACTTCACCGTGCGGGAAATCTCGTCGAAGGCCACGCCCACGCTCGCGGCCAGCGCCTTGCCGGCCTCCGTGATGTCCAGCCCGTTGTGGGTGCGCAGGAACAGCGCCAGGCCCAGTTGTTCTTCAAGGATGCGGATCTGCCGGCTCACCGCGCTTTCGCTGATGCACAGCAGCGTCGCGGCGCGCTTCACGCTCATCTGCGCGGCGACGATCTCGAAGCAGCGAAGCGCGTTCAGCGAAGGGAGTCGTCGGGACATGAAGGGCCTTCCTCGAACGTCCGGGGTTCGTCGTTCAGTGCATAGCGGGTGAAGCGCCGGTTGGAAGCCGGCACCGGCGTGACGTCCATGATGCCCGCGGCGGGCTCCATCACCACCATAGCCACCGTCGCGGCCACGCTGTTGTGGCTGCCCGCGCGCGCAGGCCGGCACACCGAGAACGGCGTGCCGAAGTCGTCGAAGAGTGCCTGGACCAGGTCGTTGCGCGTGAGCATCTGATAGCGGTTGAGCAATTTCCGTACGCGCCAGTCGCGATAGCGGCTCTCCGGAAGGCTGTCGGTCCCGGTGTCGCGCAGCCTGCACAGCGCCGCCTCGCTCACCCAGTGGTTGGCGTGCACGATCAGGCCGTCGTCGCCGGGATAGATCGCGAACGCCTCGTCCGGCGCGCACTCGAAGTCGATGCCGAAGCCTTCGGCCATGCCCAGCATGATGTTGTTGGAGCACGACTTGGGCGTGGTCGCCACGGCCTGGATGGCGAGCGCGAAATGGGCCTGCTCGAGCACCTTGCGGCGAATCAGCGACAGCGGCACGCCCGTGGATCTGAAGTCGCGGTCGCACTCCAGGTAGTTGGCCGTGATCGACACGCCCGCGCCGTTGAATCCGCTGCGCGCCAGGCCGCCCGCCTCGACGAAGGTCAGGAAGTCGGGCCCGTCGTCGTTGCGCACGCGCAGCACCACGGCGGTGTCTGCGCATTCGGCGCGCCAGTCCCAGTTCTGCCCGTGGACCAGGTTGCCGCTGGCCGAGCGCTCCGGCAAGATCAATGCGCCCGTGCAGCCGTCCGCGGGCTCCAGCCCGATGCCGCCGCTGCGCTCGGCGCGCGCCTGCGCCACCACCTCGGTGCGGGCGTTGACCATCACGATGTCCTCGAAATCGACCCCCGCGCCATCGGCAATGCCGCGCATCTCCTCGAGGTAGTGCGGCGCGAAGTCCTCGATGCCGCCGGCAAAGCCGCGGATCAGGCGCGAGCGTGACGCACCGTCATGCCCCAGGTCGACCAGCGTCTGCCCATACAGCGCCGCGCTGCGCCGCACGCGCGCGGCCGCCTGGCGCCCGTATTGCAGCCCGCGTTCATAGGGAGCCCCCGAGACGCTGACGAAGGGAAACTGCGAAACCATTCAAACGCCCCTTCTTCACAGCGGCGCGTGCGGGCGCGCGTAGGTGCCCAGCGCGAAGCGCTCGAGCTTGAAGGCATCGAGGTTCACCGCGGGCAGCCCGCCCGCGACCAGCCGCGCCACGTTGCGGCCCACGGCCGGGCCCAGGCCGAAGCCGTGGCCTGAAAAGCCAGTGGCCACCACCAGCCCCGGCACCTGCGGCGGGCAGTCGATCACCGGCAGCGCGTCAGGCAGCACGTCGATGTTGCCCGCCCATGACTTGACGACCGACACCGCGTTCGAGCCGCCGAACATCTGCTCGAACAGCCGCGCGATCTTGTCGGCCCGCCGCGTGTTGGGCGGAATGCGCGGACGGCGCGGCTCGATCGTGCGCTCCCTGCGCGGCATCGACAGCCGGCTCTGGATGTCGTGCAGGAACGCGTTGCCAAGCTGGAACGAGAAGGTCTTTCGGTTGCGGATGAAGGCCGGCAGGAAGAACTTGGCTGCGCGCATCGTGTCCAGCGTCAGGTCGATGTCCGACGTCGACTCCGCCGCCAGGATACAGGAGCCGTCGGGTCGCTGCCGAAGGCCCAGGCCCAGGCCGCAGAAGCACGATTCGCTCAGCAGCGGCAGCGGCCGTGTCAGCGACACGGTGTTGCGCACCACCTGCTGCGGCAGCACGAGGCCGAACTTCGACAGGAAGCGGTGCGAGGTGGCACCGGCCGCGCACACCACCGCCGGCGCGCGGATCAGGCCGTGCTCGGTCAGCACGCCGCTCACCGACCCGCCGTCGGTCGCGATCTCGATCGCGCCGCAGTCTTCCAGCACCCGCGCGCCACGCTCCTCGGCCGCGCGCGCCAGCGCGCTCGTGGCCATTGCGGGCTCGGCCTGGCCGTCGCTCGCCGTGTAGAGCGCGCCCGGCACGCGCGGCGTGAAGGCCGGCAACAGCGAGGCCACCTGCGCGCCCGACAGCATGCGCGCGTCGGGTGACACCGAACGCGCCGACGCGTGCCACTGCGCGAAGGCCTCGCACTCGGCGTCGTCCTTCGCCACGAACACGCAGCCGCTGCGCCGCCAGCCGATGTCGCGCGCCAGCTCGCGCTCCAGCCCGGGCCAGATCGACAGCGCCTCCACCGCCAGCGGCATCTCCGCCAGGTCGCGGTACTGCGTGCGAACGAAGCCCCAGTTGCGGCCCGACTGCTGCGAGGCCACCTTGTTCTTCTCGACCAGCACCACCTTCAGGCCCATGCCCGAGAGGTAGTAGGCCGACGCGGCGCCGACGATGCCTCCCCCCAGCACCACCACGTCCGCCTGCGCGGGCAACACTTCCTTGGTTTGCCAGAGGCGCGAGATCGCGTCGTCCGGCGTGTGCGGGTAGAGGCTAAGCATTTGCATCGACGATCGCGTCCATGTCCATCTCGATGAAGATCTCGGGCTCGAACAGGCCCGCGTGGACGGTGGTGCACGCAGGGTTGACGCCGTCGAAGGTCTCGGCGAACACCGTCATGATCTGCTCGTAGTGCAGCGGCTCCGAGATGTACATGCGCACGCGCACCACGTCCTTCAGGCCGGCGCCGGCCTGGGCCAGCGCGGTCGATGCGTTGCGAAAGAGCTGGCGCGTCTGGTCGACCGCATCCACGGGGAGCTGGCCGGTCGAATAGTTGTAGCCGGTGGTGCCCGACAGCATCACGTGGTTGCCGACGACCACCGCGCGGCTGTAGTTGTAGGTGCGCTCGAACTCGCTGCCCGATGAAATCAGCCGGCGGCCTTGCGGCTTTGCCTGGATCGTCGTGTTCATGGTGTCATTCCTTGGATGAGACGGTGGACAGGGTCTGGCGCTCGGGCGACAGCGCGGCCAGGCTCGCGCCGAACTCGCGGTGCGCCGCGGGCAGCTCCTCGCCGAAGACCGACGCCGCGAGCGCCTGAGCCAGCGCGGGCGAG
>JACXTT010006615.1_pt1 | contig 16522 bp, 12 predicted proteins | sample 9270951 | NCBI WGS metagenome assembly JACXTT01 (sample SAMN15532306, study PRJNA645909) | rock metagenome | isolation source: weathered quartz diorite | place: Puerto Rico | collected 2017-06-21 | reverse complement strand
CCGCGACCGAGGTCGCGAAGGAGCGGATCACGTTCGACAAGGCGCTCATCGGCTCGTGCACGAACGGCAGCTACGACGACCTGCTCCAGGCGGCGCTCGTCCTCCGCGCCGCGCGCGCGAAGGGGCACGCGAAGGCGGCGCAGGAGTTCATCGTGTTCCCCGGCTCGGGCGGCGTGCGGCGGCAGATCGCCGAGCCCGAGGCGCGGCTCGGCGGCGAGTCCATCGCCGGCGTGTTCGAGTCGGTGGGGGCGAAGATCCGCCAGTCGTGGTGCGGCCCCTGCTTCGGCCAGGGGCCCGACGCCCTGACGGTCGGCCAGCGCGCGATCACCTCGTTCAACCGCAACTGGACGAACCGGATGGGCGTGGGCGGCGAAGGCTACCTCGCCAGCCCGGGCGTCGTCGCCGCCTCCGCCCTGCTCGGCTACATGGGCCCGCCCAGCGAGCTGGGGCTGGCGTGGGAGCCGGAGGCGTTCGAGGTGTAGCCTCGTTCTTACTGGACGACGACCATCTTCTGGGTCGCCGTCCTTTTCCCGGCCTCGAGCCTGTAGAAGTAGACGCCCGGCTTCCATCCAGCGGTCTGAATGGGCGCGTCGTGGGGGCCTGCCTCCTCGAACGTACGATTGAGCGGGACGCTGACGATGCGGCCCTGCAGGTCGTAGATGGCGAGGGTGACTGCACTCGCCTCGGGCAGCCCAAAGCGTACTGAAGCGATCGATCTCGCGGGGTTCGGGACGACCTGCCCGAGGGAAAAGGGGACTGGCGTCGGGAGCGGCGCCGGTTGAGGCGAGAACGCTGCCAGGCCGGACGCAGGAATGCCGTCGGCGCGAGTGAATCCGCCGCCCGCGTAGAGAGCCTTTCCGTCAGCCAAGAGCGACCAGACGAGGCCATCGGCGGCGGGGTCCCAATCCGTAGCAAGGCCCGTTGACGTATCGACCGCGGCGAGGCAGATGCGGGGCTGTCCCCCCATGGTCGCGAAGCTTCCGCCCACGAAGAGGGTTCCATCGATCAGGGCAAAGGCGCGGACCCTCGTCGGAGTGCCCCAGCCGCTTGACTGCGGGTGCCAGGGAGTCGCATTCCCCGTCGTCGCGTCGAGGGCCGCGATAGCGTCCCGCGTCTGGCCGCCAATCCACCCGAACCCTCCTCCCACATAGATCACGTTCCCGCAGGCAAGCAGTTGATCAACTGTGCTGTTATCCGTGGATGGGTTCCACGGGGTAGCTGCCCCCGTGGCCGCGTCCACTGCGGCGATCCCTCGCCGAGACTGGCCGCCGACCTGATCGAAGATGCCGCCGACATAGACCGTGTTTCCGCTTCTTGCCATGGTCAACACCCACGAGTTTGCGTTCGGATTCCAGTCGGCAACACCTCCACTCTCGGCATCCAGAGCTGCAAGGTAGTTGCGTGGTTGTCCGCCGACCTGCGTGAAATACCCACTCACGTAAACGGTATCGCCTTCAGCCAGGAGCACGCTTGCAACTGAATTGGCGCCGGGGTTCCAGTCGGATGCCTCCCCGTTGAGTGTGTCCAGGGCGGCTAGGCAGCTTCGCGGTCTCGGTTGGCCTCCAATGTTCGAAAAGTCGCCGCTGACGAAGACGCGATCACCACGCGCCGCTACCGCGGTGCAGATGATTCCGTCCGGATTCGGGTTCCAGGGCCTCAGGGCCCTGGTCACCAAGTCGATCGCGGCCAGCCCAGCCCGATGCTTCCAATCGCCCACGAAGCTGAAGATTCCTCCGGTCCACAGCGCGTTGCCTCGAATCGCCAGCGCAAAGGGTGGGAGGTCGGGCTTGGGATTCCAATCCGTTGCCGCCCCGGTCGCCCTGTCGAGCGCAGCCGCATACGGGCGGCTCTGGCCTCCGACCGTCTCGAACCCGCCGCCCATGTACAGGGTTCCGCCGACCGCAGCGAGGGTCACGATCATGGGAGGGGGAAATCCGCTGTACTGCGGATCGAGGCTTGGAGCCGCCCACGAGAGGGCATCTCCAGTCGTGGCGTTCAGCGCGGCGATGCTCTCTCGCGGCTGGCCCCCAATGCTCGTGAAGTTTCCTCCGACGTACAGCGTGTCGCCCACCAGCGTGATGACGCGAACCTGCGGGAGTGGAACGTACTGGCTCGGATAGACTCCCGACGCGCGCGCATCGAACGGGAGCAGCTGGTCGGTGGTGAGGTCGAACGCCGCCAGCATGGGGCGCAACGTCCCGGCGATCCCACCGAACTCGCCGCCAACGTAAAGCGTGTCCTCACGCACGAGCAGCGCCCACACGCTTTCGACCGGGTCTGGTCGCCACGGCGTTACCGCTCCGGAGATGGCGTCCACGGCGGCGAGACAGCTTCGTGGCTGTCCCCCAATGCTCCAGAACAGGCCGCCCACGAACACCCTGGTGTCGTGGGCACCGAGTGTGTATATCCACGCGCCCACGGGGCTGTCCACCTGCCAGTCGAGCACTGCGCCCGTTAAAGCGTCGACACAGCCAAGATTCCTCCGCGGCTGGCCGCCGATCTCTTGAAACCCGCCGCCCACGTAGATCCGCCCGCCCTTCACGAGAATGGCATCCACGCTTGGGGGGTCGATGTAGCCGGGGGAGCCGGTGACGCTCGGGTTCCAATCGGTTACCGACCCGTCGGCTCGGATCTGAGCAAGGCAGGATCGAGCCTTGCCTCCAACGCCAGTGAACTCGCCACCGATGTACCAGCCGCCGAGACCATCCGCGACGATCGTATACACGGAGCCCGCGACCTTGGGGAAAGGTCGCAGGATCTCGCCGGTCTTGGCATCGATCGGCACGAAGCCACCGCTATTCTCGCCCACGGAGCGGAAGGAGCCTGCTATGTAGAGGGCTCCTCCCGAGCGGGCCATACCAAGGACATTGCCGTCGGCTCCGAACAGATTTGGGTCTGCCACGGGCGATGTGGCGGCCCCTTGGTGAATCTCGGGCAGCGGACTCTGTGACAACGCCGACGGTCGTCGTCGGTAAAGCCAGTCATTCGCGAGACTCGAGGGTCGGCCCCGCCAATGGCCGTCGCGACCGAGCGCTAGCGAGGTATCGCGGGCTAACCCGGGCCATCCGGGTTGCCGCTCGGCCGGCAAGGCGGACGCGGCAGCGACGACAGCCGACAGCCCACCGGCGCACAGCAGGATTCGGAAGATCACTTTCGCCATAGGCTCCTGATTGCTAATTGAACGCCTGCCCTCGAACTCAATCAACCCCTCTCGATGGAGCGCATGCGCCCCAGCGAGATGGCACGAGGCCCAGATCCGAGGTGGCGCCGGGGCCCCTGATGCATCAAAATCCCCCCCGGCCGTTCGCTCCGACACCGGGACACACGGGAGATTCCATGCTCCAGCGTCGCTTGCTCGCCGTCGCCGTCATCGCCGCCCTCGCCTCGCCCGCGCTCGCCGACATGGGGGGCGCGCCGCCTCCCGAGCCCTCCGTGCCCAAGGGCGACTTCCCGACCACCGAGGCGGCCACGCCCCGCCAGCAGGCGGAGCGGCTGTACGGCGACGCCTACGACGAGATCGCCAAGGCGAACAAGGATCTCGCCGACGGCAAGGACAAGAACGCGCAGAAGAAGCTCAAGCACGCGATCGAGCGGGCGCAGGACGCGGTCAAGCTCGACACGACCTACGCCGAGGCCTGGAACCTCGTCGGCTATGCCGCGCGCAAGCTCGCCGACTACCCGCGCTCGCTGGACGCGTACGACCGCTGCCTGCGCTTGAAGCCCGACTACGCCGCGGCGCGCGAGTATCTGGGCGAGGCGCTCGTCGAGCTGGGCCGGGTGCGCGAGGCGCGCGAGCAGCTGGGCTGGCTCCAGCGCCTGAAGGCGGCCGACCAAGCCAAGGCGCTGGCGAGCCGGATCGACGCCTGGCAGGCGGCGCATCCCGACTCCGCGGCGCCCGCGTCCGCGCCGGTCGCCCCGGCCGACAGCACTGCCAAGGCGCCCACCACCGGCTCCGGCGGCTGAGCCGCCCCGCATCTCGAACGCCCCGAAACGAATTGCGGCCCCCGGAGCGGATCCGGGGGCCGCGCTCGTTCGTGCCGCGCTACTTCTTGTCGGCCGGCGCGGTCGCCGGGGCCGCGGCCTGCGGCGGCTGGTCCAGCTGGCGGGCCGCGACGCTGATGACGATCTCGACGTCCTCGCCGAGCATCACGCCGCCCTGATCGAGCGTCTTGTTCCAGCTGATGCCCCAGTCCTGACGCTTGATCGTCGTCGTCGCCGAGAAGCCCGCCTGGGTTCCCATGGCGTGGCCGCCGATCGCGACCGGACCCATCCCGAGCACCTCGACGTCCAGCGTCACCGGCTTCTTGACGCCGTGCATGTCGAGATCGCCCGCGACCTGGAAGTGATTCTCGTCCTTGCCGGGGACGACCTTCGTGCTCTTGAAGGTGATGGTCGGATACTTGGCGACCTCGAAGAAGTTCGGGCTGCGTAGGTCGGCGTCGCGGCGGTCGTTCGCCGTGTAGATCGAGCTGTCCGCGATCGTCACCTCGACGGTCGAGGCGGAGACGTTCGCCGGGTCGTAGGCGATCTGGCCGCTGTAGTCGCCGAACCGGCCGTGCACCTTGTTGAAGAAGTGGCGGATGTTGAAGCCGATCTCGGTGTGGGCCTTGTCGAAGCCGAAGGTCTTCGCCCCGCCGCTCGCCTTGGTCTCGGCGGCGGGCTTCGCCTCCGCGGCGGGCTTCGCTTCGGCGGCGGGCTTGGCCGGGGCGGCCGGCTTGGCTTCGGCGGCCGGCTTGGTCTGGGCGCTCGCGAGGAGGGCGAAGGCAGCGACGGCCAGCGCCGCGGCGATGAGCGCGCGCGTGAATCTCGACATGCGTGGTGCTCCTTCCGGGAGGGTGTTTCGCGGCCGGTCGGACCGCCCGCGTGGAGAGCGCAACGGGATGTGGGCGGCGCGGCACTCTACCAGCCCCGCCGGCCGGATCCCAACGACGGCCCCATCCGATGCCATTCGGGGCTGTCCCGCTGCCCGCCGTCGGGAATCTTTGCCCAGGCTTGACGCGTCATCCCGGCCACGGGCGACGCGCCGCGGGCGGCGCCGGCCGGGCGCCTTGAGGCGCCGCCCGGCGCTGGCTACAGTCGCCGGCCGTGATGGCTTTCGAGAAGACCCCCGCCGAGGTGCGCGAGCTCCTCGGCAAGCGCATCAGCCAGCTCGGGCTGCGGATCGAAGGCTCGCCGGTCGAGCGCTTCGTCCAGCAGCTCCATCGCGAGCTCGAGCGCAAGGGCCTGCGCGCGTTCCGTCCGGTGTGCTACCTCACCGACGAGTGGGGCTGTCCCGACGGCCAGCCGGTCATCGGCATCCCGTTCTACCTCGCCGACCCCAAGCTGGCGCGGCTCGAGCGCGAGATGAACGACCTCGAGGACGCGCGCGAGATCATGATGTACCTGCGCCACGAGGCGGGGCACGCGTTCAACTATGCCTACCGTCTCTACGCGACGCCCGAATGGCGGGCGCGCTTCGGTCCCTTCAACCGACGCTACCGCGATCACTATCGGCCGGTGCCGTTCAGCCGCCGCTACGTGCGTCACATGGCGGGCTGGTACGCGCAGAAGCACCCCGACGAGGACTTCGCCGAGACGTTCGCGGTCTGGCTCACGCCGCGCTCGAACTGGCGGGCGCGCTACAATGAATGGCCGGCGATCCGCAAGCTGCGCTATGTTCAGCGGGTGGCGCGCCGCGTCGGGGCGCAGCCGCCGGTGTTGTCGACCGGAGACTTCGACATCACCGTCGAGGACATGAAGCTCACGGTCGAGCAGTACTACCGTCGTCTCCTGCGCCAGAACGGCGCGGCGGTGAACGTGGCCCTCGAGTCCGACCTGGTCGATCTGTTCGTCCACCGCGGCCGCCGCAAGCGGGTGCGCCCCGCGTGGGAGCTGGTGGAGGAGCATCGGGCCCTGCTGACCGACAAGATCACCTACTGGACCGGGGTCAAGCGCCCGGTCGTCAAGGCGCTCGTCGAGCGCATCATCCGCGCCTGCCGTGACCGCGAGCTGTTCGCCGTGAACGGTCGCGAGGGCGCGTACCTGGTCGAGCTGACGGCCTACGGCACGACGATGGCGATGAATTACCTGACGCGCGGGAAGTTCATCCACACCTAGGGAGGGGACCGGGGGCGGGGAACGCCCCGGGCCGCGGGGAGCGCCATGGCGAAGCTTCGAATCGGCGTGATCTACGAGTTCTGGTGGGACGAGGACGAGGAGCGCAGCGACGGCGCCCGTCCCAAGCGCAAGGCGCCCGACGAGGACGTCCAGGCCGTGCACGAGGCGCTGCGCGAGGTCGGCCACAATCCCGTCTACCTTCGACTGGACGGCACGCCCCAGAGCCTCATCGAGGTCGCCCAGTCCGAGACCGACCTCATCTTCAACCTCGTCGAGGCCTTCGCCGGCAACGACACTTACGACAGCATGGTCGCCGGCTACCTCGAGCTGCTCGGCCGGCCCTTCACCGGCGCCGGCTCGCACGGCCTCTACCTCGCCCAGGACAAGGCGCTGGCGAAGAAGATCTTCGCCTTCCACGGCATCCACACGCCCTACTTCGCGACCGTCTACCGCGGCCGCACGGAGCACGCGCACGACATCCAGTTCCCGGTGATCGTCAAGCCCGCGCGCGAGGACGGCTCGATCGGCATCCAGTTCAACGCCGTTTGCGACTCGATCAAGGAGCTCATGGAGCGCATCGACTCGATCCACCAGCGCTTCAACGGTCCGGCGCTCATCGAGGAGTACATCGAGGGCCGCGAGCTCTACGTGGGCGTGATCGGGAACGAGAAGCCGGAGGCGCTGCCGATCGTCGAGATGGACCTCTCGAAGCTCCCCAAGGGAACGCCGAAGATCGCGGGCAGCGAGGTCAAGTGGGAGGAGGACACGGACGCCTACAAGAAGACACGTTCCTTCGTGCCCGAGGACATCGAGCCGGAGATGGTCCAGAAGCTCCAGGACGCCGCCATCCAGGCCTATCAGGCGCTCCAGCTCCGCGACTATGGGCGCATCGACATCCGCCTGGCCGCGGACGGCAGGCTGCACGTGCTCGAGGTGAACCCCAACCCCTACTTGTTGCCCAGCGCGGAGTTCAGCATGGCGGCCCGGAAGTCGGGGCGGTCCTACACCGAGCTCGTGGGGGCCATCGTGGACCTCGCCATGGGGCGCTACGCCGCCACGTAGGGCCGGGTCGCGGATTTCTGGGTCGGGCGGGTTCAGCCTCGCTTAACAGCGGCCTCCCTTGAGCTTGGCCTTGCCAGCCGCACAAATCCTCTGTTGACAGAAGGCTGACGAGACCATCAGAATTCCTTCCGGCAGACAAGCGATGCAACCGTCCCCCTCCCCAGAAGCGCGATACCGCGCGCTCGAGGACACGGTGGACCCTGCCATTTCGCGCTGGCCCCCCCAGCCCAATTTGGAGAAGGAGTTCCCCTCATGCGCTTGCGCTACACGCTCACCCTCGCTGCTGCCGCCTCGCTACTGATCGCGGGCACCGCCCTCGCGACGACGTTCAGCTTCGTGGCGGACCTGAAAGGCACGAACGAGTTCCCGATCAACGCGTCGCCCGGCACGGGGACGGGGTTCGTCACCTACGACGACGTCAGCAATACAGTGACCACCTCGATCACGTTCACCGGGCTCGTCGGGAACACGACCGCTTCGCACTTCCACGCGCCGGCGGCCCCGGGGGCGAACGCCTCGGTCATTCACGGCTTCGCATCCACGCCCATCGGCGTGAAGTCCGGTTCCTACAACGATGTCTGGATCGGACCCACCTCGGTGCAAGTCGGCTACCTCAACTCGCAGCTGTGGTACATCAACATTCACAGCCAGTCGTTCCCTGGCGGTGAGATCCGTGGCCAGGTGGTCCCCGCGGTCACGCCGAGCCGGGCCGTGAGCTGGGGACGGATGAAGTCGCTGTACCGCTAGCCCGTATCCGACGATCATGGGCGGGGTCCGGTCCGCGACCGGACCCCGTTTTCTTTGCGGCTTGCGTCGCGTGGCCGGGCGCGGGAATCTCCTCGTGATGCGCTCGCGCCCGGGCCTCGCCGCCGCGCTCGCCGCGCTCCTGTCGATGGGGGGTGCGGCCACGTCGGCGCGCGCTCAGGGCACCGTTCCCAGCGGCTTCCTCGACACGCTCGTCGTCGGCGGGCTCGAATTCCCCACCGGCTTCACGTTCCTGCCCGACGGCCGCATCCTCGTCGTCGAGCAGATGACCTCGCGCATCCGCCTGATCGTGAACGGCGCAATCGCCGCCATCGATCCGGTCGCGACCATCCCCGGCCTGCGCCAGACGGGCGGCGAGCAGGGGCTCCTCGGCATCGCCGTGGACCCGGGCTGGCCCGGCCGCCCCTATCTCTACATCCACGGCGACGACGCGACCGGCCCGGTCATCCGCATCTCGCGCTACACGGTGACCGGCGATCTCGCGCTCACCGGCAACGGGGCGCTGAGCGTCGATCCGGCGACACGCTTCGACCTCGTCAACGACGCGCCCGACAACGCCGGCAACCACAACGGCGGCACGCTTCGATTCGGGCTCGACGGCAAGCTCTACGCGAGCCTCGGGGACGACGCCGCCTCCTGCGCGGCCCAGGACACGGTGAGCCTGCGTGGCGTCATCCTGCGGCTCGACGCGTCGCAGCTCCCGGCGGGCTCCGGGTCCGCGACGCGGGCGCAGGTCACGCCGTCCGACAATCCCTTCGTCGCCCGGCCCAACCTCAACGAGCGGCTCGTCTGGGAGTTCGGGCTGCGCAATCCCTTCCGCTTCCAGGTCGACCCGCTCGACGGCACGCTGTGGGTCGGCGACGTCGGCGAGCAGCGCTTCGAGGAGGTGGACCACGCGACCCAGGGCGGCATGAACTTCGGCTGGCCGCTCTACGAGGCGACGACCATCTACACGACGAGCTGCCCGGGCGCCGTGCGGGGAACGGATCCCGTCTACTGGTACGACCGCACCGGCTTCACCGCCGCCGTCATCGCCCCCGGAATCTACCGCCGGCCCTCGGGCACCCCGCTGGCGTTCCCGACGGACTACGACGCCAACCTGTTCGTGAGCGATTACTACGCCGGCTTCCTGCGCCGGCTCGTTCTTTCCGGCGGCGCGTGGGTCCTGGCGCCGCCGGTCCCCGGGCAGTCCCAGGCTGGTGCCTGGGGCACCGGGTTCTCGAACGTGAGCGACTGGCGGATCGGACCCGACGGCGGGTTCTGGTACTGCCGCCAGGCCGACGACAACTTCGACCCGGCGAGCGGCGCCATTCGCCGCATCGTGTTCAACGGCACGACGTCGGTGCCGCCGCCCGGCTCCTTCCTCCAGTTCCTCCCGCCCTATCCGTCGCCCGCGAACGGCTCGTGCACGATCGCGTGGGTGCTGACGAGCCCGGCCCGGGTCGAGGTCACGATCCACGATCTCGGCGGGCGCCGGGTGCGGAAGCTCGTTCCCGGCGAGGACGAGGGCGTGGGGCCCCACGTCGTGCCCTGGGACGGGCGGGACGACGATCACCGCGCGGTGCGGCCCGGCCTCTACCTGGTTCGGCTCGCGGCCGGCGGCCGGATGGCGACGCGGCGCGTGACGCTGCTGCGCTGAGCCGCTAGACTCGGGCGCACACGCACCCGAGGAGACCCCGATGACCACGACCACCGCCCGCCCCGTCGCCCCCGCCGATCTCCGGCGGCTGCCCGAATATGCCCCGACGACCTACACCGACTTCACCCGCCCCGACGCCCGCGCCGCCTTCGAGGCCGCCCTCGCCTCGGTGCGCGCCCAGCTCGGGCGCGAGCACCCGATCGTGATCGGCGGCGGGCGCCGCGAGATCGGCAGGACGTTCGAATCCCGCAACCCCTCGCGCCCCGCCGAGATCATCGGCCGCTTCGCCGCGGGGACGAAGGAGCAGGCGACCGAGGCCGTCGAGGCCGCCGCCCGCGCCTTCACCTCGTGGTCGCTCGTCCCCGCCGCCGAGCGCGCCGGGTACCTGATCGAGGCCGCGCGCCGCATGCGTGAGCGCCGCCACCTGTTCTCGGCGTGGTTGACGCTCGAGGTGGGGAAGAGCTGGGCCGAGGCCGACGCCGACACCGCCGAGGCCATCGACTTCATGGAGTTCTACGCCCGCGAGATGCTGCGCTACGACGCCCCCCAGCCCGTGACCCAGCTGCCGGGCGAGAAGGATTCGCTGGTCTACGTGCCGCTCGGCGTCGGCGCGGTCATCCCGCCCTGGAACTTCCCGCTCGCGATCATGGTCGGTATGACCACCGCGGCGATCGTCACCGGCAACACGGTGGTCGTGAAGCCCTCGAGCGACTCGCCGGCGATCGCCTGGGAGTTCTTTGCGCTCATGGAGGAGGTCGGCCTGCCCGCCGGCGTCTTCAACTTCGTGACCGGCGGCGGCGGCACCGTGGGCGACACGCTGGTGCGTCATTCGAAGACGCGCTTCGTCGCCTTCACCGGCTCGCGCGACGTCGGCGTCGGCATCAACCGCCTCGCCGCCGAGGTCGTCCCCGGCCAGATCTGGCTCAAGCGCGTCGTCGCCGAGATGGGCGGCAAGGACGCGATCATCGTCGACGAGGAAGCCGACCTCGACGCGGCGGCAGCGGGGGTCGCGGCGTCCGCCTTCGGGTTCCAGGGCCAGAAGTGCTCGGCCTGCTCGCGCGCCATCGTCAGCGAGAAGGTCTACGAGCTGTTCCTCGAGAAGCTCCGCGCCGAGGTCGCGAAGATCAAGGTCGCCGAGCCCGAATCGCCCGACGTCACGATGGGCCCGGTCGTCAACGCCGCGGCGCGCGACAAGATCCTGGGCTACATCGAGCGCGGCAAGAAGGAGGGCCGCCTCGTCGCCGGTGGCGGCGCGGTCGCCGGGAAGGAGGGCTGGTTCGTCCAGCCCACCGTCATCGCCGACGTCAAGCCCGAGGCGGCCATCGCCCAGGAGGAGATCTTCGGCCCGGTGCTCGCCGTGATCCGGGCGAAGGCCTACGACGAGGCGCTGGCGATCGCCAACGCCACCGACTACGGCCTCACCGGCGCGGTCTACACACGCAACCCCGAGAAGATCGAGCGGGCGCGGCGCGAGTTCTTCGTCGGCAACCTCTACATCAACCGCAAGTGCACGGGCGCGATCGTCGGCGCCCACCCCTTCGGCGGCTTCAACATGAGCGGCACCGACTCCAAGGCCGGCGGCCGCGACTACCTGCTGCTGTTCCTGCAGGCGAAGAGCATCGCCGAGAAGGTCACCTAGGCCCGGGCGCCGCGGCGGCTCCCTACCGGTAGATCGTCTTCAGGCTACCCCACGATCGCGGCTGCGCCGGCACGACGAGCGGGCAGGCGTGGTAGCGGTGGCGCTGGAACACCGCGACGTCGGCCGCGTCCACGACGCCGTTCCAGTCGAGGTCGGCGGTCGCATCGGTGGTGCCGATGAGCGCCGTGATCGCGGCCTCGTCGGCCGCGTCGGGGAAGAGGTTGCCGTCGTGGTCGGGCGAGGCGAGCGTGCGCTGCGCGAGCAGCACGGCGTCGGCGAAGATCCGCAGGTTCCCCGGGCAGACGCCTCCCATCGGCAGGAAGAACGACACGGTCCCGAACGCGTTCGTGAAGCCGGTCACGGTGCGGGTGACGTCGTTGAATGTCGTGTTGCCTGGCAGGATGCAGTGGTGGAAGTAGGGACACTGCGAGAAATCGAGGACGACGGTGGAGTTGGCAATCGGGTTGCTCGCGAGGTCGCGCACGGTGACCGTGAAGCCGAAGTCGCCGACCGGGCAGACGATCATGCAGGGGTCGACTGAGGACGTGGCGGGGGAAGGGACGCTGGCCCGCGCGGCCGGGGCCAGCACGGCGAACGCGAGGACGGGCAGCAGGCGGCGAAGCATCGTGCGCATGGGGCTCCTCCGGGGGAGATCGAACGCCTGAATTATACGACCCGCGCGGGCCCCGGTTCCGCTCCTGATTCGTGGAACCAGAGCGCCGTCCCCGCCATGACCATCCCGGCGGCGATCAGGCACGGCACCCAGACCGGCTGATACCACCACGGGCCGGGCGGCAGAAGGAAGAGGAGATCCCACGTGGTCAGGCTCGGCGGCCAGCGCACGAGCGCGACGAGCGCGGCGTAGTAAACAAGGTCCCAGACACCGAACACGACCAGGAACGCCGCGAAGCGACCGCGTGGCCGCGCGCCGGCCAGCCACGCCACGGTCGCGAGCATGACCAGCGTCGCGACCTCGCGGCCCTGCTCGGTGGGCAGCAGCCAGGCCAGCGCGCGCATCCGCGCCATGACCTCGGCCTCGGAGGGGTATCCCGCGGCGTGGGCGATGCCGAGGAGCGAGCGGATGTAGACGACGACCACGCCCTCGAGCCACCCCATCGCCGCGGCGAAGAGGGCGACGACCGCGAGCCTCGCTGCGCGCTGTCGAACGCTCACCGCTTGCGGGCCGCGCGTGACTTCGCCGGCTTGGTCTTGGCCTTCGCGGCCGGCGCGCCGGAGCCGCGCACCGGCTTCCTGCCGTCGGATGCCGGCTTCGTCGGCCGCACCGGCGTGGCGCCCTTCCGGATCGCCTTGCGGAACCGCTCGAAGGGTAGCGTGTTGAGGATGTCGGCCTTCTCGAGCCCGGCCCGCCGCGCGGCGAAGACGCCGTAGCGCATGAAGTCGAGCTGCGAGACGCCGTGGGCGTCGGTCGAGATGGTCATCGCGCAGCCGTTCGCCTTGGCGAGTCGCGCGTTCACGTCGCTCAAGTCGGTGCGATCGGGCTGGGCGTTGATCTCCATCGCCACGCCCAGCTCGGCGGCGCGCGCGAGCACCCGCCCCATGTCCATCTGGGCGGGCGCGCGGGTGCCGATGAGCCGCGCCGTCGGGTGCCCCATGACGCACGCCGCCGGGTGCTCGATCGCCTCGAGCACCCGCGCCGTCATAACGTCGGCCGGCTGGTCGAGCCGCGAGTGGAGCGAGATCACGACCCAGTCGAGGAGCGCGAGCGCGTCGTCGTCGAGGTCGAGCGCGCCGTCGGCGAGGATGTCCACCTCGAGCCCGTGCAGGACCTCGATCCCCGGCACCTGCCTGCGCACCGCCGCGATCTCGTCGACGCTCTGCCGCACCCGCGCTCCGTCGAAGCCGAAGGTCATCGCCAGCGACTTCGAGTGCTCGGTGATCGCGCAGTAGGTGTAGCCGCGGTCGCGCACGGAGCGCACCATGGCCTCCAGCGTGTCGCGGCCGTCGCTGCGGTCCGTGTGCATGTGGAGGTCCGCGCGCAGGTCCTCGAGCTCGACGAGCCGCGGCAGCGTCCCGGCGATGGCGCGCTCGATCTCGTCCCCGGCCTCGCGCAGCTCGGGCGGGATCCAGGCCATGCCCAGCGCCCGATAGACCTCCTCCTCGGTGCGCCCGGCGATGGTCTTCTCGCCCTTCGTGAGCCCGTACTCGTTGAGCGACCAGCCCTTCTCGATCGCGATGCGGCGCAGCTCGATGTTGTGCGCCTTGCTGCCCGTGAAGTAGAGGAGGGCGGCGCCGAAGCTCTCGGCGGGCACGACGCGGACGTCGACCTGGAGCCCGTTCCGCAGCTTGACCGAGGACTTGGTCTCGCCCATGCCCAGCACGTCGGCCACCGACTCGTGCGAGGTGAAGGCCTTCATGACCGGCTCGGAGTCGTGGCACTGAACGAGCACGTCGAGGTCGCCGATCGATTCGCGCCGCCGCCGGAACGAGCCCGCGAGCTCGACCTTCTCGACCCCCCGCACGCGCTGGAGCCGCTCGGCGATCTCGGTCGCCACCGCCCAGGCGCCGCCGAGCAGCATCCGCCCCAGCTCGGGCGGGGCGTGCTCCAGCGTCTTGAGGATCTTCTGCTCGAGCTTCTCGCCGAAGCCCGGCAGCTGCCGCAGCAGCTCGGCCTTCGCCGCCTTCTCGAGCTCGGCGCGGCTCTTGATGTCGAGCGTCTTCCACAGCGTGCGCACGCGCTTGGGCCCGAGTCCCTGCACCTCGGTCAGCTCGATCAGGCCGGGTGGGAATTTCTTCCGCACCTGCTCGTACATGTCGGTGGTGCCGGTGTGGACGATGTCGCGGATCTTCTGGGCGAGGTCCTTGCCGATGCCGGGCAGCGCCTCGAGCGCGCCCTCCTCGTCGACCTTCGCCTCGAGCGGTCGGCCCTCGCTGGCGACGACGCGGGCCGCCTCGCGGTAGGCGCGCACCCGGAAGGGGTTGGCCTCGTCCAGCTCGAGCAGGGTCGCGAGGCGCTCGAAGATGCGGGCGATTTCCGGGTTGGTCATCTGCGCCTCATTTCTCGCCGATGCGCTTCAGGAACGCGGCCTCGTCGATCACGGGAATGCCGAGCTTCTTCGCCTCGTCGAGCTTGGTGCCGGCGCCGGGCCCGGCGACGACCAGCGTCACCTTCTTGCTGACGCCGGTGGCCGAGCGTGCGCCGGCGGCCTCGGCCTTCCGCTGCGCCTCGGGGCGGCTCATCGTCTCGAGCCCGCCCGTGAACACGACGACCTGCCCGGCGAGCGGCTGCGGCCCCTTCGCGCGCTTCTCAGCCACCGGCTTGATGCCCGCCTCGGCGAGCCGGGCGAGCACCTTGCGCGTGCGTGAGTTGGCGAAGAAGTGGTGCACGGCAGCCGCGACCTCGGTGCCGATGCCGGGAATCTGCTGCAGCCGCTCCTCGTCGGTGCCGACGATGGCGTCGAGGCCGCCGAAGTGGTCGGCGAGCAGTCGCGCGACCGTGTCGCCGACGTGCTCGATCCCGAGCGCGTAGAGGAAGCGGTCGAGGCGGGGCCGCCGGCTCGCCGCGATCGCGCCCACCAGATTCTCGATGGATTTCTCCGCGAACCCGTCGAGCCCGGCGAGGTCCATCGCCGTCAGGTGGTAGAGGTCGGCGAGGTCCTTGACGAGCCCTTTCGTGATGAGCTGGTGGACGGTGACGTGGCCGAGGCCGGTGATGTCCATGGCGCCGCGCGAGACGAAGTGGCCGATGTGGCGCTCGAGCTGGGCCGGGCAGGCGAGGCCGTTCGTGCAGAGGTGGTAGGCGCCCTCGCGCTCGACCTTGGCCCCGCAGACCGGGCACTTGCTCGGTAGGAGGAACGGCTCGGCGCCGCGCGGGCGCTTGTCCTTGAGCACTTCGACGACCTCGGGGATGACGTCGCCGGCGCGACGGATCCGCACCGTGTCCCCGATCCGCACGTCCTTGCGGTCGATCTCGTCCTGGTTGTGGAGCGTCGCGCGGCTCACGGTGACGCCGGAGACGTCCACGGGCTGGAGGATCGCGACCGGCGTCAGCTTGCCCGTGCGGCCCACCTGAACCGCGATGTCGAGCACCTTCGTGATCTCGATCCGGGGCGGGAACTTGTAGGCCACCGCCCAGCGCGGGCTGCGCGAGCGCACCCCCAGCGCCCGCTGCCAGTCGCGCCGGTCGATCTTGACGACGACGCCGTCGATCTCGTAGTCGAGACGCTCGCGGCGCTCGAGCATCTCCGCGTGGAAGGCGACGACGTCGTCGAGGCCGGCGCAGGCGCGGCCCGACCTCTCGACGTGGAAGCCCCAGGCGCGGAGCGTGTCGAGCATCTCGCGCTGGGTGGCGATCGTCACGTCGGGGGCGTGCATGACCTCGTAGGCGTAGAGGTCGAGCCGGCGCGACGCCGTGATCGCCGGGTCGAGCTGCCGCACCGTGCCCGCCGCCGAGTTGCGGGCGCTCGCGAACGGCTCCTCGCTGGCCTCGATGAGGCGCTTGTTGAGGGCCTCGAATTCCGGCAGCGGCATGAGCGCCTCGCCGCGCACGGCGATCGTGCCGCGCGGCTTGGGCCCGCCCCTGGGCTCGGCAAGCCGCAGCGGCAGGGCGCGGATCGTGCGCAGGTTCTCGGTGACGTCCTCGCCGGTCTCGCCGTCGCCGCGGGTCGAGCCGCGCACGAACAGGCCGTCCTCGTAGACCAGCTCGACCGAGAGGCCGTCGAACTTGGGCTCGGCGACGTAGTCGACGCGCTCGACCTCGAGCGCCTTGAGGACGCGCTCGTCGAAGGCCTCGACCTCCTCGCGCTCCATGAGCGAGTCGAGCGAGAGCATGGGCGCGAGGTGGCGCACCTTCTTGAACGCGGTGCGCAGCCCCCCGCCCACGCGCAGGGTCGGCGAATCGGGCGGCCGCAGGTCGGGATGCTGCTCCTCGAGCCCTTGGAGCTCGCGGAAGAGCTTGTCATACTGCGCGTCCGAGATCGACGGCTGATCGAGCACGTAATAGCGGTGGTCGTGCTCGCGGATCGCGGCGGCGAGCTCCGCGATGCGCTTCTTCGCTCCGGCGCGCGTCACGCCCGCAGGTTAGCCGGGCTTCCGAGCCGCGCGCAAAGGGCCCGGGGGAGGGGCGGAGCGTGATCGGCATGCTGCGCCAGGCCGTGCTCGTCCTCATCATGCTGGGCGGGTTGTGGTTCCTCGACGCGCCCTTCCGCACCCTGGGTCAGACCTGGCTCGCCCGGCGCCGGCGCCCCCGCGGAGTCCTCTTCGTCATCGAGCTGGCACTCTACGCGCTCTGGGGGTACCTGAAGTTCGGCCGGCGCGCGGACCCGGCCCTTGCCCGCGGCGCCGACGCGCCGCTCGCGCTCGCC